>Ga0207835_1000048_pt1 | contig 84166 bp, 61 predicted proteins | sample LuqExpMetagenom8_FD_187766 | JGI IMG/M metagenome (GOLD analysis project Ga0207835, IMG submission 187766) | Tropical forest soil microbial communities from Luquillo Experimental Forest, Puerto Rico - Sample 8 (SPAdes) | ecosystem: Environmental > Terrestrial > Soil > Tropical forest ... | reverse complement strand
GTGGGGTGGGGGCGCGTGTGTTCGCACCCGGGATAGCACGCCCCTCCACCAGCCTCGCCCCAACTCCGCCATCTCTGCTACCTCCGACCGAGAGCCGGAACGCACCGGGCGCGGACACCAGCATTCGTCGCAAAACCTCGCCCGAGCACCCTCGCAGCATTGCAAAAAATTTCGCAGGCCCGGCGCACAATGAACGTAGACGCTACCTCGGGCTGGAGAGCGCCGCCCGAGCCACCGGCTCCGGACGAAAACATACCCCCACCCCCCTGGGTGTTTTAACAATTCAAGCACCAGGAATGGTGCAAATCGGCGTGTTTCAGCCGGAATCCGGCCGCTCTAGTTGCTCGCTGTCGTCGCGGCAAACTTCTTTACCATCGCCAGCAGCAGCTTGCGGTCGCTCTCATTCAGGTTCGTCGAGTAGCGCCGGATCTGCGTCAGGAACCGCAGTTCCTCGTCAGAGAGCCGCTGCGTGTTCAGTTGCCGTCCCGCCGAGTCGTCGGTGAAGAACTGCGCAATCGGCAGATCCAGCGCGTTGGCAATCTTTGACAGCGTGTCCAGCGAGGGGACCGTGTGGCCGTTCTCGACGCGCGAGAGGTAGCAGCGCAGCAGGCCTGTCTTTTTTTCGATGTCGCCCTGCGAGAGGCCCTTCTGCAGACGATGTGCGCGGATGGTGGTGCCGATCTTCATCATGGAGCCAGTCCTGTCGGGTGCCGCCCGGCTTACTTTTGTGATAGCTACTGCGAAGGTATTGGCTCAAGAGTTAACACGCTGTTGCCGTGGAGCGCAAGGGGCAAATTGCCCTCCAGTCTCAAGAGCTGCAACGGACAGGGATTATTTCTTCAGCTCAGCGGCAAAGAACCGGTCAATCCGGCCGAGCGCATCCGCGGCGTCCTGCGCGCGGAAGCCCGCCTGATTGTTGGGGTTTTCGAAAGCGTGACCGGCTTCAGGGTAGATCTTCACGTCCGCCGTTTTCCCAAGCTTGCCCAGCGCGTCTTCAAAAGCGTGAACGGCGTCGGGTGGAATGCCCTTGTCCTGTCCGCCGAAGTTGCCCAGCACCGCGGCATGAATCTTGCCGAGCGCCGCCGGGTCGGTCGCCAGCGCGCCGTAGTTGATCGCCACAGCCTTCAGCGCAGGCTCGGCAATCGCCAGTTGCAGCGCGTAGCCGCCGCCCATGCACCAGCCCACGGCGCCAATGCGTGTGGCCGCAACGTCCTTGCGTGCGGCCAGAAAATTGAAGCCAGCCACCAGGTCACGCACGCCCTGATCCTGCGGCAGCCCGCGTGAGAGCTCGTGCGCCGTTTCGGCATCGGTTGCCACTTTGCCGTGGTAGAGGTCAACCGCCAGCGCCACGTAGCCCTGCGCCGCGTAGCTGGCAGCCTCCTGCTTGATCCAGTCGTTCAGTCCCCACCATTCGTGGACGACGACAATCGCAGGATGCGGTCCCGGCGTCGAAGGCAGATAGAGCAGCGCCTGCGCCGTGCCTCCGCCGCTGGGGAAGGTGACAGCCTGCTGTGCACGCACGCCGAAGGGAAGCAGCAGGACCAGCGTCGCAAGAACAAAGCGAACAGCTTTCATGAGTGGACCTCTCTGGCCGGAATGTTTTTGGGAGGGGAAACGCGATGCGGCTTCCGGGAGTGTCATTCTAGGCGGCGAGGGAGCGGCGATGCAACGGGTTGGCACAGCCTGCAAATCAAACATCTGAGTAAACCTTCGCGAGGGCTTGTACGTCTTCCAGTCAGGAACGCAAAAGTACAAATCCAGTTGTAACCACACGCGGAGACTAGAGAATGCGGGCCGGATTGCAATGGTTGGCGATGATGGTGTGCGCTGCTGCGTTGTGCGCAGCTGCACAGCAGCCCGAGAGCGCGCCCGCAGCTGCACTGCAGCAGACTGCCGCAGCTGAACCGCCTGCAGTGGCAGGTGGCCGCCTGCACGGTACAGTGAAGAGCGCTGGAGCAGGCGACGGCAAGAGCGGCGCGGTTATGTTGCCCGGCGTTGCCATCACAGCGCAGAACACATTGACTGGCCGCAAATACGCGACGGTCACTGACATCAACGGCGCATGGTCATTGACGATTCCGCAGAACGGGCGCTACGTCATCCGGACCGACTTCGCAGCTTTTGCGCCGGGAGCGCATGAGGCTGTGCTGAACGCCGCAAGTCATGACCAGGCCGTGAACTTCGAGTTGCAACTGGCGTCGCGTGCTGCTGCACAGGCACAGCAGGAGCAGAATCAGCAGACGCAGATTGCACAGGCTGTGCGCCAGCTTGCGACGAACGGAGCGCAGAGCCTGAATCTGCTCAACTCGCTCGCCAGCGACACGGACACGCAGTCCGGCGCGGCTGGCGCAAGTGGTGCGGCGCTGCCCACGGCAGCCAGCAACGGCGGCTTCAGCGACGAGTCGGTGGCCATCAGCGGGCAGGCAGGCTCTGTGAGTCCGCTGGCCGGCATGGATATGGACCGACTGCGCGATGCAATGGAAACAGTGCGTGCGCAGTTCGGCGGTCCCGGCGGCAACTTTGGTGGCGGTCCAGGTCTGTTTGGAGGCGGCGGATTCGGCGGCCCCGGCGGATTTGGAGGTCCGGGAGGTTTCGGTGGTGGACGCGGCAACTTTCACGGGTTCAATCCCGGCCAGCCTCACGGCGCCATCTTCTGGTCGGGCTCGAACTCATCGCTCGATGCTTCTCCGTTCAGCCTGTATGGGCAGTCGCAGCAGACACCTGCCTCGGGCTCGAACCGCTTCGGCCTGACGTTCATGAGCGCGCCGTATATCCCGGGGCACACCAAGCCGAGCGGTAAAGACACGGTGTTCCTCACGCTCTCCGGGCAGCGCAGCTCGAGCCCCGAGGATCTGTACGGGACAGTTCCTACGCTGGCTGAGCGCAGTGGTGATTTTTCTGGAACTGGTTTGCCAACGATCTATGATCCGACGACACTCGCGCAGTTCACGTCGAACGGCTCAGCGAACGTGATTCCCTCCGGCCGCATCTCACCGCAAGCCACAGCGCTGCTGGCTTACTACCCTGCGCCCAGTCCAGATCTGACCGGGAGCACGCGCAACTATCATCGCCTGACCACGGCGCAGTCGAATCAGACGCAGGCGGGCGTGCGCTATATGCGCAGCTTTGGCGCGAACGCCACGGCGTTTGGCATGGGCGGCCGCGGTGGTGGGCGCAATTCGCAGCAAAGTCAGGGCCTGCGTCAGAGCATGAACGTGAATTACAACTGGTCGCACTCAGCTTCAGACAGCGCGAATATCTTCCCTGAACTCGGTGGCAAGACTGGTTCGAATTCGTACTCCGTGCAGGGTGGTTACACGCTGGGCTACGGCAAGGTGACGAGCATCTCCAACGTGAGTTGGAACCGCAGCCACACGGAGAAGACGAACTATTTCACCAACGGGACAGACGTTGCGGGTGGGCTCGGAATCGTGGTGCCGAGCGGTGAGTCCACCGCGGCTACGCCGATCAACTACGGTCTGCCGAACATCGCACTGAGCGATCTGGAGGGCATGACCGAGCAGCAGCCGAGCTTTATGACGCAACAGACCATCAGCGCGAGCGAGACGGTAAGCTGGCGGCACGGCAAGCACAACATGCGCTTCGGCGGCGACTACCGGCGCGTGCACAACGACTTTCTTGCCGGTTCAAACGCCACAGGCACCTTCACGTTCACCGGGCTGTTCACAGAGGATGCAGCAGGCGATGCGACGACCGGCTCGTCGTTCGCGGACTTTCTGCTGGGGCTGCCGCAGCAGACCACGCTGGACTCGGCAACGAGCAAAAGCTACCTGCGCGACAACGTGTTCGATGCCTACGCCCAAGACGACTGGCGTGTGTCAGCGGGACTTACGCTCATGCTTGGCGGGCGCTACGAGTTCTTCGCGCCCTATACGGAGAAGTTTGGGCACCTGGCGATGGTGGACACAAATCCGTCGAGTGGATTCACAGGGCTGGCGCAGGTGCAGTCGGGTGGCACGGGCACGTACAGCGGACGGTTGCCAGACGGGCTGGTACATCCATTCCGCACCGCGTTTGCACCGCGCGTAGGCTTTGCGTGGCGCGTGCCGGGTGTCTCGCAGATGGTGGTGCGCGGCGGCTTTGGCATGAACTACACCATGGGCTCTTATGCGACGTTCGCAACGAAGATGGCACACGAGCCGCCCTTCGCCAACGAGCAGACGAACCAGGCGGCCGACGCAAGCGGCACGGCGAGCTCGGCCTGCGCACGCGCGGCGACACCGGACTGCGTGACGCTGGCAAGTGGATTTCCTGCGGCGGACACGCTGGGCAACTACGCGCTCAATCCGCATTACACGCTGCCCTATGTGGAGACGTGGAACCTGGACGTGCAGAAATCACTGCCGTGGGGCGTGGTGCTGAACGTGGGATACAACGGGTCAAAGGGCAATCACCTGGACATGACGATAGCGCCGCGTGCGACAGCTTCAAGTCCGTCGACGAACCCGACGAATCAAGTGTTCACGTATGAAGACGCGGTAGCCTTCTCAAAGTTCAGTGCGGGCACGGTGCGGCTGAATAAGCGCATGTCGCACGGCATGTCAGTGGGCGCGAACTACCAGTACGCACACCTGATCGACAATGCCGGCTCAGAGGGCTCGACTGCCAGCGTGGGCGCGCAGAACTGGCAGGACCTGGCCGCGGAAGAAGGCAATGGCTCAAGCGACGTGCGGCATAAAGTCAGCGGGCAATACGTGTACGAACTCCCGTTCGGCAGCGACAAACAATGGGTGACGACGGGAGCGGCGTCGCACGTGCTCGAAGGATTGTCCGTGTCCGGCAGCTTTACGTTTGCATCGGGCACTCCGCTGACGCCCACGTATTCGGCCTCGTCGCTGAGTGTGGCTTGTGGCACTGCGGGTACGCTGCGTCCGGATCGTGTCGCAGGCGCGTCCGTGACTACGGGCGGCGGACAACTGAAGCAGTGGTTTAACCCGTCCGCGTACACGGAGCCTACAGCCGTATCTGGCTATCCATGCGAGGTGTTCGGTACGGCGCGTCGCAACTCGATTGCGGGGCCAGGAACGGTGTCGAACAACATGTCTCTAGCGAAGACGGTGGGGCTTGGAAGTACGCGGACGATGGAGGTTCGCGCGACGATCAGCAACGTGTTCAACACAGTGCAGTACTCAGGCGTGGATACGAACGTGGCTTCGCCAACGTTCGGCGAGGTCACCTCGGTGGGCTCAATGCGGTCATTTCAGTTCAATGCACGGTTCAGGTTCTAGACGATGAAGAGACTTGTGCGAGCAGTGGCGGGGCTGACAGCGGCGATGCTGCTGGCGTCCGCGTGTGCGCAGCAGGCGCAACAGGGCACGGTGCAGGACACCGGCGCGCTGGACTCCGGCTTTGTGATCAAGGCCAACGCCGAACTGGTGTTGACCAACGTGGTGGCGCGTGACACAAAGACGGGCGAGTTTGTGCGCGGGCTCAAACAGTCGGATTTTACTGTGTTTGAGAACGGCAAACCGCAGAAGGTCGCTACGTTCGACTTTCAGAGTGTGGAGATGGCGACGCCGCTGAATGAGGCGACGGTGAGCGGGCTGGCGGGTGGCTCAAGCAATTCGAAAGCAGTCATTGTGGCTCGGCCCGAGGAGTTGCGCAATCACCGGTTGATCGTGATGTTCTTCGACTTGACGTCGATGCAGCCAGAAGACTTGGATCGCGCGGTGGATGCGGCGAAGCTGTTTCTGAGAACCAAGCTGCAGGCGGCGGATCTGGTGGCGCTTGTGTCGTTAGGCGACACGCTGAAGGTGGATCAGGATTTCACCGCAGACAAAGATGCGCTGATCCGCGAGGTGGGGGTATACAACGGAACCGAGGGACAGGGATTTACGCAGGGCGCCACGTCGAACTCGAACCAGACTGAAGACACCACAGGCTATACGCCGGACGAGAGTGAGTACAACGATCTGAACACGGATCGCGAGCTGTTCGCGTTGCGATCGATTGCAAAGTCGCTTGAGAAGATCACAGAGAAGAAGTCGCTGCTGTATTTCTCGGGCGGCATCTCGCGCGACGGTATCGAGAATCAGGCATCACTGCGTGCTGCAATCAACGCGTCTGTGCGCGCAAACCTGGCGATTTACAGCGTGGACACGCGAGGGCTGCAGACGGTGTTGCCGCTGGGCGATGCCTCGACAGGAAGCTTGCGCGGGGCAGGAGCTTTTAACGGCGGCGCGCTCGGCAACAACATGAACGCGAACTTTGCGTCGCAAGAGGTGATGGCGACGTTGAGCTCAGATACCGGCGGCAAAGCGTTCTTTGACTCAAACGACTTTGCGCCGGCGTTTGCGCAGGTGCAGAAGGACTCGTCGGCGTATTACGCAATTGGTTTCCATTCGTCGAATCCGGCGCGTGACGGCAAGTATCGCAAGCTGACGATCAAGGTGAACCGGCCGGGGATCAAGCTGGAGTACAGGCCTGGCTACTACGCTCCGGCAGACTTCAAGCACTCAGGCAAAGAGGATCGTGAGCGCGAGCTTGAGGAGCAACTTGCAAGCGATCTTCCGGCGACGGACATGGCCGTGTATCTGGATGCGTTCTACTTCCGGTTGGATGAGAACCGCTATTACGTTCCGGTTTCGCTGATTGTGCCAGGCTCGCAGATTCCGTTTGTAAAGGGTGGCGATAAGGACAAGGCGACGCTGGACATTATCGGTGAAGTGATCGATGAGGTGAAGCGGCCCATCGGTCAGGCACGCGAGACGGTGAAGCTGAACCTGGATCCGACCCAGCAGGCAAAGCAGCGTAACATCGAGTACACGACGAGCTTCAACCTGCCCGCAGGCAAGTATCACCTGAAGTTTGTGGTGCGTGAAAACCAGACGGGACAGATGGGATCGTTCGAGGCGGACATCGTGTTGCCGGAGATGAAGAAGGCGCCGTTGAAGATGAGCTCGATCCTGCTTGCTTCTCAACGGCGACCGACAAAGCAGCAGTCACCGCTGGTGCGCGACGGCCAGGAGTTCGTGCCGAATATCAGTCACGTGTTCCGTCAGGATCAGCACCTGTATCTGTTCTACGAGGTCTATAACCCAACGCGCGAGAAGCTGGCGGATGACCATGCGAAGGGTGCGAAGGCGAGCGTCCGGGTGCTGAGCAGCCTTGAGCTGATACAGGGCGCTGCAAAGGTGTACGAGTCTCCGCTGGTGGAGGCGAAGACGGTGAATGTGGAAGGGCGTGATGCGGTGGCCGTGGAACTCGACGTGCCGCTCAACGAACTGAAACCGGGGACCTACCTCTGCCAGCTGAACGTGGTGGACGACGCGGGAGGAAGCTTCGCATTCCCGCGGTTTGCGATCCTGCTGCGTGCACCGGCAGCCGCGGCGGCTGTTAGCGAGGTGAATACGCCTCCCGGCAATCGCTGAAGCGGCGCTTGCGAAGAACCCCTAGAATGTGCCCAAGGCGGTAGCTTCGAAGCATGCAGAGAGCAGGGCAGAATAAGGTCGCGGTGATCACTGGAGCCACAGGAGGCATCGGCGAGGCGTTTGCGCGCAGGCTTTCTGCGGCGGGTTACGCGCTCGTGTTGAATGCGCCATCCAGTGAAAAGCTGAATGCGTTACGTGAGCAGTTGGCCGGTCCATGCGTGACCCTGGCAGGCAATCTGCGTACCGAGTCAATGCCGTGCGAGTTGTTGGATGCGGCGGTACGCGAATTTGGCCGCTGCGATGTGTGCTTCAACAATAGCGGGATTCTGGAGGCCGGCTCGATCGAGACGCTCGACGTGGAGCGCGTGTGCAACATGGTGCGCGTCAACGTGGAGGGTGCGTTCCGCATGGCATACACATTTCTGCAACACTTTGTGGCGCAGGGCTCGGGGCATCTGGTGAATACGTCGTTTGCGTTGCACCAGCGCGTGCAACCGGCGGTGGGCGCGTATGCAGCAACCAAGTATGCAGTGGAGGCCCTGAGTGAGGCTTTACGCATGGAACTGAGCCAGACCGAGGTTCTGGTTTCCTGTGTGGAGCCGGGTCTGGTACGAACTGGAATTCGCGGTCACTGGCGCGAGACGCACGTGGAACCGCTGGAGCCGGGCGATGCATTTGAGCCAGCGGCGTTGGCGCGGATTATGTTGTCCGTGCTGGAGCCGCCGCGACAATTTGCATTTGCATCTGAGCCGGAGCTGATGCCGGCTTAAGGTTCCGCCGCGGGCGGCACGGAGGGCGTGCGCCAGGGGCAGTGACGGCAACCGGAGCCGCAGCAGTAGCCCCGCTTCAAGTGCCAGTCTGCGGTGAAGACGATCAAATTCCCTTCGAGATAAAAGTCTTCAGGCTCAAGCGCGGGCGGTGGCGTGGGCGGCTGGTCCATGCGTCGATTGTCGCCGATGTGGATGCGGTGCGCGGCAGGTAAAATTGAAGCATGACATTGACCCCGCAGGAGCGCGCGAGGCGCATCAAGATTGTTCTCTTTGACGTGGACGGAGTATTCACAGACGGCACCATCTGGCTGGTTCCGGCGCCGGGCGGAGCAAGTGAGACGACGCAGGCACAGCTTGCCAAGCACGAAGACTCTGTAGGTTATGGCGTGCAGTCGGCGACGATGATGGAGGCCAAGGGCTACAGCGCGCACGACGGTACAGCGATTTCACTGGCGCGTCTGGGCGGCATGAAGTGCGGCGTGATCACCAAGCGCATCAGCGAAACGGTGGCGACGCGGGCGCGCGACTTGAAGCTTGAGTTCGTCTACATGGGGCAGGCATTCAAGATGCAGGCCGTGCGCGAAATCATGGAAAAGGAAGGCGTCAGCCTCGACGAAATTGCGTATGTGGGTGATGACGTCATCGACTTGCCGGTGATGCGCGAGTGCGGCTTTGCGGTGGCGGTGGCGAATGCACGCACGCAGGTGAAGGCGGCGGCGCATTACGTGACGCCGAACGCGGGTGGCTATGGCGCGGGGCGCGATGCCGTGGAGTTCATCCTGGAGGCGAAGGGCCTGCTTGACGAGGTGATCGAGGCGTACATCGACGAGCGCAATCCAATCTCTCCGTCGATGGACATTGGCAAGGGCGGCGACAGCCTGCGCTAGACCGCGTGGAGCAGGCTGAAGATGAGAATTGCGAAGACGATGAGGCTGATGGCGGTGTAGAGGCGGTCGCGCTCAAGCGCGAAACCCACGGCGGCGAATACGACGCGCGCGATGGGCGTGGCGATGAGCACGAGCAGGCCGAGCTGAATCAGCCCCTCGCTCTGGAAGTGCGCCGCGGAAGCAGCTATGCCGCCGAGCGTGCGCTGGCTTTGTGGGCCGGGGATGAATGCTTTATAGGTCACAGGCTGCGCACCGCGGTGAGCGAGGTAAGCCGTGCCTCCGATGAGCACGAGTGCTGCGGCCGAGAGTACCCCGATGCGCAGCAGATTGCCGATGAGCGTTTCGAGGCGGCGATCGTTCACGAGCTAGATCCTCCCCAGCAGGCCGTTGACCATCATTTCAACGGCGAGCGTAAGCACGACACAACCAAACACAAGGCGCAGCGTGCGGACGCGGGCACGGATGAGCACCTTGCTGCCTGCGAACGCACCGAGTAGAACGCCGAGCATCACGGGCATGGCGACGCGCGGATCGACGTAACCACGGCTGAGATAAACGCCCGCCCCGGCGGCGGCAGTGACGCCAATCATGAAGTTGCTGGTGGTGGTGGACACCTTGAATGGAATCTTCATCAGGCGGTCCATGGCAATGACCTTGAGCGCTCCGGAGCCGATGCCGAGCAGGCCAGACAGTGCGCCCGCACCGAACATGAGGCTGAAGCCGCCGGGCACGTTGCGAACGCCGTATGCGCGGCGTGTGTCGCCGACCGGGTAGTCACTGCCAAGACGGAGGCGCGTGCAGAGCTTGTCAGATTCGACAGGGCCGGAGTCCGCACCATTGCCGCGGAAGGACTGCCAGGCGGCTTGTCCGAGCACGAGGCCGAACAGAATGGCAATGGTGTGCGTGGAGACGTGAGCCGCGATGAGTGCCCCAGCGAGAGCACCGAGCGTGGTGGCGATTTCGAGCAGCATGCCGATGCGGATGTTGGAGTACCCCTCGCGCACGTAAGCCGCTGCTGCGCCAGATGAAGTGGCGATGATGGAGACGAGCGAGGCGCCGATGGCGTATTTGATATCGACGCCGAGCAGCAGCGTGAGAGCCGGAACCACGACCACGCCGCCGCCGAGGCCAGTGAGCGCGCCGAGAAATCCGGCCAGTCCGGAGACGGTGAAGACAATAAGGGTAAACGTGAGTGCAGTCATCGAAGAAGCGTGAAACTTCAGTGTAACGTGCGACGATGCAGCGCTATGGAATGGTGCGCTGTGCGAGAGACGGGAAGACGTGTGTGACGAGTTCCTGTCGCAATGTCAGACGCAGATCCGTAGCTGGGTCAGGTTCGGTGTTGGACTCGCTGCGCAGAGTTGTGGAGGAGGCAGGAGCGCCGGTGTCTGTGGTGTTGACGATGAGAACGGAAGCGATGTGAGCATCAGGTGCGATAAGTAACTCGGAAGAGAAGCCACCTTGATCACCGTCGTGGAAGACGAGGCGGCGGCCATCCTCATTGGCGATGAAGAAGCCGAGGCCCATCTGCGGCGAGCCGCTGGTGTAGGGCGTGGGGGCAGAGCCGGGTTCGGTGGCGGGCAACAGGCCATGCCAGGCTTCGTCCAGTGATCTGCGCTTGAGCACGATATCGTAGAGCGCTGCGGGTCCATCACCAAGAAGGAAGCGCGCATACTTCACCATGTCGGGGACGGGCGCTTTTAATCCGCTATTGGAGGTGGTGATGCCCGTGTCGAAGTCAAACGGCTGCGGTGAGAGCTTATCTCCGGCACGCAGATAGCTTGCGGAGACATGCGATGCAAGGAAGTAGGGCGCCCGGTCGAAGTAGCTTGCATTCATGCCGAGCGGCTTGAGAATGTTCTTGTCGACGTAGACCTCGAAGTCATCTCCTGAGAGCCGCTCGATGATCTGGCCGAGGAAGACATAGCCTAGGTTGGAGTAACTTCAGCGCGAGCCAGGTGCGAACGCAACACGCGTGAAAGGCAGCATAGCCGCGACCTGCGTCCAGTGCGTGGGCTCGAAGGGCTGCCAGTCGCAGCTTGCTGTGTCATCGCAGTCCCACGGCCATGTCGGGTTACGGAATCCTGCGCTATGTGTGAGTAACTGGCGGATCGTGACGTTGTCGATGGGGCCGAAGGTGTCGTGGACCTCACGCAGCTCAGGAACGTAGCGGACGGCAGGGTCATCGAGCGAGAGCTTGCCGCGGTCGCGGAGTTGCAAGATGGCAATGGCGGTGAAGGTCTTGGTGATGGAGGCCCAGTTGTAGGAAGTGTCGGCGTCAATGGGCTGATGCGTAGCGCGGTTGGCCTCGCCGAATGAGAACTCAACGGCGGGATGGCCGGAGGGGACGATGGCGACGCTGCCACCGACGATGCCGTGCTGCGTGAGTACTGAGTTGAAACGTTGATGGAAGGCGTCGAGCGGCGCAGTCTGCGCTGAGGCGGCAAGAAGGGGTAGGAAAGCGGAAGCGACGAGAAGGGCGCGTGCGAGAGCCGGCATGGGGGCATGATACTACGCGAATTTGCGCGGGCTGCCGGCGCCACTATACTGTGGCTGCCTATGCAGAGTGGAGAAAAGGCAGCGATTCGGAAACAGCTGAGATGCGCGGTGGTGGCGTTGATGGCGCTGTCCGCGGCAGCACTCGCCGGTGTGTCGCAACAGGCTGGGACGCCGCGCAATGGGGCTGCAAAGGGAGACCGCTCAGAAGAGCCGCGCATTCGTTTTGAAGATCTGGCGAAGAGGGCGGGCGTCCACTTCGAGTTGAAGAACAGCATCAGTCCGCAGCGCTACTCGATAGAAACAATGCTGGGAGGCGTGGCGGTGTTTGATTACAACAACGACGGCTTGTTGGACATTTTCTTTACCAACGGGGCTGAGATTCCGTTGCTGGAGAAGACCGATGCGCGCTACTGGAACCGGCTTTACCGGAACAACGGAGACGGAACGTTTACGGACGTGACTGAGAAGGCTGGCGTGAAGGGCGTGGGCTACTCGATGGGCGTGGCCGCGGGCGACTACGACAATGACGGGTGGGTGGACCTCTACGTGTCGGGTGTGAATCGCAACCAACTGTTACATAACAATGGCGACGGCACGTTCACAGACGTGACGGAGAAGGCTGGCGTTGCAGGCACGATTCCGGGCTATGGCAAGCCGTGGGCGGTGGCGGCGGGTTGGTTTGATTACAACCACGACGGACGGTTGGACTTGCTGGTAATCGACTATCTCGATTACGACATTCGGACAGCGAAACTGTGTTCGTTAGACGATGTGCGCACGTATTGCGCACCGGGAAACTTCAAGGGAACACCGAACATCCTGTATCGCAACAATGGCGATGGTACGTTCACGGATATGTCGAAAGAGTCGCATATCGCGCAGTATGTCGGTAAGGGGATGGGGCTTGCATTTGCCGACTACGATGGCGACGGGTTCACGGATGTGTTTGTGTCGAATGACACGTTTCCGAATTTCCTGTTGCACAACAATGGCGACGGCACATTCAAGGACGTGGCTCTGGAAGAAGGCGTAGCGTACACGGCGAACGGTTCGCTGGTCGCGGGGATGGGCGCGGATTTCCGTGACATGGACAACGACGGGCGGCCGGATATTTTTCACGCTGCGATGTTTGGCAATACTTTCCCTCTGTATCGCAACATGGGGAGCGAGTTCGAAGATGTGACAGAGAAGTCAGGAATGACGGCTTTCAGTCACCGCATGACTGCATGGAGCGTGGGTGCGTTCGACTTTGACAACGATGGCTGGAAGGACCTGTTTATGGGAGGTGGCGCAATCCTGGACAACGAACTTGAAGTGTTGCACCGGCCAACGCTACAGCCGAACAAGCTCGTGCGTAATCTGGGCGGCTTCATGTTCGAGGACGTGAGCTCAACCGCAGGAGAGGAGTTCACGGAGCCACGTGCGCATCGTGGAGCAGGGTTCGGTGACCTGGATAACGACGGACGGATTGACATTGTGGTGAGCACGCTGAACTCGCCAGCGCAGGTGCTGATGAACCGCACGGAACACGGTGGCCACTGGATATTGTTGAATCTGGTGGGCACGCGCGACAACCGAGATGGGTTGGGTACGCGCGTGAAGATTGTGACTGCTGAGGGAACGCAGTGGAATGAGGCAACGACGGCGGTCGGGTACAACTCGTCGAGCGACAAACGGGTGCACTTCGGGTTGGGCAAGGCGACAGTGATCGATCGAATTGAGTTGCAGTGGCCGACGGGGATGCGGCAGGTGCTGACAAACGTAAAGGTGGACCAGATACTGAAGGTCGTTGAACCGCGCTGACTATTTCGTGACGGACTCTTCAATGACATGGATACGGTCAGGCTCAGGATGGTCAATGCGCTGAACAATTCCTGAAGGCCAACGGATCTCGGCGTAGTCGAGTTTGTTTTCAGTGCCAAGACCGAAGTGGCAGCGCCTGTCGCTTGAAGACATGAAGCCAACGCTGGTAGTCACGTGGTTCCAGAGTGATCGGCCGGAAGCGGTAACGACACGAATGCGTGCGCCGATTGCGTTGCGGTTGCTCCGGCGGCCGCGCAGATTAAACATGATCCAGTGATGCGGCGCGAGAGCGTTGTTGATGAGGATCCGCGGGCGCTCTCCGAGCGAGGTAACCACGAGGTCAAGCCAGCCATCGTTGTTCAGATCGACGAAGACGGAGCCGCGCTGATAGCCGACGAAGTTGAAATCCGATCCCATGTCAGCGGAGACATCAGCCAGAGTCTTCCCATCAATGTTGCGGAACATGGTGTCGTGTTGTCTGGCGTTGGCTGTGAGATTGTCGACGTCGCCGTTGGAGGAGTAGATATCCTTCCAGCCGTCGTTGTCGTAGTCGATAAAGCCAATGCTCCAGCCGGAGAGATTACGCGAGAGCGTGCCGAGACGGCTTGACCATGTCAGATCAGTGAAGGACTTTCCGTTGTCGTTGTGGAGCAGGCCGAAGACCTGCCCTGCCAAGTCGTTGTAGACAATATCGACGCGGCCGTCGTTGTCGAAATCCTTTGCATCGCAGCCCATCCCGGAGACGCTCTGGCCTTGCAGGTTGTAAGCAGCACCTGACTCGAGGCCTGCTTCCTTGAATGTGCCGTCGCCCTGATTGACGAACAGGAAGTTGGGCTCGGTGTCGTTGGCGACGAAGATGTCCATGCGGCCATTGCCGGCAAAGTCTGCGATGGCAATGCCCATGCCTTTGCCTAAAGCTCGGCCGATGCCTGAGGCGTCAGTGACATCCTCAAAGTGGCCGTGGCCAAGATTGCGATACAGGCGCGAAGCGACACTCTTGTAGACTGTGGGGCTGCAGTATTCGTCGTGCACGTCGTCCATGCGGCAGCGGATATCAGTCGCGGGCGTCCAGGTGGTGTAGTTGGTGACAAGCAGGTCGAGCAGTCCGTCGTTGTCATAGTCGAACCAAGCAGCGCCGACACTGAGAACGTCAGATGGTTTTACGTCGAGGCCCGAGCCGGTGGTGACGTCAGTGAAGGTCCCATCGCCGTTGTTGTGATAAAGGGCATTACGACCGGCATTACAGAGGAACAGGTCATCGAGGCCGTCATTGTCGTAGTCTGCAGCCGCGACACCAAAGCAGAATCCGAGATCGGCGCCGGTGAGTCCGGCGCGTGCCGTAACGTCTTCAAAAGTGCCATCGCCGCGATTGCGGAGCAGACAATTGTGAAACGCAGGCGAAGTCTTCACGAGTTCAGGAAGCTTGGCTCCATTTGTGAAGAACAGGTCCATTCGGCCGTCATTGTCGTAGTCAAAGGCGGCGATGCCGCCGCACATGGGCTGCGGAAAATATTTACGGCCTGTGAAGTCGTTGTTGGTGCGGTAGGCAAAGCTGGAGCGCATGGATGCGTCAGTGAACCAAGGGCGGGACGCGGGAGAGGGTGCGAGCCCGCGCAGCAGCTGCGCCGGAATGGCCGAAGCGGCGAGAGCGAGTAGCGTGCGGCGCGAAAGAATCGACATAACGGTCAAGCATGGCCGGGCACAAGTGAGCCACAGGCTTAAAGGTATTGAAACGTTCACCAGTTGCGCTTGTAAAGGGCAATGCTGTCAAGGCAAAGACCGTGAAGATGCTGCGGGCGGGAAACAGCTGAGAAAAACGTGTTGACAGTGAAATTAACGATGCAGTAGGCTTCGGCGCGGATTTGGGAGTTGAGTGAGAAGGGGTGTTAACGTTTCCACTTGTTCCAATCCTCGTTACTTCGTAGCAAGCGTTAAGTGCAATTCAGAGCGGCGCGCGTGAAGATTTCCGGGTGGAAAGGCGACGTCGTTATTGCGAGCAGGACTTAAGGAAGTCCTGCGGATTTGCCAAATGAAGACGAACACCCACAGGCGGGGCCAATGTAGTTCTGCCAGGGTGCAATCAACCCTGATGTTCTTCGTGATGTTGAACTACGCGCATTTCGCTTTTCCCGTGTAGCGAAGCGCAACAGAAGAAAACTTGCCCGTTGGACACGATGTAGATGGCCACCGTGCGGAAGTTGGAAACGTTCCCAGCGCTTCCTGCCGCAGTGAGAGCCATGCTGCAAGCGATGTTCTGCGGCCCGAAAAGGGTGAATGACAAGAAGACTCACAGGAGATGCTATGAGAAGTAAGGCGAAATCAGTGACGCGGTTCTTACTGTTCGCAGCGCTGGCGGTGTGTGCCTTGCTGCTGAATGCCAATGCATTCGGCCAGGACACGAACGCCTCGCTCAGCGGTACAGTTATGGACCAGAACAATGCTGCGATTCCAGGTGCGAAGCTCACCTTGAAGAACGTCGCTACCGGATTCCAGGTGAACTTTGTCTCGGATGGTACCGGAGCCTATACGTTCCGGAACCTGACACCAGGCAAGTACACGCTTTCCACGACGGCGACGGGATTCCGTTCGGCGGCGCAGGAAGGTATTGAGCTGGCTGTAAACCAGACCGCACGTCTCGATGTGCATCTGGCGATCGGCAAAGCGGACGAAACAGTGACAGTGATCGGCGATGCGTCGCTGATCAACTACGAGAACCAGACGTTGGAAGGTGGCGTTGCTCCTGAGACCCTGCAGAACTTTCCGCTGACGGTTTCTGGCGCGCCACGTTCGTCTGTTGCAGTGGCGATCATGATGCCAGGTGTGACGACGGCTGGCGGTGGAAACGCATTTAATGCGCGCATCAACGGTGGCCTGGTAACAGGTGACGAAGCGGTGGTCGACGGTGCAACGGCAATTGAAGGCTACATGAACCAAAGCGGTATGGTGAGCCTGCAGACCGACTTTGGTATGTCGCCGGACATCACAAGTGAAGTGAAGGTGCTCACGGCGAACTACGACGCGCAGTATGGCGATACCACGTCGGGCCAGCTGATCATCTCCACCAAGAGCGGCGGTGAGAAGTTCCACGGCGCAGCGTATGAATATCTGCGCAATGACTACTTCAACGCGTTCCAGTACGGTGTGACTTCTGGAACGAAGAAGCCAGCCGACAAGGAGAACGACTTCGGCGCGAATATTGGCGGCCCGATTCTTCTTCCGAAGATGCATGGCGCCAACTCGTTTCTGAAAGGCTACTTCTACTTCAACTGGGAAGGTTTCAAGGATCACGGCGCAGCCAACTCCGCAACGCTGTCAATTGCCTCTGCGAAGGCACAGAGTGGCGATTTCAGCGGTATCTCAAGCCAGCTGTTCTATCCCAATGATCCGGCAAAGTACGGCCTGGACGCTGGACAGCCAATTGCTTATCTCGGCAACAAGAACCAAATCAATCCTGCGTATCAGGATCCGGTCGCCAAGGGGTGGTTTGCTGCGCTGCCAACGCCGACGAACAGCGCTGAAACGAGTAACTACTTTGTGCCAAAGTCGGGCCAGGGCTCGCTGACCAACAGCGAGAACGTGTACTTCTGGCGCACCGACTTTAACATTGGCAACAATGACCATGTGTACTACACGTACTGGTGGCAGTACGCAGGCGTGAACACAGGTAGTGACCTTCCGGCTGCACTTTCGACCGCAAGCCCGGCCAACCCTGAGAACGCTCCGATTCAACGCCTGAATTGGGAGCACAACTTCTCTGACGTGATGACGAACCACCTGACGCTGGGCTACCTGAACCGGAATGAAGGCTACTATGCGCTGAACGGCCACGCAAATCTTCCGACGGTTACGGGTGTAGCCAACGAGAAGTTCTTGCCGGAAATGACGTTCGACACGTACAGCCAGCTCGGTAACTCGACTGTGCCGGACTCTGCGCTGGACAAGACGACGCGTGGAACCTATGCACTGAATGAAGTGCTGACGCGCGTGATTGGCAAGCATACGCTGAAGGCGGGATTTGCATGGCGCCTGGCGGGAACTTCAATCCATGAAGGCAACAATCAGGGCGGCACGTTCTCGTTCAGCAACAACACCACGGGCTCGACGAATAAGTCGGGCGACTGGAGTGCGTATTGCACTACAGCTGACCCGTGCTCAGGCAACGCGATGGCCAGCTTCTACCTTGGCGCAGTTGGCAGCGCGAGTGTGAACTACTACAACGTGTTTGCCGAATACCCGCGGCAGTATGCCTATGCTTTCCATGTGGGTGACTCGTGGCGCGCGACGCCGAAGTTGACGGTCAACTACAGTCTGCGGTGGGATTACATCACGCCGTTCAAGGAGAAGTTCAACAACCTCTCGTTCTTTGATCCACTTGGCGAAAACCCCGGCGCGGTAACAAGTTCGGGCAAGGCACTTCTGGGTCGTCTGGCATTTGCTGGTTCTAAGTGGGGCGATGCCAGCTACGGAGCGGATTATCCTGAACATCCATTCAAGAAGGGTTTTGCGCCGCGCGTTGGCTTTGCCTACTCGCTGAATGACAAAACCGTAATCCGCGCTGGTTATGGCATCTATTTCGGCCAGGCATTTTATCCGGGCTGGAATGGCGGCATGAGCCAGGATGGCTTCAATAAGGCTCTCAACCTCAGCGAGTCGACCACGGGTGATTTCCAGATGCCAGCGATGTACCTGTCGTCGGGCATCAGTTCGGCGCAGGTAGGGACCACGAAGCACATTGCGTCGGATTTCGACAATGGTGCGACACCTTCAATGTATCGTCCGCTGGACGGCAACAAACGGCCTTACTCGTCGCAGTGGAACATGACGATCGAACGCCAGTTGCCGCATAACTTCTTTGCGAGCGTATCCTACGTCGGCACAAAGGGCACGCATCTGCCGTCGTCGATGAGCCCGCTGAATGTTCTGAATCCGAACGATCCAACAATCGCGGCGATCGGTAATGACCTTAACGTGAGTTACACGGATGCCACAGGTCCTGCGACCTTTGCCGCTCACGGTGTAAGCGTTCCGTATGTCGGCTGGGCGTCACAGATGACCAGTTGCGCGCCGACGATCGCACAGGCCCTCGTGCCGTATCCGCAGTTCTGCGGCGTTTTGCAGGGGCAGAACGAAGAGCATGCAACGTCAATCTACAACTCCTTCCAGGGACGCGCCGAACGGCACTTTTCTGAAGGGCTCTACCTCTTGGGGTCGTTGACTGTGCAGAAGCTATATACCGATGCTTCTGATACCACGCAGTCGACGAATACACACGGAACAGGCAATCAGGGCAACAACGGGCAGTTCTCACCGTTCAACTTGTTCCCGCGGGCCTGGTCGATTGCACCAGACAACGTGCCGGTGACAGCACAGATCGCCGTGGTGTATGAGCTGCCGTTCGGGAAGGGAAAGCCGTTCCTGACCACGGCTGGCGCGGCAAACGCCGTGCTGGGCGGATGGCAGGTGAGTCCGCTGTGGCGTTACGAGTTCGGTACGCCGTTCTCGTTCTATTCGTCGTATTGCCCGACGTCAGATGTGGGTGCCTTCCGAGTGGGCTGCGTGCCGGGAATCCTGCCTGGCGGCGCGGTGCAGCCACATGGTCGCAACGGGTTTAACCCGCTGAGTGCTGGCACTTACTTCAGCAAGAATGCGTTCGAGACTGACTTTACCTCCTTTGGGTATACGGGCTATGGCAAAGCTGTGACGACGGTTTATGGGCCCGCGTACAAGAACTTTGACATGTCACTGACCAAGAATACGAAGATTGCCGAAAAGGTGAACTTCAAGTTCGAAGCCAACTTCTTTAACGCGTTTAACAACCACTACCTGATCAGCTCGCAGGGTGGAAACTACGGCGGTCCGTCTGTGGCGTTTGTGACCGACGTGAATACAACCAGCTCGACCAACCCGTTCGGAAGCTGGAACAAGTCCGTCAGCTCGCCGCGAACGATTCAGTTCGCAGGACGGATTGAGTTCTAGAACAGTGCCAGTGGCGTGCGTCCCTCTTTGAGAGGGGCGCACACCACTGACTGTGAGCTGTGCGCTAGCGCGGTGAAGGCGTAGAGTGCGGGTGGAGTTGGAGGTACATCTTCACCTCACGGCGTGCTTCCTCGTCTCTACCCAGCTTGCGATAGACGCGCGCGAGTGCCATGTGTGGTTCTGCGTAAGTCTGGTCAATGGAGATAGCGGCAAGCAATTCTATTACAGCATCCTGATTGCGTCCTTCATCCTCCAACACGGTTCCGAGCTGAAAGTGCGCTGGCGCGAGCCTGGAGTCGAGTTCAAGAGCGCGGCGAAGATTGGCTTCTGCATCCGGGAGCTGATTCAGAAATTGCTGTGTGACAGCGAGATTGAGAAAGGGCCAAGGGGAAGGGTGTGGCAGGCTGCGTTCGAGTTCAATGGCGCGGTTGTAGCTGGCGACGGCTTCAGTGTTGCGGTTCTGGTAGTAGTAGCAGAGACCGAGGTTATCCCAGGCGCGTGCCATGTGGGGATCCAACTCGGTGGCGTGCAGGAAGCTGCGAATCGCGCCGTCGTAGTCGTGGCCATCGTAGTTGAGACGGCCGAGCCAGAAAGGATAGAGCGCATCTTCAGGGTACGTGCGCCTAAGAGAGTCGAGGACCGCACGCGCCCATTCGGGATGATGAATGCGCACATACGCCATCGCAAGAGAGAACTTGAGATGGGAATCGAGGGGAGCGATTGTTTCGGCCTTCTTCCACGCAATGGCGGCGTTGAGATCGTCGTGGTTCAGAAAGTAAACAGTGCCCGCAAGCTCAAGCAGATGGGATCTTGCCGACGGTTGGGAAGCGCGATCAATTTCAGCGAGAAGTATCTTCTCCGCCGTAACATAATCGTGCGCATTGAGGGCGTGTTCGAGTTCAGCTATGCGCGGCACAGACAACGGAAGATTTGCAGTTGACGCTGAAGGTGGTGCAGGCTCTTCGGGCGCTGATTGCGAAAACGCATTGGCCGAGAGCGCGAGCAACACGGGCGCAAGCAGAATAGAGCGATACGCGAACAGGCCGCGGGTTGGCATGGTGATCAGTGTAGTGGAGCAGGTTGTGCGACGGGCGGACATATTGCGACAACTCGGAAGAATTTGTGTGGTGATGATGTTGGCCGCGGTCCCATGCGTGGCGCAGCCTGGAACGCAAAGCGGCGCAAAAACGTATCGCACAACTGTGCTAGCGATTCAGCAGCAAATCGACAGCGGCGATTTGGCGGCGGCGCGAGCAGAGATCAACGCAGCTCTTGGGCGGTATCCACGTAACGGGGGACTAGAGAATCTGCTTGGTGTGGTTGAGGCGCAGCAGGGGCATGAGGACGCGGCACGGAAAGCCTTTCGTGCTGCGGTGCGCGACGAGCCAACCTTGGCGGGAGCATATCTCAACCTGAGCCGGGTTGACATGGAAACGGCAGCGAGGGACGCAGCAGCGCGTGCAGAGGCAAAACAGATGAGCATGCGCGCGGCGGAATTGGACCCGACGAATGACGAGGCGCACTATCTGCTGGCAACCATCTTGACGTGGGAGAGCGACTATCGGGGCTCTCTTAATGAACTCAAGCGAATGAGTGCAGCGGCGCGCTCACAAGTGGGAGTGGTGGCACTGAACTGCGCGGACGAAGCAGGAGCAGGCGACGCGAAGTTGACGGTCGAAGCCGAGTTGGCGCTGGCAGCGCACCCGGCACTGAGTGAGCAGGACGCGTGGACTTGCATACCGCAGTTGCGTGCAGCGAAACGGGCGGATTTGATTGATGAACTTCTAACGGCCACGTCTGAGCATGGCGCCTTGTCGTCACGTGGACTGCGCATGCTGGGACTAGCACAGGAAGCAGAGGGGAAACTGCCTGCTGCACGGGTAACGCTGGAGAAGGCGTTTGCGGCAGGCTCTGATCCGGTGCCGACGCTGGTGGATCTCATGCGTGTAGCAAAATCAGCAGGCGACAATCAGGGCGCGCTCGGATACCTGGCTCATGCACGGGATCTGGACCCAAAGGACGCACGGTTGCCTTATGAGTTCGGCGTAATCTGCTTGCGGATGGGGCTGTTCGCGGAAGCGCGGAAGGCGATAGGCGTGGCGATGGAACTGGAACCGGAGAACGCGGACTACAACCTGGGCATGGGGTTAGTTGTCTCGTATTCGGAGGATCCGTCGCAGGCACTTGCGTACCTCGAAAAATATCATGCACTGGCGCCGGGTGCTGCCGACGGGATGTTGGCGCTGGGTGGCGCACTGTTTCGTGCGAAGGAATTCGACAGGGCTGCGAGTTGGTTGAAGCAGGCCGCACAGCACCCGGAGACAGCGTCCGAAGCACATTACTATCTTGCTCGGATTGCGCGGCAGGAAGGGCGGTTGGACGAGGCAAAGAGCGAGTTGAACGCGTGTCTGCACAGCGAGCCAAATCAAGTGAATGCTTTGGCAGAACTCGGACAGATTGAGGTAACCGAGCGCGATTATCAGAAAGCTGCAGAAACACTGCAACGTGCGATTGCGCTGGATGCTGACAACTACGCTGCAAACTTTGGCTTGCTGCAACTCTACGCGCGAACCGGAGATGCACGGCGCGACGCACAGTCGAAGCGCTTTGACGCGATAAAGGACAAGAAGGAAGAGCGCGATCTACAGATGATGCGCTCAATTGAAATCCGCCGGAACGGGGAGCAGACGGACCGGCGCGAGACCAGCAGCACCAACCACTGAGCACGCGCGAAGCGGGCGACAACAGGAGGGAAGCATGATGTTGGCAGGGAAGTGCGGCAGTTGGATGCGGATTATGGGAGTCACGGCAGCCGTAGTTGCACTGTGCACTGTAGTGTCTTCAGCGCAGACGCTGACCGGACGCTGGGTGGCAATGGGAAGAATGCTGCACAACGGCGAGCAGCAAAAGGACATTATCGAACTGACGCAGGATGGAACGGTCCTGACAGGCATGGTGCACGGGATGGGGTACGAGATTCCGATCAAGGGCACTGTGTCAGGCACGCACTTCGAGTTGATGGGGGGCGACTGGAACGATAACCGTCCCTTTGTGGTGGGCGATCTGGAAGACGGCAAGCTCGTTGGCAAACAATTCGGACACAAGTTTGAGGCACGCCCGGCGACTTCTGCCGATGCGTTTCCGAAACTCGAATACATTGAGCCGCCTGCACTGCACGTCGTGCCGAACAATGGATTGGCGAAGACACCGCCGATGGGTTGGAACAGCTGGAATTTGTTTGCGGACCGCGTGGATGACCAGACCGTGCGTACGATGGCTGATGCGATGGTGTCCAGTGGCATGAAAGATGCTGGCTATATCTACGTGAACATTGATGACACTTGGGAGGGGCTGCGCGACGCAAACGGCGTTCTGCACACGAACTCGAAGTTCCCGGATATGAAGGCGCTGACCGACTATGTGCACTCAAAGGGCCTGAAGATCGGTATCTATTCCTCGCCTGGTCCACGGACTTGTGGCGCCTATCCGGCGAGCTATGGATTCGAAGGACAGGACGCGAAGATGTTTGCGGAGTGGGGCATTGATTTCTTGAAGTATGACTGGTGTAGCGCGGCACGTGTTTATAAGAACGAACAACTGCAGCCTGTCTACCAGAAAATGGGCGATGCGCTACAGGCAACGGGCCGCCCGATCGTCTACAGCCTGTGCGAGTACGGGTTGGGCAATGTGGAGAAATGGGGACCGGAGGTGGGCGGCAACATGTGGCGCACCACCGACGATATCCGCGACGAGTGGAAGAGCATGATGTTCAACATTGAGAAACAGGTGCCAACTGCACCGTACGCCGGGCCAGGTCACTGGAACGATCCTGACATGCTGGAGGTGGGCAACGGGCACATGACGGGTGACGAATATCGCACGCATATGAGCCTGTGGGCGCTCACCGCCGCGCCGTTGCTTGCGGGCAACGACATCCGCACGATGAGTGAGGAAACGAAGTCGATCCTGATGAACAAAGAAGTGATTGCCGTGGATCAGGACGCGCTCGGAAAGCAGGCTTCTCCCGTGAAGAATGGTGAACTGGAGACCTGGGTGAAACCACTGGCCGACGGCGGTGTCGCGGTGGGTGTGGTGAACCTGAGCTCAAAGGCTATGCCCGCAACGGTGCGTGTGGCCGATGTTGCACCGGGGAAGAGTGTCACTTCAGCGCGCGACCTGTGGAAGCACGCAGGTGTGAAGTTTGTCGGTGGAGCATACTCGTCAACTGTGCCTTCTCACGGTACGCTAATGCTGCGAATTGAACTGAAGTAGTTCCGTGGCGAAGGGAACGGCCGCACGCACTCGGAAGGGAGTGTGCGGCCGTTGCGCATGAAGCGGAATGATGCAGATTGTTACGCAAACTTGCGAGGTGGGGGAGATCGGTATGACGGCGTGCAAGAACAGCCTCGCGAACTCGCTGAGCAGGTCTGTAGAAGAAATGATTCGCTCTCCGCTCGACAGCTTTTGAAGAACGAAGCAAGGCAATGGTTGCGCCATTAAAAACAGTGATCAATATCTACCTGTGGCGTTCGGCTGCGAAGAGAGCGTTGTGCCGCCGCTTGATTTAGCAGAGCATGGATAGGCATTTGAGGCTGACGTGCGCAACTGTTGTTAGCCGACGTTGCGACTAAAATGCGAGCGGTTCTTGAAGATGCAGATTACGGCTGGAACTGCCGACTCGGATCATATAGTTCCCGGGAATCAAGAGCCATCTATCCGTGGTCTCATCGAAGATGTTGAGACGCTCATGAGGCACTGAGATGGTGACACGTTTTGACTCCCCGGGCGCGAGCGCAACCTGGTTCCAACCGACGAGTCTGTTGGGAGGTTCCGCTGCGGCAGCAGGGAGGGCTGCGTAGACCTGTGCGGTTTCAATGCCTGCGCGCGTTCCGCTATTGGTCACGGTGAACATCACGGTGAGCGGATCGCCACATGCTATTGAAAGGCCCGAGTAAGAGAAGGTGCTGTACGAAAGACCGAAGCCGAACGGAAAGAGTACGGGCTTATTGCGCGCGTCGTACCACTTGTATCCGACGAGAAGTCCTTCGTCGTAGACCACATCGAAGAAGGGGTGGCGCACGTCCATGAGCCCGCGCACCTCCGGCGGAAATCCGGGAAGTGAAGGAATCGGATGGCTGGAGTCAGGCTCGGGTGGATCAGTATGGATCGGATGGGGTAGGTCAGCTTCGTCGCGCGGAAACGTGAGTGCGAGACGCCCCGAAGGATTTACGTCGCCGAACAGCAGCGCCGCGATCGCTTCGGCTCCTCGAATGCCGGGATACCACGCTTCGAGAACCGCCTCAACGCGATCGATCCAGGGCATGAGCACAGCGCCGCCTGTTTCAAGCACGACAATGGTGTGTGGATTAGCAGAGGTGACGGCTTCAATGAGCGCGTCCTGAGAACCTGGGAGTGCGAGGCCTTTCAGGTCAGAGCCCTCCGCTGCAGTCTGCAAGGCGAAGACGATGGCGACATCGGAAGCGCGGGCCAGTGCGACTGCTGCGGCTGTATCCGTGCCGGGGACAAAGCGCACGGTGGCTGAAGGAGCGCGGGCGCGGATTGCTGCGAGGGGTACGGAGCGGTGATAAGTGGACCAGGCGAGCCCTGTAAGCGGATCGGTGGTTCTGTTCAGCGAAGGAAGCACAGCATTGCCGCCAGCAGGAGAAACCTGTGACGAGCCGCCACCGCAAAGCACGCCTGCATCGGCGTGTCCTCCAATCACGGCGATGGACCGAACTGCATCAGCGCGCAATGGAAGCAGATGATGCTCGTTGCGGAGCAGCACTGCGCCACGCTCTTCAGCCTCCTGTGCCACGGCGAGGCCGCGAAGGACGTCAGGCGCCGCGGGCCGCGGCGGATCATCAATAATGCCCGAGTCGAACTCCGTGCGCAGAATGCGGTGCACCATATCATTGATGCTAGCGAGCGGAACTTGGTCATTCAGCACTGCCCGTTTGAGCGCTTCGCCGAAGGAGTCCCCTGCAGGCATCTCCACATCGAGTCCAGCCAGTGCGGCTTTCACTGTACTCTGCGTTGCTCCCCAGTCGGACAGAACGAAGCCCTTGAACCCGAGCTCATTCTTGAGCACGTCGGTGAGCGTGTAGTGGTTTTCGCAGGCGTAATCGCCATTGATACGGTTGTAGGCGCACATGACCGCGCCCGCCCCGGACCCGCGAAGTGCAATTTCAAATGCGAGCAGGTCGCTCTCACGGAGCGCGCGCCGGCTGATGACGGAGTTCGCCGTCGTGCGGCCGTCATCCTGGTCGTTAACGACGAAGTGTTTGATGTCGGTGATCAGGTGGAGAGACTTTTCAGCGCGCAACTGACTCGCGGCAAGCGTGCCTGCGAGCAGCGGGTCCTCGCCCATATATTCAAAGACGCGGCCATTGCGCGGCTCGCGGATCATGTTGATGCCTGAGCCCAGAGACATGTTGAAGCCGAAGGCGCGGAGTTCCCGCCCGAGCATGTCGCCAATTTTGGCAGATAGCGACGGATCCCAGGCTGCAGCCACGGCCTCTGCGGAGGGAAGTGCTGTGGCATAGCGTCCGGTACCGCCCATGCCTGCGATGCCCACCACAGAATCAGACATTTGAAGATCGGGGATGCCGACACGGGGAATGCCAGGAATGAAGGCCCACACAGAGATCGCGCGGGTGGCTGGACCAGAATCGGCATGCTCAAGGAGAGGTGGCCAGCCCATGCCGTGCAGCATTTGGATTTTCTCGTCGAGCGTTAATTCACGAAGCACGAGATCGGCCCGAGTGTCCGGGGAGAGTCGCGGGTCTGCCCACGGAAACGGCGCATGAGAAGTAGGCTGTCCGCAACAGGCTGTTACGGCAATCAGGATGGCAAGACCTGCGCAGGAACGTGCTAGGTATTTAAGAAAATGATTGAATGCCATGGATCACTCCGCGTCGCGATGCTGGGGCCATGACGTATTGCCAAAGCGGCATGCCATGGTGCTTAGCCAGGCATGCCGCTAACATCTGAGCTCAGAACCGTTCCATCTTTATGCGTACATATACAGGTGTGCGATGGAACTGCAGACCACGATCGGTTTCGTCGCCGTTCAGCAGCTTGGTAGCCTTCCATGCGCCGTTCACGTAAGAACCCTCTTCAGCACTGACGATGTCGCTGCGCATCCACGGCAGCTTACCCGGAAGGTGAAACACGATGCTGGTGTCAATACCGGTAATGAGAAATTCGTCGGGGCCAAGTCGGGCGATCAGTGCAGTACCGTGATGATCGCTGGTGCCGGGTGCGTCGCGGCCATCGCTCTGCGGAAAGCCGAATGCGACGCTCGCTTGCCAGTCGCCGAAGTCGACCTCCTGGTTCGCGGCGCCGCGTTCTTCTACCGCGGTCTTGAGCTTGCCCTCGAAGGCCGATTGCGCGACTTGGCGATTGATGGGGCTGAGCAGGGCGAATGCTTCAGCGTGCGCCTTCCATGGGGCGTCGCCAAGAAGATTCCATCCGTTCTGATCAACGCCGAATGGCATGAACCCGATCGCGCCGTCTCCCAAAGCATAGAAGATGTACTTGCCGTAGTCGTCGGAACGGCCTGTTTCGGCAACCAACAAGGGATTGTCAGTCCGAGCGTAGGTGTGCAGCACACTTTGGTAGAAGTGCGAGTCTGAGCTGTACAGGTCGGGTGCGATGACGTCGATGGAAGGTGCAAGAGCGCGCCACAGTCCAACGAGCTTCTGCACCGCGCCGCCACTTGGATAGCCCACGCCCGGAGCGTCAATCTGACGTTGAGGGAGCTGCGCGCTGGGGTAGGTGACCCATACGTTGATGTAAAGCGGAATTGAAAATATAGCCTTGCCTGCAGCGGCAATTGTGTTGATGTAGTGCGCCTGATAGTAGGCCTGGAAGGTTTCGTCGGCTTCGCCGCCGAAGACCTCGGTCCACGTGCCGGGCTTGCGGTGAGCAGCGGCGAGCAGGTCGGCTGGAACCTGTCCGCCGAAGAGACGATTTGCTTCAGCAGAGCAATCGCGTATGCTGCCCACGTTACCGGACTCGTTTTCGACCTGGACCATCAGCACGGTGTGCTGATCGCTATCCAGTTCTTTCAGGTGGCGCATGAGCGCAACGAAAGCAGTCTTATCGGCCTCCAGCGTGTTTTGCGAGAGCGGAGACAACACATCAATCGGCTCGCCGTCAGGCCGGATCACGCGGGGAAACTGCTTTGAGTCAGCTTTAACCCAGGCCGGAGCGTAGTGCATGTTGCCGTTCTTCCAGGTGCCAAACCAGAGAAGGATGACGTGTAGATTGTGCTCTCGAGCGCCTTTGACGATCTGATCCACACTGGAGAAATCGAAATGCCCGCGCTGTGCCTCGACCTGTTCCCAGTAGATGGGAGCGGTAACGGTATTTGCGTGCAGGCCGGTAAGAGACTGCCAGATTTGCGGCAGCTCATTGGGCCACGCACTGGAGTTGTGGACTTGGCCGCCCAGGATCAAGTAGGGGTGGCCATCCACTTCAAGGGCGAAATGCCCCGCCTGTTGCACGATGCGGGGCGGTTCAGCGGCCACAGCCATGGGGGGCTGTGCAATCGCGCAGAGAATGGGACTGCAGAGCGCGGAAAGCGCGAGAACACGCAAGAAGGATGACACAACCATGATCGCTTTATCTCCCGGAATAGCCGGAATGCAGGATTCTGACCGTAACTCGCCGCATTCTGGCAGTTGTCGGTGGAACATGTAAATCCGGACTGCGATGACGTATGTCAGGGGGCGTTATAGCCACGCTATTCCCGCCATGTATACGTAATCGTCCAACGAAGTCTATTCTGCTGTACTGCTTGTGTCAAACATACTGAAGTATGACTGGGGGAATGAATCTCTGGGATATATGATGGATGCCATCCATGAAACGACCCCGAACACAATCGGTACTGAATATGCGTGCCGTGGCCCAGCACGCTGGGGTGTCCAGTGCCACAGTCTCGCGCGTGATCAACGGCTCGGCTGCTGTCAACGAGGATACCGCCGAGCGGGTACGCAAGGCCTTGGAAGATCTGCACTTCATTCCAAACCCGATTGCCACGGCTCTCAAGTATGGCCGCAGCAAAACCTACGGCGTGATTGTTCCAGATCTGACCAATCCGTTTTACGCGGAATTTCTGTTGCAGTTTGAAGATGTGCTGGTTGAGATTGATCACGAACTGCTGATGGCGACGACGCAGTCGAACGAATCGAAGCTCATGAGTTCCGTGCGCCGCATGCTGATGCGACGCGTGGATGGCGTGGTCCTGATGGCGTCAGAGTTGGATACCAAGGCAATTGAATCATTGTTTGAGCACCGTATCCCGATTGTGACGATCGACCGTCGGCACGTGCAGGAGGGGACAGGAGACGTTGCCATCGCCTTTGAAGATGCGTACCTGACGGCTGTCCTGCATCTTCATGAGCTTGGGCACACGCGTATAGGCTTCATTGGCGGCAATGAAGGGATTGTGACGTCACAGATTCGCCTGGAAGCGTTTGAGCGCGCTCTGCAGCAGGTTTCGCTTCCGTTTTTTAAATCACTCGTTGCTCATGGCAATTATCGAGTGTCTGGCGGAAATGCAGCGATGCTGTCACTGCTGAAGGCAAAGCCGCGGCCAACGGCCGTGTTGACCGCAAATGACCTTACCGCAATCGGTGCAATGCAAGCGCTCCAGATGATGGGCGTAAGCGTTCCGCGAGAAATGTCGGTAGTTGGCTTCGATGGCATCCAGTTCGGGACTGCGCTGTATCCACCTCTGACGTCGGTGGCCATCTCGCAGAGGGAGTTGGCGCTTACCTGCGTGCGCGCTCTAGACCACCTTAAGTCGGATGTGGCGCGACGCGGATTATCGCTGATGGTGCACGGATCGCTGGTGGTGCGCGGGTCAACCGGAGCCCCCGGCGAAACCAAACGTGGTCAACGCCACACGTAGTTGAGCGCCGCGCAGGTCGCGAGCAGCGAAGCAGCAAGAAACCACCAGGCTGGTGACTCTTTAAGCTCGGCGCGGAGGAACTTCCACTCGTACACAAGCCCGGAGAGTTTTGCAGGTGCGGCGTCGACTCTTCGGCTCACGAGGAATGTGACCGCTAACGAAATAGAAAAAGCCAGAATTGCTACGTAAAAGCTGGCGGTGAGGCGCGAGCCGAGCGTGAAGATTCCAGCAACGAGCAGCGCATGAAAAGTGGCCGCGGCGATGACGCCGCTTGACAGGCCCCACAGTGCACCTGTTGCGCTTGCACGGTGTGAGAATACTCCCGCAAGAAAAACAGCAAAAAAGGGCGCACCAAAGAAGGAAAAGAGCAGTTGGATATACTCCATCAGGCTGGGGAATTGGAACGCGACCAGTGATGAGGCGATTCCCAGCAAAACGCTGACGGTGAGCGTGATACGGCCTGAGCAGGTGGAGTTATGTGAGCCAATCTGTGGAAACAGTGTTGGCTGAATCTCGTAAATCCACAGAGATGAGAATGCAGTAACGTTGGCACCAAGGCTCGACATGAGGCTGGCGAGTAGCGCCGTCGCTCCCAGGCCGAGAAGTACAGGGCCGTAACTGGTTGCCATTAGAAGCGGGAGTGTCTCGTCGAATGAAGTTCGCTTGCCAACCATACTCGCGGCTGAGGCACCCAGCGCAGGAACAATGACGAGCAGCGAGAAGCCGAGCTTTCCGAATCCCGCGAGCAGCGGAACCATACGGCTTTCAGCCATGTTCCGCGTGGCAAGGGCACGCTGCATCTGGACAAAGTCAGTGCACCAGTAGCTGAAGCTGAGAACAAAGCCCAAACCAACGATAATACCGAATTCATCCAGCGTGGAGTGGGGAGAAACCGCGGGAAGCGCGGTCCACAGATGATACCTGGAGCCTGGAGGTAAGCCGGAGCTGGAGAGAGGTCCTCTGGAGTAAATAAGTAGCGGTATGAGGCCGATCACAATTACCGCCAGTTGAAGGACTTCATTATAGATTGTCGCGCGGATTCCGCCCAATTGCGTGTATACGAATACGGCAGATGCGCTTAGCAGAACACCGGCCGTCAATGGCCACGCAAAGACCGCGTGGAGTACGCGGGAGATGGCATAGATTCCTATACCGGCCAGCGCCGTAACAGTAATCAGTAGCAGCCAGGCATTGAGCAGGCGAACACGTTTATCAAAGCGGTATTCGAGGTATTCTGGCAGGCTTCGGGCTTTGCTTCGGACGTAGACCGGGAGCATGACGGCGGCCAGAAATACCATGCCGGGAATTGCGCCAATCCAATAGAAGTGGAACGCTTGCACACCATACTGGGCTGCGAGCCCACTCATGCCAATGACATCGAGTGCACCGCAATTGGTTGCGAGCATGGATGTCACAACGATCCAGAGCGGAAGCGAACGGTTTGCAGCAAGGAAGTTGGGTGCACTGGTGCGGCGCTGCTCACGCCAGCCAATCCAGATGGAAAGAGCGATATAGACAGGGAGGATAGAGGCTCCCAGCAGGGTGGCAATTCTATGCGGCATTAGCTGCTCCATCTAAACCGGCGGTGACTGAGGGGCGCGACATGATTATCCGAAGGCGCTCTGTCGGACACTTTGCCCTCATCGATGGTATCGAATGAGGGGAGTTCGGAATGCAGCCGAGGATTCGAATCTCAAAAGTGTCGATGCATACGTATTCGCACGTAGTCGACGATCGACTGTAACAAGGCTTCGGCGGCTGCCAATACCACTCGTGAGCGGAGCTGTGCCGCAAGTGCCGCTTTGCTAAATGCGTTTAGAGGTTAGATTGTAATATTAAGAAAATAAATGAGATAGAGAAAAGTAGAGACGAGCGCCAAACGGCGTGTCAGATGGTCCTAGATCCCGACCATCTGACAGGTTCAGGCGTGAGTGCAGAGTGTACTTGACAACCGTCGGGAATCAGGACTATTAATTCGTAGTCCAAAAATGAATACGTATTCGCGATGCGGAAATTCGGAGATTACTCGGTGCCGGCGGACGCGGGAAAACGTTCACTCAAGCACTGAAACTGCGAATTGAATGCGGTTGTACGCGATGACCGATTCAGCAGGGGCAGCAGCAGCCGGTCTTGTCGCATAAGACACGGCAGAAGAAGAAATGGATTTGATCCAGCCAGTAGTGCTTCGAAGCAGTGAGTTGAAGGAGGCATCGATGAAAATGTTTTTTAGGGCAAGTGGACTGCTTGTCCTCATGGCGATGTTCTTGATCGCGGGTACGGTGTGCGCACAGAACACCAATTCCGGCGACATTCGTGGCATCGTGACCGACCCAAGTGGCGCGGCAATTCCGAATGCCACTGTAGCGGTCAAGGACGTGGATAAGGGGATCGAGAAGACGTATGTCACCGATTCGGCAGGTCTTTACGACTCAGGCCCGATCATCCCTGACCACTACCTGATCACGGTGAAAGCTGCAGGATTCCAGACGTTCATCCGTGGCCCGATTACGGTAGCAGTAGGCCAGGTGACGGTGAATGCGCCTCTGGCCATCGGCACGGCTGAGGCTGAAGTGGTGGTTAAGGATGAACTGCCACAGCTGAACACGGAAACCGGTTCGCAGACAGCGAGTGTAGACTCTGCATCGCTAACGCAGATTCCGCAGGTCGGCGCAGACTGGCAGAACGTTGCGGTGTTGCTCCCGGGCGTTGCAGTTAACTCCGGTGTGGCCGCGCAGACTACCTCAGTGAATGGCAACCAGCCCTACAACAGTACGCTGGTCAACGGTGCGAATGCGACGCTGCCGATGAGCCAGAACACAGACGTGGCCGTGCTCGAAACTGTTGCCGAGCTCAAGGTTGACTCGTCGGCGTTCTCCGCGCAGAACGGCACGGGCGGCATCGTCTTCAACCAGATCACGAAGAGCGGTAACAACCAGTTCCACGGCTCAGCGTACGAGCATGTGCAGAATGATGCACTGAACGCATACGACTATCAGTTCAGCACCAGCAAGAGCAAGAGCGTTATCCGCTACCACAACTTTGGCGGCTCGATCGGTGGACCGATCCTGCGCAACAAGCTCTTCTTCTACTTCAACTACGACCGCATGAACGTATTCGGCGGTGCTTCCACGGGCTTCCTGAGCTTGCCTACTACGGCAATGGCTGAAGGAGACTTCACGGGGCTGCCTACCATCTACGATCCGACGACTCAGACTGTAGACGCGACGACTGGCAAGGTCACACGCACTTCGTTTGCTGAGGAGTATGGCAACGGCAACGTGATTCCGTCGAGCCAGATCTCTTCGTTGGCGAAGGCGTTGCAGGCCTACTACCCGACGATCAATGCGACCAGCACGAGCACTTCAGGGCTGCCGCAGAACAACTACTCGTACAACATTCCCAACAATTACCACTGGAACAAGTATTTCGGCCGCTTGGACTGGGATGTCACCACGAATAACCGGCTGACGATCTCAGAAATCGCGCAGAGCTTTAACAACACCACGCGCAATGTGATGTGCGATATCCAGTGCCAGAACGCCAGCGTTGAACCGAACTTTGCGCAGATCACCGACGTGTGGACGATCAGCCCGACGCTGCTGAACGAAGCTCGCCTGGGTTATGCGCACGAGCTGGACTTTTATGTTCCGGACGCGCTGGGCAAGGGCTTTCCGAACTCGCTGGGATGGAAATTTGCCAAGGCGGATCTGCCCCCCACGATTAACATCAGCAGCCTGCAGGGCTTCTACCCGGCAAGCAACTCTGTCTACAAAGAGTTCGCGTTTGATCCCTCAGATGTGGTCACTCTGATCAAGGGACGCCACGTGCTGCACTTCGGCGGTGAGGTCCTGATCAACCGCGCGGACTCGACGGCGTGGGGCAACATCAACGCAGGCACCATGAACTTCACCGGTGCGTATACAGAATCAGCAAACGGCGATGCAACGACAGGCGTCAGCTATGCGGACTTCCTGCTCGGTTACGCGAATTCGTGGAGCGCTTCCGTCACGCCCGAGTACGGTGGCCGTCTGAAGATTCCGCAGGCGTTCGTTCAGGATGACATCAAGCTGAAGCCGACGCTGACCGTGAACCTTGGACTTCGCTGGCAGGGCATGACCGGCTGGCATGAAGTGAAGAACAACATGCGCACCTTTGACCCGACGGTGACCAACACGGCGACGAACACTCTGGGCGCTTTGTGGTTCGGCACGACGAAGGCCAACGGTCGCGACAGCCTTCAGAAGCCGATCTGGGATATGTTCATGCCGCGCGTCGGCGCGTCATGGCAGATTCGACCGGATACGGTAGTTCGCGGCGGCATCGGCCTCTACGCATACACTTGGTCGATCGATACGTACGGTTCGGGCATGGGGTCGGAGTTGTCCTCCGGCGGCTCATTGTCAGACAAGACGAACGGTTCGCTGCCGGTTGTTTTACTGGACTCCGACGGCACGACGAACTATCAGGGCTCATACGGCAAGAGCATCGCCTCGGCCTACACCAGTTCGACCACGGATCCGACTGCTCTGAATGGCCAGGACGTGAGCTACGGACAGTATGAGATGCCGGTTGGCAAGAGCCTGCAGTGGAACCTGGACGTGCAGCACCAGATCACGCCCAACCTGAGTGGTGAGATTGCATACGTGGGCAACCACGGCTACGATCTTCCGTTTGACACAGACTTGAATCAAGTGCCGGAAAGCAAGCTGTCTTCGAACGATGCCGGAGACGTTCCCTACACTCAATATGGGAAGATCGATGGGCGTCGACCGTGGGGTTATGCCAACTACCACTCGCTGCAAATGTCGGTGGACAAGCGCATGTCGCACGACCTGCAGTTCAACGCAAACTACGTCTGGTCTCACATGCTCGACAACGCGTCGAGCGCCGGCTGGAATACCTACAACGGCGGCTCGTACTGGCAGCGTGCGTACGATCCGGATGCCAACTATGGTGCCTCTAACTTTGATCACCGTCACGTGATCAAGGGCTCGGTGATTTACACTCTGCCCTTCGGTACCGGGCACGTGCTCTCAAGCAATAGCCGCATCGTCAACGAGGTGATCAGCGGATGGCAGCCTTCAGTGACCGTGTTGGCTGAGACGGGACGACCGTTCACCGTCTACATGGCGACGGATATCTCGTATTCTCAGACCAAGAACTCGAGTGTGCAGTTTCCGAACATGGTTGGCAAGTGGAAGAAGTCGAACGCCGGCATCAGCGGGTGGTATAACGTGGATGCCTTCGAGCAGCCAACCGCTGGCACATTCGGCAATAACCATCGCAACAACGTCTACGGTCCTGGCATGTCGCAGGTGAACCTCTCGTTTGGCAAGATGTTCTCCTTCACCGACAAGATCAAGTTCCAGCTTCGGGCGGATGCGAGCAATGTGCTCAATCATCCCAGCTGGGGGTTGCCTGACCAGGAGATTGGCGATGGCCATACCGCCACTATCCGCAGTTTGAGTGTGGGCGGCCGTACGATGCAGATCTTCGGCCGGTTGACGTTCTAACTCTCACTCATTAACCGGAACAGCGAGGCTGCAATTCAGGCCTCGCTGTTCTTGTTTTTTGCACACAGCGGGCTAATTCGCACAACAGATTCGTCCCCTGTAGACTGAAGCTGATTTCCATGCATGCGAGAGTTCTTGTCTTCGGGTTTTTGATGGCGGTGGCAGCGGCGGCGCAGAACGACGCGCATCGTGCGCAGGCTGATCGCACGGTGCGTATTGCGCAGTTAAAGGCACAGGTGCAGCAAGATCTGCGTGCGCGGCAACCGGAATTGGCGATTGTGAACTTGCGCGAGATCCTGAGACTGGATCCGGCTAACGCCGAGGCACACGCGAACCTGGGCGTGCTGCTTTACTTTCAAAAGGACTACAAGGCCGCAGTGCCGGAACTCCGCACCGCGCTGAAGGCGCGTCCAGAGGCAGTGAAGATCGAGGCGCTGCTGGGCCTGGCCGAGGATCGTACGGGTGAGACCGAAGCGGGCCGGCGCGAGATGGAGCATGCCTTTTCGAAGATCGACGAAGAGAACGTGCAGAGCGAGGTGGGCCTGACTTTGGCGGCCAGCTATCTGCGCGGAGGCGAACCCGACAAGTCTGCAGTAACACTTTCGGAGTTGCTGCGGCGACAGCCGACAAATCGTGCTGCGCTCTATCGCGCCTATCGTGTATACGCCGATCTGGCGGATCGCGCACTGCTGACGCTCGGGATGACCTCGCCGGGCAGTGCAGAGATTTATGTGAGCATGGGCAGGGAGCTGGCGCGCCGTCACGAGGACGAGGCGGCAATTGCAAACTTTCGTCAGGCATCTGAACTCGATCCCGCGTTTCCAGGCGTACACCGGGAACTGGGGCGGCTCTTATTCAGCTCATCGACAGAGTCTGTACGCCAGCAGGCTACGAAGGAGCTTGAGGCTGCGGTAGCTGAAGATCCGGACGATGAACAGGCACTATTGTTGCTGGGAGTTTCAGAGCAGCGTGCTGGCAATGAGTCTGCGGCGCGTACGCACCTGCGTCGTGCTGTGCAGTTGGCGCCGAACGATAGTGATGCCTGCACGGAACTGGCGAAGTTGCTGGTGAACGAAGACGACCGAGCCGAAGCAACGCAACTGCTTGAGCGCGCTGAGACAAGCGATCCAGCAAATTATGTGGCACACTTTCGGCTGGCAACGCTCTACCGCCAAGCAGGCCGCAAGGATGACGCTCGAAGAGAGGCGGAAGAGTACCAAAAATACAAGAAGCTAAGCGAGCGGCTGCAGAAGCAGTTCGATACGATGCGGCTGGGCAACTTTGAGCGCAAGGATGAGGATGAGACCACGCAAAAGCCGTGAGCGCCGCCCCATGCAATGGCTTGTCGTTGCCATGCTATGCCTGCTTTCTGCGCGTGGACTGAGCGCGCAAATGGGCACGGCCGCTCCGCTTTCAGCGAGCGAGCGTGCTAAAGCTGAGGCTGAGCAGAAGCTGACCGCGCCGCTTGAGAACTATCCACAGCTGGTCGATATCACTGCATCGACGGGAATCCACTTCAACCATCTTTCGAGCCCGGAGGCCAAGTACATCGCCGAGTCGATGAGTGGCGGCGTGGCGCTGATCGACTACGACGGGGATGGCTGGCCCGACATCTATTTCACAAATGCGCCTAGCGTAGAAATGGCGCGCAAGGGCGAAAAAGCGCGCAGCGTGTTGTTCCACAACAACCACGATGGAACGTTCACAGATGTAACCGACAAGGCGGGTGTTGGTTATCCGTGCTGGGCAAACGGCGTTGCTGTGGGCGACTACAACAATGACGGACGCCCAGACCTGATCGTGTCATGTCTGAATGGAGTGGTACTGTACCGCAACAACGGCGACGGAACGTTCACCGATGTAACGAAGGCGAGCGGGCTTGGCGCAGACAAGGGATGGGCAACCGGCGTCACGTTCGGTGACTACGACGGCGACGGCCGGGCGGACCTGTTTGTGGCGCATTATGTGGACTTCGATCTCGACCACCTGCCGGTGTTTGGTTCAAGTGGCGCTAAGCCCTGCAAATACCTTGGGCTTGACGTGCAGTGCGGGCCGCGCGGGCTGAATGGCGTGAGCGACAGTCTCTACCACAACAACGGTGACAGCACGTTCACCGAGGTATCACACAAGGCCGGCGTGGACGACCCGGAGAAACGCTATGGCCTCACGTCTATCTGGTCCGACTTCAATCAGGACGGCAAGCTGGATCTGTTTGTGACCAACGACGGCCAGGCAAACTATCTATATCAGGGCGATGGCAACGGGCATTTTGTGGAGCAGGCGCTGGCTGCCGGTGTGGCCGTCAATGAAGACGGTCTCGAGCAGGCCAACATGGGCGTGGCTTTTGGGGACTACCTGCACAATGGACGGATGTCGCTTCTGATTTCGCATTTTGACATTGAATATGCGGCGCTCTACCGCAACGAAGGTGACATGAGCTTCAACGACGTGTCTGTGCAGGCCGGGATTGCGCGCGGCACGCAGGGGTTCGTCGGCTGGGGAGACGCCTTTGTAGACTTTGCGAACCGGGGTTGGCTGGACTTCTTTCTCGTAAACGGGCACGTGTACCCGCAGGTGGACCAGGCGAAGACTTCAACTCGCTTTCTGGAGCCCAAGCTTCTGTTCCTGAACAAAGGAGACGGGACGTTCCAGAACGTAAGCAGACGCGTTGGTCCTGCGCTTCGGATTCCGCAGGTGAGTCGCGGAATGGCTGTGGGTGATCTGTTCAATGATGGGCGCATGGAGGCTGTGGTCGAGAATCTGACCGGCGAACCAATGATTCTGCGGCCGGAGGGCGGACCAGCAAACCACTGGATCAGTCTGCAGTTGGAGGGTACCCACGCCAATCGTATGGCGTTGAACGCGCGAGCCCGCGTGACCGCGGGGGATCTGGTGCAGACCGGAGAACTGATCAGCGGCGGCAGCTATCTCTCGCAGAGTGACTTGCGTCTGCACTTTGGGCTGGGCGCGCATGAAAAGGCTGACCGGGTGGAAATCTTCTGGCCGGACGGCAGGACTGAAACGCTTACGAATCTGGCCGCCGACCGCTTCTACCGCCTGCAGCAGGGGGCGGGCGTAGTGTCGTCCATGGCACCACAAGGCGTAAAGCGATAGACAAACACGCAGCTGGCGAAGCCCATTCAGTAAATTGTGGAAGCGGATTTTGGTGGACCAGATCTGGATCGAACCGGCGAAGTTGCTGCCCGATGGTCCCTATGACGCCGCCCTCATGTTGGAGCAGCAAGTGTGACCGAACAGTTCGAATCATCCACTCCGTTGGAAAACACCTCCGCAAGCACGCTGCGCTATCAGCGGGACTTCCCTGTCGAGTGCGAGAAAGCGATCACTACGTGAGCCGTCGCGAAATGCTGAAGCATCTCACACTGGGATCGTTTCTCCTCCAGTTCTACGCAACAGGATGGGAGGCCTAGATGATCCTGCGCACTCAAGGCACCACGCTATTCAGCACAGTCCTCGTTTTGGTTGCGACTACAGTTGTGTTGCAGTTGTAGCTACTCACGTTCTCAATGGAAGCGCTGCTCCGTGGACAACTCTCCACGCTGGTTCCTGCAGCCATGGCCTCAGCCGCTCTGTTCGCGGTCAACGGCGGACTGTTGCGCTACGTCTTCGCTTTGATCGCGAGGCCCGGTACAAGATGGACAAGTCGCCGATAGCAGAGCGTCTAGTGCAATAGATCGATAGGCCTTGTTGTCTCACACCACCTGACAGCGCAACCGCTTGAGACCACATATGCTGTTGAGCGACAGTACCAATTCTCGTACTCGATTAGTCCAAAGCGACCTTTTTCGTGCGAGTGACCAAAGTCGCTGAGCCTCATTGCACAACTCACTACTCTGGGGTGGAAGGAGGTCAGCATGAACCCCGCAACTCAGACCGTTCGAGAGATTGCTCTTGAAAACCCTGCCTCAATCCGAGTGTTTGAAGCTTTTGGCATAGACTACTGCTGCGGAGGGCGCAAGCCGTTAACTGAAGCATGCGCAACAAGAAACATCGCCGTGGATCAGGTGATTCAGGCTTTGGAAGGCGCAGAGCCTGCACCTGCTGATGTCGCTATTGATTGGAAAACCCAGTCCCTGGGCGCTCTCGCCGCGCACATCGTGAATACCCATCACGCGTATGTGCGGAAAGAACTTCCGCGCCTTGAAGAACTAGCTGCCAAGGTTGTTCGCCGTCATGGAGACACTCACGCTGAGGTGCCCGTAATCCAATCGAAGCTCGCGCAGCTATCAGAGGAACTCCTGCAGCACTGCGCCAAGGAAGAGATCGTGCTCTTTCCCTACATCACGAAGCTCGAGCGGGCAACCACAGAAGGTACAGCCAAGCCGCACGGTTGTTTCGGCTCTGTCTCCAACCCAATCGCGATGATGACCCAGGAGCATGATGCCGCCGGGACTCTGATTGCAGAGATGCGTGAACTGAGCGGCAATTTCGTTCCACCTGCTGGCGCCTGCCCAACCTATCATGCGTTCTATATGGGCCTGCACGAGTTCGAGCAGGATCTGCATCAGCACATCCACCTCGAAAACAACATCCTCTTTCCACGCGCCATCGCCATGGAAGAGACTGTGAATTAGTGCCCCGTCGCTCTGAGCCACTCGGATTCGGCGACGGCGAAACCGAGTGCCAGGTATTTGAGGGTTCAGAGTGAACTCTGGGACGTCTTCCTGAAATAGAACGGATGTGGTCGTAGTATCCGCAACCAGGAAGCCGAAGACATACGGCTGGGCCAGTCACGGATGTGGAAGTAGCCGTCTACGAAGCGATCCCAGTAACGTCGGGGCCGCGTCAGCAACCCGGCATAACCGCTTTGTGCGGCTCACAATATAATTCCCCCGGCTCAGCCCGGGGGAATTATATTCTCCGCTTTCCACCTTTTTCTCTCAGCCACTGGATACCTTTCTCATCGGCGTGGTCCCACTTGAACAACTCTGTCGCTGCCGCGTCATGCTCCCCTGCATGAAGCAATTGCCGCAGTGTGGATGATGAAAGCCGAGCTGAGCTCAGGTTGAAAGCGAGGGCGTCGAACTGCCCACGTGCGAGCCGCACCTGCACCAGCCACTCCACGGCCTGCTCGGCTTCACACGCCCGAGAGCAAGACCGTGCTCACGTGGTCCTCTGTAATCCCGTTGAGGCATTTATCGTCTAGCAGCGGATTGTGCTTATAGCCGATGGTCGGGAATCAGGCCACGTTAATGTGGGGATAGGAACGAAAACTCTCGGACTTCTTAGTGAGATCCAGAACGCAGGAAAGGCATCTGCCCAAGCGGGATAGCCTCTGGTGGGCGCGAAGAAACACACGATGACGTCCGAGGTCCGGGCTCGGATCGCCGAAATCTGACTTAGCTTTTGGGGATGGGTTTGAAGGCCGAATGACTCGGATTGGCCAATGCATATTTGAAGAAGGAACGGCGAGGGCCTCTCTCGATCGCAATACGTTCGAATCCTAGCTTTTCCAAGATGCGTACCGCAGCTCCGTTTTCAACCTGAACAGTAGCGACGATAAGAGAAAGCCCTAATCCTTCCCATCCAAACTTGACGAATGCGGCGCCCGCTTCGCTCGCCAACCCTAGCCCCCAATGCTCTCGGCCGAAATAAAACGACAACGTCGCTTCGCCAACTGCAATTTCTGTCCCGTGCTCGAAGTTTGGATAGAGGCCGCAACGTCCTACGTACTGTCCGCTTGACTTCAAGACAGCAGCCCAGACAGCCAATCTGTCTGTGACTTTCCGGGCCTGATCTCTTGGAAACTTGCGCTCTGCATCTTCACGGAGCCGTGCATATCCGCCGACATAGCGCCGGAAATCCGGGTCCATCTCCATTGCGCAAAAGCTATCAAGATCGGCCGGTTCATGCGGGCGGGAGAGAAGCCTCTCTGATTCGAGGATGATCACCATTTATCAAATTTTGTGAGCAACGCAGAACGGTCGAGTCACTCGTCCTCCTTGCAGAATGGGTAACCGAATCGCTGCCCTCGGCATGCGGGCGTTGTTCATGATCTTGGCTGTCGCAGTGAAAATGTCCAACCACTGCATATCCATCTTCATGACGGTCTGTGTGCCGACCCGAGCGAGTATCTTCCTCGCCTCATGAAGCCGTGCAACCTCTGCATCGCGACTGAAACGATATCGTGCACTGCAGGAGTGGAGACTCCCCTTCTTGTTCAACCTGCCCCAGAATTGCCAGGCTTCACAAAGCGTTGCGTAGGCATGATCGAGGTAAACGAAGCAATCGAATGTAGTTAAACTGCTGCTCTATCTCATTTGATCACGCAACTTGAACCACTTGCCACCTGAGCGTATACTCGGCGGTAGATATGCGACACAATTAGTCGCATATTGAGTGCTCGACGAAAGACTTGATCCGACCGCGCGAACTTCTTTGTCAGATGTCGAAGGAGGGTGCGATGTCTTCGAGTACCGATAAAATTCGAGACTTGGCCCAGCAAGATTACAAATGGGGATTTGTCACTGAGATTGAGGCCGAACATGTTCCGCGGGGATTGAACGAGGAGATCGTTCGGCTGATCTCCGCCATGAAGCGCGAACCGGAATTCATGTTGCAGTGGCGGCTTAAGGCCTACCGCCATTGGGAGTCTCTGCAACAGGCACAGGCGGAACCCAAATGGGCGCAAATCCATTATGGACCGATCGATTATCAAAACATCGTCTATTACTCGGCGCCTAAGCGGAAGCCGGAACTAAAGAGCCTCAGCGAACTCGATCCCGAGATTCTGCGAACGTACGAGAAGTTAGGGATTCCGCTTGCCGAGCAGAAGCAGCTTGCCGGAGTGGCGGTCGATGCCGTGTTTGACAGCGTCTCAGTTGCGACGACGTTCAAGGAAAGACTTGCCGAAGCCGGCATCGTATTCTGCTCCTTCTCCGAAGCGGTCGAAAAGCATCCGGAGCTGGTCCGAAAATATCTAGGTTCGGTCGTTCCGCATACGGATAATTTCTTTGCCGCGCTGAATGCGGCAGTGTTCAGCGACGGTTCGTTTGTATATGTTCCGAAGGGCGTCCGGTGTCCACTGGAGCTCTCGACATATTTCCGCATCAACGCCGCAGAAACCGGACAGTTCGAGCGCACGCTGATTGTCGCCGATGAGGGCTCCTATGTGAGCTATTTGGAAGGCTGCACCGCGCCGATCCGCGATAACAATCAATTGCACGCGGCTGTAGTGGAACTGGTGGCGCTGGACAATGCGCAGATCAAGTACTCGACAGTGCAGAATTGGTATCCGGGCGATAAACAGGGCCGTGGAGGTATCTATAACTTTGTGACGAAGCGCGGAAAATGTGCCGGAGTGAATTCGCGGATCTCCTGGACGCAAGTGGAGACGGGCTCTGCCATCACCTGGAAGTATCCGGGCTGCATTCTGCAGGGTGACAACTCGGTGGGCGAGTTCTATTCCGTGGCGCTCACGAATAATTATCAGCAGGCCGATACGGGGACCAAGATGATCCATATTGGCAAGAACACTCGCAGCACAATTGTTTCCAAGGGCATTTCTGCTGGGCATGGACAAAATACCTACCGTGGCATGGTGAAGATTCAGAAGGGTGCCACTGGCGCGCGCAATTACACGCAATGCGATTCACTACTAATCGGCGATCAATGTGGGGCGCATACCTTTCCCTATATCGAAGTGAAGAATGCGTCGGCGCACATGGAGCATGAGGCGTCCACTTCGAAGATTGGCGAAGATCAGCTCTTCTATTTGCGGCAGCGTGGACTGAAGCAAGAGGACGCTGTCTCGATGATCGTCAGCGGTTTCTGCAAGCAGGTGTTTCGTGAACTGCCGATGGAGTTTGCGGTCGAGGCGCAAAAATTGTTGGGCGTGAGTCTCGAAGGCAGCGTCGGATAAAGCGGCTTCACAGCTGGATTGCATGGCGCGTGAGGTGAGAGATGAGTCTTTTGGAAATCAAAGGCCTCCACGCAGAGGTGGGCGGTCACGAGATCCTGAAAGGTTTGGACCTTACCGTCAATGCGGGCGAACTACATTCCATCATGGGGCCCAACGGCTCAGGCAAAAGCACGCTGGCACAAGTATTGGCGCGGCGCGAGTCTTATCACGTAACGGCGGGTACAGTAACTTTCAATGGCAAGGACCTTCTTGCAATGAAGACCGAAGAGGCCGCATGCGAGGGCATCTTCATGGCTTTCCAGTATCCGGTCGAGATCCCTGGTATTGGCAATGCTCATTTCCTTCGCAGTGCGCTGAATGCGATCCGCAAGTATCGTGGCATCGACGAACTCGACGCGATCGATTTTCTACCCCTGTTTCGCGAAAGACTTACCTTGCTGGACATGGACGAGAAGCTCATGAGCCGGTCGGTGAATGAAGGTTTCTCTGGGGGCGAGAAAAAACGCAACGAGATATTGCAAATGTCTGTGCTTGAACCAAAGCTTGCGATTCTCGATGAAACAGACTCTGGACTCGACATTGACGCACTCAGGATCGTGGCTCAGGGCGTGAATGCCATGCGCGATCCAAACCGGGCGATTGTCGTAGTGACGCACTATCAGCGACTTCTTAACTATGTTGTACCTGATTGCGTCCACGTGTTGGTGGATGGACGCATTGTTCGTTCCGGCGGTCCTGAACTCGCAATGGAGTTGGAAGAGAGAGGTTATGGCGGATACGAGGCCGAATCTAAGCATACGGCTCCGGCAACAGCCTGAGGCGAGAGCATCATGGCAGTACAAGGCTCCCAACTCGAGAATTATTTAGGGTCATTCACGCAACATGCGAAAGATGTCGCGCGGGAAACACCACCATGGCTTCGCGAACTTCGTGAGTCAGCATTCGCGCGTTTCTGTGCTGTCGGGTTTCCTACCACGCGAGACGAAGAGTGGCGATTCACCAATGTCGCCGGTGTTACACGGATACCATTCCAGTTGCCACAAGAGACCAAGGTCCCGCTTGCACTTTCTGAACTGATGCGGTGGCGAATGTTCGATTCCGCTGCGCGAATTGTCTTTGTAAATGGACGGTTCACTCCCCGATTGTCGACATGTGGACGGCTGCCAGATCGCGTGATCGTGAATAGCCTTCACAGCGAGATTGTGAATCGTCCGGAGGCGCTGGCTGATCATATGGGGCACTATCTCGATATCGAGCGCGATCCATTTTGCGCTCTCAACACGGCCTTTGCTGAAGATGGGGTATTCATATATGTGAATCGTCGCACCGTGCTGCAGCAGCCCATCCATCTGCTCTTCATCTCAAGTCCGTCTGGTATGCCAATCATGACGCATCCGCGGAACCTGATCGTGATTGAAGATGAAGGCCAGGCATCTATCGTCGAGGAATTCGTCTCCTGCGGCACTGATACTCCTGTTTTTGTAAATGCAGCCACGGAGCTTGTGGTCGGAGGTAATGCGGTTGTCGCCCACACTATGATCGAGCGCGAGCATCTGCAGACCTACAAGCTTTCCACACTGCGCATCGAGCAAGCCCGTAGCGCCAATGTCGCCTCGCACTCATTGCTGCTAGGCGGCGGACTAGTGCGCAACAATGTGCATCCTGTTCTGGCTGGCGAAGGCGGAGAATGCGTGATCAATGGGCTGTTCATTGGCAGCAAACGGCAGCATCTCGACAACTACATGTTGGTCGAACACTGCAGCCCCCACTGCACAAGCAGGCAGTTTTATAACGGAATTCTTGAAGGCCAGGCGCATGGTGTATTTCACGGCCGCATCATCGTCCACAAGGAGGCTCAGAAGACTGATGCCAAGCAGACAAATCGCACTCTTCTGCTCTCAGACGACGCACAGATCAACACCAAACCGCAATTGGAGATCTACGCGGATGATGTGAAATGCACGCACGGGGCAACGATAGGACAGATTGAGGAAGATGCGTTGTTCTACCTTCGCTCACGTGGCATTCGTGAGGGGGAGGCTCGTCGGCTCCTGCTGGAGGCATTTGCCGGTGAGTGCCTCGATCGTATGAAGAGAGACACGCTGCATGACTACGCAGAAACCGCTGTTCGAGCCAGGCTGCAGTTGGTTGATGAGTCGATGCCTCCAGAGAGAGGAAGCAGCGGGGAAGAGCAGGGAAGAGACTGGCAGGAGGTTGGATGAGCTTGCGATGAATGTTACAGCACCTGCCCAACGCGACTGGATGCGGATGGAGTAGTTGCGTCTCCTGTTTGATCTCCGCATCCGAATTGCGAAGCACGATTTAGGACTCCCATCTGAGGTAAAAAGCGGAGGTTGAAATGAGTACAGCCATCGACGAACGTGGGTATAGCAAAGCCGATGTCGTGGTTTCGACCGACTGGGTGCAGGAGCACCTCACAGATCCGGCAATACGGATTGCCGAATCAAACGAGGACCCACTTCTGTATCGCGCTGAACACATCCCTGGAGCAGTCGAAATCGATTGGACGCGGGATCTGAACGACCCAGTGCGGCGAGATTACCTGGATAAATCTGGGTTTGAGCGACTAATGCGCCGAATCGGAGCCACGCGCGATACCACCATCGTGCTTTACGGCGATAAGAATAACTGGTGGGCAACATATGCGTTCTGGGTATTGCAACTCTTTGCGCATACACAGGCGAAGATCATGGATGGTGGGCGGTTAAAGTGGCTCAAGGAAAAGCGGCCGCTTTCGCGAGAGGACGTTCATTATTCCGCCGCTGCGTACAAGGCGCCTCAGCGTGACGAGAGCCGGCTCCGCGCGTTCCGCGATCAAGTGCTTAAGCACGTAGAGCAGAAACGTTCTCTCGTCGATGTGCGCAGCCCAGAGGAGTACCTCGGCGAACGGCTGCACATGCCGGATTATCCAAACGAGGGGGCGCTGCGTGGCGGCCACATTCCAGGTGCGCTGAGCATCCCGTGGGGACGCGCTGTCAACCAGGAGGACGGCACGTTCAAGGATGCTGCCGAACTACGAAAGATCTATGTCGAAGACAACAATCTGCGGCCTGGGGATGATGTCATTGCGTATTGCCGGATTGGAGAACGGAGCAGCCATACCTGGTTCGTGCTGACGTATTTACTCGGATTTTCGAAAGTGCGAAATTATGACGGGAGCTGGACGGAGTGGGGAAATCTCGTCGGTGTACCCATCGAAAATCCAAGTGCCGAGGGACGGCATGCAGCGGCTGCCTGAGCGACTAGAGCGGGTGCTCGCTACGTTGGACACTCTCGACCGCAACGACCGAATTGAGATGTTGGTGGATGTGGCGCGGCGCTTCAAGTGCGTACCTGAACGTGTTGCTATGCGCCCCTTTCCCAAGGAGCGCCGGGTGCCCGGATGCGAGTCGGAGGCCTATGTCTGGGCAGAGTCACGGCCCGATGGAACCCTCGCCTATCACTTTGCAGTGGAGAATCCACAAGGAATCTCAGCCATGGCGCTCGCAACCATCCTAGGCGACACACTATCTGGCGCGCCTCTAAGCGAGGTTGTTTCTGTGCCCGCTGATGTGGTGTACCGCATCTTTGGTCGCGAGCTGTCTATGGGGAAATCTCTTGGGTTGATGGGGATGGTCAATATGGTCCGGGCGGCGGCAATGATGCAACTGCATCGCAGCGCATAAAAAGTGGGGGGAAAGGCAACTCCATTGCTAGCGGCCTTCTATAGGGGTTGCTTTCGATGGAGTTCGCGAACTCGTCACGAATGGGCCAGAGATTGTGGATGTTAACGGAGCTTTATCGCGATGGATACCGTTGAACTTGTACGTGATTGCGAAGTCATCGCAATTCCCAGTGGGACAAGTCAGGTGCTGCCAAAAGGAACAGTCGTGCGCATCCTTCAAACACGCGGTGGTAACAGTACGGTTCTATCCAATATTCATGCTATGTTCCGGATCGACGCGAAAGACGCAGATGCGCTTGGGTTTGAGGCGCACGCTGCGACGAATGACGCACGAAAGACGGAGTCATTTAGCGAGGCACTCGTTTGGGAAACCTTGAGATCGATATACGATCCGGAGATTCCCGTAAACGTGGTTGACTTGGGGCTGATCTATTCGTGTGAGATAACCCCGCGCGAAAAAGGGGGAAATAGAATCACAATTCGTATGGCGATGACATCGCCGGGGTGCGGCATGGCCAACGTGTTGAAGGCTGATGTGGAAGGCAAACTTCGGCGCCTTCCGGATGTCGCGGAGGTGCATGTGGAAGTCGTCTTCGACCCGCCATGGAATCAAAGCCGAATGTCGGAGGCCGCTCGGTTGCAACTGGGTTTCGATTCAGATAGACCAACCGCAACGCGGTTGACTCAGATTATCCGGAAAGACTCCGCTTAATGGTCTGAATTCTTGCTGCAAGCAAGGTGGGATAGTGACTAGGTGCGCCGGAATTGCAGGCGCAGGAGCTGGCTTCTTGGCATCGCTCCCGCAAACAGTTCGTCTCGAACCTCAGAAATGCGGGCAGAAGACAAAGGGCGCTCTGGACTTCGACGACCGGACGTCGCCAATTGTCAGAAGAAAATGCGTAAAGGGTTAGTCGGTCTACGCCCACATCTGGCGCAGACGTCACAATGCGTCGAATCGCTGCCGCACCTTGACCATGGCCTACGACGCGAGGCCTGCCACGCCGCTCGGCCCATCAGGCGCGACCATCCATGATGATCGCTACGTGTATGCCTTGCTGCGGACTATGCGTCGTGAGCGTTTCTCTTCATTGCCGAGCCATACCAGTCGATATTGCGAATCAGATACATGGCCACAGCGATGGCCGCGAAGCTGGTAACCGCGCCTAGAAGGAGCACGTTATCTTTCAAACGAAGCAGCAAATAGATGAGCAAGTAGAGGATCGTGAAGACGATCAATGCCTTGATCGCCAGCATGCGGCTTGCAAATATCCATCCTGCGTTGATGGAGAGAAGAGCAGCTGCAGCTGCGCCGGCTATGTGGAATGCGAAGCCGAAGCCGACCCGTTCAGCAAACGAAAGCAAGAGTAGATAAAAGATGATTTGGGCAATTTCCACGAGAATGTATTGTGCGGGATGGACCTTTTTGCCTGACGTGACCTCAAAAACAAAATATGACAAGAAGATCAGGCCAAGGAAGAGCAGCACGTACGTGAGACTGCGATTGACCGACTGATAAGGGGCTATCAATTCGACGAAGGATATTCCGAGAGAGGTAACACAGAGCCCTGAAGCAGACTCGTCGCTGCCCTTGGCGCGCACGCCTCGCGCAACGAACGGGACTTACCACTGCGCATCAAATCCATGAGCAGAGGCGGTTCTGCTTACTGGCAAATAGTCTCCATCGCAACTTGGACTCGGCCAATCGCCCTGCATAGTGATGGGTTGTTTTGCCATAGGCGAGCATCGCGAGGCGCTGAGCGCCGGAAAGCCGAAGGGCCGATGTTACAGAAAACTGACTACTCTGCAGCACTGTATCTCCAGCCATGCCCCTAGGAGAATCAGCCGGATTGCTCGGTTCGAATCGCCGATCGTGATGTCAGGGCAAATCGCGGCGGGAGTCAACGTCAACGCTTTCCCAGCAATCGCAAGCGAGCCGTCCGCCAGTACCCCTCTTGCGTCATTTACTCCGACGACAATCTCCGCTCGGTTCCAGTCGTTGTCCGAAGCAAAGCAGACCATTGAAGCATGGCGGCAGAAATACAATGTGAGTCTTCCTCACAGAGCGCTGGCTGATCGCACGCCGACAGAGTTCGCCAGTCAGATCGCGGTTAACGGCTATCTAACTGAACCGAAAACAGACCAAAGACTAAGCCTGCAGTTGGTATGATCTTGCCGAGCCCTTCATTCTGGCCGAAGACTAACATTCATCATGGTCCAGATATAACGGGGCCGATCAGTTGGGGCGAGGCGCATGTTTGCATCCCAGACTGAATAAAATGAGGAGTTCGCAATGGACCGTCGCCAGTTCGCCGCCCGTTCCTTGGCCGCTATCGCAGGCGCTGCGCTTTCTCATAATCGTGGCTATGGAGCGACGCAAAGCTCTGCTGCGCAAGCCTCGGGCTCTGTTCCCGACTCTGTGATTCAAAAGGTCCGTTTCCCGGAGGGGTTCCTTTGGGGCGTCGCCACAGCGTCTTATCAGAACGAAGGTGCATGGAACGAGGACAACAAGGGCGAGTCGATATGGGATCGATTTGCCCACACGCCAGGAAAGGTGCGGGGAGGCGTGACCGGCGATGTGGCCTGCGACCAATATCATCTTTACCCGCACGACATAGCACTCGCAAAACGGCTTAACCTGAAAAGCTATCGTTTTTCCATCTCGTGGCCTCGAATTCAGCCCACGGGAATTGGCGCTCCAAATATGAAGGGGGTGGATCACTACAGCCGCTTTGTTGATGCGCTGCTTGAGGCGGGCATCCGTCCGTGGTGCACTATGTACCACTGGGATCTTCCGCAGGCGCTGGAGGATCGCGGAGGCTGGCCAAACCGAGAGTTGGCCAACTACTTCGCGGATTATGCAGGCATACTCGCCAAGCATCTTGGCGACCGCATCAAGGTATGGGCGCCGTTCAACATGCCGTGGGCTATCGCTTTCATGGGCTATGCGGCAGGTGCGTTTCCTCCCTGCCGCACAAGCTTCAGCGATTTTCTGAAAGCAGCACACACTCTGGCACTGGCACAGGGCGAAGCACACCGCGCAGTAAAGGCCGCATCTTCGAATGCGACAGTGGGCAGCGCCTACGAGATGGCGCCCGCGTACCCGAAGACTGACTCAGATGATGACCGCGCCGCCGCTGCCCGGTACCACGCGATGAATAATGTCTTTTTCCTGGAAGCTGCAATGTTTGGCCGTTATCCAAAGGCATTTGTTGGCGAACCGCCCATTGATGTAATGGGCTTCAAGGCCGGAGATGAGAAGCTCCTCTATGCGCCTTTGGATTGGGTTGGATTTCATTACTACACACGCCGCGTGGTATCAGATGCGAGCAAGGAAAAGTTCCAGAGCGGGGGCAATTTCAGCGGTACCGAGATCGAGAGCAATTCGCCGGGCGGTCGCGATCCTTATACGCGATTCCGTGCAGGGATGCCGACAGAGGGGCCACTGACAGAGGCCGGTCTTGAGGTCTGGCCGAGCGGGATTTATGACCTCGTTACGAAGATTAGTCGCGATTATAACCACCCCATCATCGAGATCACTGAAAGCGGTTGCGGCTATCTGGATGCTCCCAATGAAGAAGAGCATGGTCGAATCCAGGATACGCGGCGCATTCAGTGGTACCGTGAAACGCTTGCGGAGTTGGCGCGTGCCATTGCGGATGGCGCACAGGTTCGTGCTTACCACGCATGGACGCTGCTTGATAACTTCCAATGGGCGGAGGGCTACACCGAGCGATACGGGCTGATCTACACAGACTTCCGAAACCAGAGGCGCACAATCAAAGATTCGGGATATTGGTACGGCCGCGTCGCAGCTTCAAATCGAATCGACGTATAGCGCGGGCGCGAATCTGTTCTGGGAAAGCGGCTTGGCAACGGGTGATAGCAGGAACTCCCCCGCAAACCAGTGCCATGCTGAGTCCTTGCCACTAAAGCCATGCCCCACGCCTTAGGCGTTTCAGGTGTCGGCGCATCAAATTCATGCTCTAATATACAACGCAATACTGCGCAGTTTAGGTGTACAGGTAAACTGTATATATGATACCGTCAATACATGAGCACTCGCCCCAGCAGGTCTCAAGCTGACCGCGCCTCGGTGTTGGCGCTGGATATGCGCACCGTCCTCGGTAAATTGAAACGCAAACTGCGCGACCAGTCCGGCCATGAGGACTTCAACTCCTCTCAGACGTCCGTGCTGCTTCGTCTGGAAAAGGACGGGCCAGCCACGGTGTCGAATCTCGCTAGGGCAGAAGCCATGCGTCCTCAATCGATGAGCGCAGTGATCACGTCGCTGGAAGCCTCAGGTCTGGTGAGTGGCACCCCCGATCCGCTTGACGGACGGCAGACCCTCTTATCGCTAACGAAGAAATGCCGGGAGCTCATCCAGAAGCGCAGAGCGGCAAAGCAGGATTGGCTCACCAGAACGATCCTGGCCAAGCTCTCTGCCCAGGAACAAGAGAATCTTGCGGCAGCTCTCGAATCTCTTGCGCGGCTTGTTGAGGACTAACGCTCCACTGCCACCGATAGCAGGCAAGCTCGCGACAACAGAAATCATCTGCAGAAGAATATTCCTTGCCTCTCACGACACTCGATTTTCACACCGCTCTCATCGTTATTGACCTTCAGCAGGGCATTATCGGCGCTCAATTCATCCACCCCATCGCGGAAGTGGTCAACCGGACACTCTCTCTGATCGAAGCGTTTCGACGGACCGAGCTGCCTGTCGTTCTCGTCAACGTCGAAGGCAGGGCACCAGGCCGGACGGAACAACCAAGACATCAACAAACCTTACCTGAGGGGTGGGCCGATCTGATTCCTGGATTGGATCGGCAACCAGGCGACATCCTCGTAACCAAGCGAACATGGGGAGCATTTGCAAACACTGACCTTGAGATCCGTTTGAAGCAAATGGGCGTCACGCAGGTCGTCATTACCGGCGTGGCCACCGGCACGGGTGTCGAGTCAACTGCACGTCAGGCCTATGAAGCCGGATTCAACGTGACGCTAGCCATCGACGCCATGACAGATGTGCGGCCTGAAGCGCACGAGTACAGCCTCAGGCATGTGTTTCCGCGTCTTGGGGAGACCGGCTCCACGCAGGACGTGCTGGCGCTGCTAGCAAAAAGGAGAGTCGAACAGTGAGTTGGTTGCATTCCATTTCCTATTTCTTTGGCGGGCTATTTCTCGCGAACCTCGTGCCGCACTTCGTCGCCGGAATAATGGGCAAGCCCTTTCAATCCCCATTCGCCAAGCCTCCTGGCAAAGGGCTTTCCTCTGCCACAGTGAATGTTCTGTGGGGCTTTGCCAACGGCGTCGTCGCCTATCTGCTTCTACTGCGCGTGGGCCAGTTTGATCCACGCTCTGCCGATTGTATTGTCCCGTTCGCAATGGGCGTGCTCTTTATCAGCGTCCAGATGTCTCGACACTTCGGTCAGTTCCATGGAGGCAACAGCCCGGAGCGCTCATGAGAAATCCCTTCGCCGGAGCCTTCCGCGCACTGTACAGCTTCAACTTTCGGCTTTGGACGGCGGGCGGTCTGGTGTCGAACATTGGCACATGGATGCAGCGCGTAGCCCAGGATTGGCTGGTGCTGACGCAGCTCACCCATCAGGATGCAACTGCTGTTGGTATTGTCATGGGCCTGCAGTTCGCTCCGCAGTTGCTTTTGCTCCCATGGAGCGGCTTAGCCGCCGACCGTTTCAACCAACGCAAGCTACTGATGCTCACCCAGGCATCCATGGGGGTGTTGGCGATCGCATTGGGTCTGCTGACAATTTCGGGGCACGTCCGGCTCTGGCATGTCTATCTGTTTGCCTTTGTCTTTGGGGGCGCAGCAGCGCTTGATGCTCCAGTACGGCAAACGTTCGTAGGTGAGCTGGTGGGCGATGGGCACCTGCCGAATGCCGTTGCGCTCAACTCCACATCTTTTAATGCTGCTCAGATGATCGGGCCAGCCATAGCCGGATTAGCAATCGCAAAGTTTGGCACCGGTTGGGCATTTCTCCTGAACGGACTGTCCTTTGGAGCTGTCCTTCTTTCAATGTCTCTGCTGCGCGTCCATGAACTTACGCGAAGCGCCAGGGCATCCAGTGCCTCAGGGGGCTTCTTGGAAGGCTTCCGCTACGTCTGGGCCAGGCCTGATCTTCGAGCCATTCTCGCCATGCTCTTTCTGATCGGAACCTTTGGGCTCAACTTTCCGATCTTCATCTCCACCATGGCCGTGAATGTATTCCATGCCGACGCCCGCGGATTCGGCTTGCTCTCATCGGCAATGGCCATCGGCACTGTAAGTGGGTCTTTGCTGGCAGCTACAGGAGGCAAGCCGCGGTTCCGTTCGTTGCTAGTTGCCTCCGTAACCTTCGGCATCGGCTGCACACTCGCGGCTTTATCGCCGGGATACTGGTGGTTTGCCGCAGCCCTTGCGGTCATTGGCATTGCCGCTCTCACGTTAACCACCGCGACCAACAGCATGATGCAGCTTTCCACGGAGCCCTCAATGCGTGGCCGTGTCATGGCTCTCCGTGTAGGCGTCGTGCTTGGCGGAACCCCAATCGGAGCACCATTCGCCGGATGGGTAGCAAACCACTTCGGCCCGCGCTGGGCCCTCGGTATCGGCGCTGCCGCGGGCATCGTCGCTGCCGTCGTTGCGCTTTCCATCATGGGGAGGCCGGTTAACCTACCTCGCTCAGAGGCTGCAACCGATCCTTAGTAGCGTAGGAGAAAGCTGATCTCTGTCAGTTCTACAGCTCAGCAGTCTGACAACGGGCTGGCTCACAGCAATCGATTCTGGCGCCTATGCCCCACTAAACATAGTGGTGGAATATTTCAATCTGGCCGCCGGAATATTCGCGGCGCTGGACCGGCGACGAGAGCACTGTTGAGGTCGACGTGGAGCCAAGCGCGGATAGCTTGTCGATAAGAATCTCAAGATGCCGGATCGAAACCACGTTCGCTTCAATGACGAATGATTCAGCTCCAGTGATGCGGTGACAGCGACTGACCTCAGCGAGTTCCTTCACCGCCGCCACTGTGCGCTGCACCTGTAGCTCGCCGTCGTGAATCGTCAGGTGCACTAGCACTCGAATCGGTACGCCCAACTTCGTCACGTCGAGCGCAGCGTGGTAACCGGTGATAATTCCCGCTTCCTCCAACCGGCGAACGCGCTCAGCCACAGCCGGCGTAGAAAGTCCTACCTTCCTTCCGAGTCCCGCAAATGATTGCCGGGCATTCTTTTGCAGCTCTTCCAGAAGCTTCCAGGAGATTTTGTCGAGTTCCAGAACGTCAGGCAGGGTTCTGTGGGGCATGGGCCACCAATCCTTAGGCAGCGTGACCATTATGTTTAACTTCCTTAAGCCCTGCAAGGAATTTCCCTTCGAATCCCCATTTTCTGCCAATTTAAATCACGCCTATGCTATTTGCGGGTCTAGGAGCGACTTCCCCGCACGTTCGACCATAGACGCAAATGGTTCTTGCCATGAACACCTATCTCCACTCCGCGTCCCCCCAGTCCGCGCTAAAGCCCTTGATGGAGCCGGCATGCACTGACTTCCTGCCGTTGAAAGGCACAGACCATGTCGAGTTCTATGTAGGCAACGCGCGGCAGGCCGCGTATTTCTATCGTGCCGCGTTTGGAATGTGCCTAGTTGCCTACGCCGGGCCTGAGACTGGCCAGCGCGACCGCGCCTCATATGTGGTTCAGCAAGGCAAGATTCGCTTTGTGCTCACCACCCCATTGCACAGCCGCCACCTCATTGCCCAGCACATCTTTCAGCACGGGGACGGAGTACGTGTGATTGCCCTCTGGGTCGATGACGCACGCCAGGCGTGGTTTGAAACCACGAGCCGTGGTGCCGTCAGCGTTGAAGAACCGCATATTCTGTCCGACGAGCAGGGAACAGCAGTGGTGTCGAGCATTCGCACCTACGGCGACACGATCCACACCTTTGTCGAGCGCAGCAACTATTCAGGGCCATTTCTTCCTGGCTACCACGCCGTGGATCACGACCGTGTAGCGCGCCCCGTCGGCCTGCTTCACATCGATCACATGGTCGGCAACGTTGGCTGGCATCAGATGAATCAATGGGTCAACTTCTATGCAAATGTTATGGGGTTCTCGCTCTACCAACACTTCGACGACAAAGATATCTCCACGGAATACTCTGCGCTCATGTCGAAGGTGATGGCAAACGGGAACGGTTATGTAAAATTCCCGATCAACGAGCCCGCTGAAGGCAAGAAGAAATCGCAGATTGAAGAGTATCTCGAGTTTTACCCCGGCGCCGGCGTGCAACATATTGCACTGGCCACCAACGACATCCTGCACACGGTTAGCCGTCTGCGTGAACAGGGCGTTGAATTCCTGCGCATTCCGCATGCGTACTACATGGAGTTGCAAAACCGCGTGGGTCCAATCGATGAGCCATTGAGTGAATTGGAGGATCTGGGCATCCTGGTTGACCGCGACGATGAAGGCTATATGCTGCAAATCTTCACTCGGCCAGTTGAAGACCGCCCCACGCTCTTCTACGAGATCATTCAACGCAAAGGCAGCCGGAGTTTTGGTAAGGGTAACTTCAAGGCGCTCTTTGAAGCGATTGAGCGTGAGCAGCAGGCGCGCGGCAACTTATAGGTGAATCCGGTGAACACAGCAACCATCCCGTCCGCCGCACCATATCTGATCAAACAGGATTACGCGGCCTACACCACGGAGCAGCACGAACTCTGGTCGGAACTCGTTGAGCGTGCTCTTCCGGAACTTGAAAAACACGCGGCTCGCGAATACTTGGAAGGCTTGGCGATCATAGGACTGCAGAAGGACCGTCTGCCAAATCTCGAATCGATCAGCGCGCGCCTTGCGCCGCGAACGGGCTGGAGTTCGACTGCGGTGAGTGGATTCCTGCCCGCACCGGTCTTCTTTGAAATGCTTGCCTCGCGCCGTTTCCCCACAACTACATGGCTACGTAGCCGCGATTCGCTCGAGTACACTCCGGAGCCAGATATCTTCCACGATGTTTTCGGTCACGTACCCATGCACTCGCACAAAGTGTTCGCCGATTTTCTCGAGCACTATGGCCGCGTCTGCGCGTCAATTGAAGACGCGGCAATCCTGGAAAAACTCGGGCGTCTTTTCTGGTATACCGTCGAGTTCGGCGTCATCCTGCAACGCAGCGAGATCAAGGTCTACGGCAGCGGGCTCATCAGTTCACATGGCGAATGCAAGAACGTCATTGATGGCCACTGCGCCATTCACCGTTTCTCCCTTGATGAAGTATTGCAAACGCGGGTGAAGGTCGACGAGCTTCACAAGCTGCTGTTCGCGGTGAACAGCTTCGATCAAATCTACGAAGCAATGCATGAAGCCGAACGCCGCGCCCTCAGCGGTCTACTGTGAGGTCCACATGGCAGATGACATGCACTATCAAACCGGTTTAGGTAATGAGTTCTCTACAGAGGCGGTTCCAGGTGGGCTACCTGTCGGGCAGAATGCCCCGCAGAATCATCCCCTGGGGTTGTACACCGAACAGTTCAGCGGAACACCGTTTACCGCTCCGCGTGCAAGCAATCGCCGTACTTGGACTTACCGCATTCGTCCGTCGGTCACGCATCGCCCCTACGAAGAATTCCCCATGGGCCTGATCCGCAGCGGTCCATTCAATGAAGTTCCAACCTCGCCGAATCAACTCCGCTGGGATCCACTTCCGTTTCCCGCGCAGCCCACAGATTTCATCCAGGGCTTGGTGACGCTCGGTGGCAGCGGAGATCCTGCCATGCAGACCGGAGTTGCCATCCATCTCTATGCAGCAAATGCGTCCATGCACAATCGCTTTTTCGCAAACGCCGATGGAGAACTTCTCGTCGTGCCACAGATAGGGGAACTCAGCATCCACACTGAGCTTGGCATCCTTCAAGTCGCGCCAGGGGAAATCTGCGTCATTCCGCGCGGCGTCAAGTTCCGCGTTGAGCTGGACGACAAACAGGCTCGCGGATACATCTGCGAAAACTATGGCCTCTCATTCCGCTTGCCAGAACTGGGTCCCATCGGTGCCAACGGCCTCGCAAACTCACGCGATTTCAAATCGCCAGTTGCCACCTATGAAGATCGTGAGGGCGACTTCCGCATCGTTACAAAATTCCTAGGTCGCTTATGGCAGGCGGTCATTGATCACTCACCGCTTGATGTAGTCGCGTGGCACGGCAACTACGCGCCTTACAAATACGATATGGCGCTCTTTAACTGCATCAACACGGTTTCATTCGATCATCCCGATCCGTCAATCTATACGGTCCTCACTGCTCCGTCAGCGGTCCCCGGAACAGCCAACTGCGACTTTGCCATCTTTCCTCCACGCTGGATGGTTGCCGAGCGCACCTTCCGCCCGCCGTGGTTTCACCGCAACCTCATGAACGAATTTATGGGCCTGGTCTTCGGCTCTTACGACGCCAAGGCTGAAGGATTCGTTCCGGGCGGAGCCAGCTTGCACAACTGCATGGCCGGACACGGACCCGACGCTGAAACCTTCGAGCGCGCGAGCCAATCCCATCTCAAGCCGCAATATCTCGCCAATACGTTGGCCTTCATGTTTGAAACGCAGTTCGCCGTATGCCCCACTGCGTTCGCAATGAACACGCGCATTTTGCAGCACGAGTACTATGAATGCTGGCAGGGATTGAAGAAGCGTTTCAAATCAGACAATGAAGCGATTGACCGATCATCCGAACGCAGTCGAGAGCTTGCTCAGCGGGCTGATTGACTATGCCGGTTTGTTCCCGCCTGCGTCGCTCGACATGCGCACAGCCGTGAGCAATTATCTCGGATATCGTCGCGGTGCGCGTGCAGAGGCATTAGGCCGCTTCGTTGTCGATTTTGCTCGTATGGACGAATTGCGTGAGGTTGCAGGCGATGAACTGCATCAGATTCCGTTAGGCGTGATTACTACGCAAGAAACAGATCCAGCCGAGCTGAGTGCACTCATCAACCATCAAGTCAGCCATGCAAGTTTGGAACTCAAAGTCGACTGCGCTTCGCAGGTTAAGTACCTTATGGCACATCTGCCGCCACTGTGTGAAACCTACTTCGAGATTCCTTTCTGCATAGATACAGACACGATTCTGGATAACCTCGCATCAAGCGGCGCACGCGCGAAGATCCGAATGGGCGGAGTCACAGCCGAGGCATTTCCCGACAGCAGTATGGTCGCCCTCATGCTCGGCAAACTTGCACAGAAACACGTTCTCTTCAAGGCAACCGCCGGCCTGCATCACCCTGTCCGCTTGCGTCACCCCTACAGTGAGGAGCGTCAAAGCCCTTCTGGGGTGATGCACGGTTTTCTCAACCTCACTTTCGCGGCCCTCCTGCTGCACTTCGGCGGTCCAACGCGCGAAGCCTTGAAGATTCTGGAAGAGCAGGACCCGGACACATGGCGAGCCGAGCCCGGCGTGATCCGTTGCCGCGGTATCACCTGGACCACTAGCCAACTGATCGAAATGAGGAAAGAGTTCTTCACCAGTTTCGGATCGTGTTCGTTTGAAGAACCGATACGTGAGCTTGAGGTGATGGGATGGCTCTGAAAAGCTGGCTCGAATCGGCGAATGATCCCGCCACGGATTTCCCCCTCCACTCCCTTCCATACGGAGTCTTCGATTCCGGAAATGGCGACCGCATCGGAATCGCCATCGGCGATCAGATTCTCGACTTACACGCCTGTGCCACTCACGGACTGCTCGACGGATTGCCCGATGAGGTCGCCTCGGCATGCACCTGCACGTTGCTGAATCCCCTCATGGCGCTTGGCCCCTCATCGTGGTCAACACTACGCCAGCGAGTAACTGCTCTTCTCGATGCGGATCAAGCAAGCAGCTACGTGCGGCATAGTGTTGAGCCGCACCTTGTCGCCATGAGCCTAGCCGTAATGCGGCTTCCTGCTAACATCGGGGACTACACTGACTTTTATGCTTCCATCCACCACGCCACGCGAGTAGGACAATTGTTTCGTCCTGATCATCCGCTGTTACCCAACTACAAATATGTTCCCATCGGCTATCACGGTCGCGCATCCTCCATCGTGGTCAGCGGAGAAGCTGTCCGCAGACCCTGCGGACAGATCAAGCCGAAAGATGGAGATCCCGTCTTCCGCTCCACTCAATCTCTCGATTACGAGCTTGAGGTTGGCATGTTCGTAGGGCAGGGAAATCAGCTTGGACAGGAGATTCAAATCGCAGATGCGGAGAGCCACATCTTCGGCCTATGCCTCGTCAACGACTGGTCCGCGCGCGACATTCAATCGTGGGAATCCCAGCCCCTTGGCCCGTTCCTTGCCAAGAGCTTTGCCACCACAATCTCCCCGTGGGTCGTTCCACTTGAAGCATTGCTCCCATATCGAGTTCCCGCACTCGAGCGGCCTGTGGGTGATCCTGTTCCATTGCCATATTTGAGGTCGCCTTCATCGTTGCCCGGAGCAATAGATCTGACACTCGAGGTCTATCTCGAATCCGAACAGATGCGTCAATCCGGTGTATCACCACTGCTGATCGCAAGAAGCAATTTGCGAAACCTCTACTGGACGCTCGCACAATTACTCACGCATCATGCCAGCAACGGATGCAACCTGCGCCCAGGCGACCTGCTGGCCACCGGAACCATCTCCGGCCCAAACGATGGTTCCGAAGGCTGCCTGCTTGAAATGCAAAACCATCCTCGGCCAATTCATCTGCCTACCGGCGAAGAAAGACGATTCCTGGAAGATGGAGACCGTGTCGTATTCCGCGCGTACTGCGAAAGAACAGGTCTGCCTAGGCTTGGCTTCGGCGACTGCTCCGGTACCATCGCTCCCGCAGACCGCCACTGAGGCTCTTCTCCGTCTGTTTCAAGGCGGCCAGGCACACCACACTCCTATGACTAAGAATAGGGGTGATGAAATATGGCGGGCTGAAACGGTGAACGTACCAGCTTCGTGTAGCCTTGTGCGCGATTTTCCTTCTCGGACGGGCTACTTCGTTTCTTTGTATAGATCATTACAAAACGGATAACCGACTTCCTTTGCTTCAGAGGCTAAATCGCCTGCTGTAGGAGGCTCTAGTCAATTTGAGGGCGAATTCTCAGTTCAACAAGCCGGAGAATTGGGCTTTCGCCAGCCCTGAGTCTGCCGGGAAGCGTCCCTGCTGGCCCGACTCGGTTCTCAGCCGTCGGTTGCAAGCAACGGCGAGGCGACTGGGGAGTACGAGGGCGATTGGATGGCATACGTTCCGGCGTTCCTACGCAAGCCTGCTAATTTCAAGCGGGGCCGATGTGAAGGTCTGCCAAGAATCCTTGCGCCATGCTAATGTGCGAATCACGTTGGGGCTTTATGCGCAATCGTTCGCGGAGGACAAACGCGCGGCATAAAGCAAGGTCGTGCAGATGAGCCTGCCCCAAACAGTCCCGCCACTTGCAAAGGCCGGTTAAAAAGAGACAAGCGGCACCCCATCACAAAGCACACGGGAAGCGCGTTCAGCAAGTGCAATCAGAAGATGCTGCTTATTGGACCTTAATGGACCCGCCTAAAAACAGAAAAGCCGCCTTGCGGCGACTCATAACTGCTTGGTTTATTTGGTGGACCTGGTCGGGATCGAACCGACGACCTCTTCCATGCCATGGAAGCGCGCTCCCAAACTGCGCCACAGGCCCACACATGCGGGGTGCAACTTCTCTATTTTCTCCGGTAAGTGGCATTTCGTCAAACACGCCTGTGGATTGCGTGGTGATCGGGGATTCTGGCTTGGAAATCTGTCTTGCTGAGTGGCTTGGATAAAGAGTTTTCCGAACGCACGAACGTGACCGGGAACACTTTGGGGGGGATGTGGTGTCTAAGAAAATAGGGCACGTGGGACACCGGGCATCCAAACGCCGGTGATTCCGTTTTTCCCGCGTTCCCGCAGGCAGCAGTGAGGGTCCGGCAGACAAGCAGAACGGCCGGATTGGTCGGAGAGTCGAAAGACTGTTCGACAGACACAAGAGCTGAAGTTGGCTTGATGCCAACCTTATGCCGATTGCGGTAATGTGGGAGGACTGACATTGCAGGCGGACCTCACCATGGGCAATCTTGCCAGCGCGTTCACGCTTCAGACGGAAGAAACGGCTCTAGTCGAGGAATTGAGAGCCGGTTCCGAAGAAGCATTCGCTTGGCTTATCGCGCGGTATCATCAGCCGATTTTCTCTCTGCTGGCGCGCACGGTACACGACCGGGCCGACGCCGCCGACCTGACGCAGGAGGTCTTTGTGAAGATCTTCCGCGGGGTGGGCGGATTTCACGGCGAGTCGTCGCTGCGCACCTGGATTTACCGGATCGCGTTGCGTGAGGCATCGAACCAGCGGCGCTGGTGGATGCGTCACAAACAGCAGGAAGTTCCGATGGAGCAAGAGGTTGCCGAGTCGGACTGCGGTACCCCCATGCGGCTGAAGGACACACTCGTGGACGGAGCGGATTCGCCCTATGAGATGGCCCTTCAGGCCGAAACGCAGGCGCGGGTGGAAGCTGCCCTGCGGCAGGTATCGGAGCCCTATCGGACCACACTGATCCTCCGGGATATAGAGGGCTTTGTGTACGAAGAAGTGGCGGAAATGCAGGGTGTGAACCTGGGGACAGTCAAATCTAGACTGGTCCGCGGCCGCGCACTGCTGAAAACGCTACTTTTGGCACAGAGCACGGTGGTAACGACGGACAAGGAGCTGACACTCTCCCTGGGAGAGGAGGCGCGATGAGCAGCTGCAATTCCATGCAGGCGAGATTTTCCGAGTATCTCGACGGCCGGATGACCGGACGTGAGATGCAGCGGATCGCCGCGCATCTGGAGAGCTGCCCGTCCTGCGCGGCGGAGTTTCTTGCGCAGCGGCGGAACGCCACGGTACTGGCGGCATTGCGGCCGGTCCCTGAGCCGGAAGACATGGTATTGCGCATCCGTGTGGCGGTGAGCCGGGAGCGGGCGCGCAGCCGCAAGAGTGCTTTCTCTGTTCTGAACCTGGCATGGCACAACACCGTGGGGCCGTTCCTGCTGCAGGCGGCAGCCGGTTTCTGCAGCGCAGTCCTGCTGCTTGGTACGGTGACGGTTTTGGTTGGCATGATGGCCCGGCCTGAAATGGCGCAGGCCACCGGCGACGAGCCTCTGGGCAATGCCACGGCTCCTCGTTTGCTCTACATGGCCAGTGGCGGCTCCAGTACGAGCCAGATCAATCTGCCCGGGCCAATCATCGTGGAAGCGTATGTGAACGGTCAGGGTGAGGTGTACGACTATCGCATCGTCTCCGGCCCCACTGACACGATCACCCGCAGCCAGGTGGAAAGTATGCTGATCGGCAGTCGTTTTGAGCCGGCGCGGTTCTTTGGCCAGCCGGTACGCGGACTTGCCGTACTCTCCTTCGCCGGCGTCTCGGTTCGCGGCTGATTTCTTCCATCCCTGCTTGCGTTTGACCCTCTTGCCCGGTCTAACTAGACTGGCAAACAGGATTCAAACAATGCAGCCTTTTTCATTCCGCCCTCTTTTCGCAGTTGCCACCCTTCTTGCGGGCGGCTTTGTTCTAGCGACCCCAGGCGCACTTGCTGCGCAGGCTGGTCAGAGCTCGTCCTCGGCGATGGCTACCAACGCCGTGCAGGAAAAAGCTCCGTCGCTGGTTGACCCGGCAGGGCCGACGATTTCGCTGATCAACTCCGAGCAGGTGTTTGCGATGGCTGCGGCGTTGAATGTCTGCGGCTACGACGACGGCCTGGATGACAGTGCTCCGGTGCGCAAGCGCGTGCGCGACGAGCTGAACGCGGCGTTGCTCAAGAGTGAGCAGGCGCGCGCGCGGCGCGATAAAGTGTGTGTTTTTATCGCGCAGCACCGTCTGACGGGCTCGGAAAAGGACATTTCGCAGTACATCTCTCTGGCGCTCTACCTGAGTCCACTCCCGGATCTGGAGACGACTGTGGAGCTGACCGAGATGCCGCCCGATGCAACGCAGGTGGCTGAGATCGCGCCGCTTATCCGCGACTTTGCCGCGTCAGTGGACCTGCACGGCATCTGGCTGACAGTGCGGCACAGCTATGACGCGGAGCTCGACAAGCTGCATGATCCGCTCTCGAAGATGATCGTGGACACAAACCTCTACCTCAAGACGCCGGCCAGCACTTACGATGGCCGCCGATTCGTAGTGGTGATGGAGCCGATGCTCTCTCCGAAGCTCGTAAACGCGCGCGTTTACGGCACCGACTACGTGGTGGTGGTTTCGCCAGTGAACGCGACCATTCCGATGACTTCGGTCCGTCATACCTATCTGCACTACCTGATCGATCCGCTACTTTACGTGCGTACCAACGCAATTGACCGCATCCAGCCCGTGATGAAGGAAATCAGGGAAGCGCCGCTCGAATTCCGCTATCGGAATGACCCGGTTGCCCTGACGGTTGAGTGCCTGATCAAGGCGATTGAGGCGCGGACCATGGATACCGGAATCACGCCTTACAAAATCCCGGCAGGAATCGACCGTTCGCAGATGCCGCATTATGAGCACGAGCAGCAGCAGGTTCAGGAAAAGATGGAGGCAGTGCGCGTGGCCACAGTGCGCCACGACATGACTCAGGGTTTCGTGCTGACGCAGTATTTTTACGAGCAGTTGTTCCCCTTCGAGCGGGATTCGGCCAGTCTGCGGGACACGATCGGCGAGATGGTGTACTCAATGGACGTGGATCAGCAGGTACATCGCGCGCGGCAGACCGAGTTTGACGCGCAGACTGATGACGATGTGCTGCGCCGAAGCAAGCCGCGTGTGCTGACTGGCCTCGACCTTGCCGAGTCCCGGCTTGAGGCGGGTGACCTTGCAACTGCCAGTGCACTGGCACGCCAGGCTCTTACGGTGCACTCTGACTCGCTGGAGTCGATTGCGGATGCAGCGCGGGCGAACTTCATTCTGGCGCGTGCAGCAATTCTGACCGGCCATCCGGGAGAGGCCATTGACCGATTCCAGAAGACGCTGGCCACGAGCAAAGATCCGCGGCAGATTGCCTGGTCGCACATCTATCTGGGGCGCATGCTTGATCTCGATTGCAAACGGAACGAGGCGTTGAGCGAGTATAAGTTGGCACTGGCCAACCGTGACGGCGCACAGGATACGCGTCTGGCGGCCGAGCGTGGCGCCAAATCGGCCTATTCCGTGCGGGGGCACAGCTGCGAAGAGGACAGCGACGACACGGACACTCCGGTCAAGCCAGGAGGAGCCAATCAGCAGGGAAGCCCGCAGCCGGAATCGTCGAAACCGGTCGCGCCCGGCCAAGGGGCTTAACCTTTAATAGAAGACAGAGGCAGCGTGTGGTGCAAATTGCCCGCACAGCCGACCAGATTGGGATCAGTCGAGGGATGCAGGTGGAAACGGCTCTGGAAGCACTGCAAGCGGCACTCGGGCATTCGTTCAAGAAGCCGGCTCTGCTGGAGCGTGCGCTGACGCATCGTTCGCTTGCGCATGAGCGAGCCCAGGACAGTGTGTCTCTGGAGGTTACAGCAGGCCCGGAGACGATTCCCGGCGACAATGAGCGGCTGGAGTTTTTGGGGGATGCGGTATTAGGTCTGGTGGTAGGCGAAGCGCTGTTTCTGCTGCATCCAGAGTGGTCTGAGGGTGAGTTGACGCGCGTGCGGGCGCAGTTGGTGAGTCGCCAGCACATGGCTGAGGTGGCGCATGCCATCGACCTTGGAGAGTATCTGCGCTTGAGCCGAGGAGAGGACCGCAGCGGCCTGCGCAACAAGGCCACAGTGCTTTCGAACAGCATGGAGGCGGTGATCGGCGCGCTCTTTCTCGACGGCGGACTCGACAAGGCGCGGGCTTTTGTACGGCGCTACGTGATGGGCGATGCGGTTGAGCAGTTGGCTGAGGAGTTGCGGTCGGGTGCGGCGCTGGGAAACTACAAGTCCGCTCTCCAGGAGTATCTGCAGGCTGAGCGTTCAGGCACGCCGGTCTATAAGGTGAAAGGCGAAAGCGGGCCGGACCATCGCAAACGGTTCGTTGTGGAAGTGCGCTTGAAACCCGCTGAGGGCGAGCCCGGGAAGCCGTTGGCGCGCGGAGCTGGCAGCACCAAGAAGCATGCGGAGCAGGATGCGGCTCGCCGTGCGCTGGCACGGTTGACTGCACAAGATCGGACCATGCAAGCAGCGGACGCCGAAGTGGAGGAATCCACGCAGTCGTGAGCACACCCGCATCCATCACGAGCCGGTCTGCTGAGGCACCGGTGCGACCGTGGAGCCATTTGCCCACTGTGCCCGAGGCGCTGGCCTCGTTGCTGCAGACGGTGGTGGCAGCGCTCTTTCTGCTTACGTTTGTGCTGCAGCCCTTCCTGATTCCGTCAGAAAGTATGGAGCGCACGCTGCTGGTCGGCGACTTCCTGCTGGTAAACAAGCAGGTGTTTGCGCCGGCTGGTGCTCACGGCTGGGCCAACCGGCTCCTACCCTACCGCAACGTCGAGCGCGGAGATATTGTGGTGTTTCATCACCCCGATCCCAGTTATCTGGTCAAGCGTGTGGTGGGCCTGCCCGGCGATCATGTCCGCATTGACGATGGGCGCGTATTGATCAACGACAACCCGATCGAGGAGCCCTACGTGGTGCATGAGCCCGCGTTCCCGAATCCGTTCCGAGACAACTTTCCTGGCCGTCTCTACACCGACCCAAACATCGATCCGACGTGGTGGCGCCAGATGCAGGGACTGACGGAAAACGGGGAATTGGTGGTTCCGCAAGGCCAGTACTTCATGCTGGGTGATAACCGCAACCACAGCAAGGATTCGCGCTACTGGGGGCTGGTGCCGCGCGACGCGATTGTGGCGCGGCCGCTGGTGGTGTACTTCTCGCTGAACCGGCGTTCCAGCACCGATGTGGCCGAGCCTGCAAGTGATAGACTCGGACACGACAGGGAACTTGCCGCACGGTTGGCGGAGCTGGTCCGCTGGCACAGGATCTTCCACGTGGTGCACTGACCCGCTGCGGATCGGCAAGGTTCACCTGCAATGTGCCGCGTGTGCGGCCTTTGGCCGGGGAACCAGCCGGGCCGCGGAATCGTAGCAAGGGATGAGTCTCAAGCCAACACGGCACAGAGCGACAGGATGAGCAGAAAAAAGACCCCGCAGACAGAGCCCGCAGCTGAAACCGACTCAACCCAGACAACCGTGGAGGAGACGCCCTTTGAGGCAGTTGCCAGCGTGTGCTCCGTGCTGGTCGTGGGCCTGTTCATCCTCACATTTCTTGCGCAGAACTTCGTGATTCCGTCTGGCTCCATGGAGAAGACATTGCTCGTCGGCGATCATCTCGTGGTGGATCGCATTACGCTGGCGCCCGCGGCCAAGTGGATGCCGCTCGAGCACTATCGCGAGCCGAAGCGCGGTGACATCGTCGTCTTCATCAAGCCCGTGCCGGACTCGGTGGATTCCGACGGAAAGCCGCAGTACCTGTTCCTGGTCAAGCGGCTGATCGGCGTGCCCGGCGATCACATCCGTCTCCACAACGGCATTGTGAGCATCAACGGTGTGGCGCAGAGCCAGCCTTACGCCGTGCCAACCACCTACGATAATCACACTGACTTTCTGGACGAGTTCCCGACGGTTCCCGCAATCACTCAGCCGGGGTCAACGGAGGCTTGGGCGGTGGAGTTTCCCTCGCACTTGCAGGATGGGGAACTGGTGGTGCCGCAGGGCCAGTACTTCATGATGGGCGACAATCGCCACAACTCGCTGGACTCACGCTATTGGGGTTTTGTGCCGCGGGCGAACATCGTCGGCCGGCCCTTGTTCAACTACTGGTCGTTCAAGACACCTGAAGACCAGTACGAGCAGACGGGGATGGGGACGAAGGTGGCCTGGATGAGTCACGTCGTGTTTCATTTCTTCTCTGATACGCGTTGGAGCCGCACCTTCCACCTGACCCGCTAGAATAGTGGGTCACACAGGCGCACACGACGATGAACGAAGAGGAAGAGCGCACAGACGGGCCGGAACGCCGGCGGCGTTTGCGGAAGCGGCTGGGGATTGGGCTGGCGGCGGCAGTGTTTCTGCTGGCCGTGCTGCTGGTCCCGCCGATGATTTCCATTAGCCGTTACAAGAGCCAGATCACGCACATTGTTGCGCAGTCGCTGGGACGACCAGTGCGGCTGTCTTCAGTTGAGCTGCGCCTGTTGCCAAGGCCGGGATTTGTGCTGACAGACCTGACCGTGCAGGAGGATCCGGCGTATGGTGCCGAACCCGTCATGCACGCCAATACAGTGACGGCCTCCGTTGGATTCCTTTCCCTTTGGCGCGGCAAGCTGGAAATCAGCCGCATCAGTGTGGATGAGGCGAGCGTGAACCTGGTACGCACCGGCGACGGCCACTGGAATCTCGATCCAATCTTCCGTTCTGCAACTGGCGCTCAGGGCGCGGCGCTGCATCTGGAGCACAAGCTCCCCTATCTGGAAGCGACCAATTCGCGTATCAACATCAAGAACGGAATCGAGAAGCTACCGTTTTCGCTGATGAATGCAGATTTGTCGTTCTGGGAGTCTGATCCCGGAACGTGGCGGCTGCGCCTGCGCGCGCAGCCCACGCGTACGGATGTGCATCTGGCGATGGCGGACACCGGCGTAGTGCGTCTTGAGGCGACCATGCAGCATGCGGCAGAGCTGCGGCAGATGCCCGTGCACATGGATGTGGAGTGGAAAGAAGCACAACTGGGCCAGCTCAGCCGCCTGGTGCTCGGTTCAGACCCTGGTTGGCGAGGGGACCTGACCGGCCAGATGCAGGTTGACGGCACGGCGCAGTCTGCGCAGGTTAAGGCGCGTCTCAAGGCTACCGGCGTGCATCGCGCGGAGTTTACGCCTGCCGACCCGATGGATTTCGACGCCAACTGCTCTTTCACCTATCACTACTCGCAGCGCTCGGTGGAGAAGCTTGCCTGTGATTCGCCCCTTGGGGCGGGGCATGTACAACTCAAAGGCGACCTGTCTGCGCAGGGACCCGCAAAGCTGGCCGTGAACGTGGAGCGAGTTCCCGTAAGCGCAGGGCTTGATGCGCTGCGCACGATCCGCAGCGGCATCGCCGACGATCTGGAAGCCCGTGGAACGATCAGCGGACAACTCAGCTATGACCCTGCAACGGCCGAAGCGGCTGCAGCAGAAGCCGCGGTCGCAGGGCGCGGTCATGGTGCGCATAAGCCTGTCAACCAAGGGCTTGGCGCGCTTGCTGGAGGCCTGACAATCGAGGGATTTCAGCTTTCCGGTGGCGGTCTGAGCCAGCCGGTGCAGCTTGCCAAGGTGCTTCTTGCGCCCGCGCCCGTCGAGCCCGGGCAGCCGCAGGCATTGGCAGCAGAGCTGGCGCTTCCAGCCGGCGGGCCTGCGCCGTTGGCCATGACAGTTCGTCTTGAGGCCCGCGGATACCAGGTGGGAGTGCGCGGCACGGCCGCGCTCAAACGCCTGCAGGAACTGGCAGGAGCGGTTGGCGCACGAAAGCCGGGTGTGCTCGGAACCCTGACCGGCGAAACTGCGGTCTTAGACTTGACAGCACAGGGATCTTGGCTTGCTGCGGAGAACGCTGAGCCCAGCAGTGTCGAACGGGCGGGTACGAGCCTTGACTCAGCCTCAAAGCAGCCCGGTGCCGAACCAGACCAGTTGAGCGGTACAGTGACTTTGCATGCGGCGAGTTGGCAGTCGTCGGACTTGGCCAATCCGGTTGAGCTGACGGACGCGACCCTGCATCTGAACGGTAATACGCTCGTCTGGGACGGGGTGAACTTTACCTACGGCCCCGTAAAAGGTACGGCGAGTCTGCAGTTGGCGGCAAACTGCCCCGACGGTGAAGACTGCCCACCGCGGCTCGACGTCCATTTTGACCGTCTGGATGCGGCTGCGTTACAGGCCGCGCTGCTGGGGGCCCGGAAGCCGGGAACCATGGTTTCTACCCTGCTTGAGCGGTTCTCTCACCACACGTCGCCCGTCTGGCCGCAGTTGCAAGGTACTCTGCATGCGAATGCGTTGGTGCTTGGTCCAGTGACTCTGGACAAGGCGACCATCGGTTTCCGCGTGTTGCCAACGCGGGCAGAGTTTACGGCCATCGACGCTGGGTTGCTTGGCGGCACGCTCCACGCAACCGGTGCAATGGTGAGCGGAGACAAGCCGGCCTACAGCTTCGACGGTGGCTTTGACAAGGCGAGCGGCCCAGCGTTGTGCCAGCTCTTAAAGCTGCACTGCAACGGCGGCACCGTAAGCGGCGGTGGCAAGCTTTCCCTGGCGGGCTATTCCGGTGACGACCTGGCTGCTTCAGCAGGTGGCACAATGCACTTCGAGTGGCTGAAGGGCGCGATCTCTTCTGCAGGCGCTCCCAAGGTTTTGTCACGCTTCTCACGCTGGACAGGCGCGGGAGTCATCAGCCATCAGTCAGTGACACTCAAGCAGAGCCAGGTATTCCAGGGCGGCAGGACGGCGCCAGTTGATGCCTCAGTGATGCTGAGTGAGGCGCCTAAGATCACGTTTTACGCAGGCCAGCCTGCGGAAACGGCGCATCGCTGATGGATTGACACTGCTGCCGGTACAATCAAAGAATGGCAACCTCGGTGGCAGCTTCCCCGGTCGTGGTCCGCGCAAAGGCCGCGCTTTTTGATATGGATGGCATCCTGATTTCGTCCTTGGGCTCAGTAGAGCGCAGTTGGACGAAGTGGGCACTCATGCGCGGCGTGGACCCCGCGTTGGCCTGTCGTGAAGCACACGGCTGTCGCAGCATTGAAACGGTGGCCAAGTTGCGCCCCGACCTGGATGCGCAGACGGAAAATGACCTGATCGAAGGGCTTGAGATTGCCGACACAGAAGGCATTCATGCATTGCCCGGCGCGCTGGAATTGCTCGCCAAGCTGCCACGTGGCCGCTGGACGGTCGTGACGAGTGCGACCGAACCACTGGCGCGTGTGCGCCTTCAGGCGGGTGGCATTCCGGTGCCGGAGCGTATCATCACCGCCGACGACGTCAGCGACGGCAAGCCGCACCCAGCTCCTTACCTGGCAGGCGCAAAGCTGCTCGGTTTCCAGCCGGGAGAATGCGTGGTGTTTGAGGATGCCGCTTCGGGGAGCAAGTCCGGCCGCGCCGCAGGCTGCACGGTGATCGCAACCACGTTTTCGCACTCGATTGAGTCGCTGAGCGCAGCGCACTATCTGGTCCCCGACCTCAACGCGATTGAAGTATCGGAAGAGGGCGGGGATATCGTGTTGCAATTCACGCCGATTGAGCGCTGACTATTCGTTTGCCTCGATGCGGCGGCCGTTCCGGTCCTCAACGGGCCGCGAGTTCATCTTGAAAATTGACTGGAATTCGTGGAGCTGCACGAGGCTGATGCTGAGCGGCTCCTGAAGCACAAACCACTGAACGCCCTCCGTGCAAGGCGGAGTGGTGAGTGACCCGGTATAGGTCCAGTAGCCCAGGTCACCGGGCAGGAAGCCGGCAGCGTTCACGTAGCTAGTCAGCTTTTCTTGTGCTCCAGCCGTTTTGGGCAGGTGGGGCCACAGCGCCGCCAGCACGGCATTGGCGTCGCCGCGCTCCATCGTGAAGCGCACAGCCACGACTGCCTGCTTGCCGTCCGCACTCTTGTGCAGAAGTTCGACGTCAAAATCACTAAGTTTCCCGCTGACAGCGTGCTCGCCCGGATGGTGGAACGAGAACGACTCGAGCTCGTAGCGCACGCCGCCAGCGATCATGTAGCTCCCTGCGGGGACGCGTGCCACGATGGTGTGGCCGTCGTTTTCGAGCGTGAGCGCGCCGGCGCGGTAGTGGAACTCGAGCGGCGCAAGTGACTTGTTCAGACGCGCACCACGGATGTCGACGGGCGACTGCTCGCGGCCGTCACAGGCCTTGTAGGCAGAGTCCAGATGGTGCCAGTTCACGGGGCCAGTCTTGCCGGAGTATTCCCACGGCGCGCCAGTTTGCGCGGCCGCGATGGCCGCTCCCATGCCTAACACAGCAACGGCCAGATGATGAAGACGCATCATTTCTCCTCGATCCTCTCTTCAATACAAGGGGCTGTCCGCCCGCAGAGATTTTAAAACACAGGAATTAGACGCGGAACAAGAGGAGGATGGAGCACCGATGGGCAGATAGTTCACAGAGCATAAACAGTGAGGCCCCTCCGTGATGGAAGGGGCCTCAGATGAAGCGTTACCGCAGTTCTTACTTCGCGGCAGCAGAGATACCGGCGTCGGCAGCGAGCTTCGCGGCCTTGTCGGTGGCTTCCCAGGTGAACTCCGGCTCGGTGCGGCCGAAGTGACCATAGGCGGCGGTCTTCTGGTAGATCGGACGGCGCAGGTTCAGGCTCTCGATGATGCCCTTCGGCGTCAGCGAGAAGTTCTTGCGTACGATCTCGGTAATCTTCGACTCGGCGATCTTGCCCGTGCCGAAGGTGTCAACCAGAACGCTGACCGGCTCGGCAACGCCGATGGCGTATGCGAGTTGAACCTCAGCCTTGTCGGCCAGACCCGCGGCCACAATGTTCTTGGCGATGTAGCGCGCCATGTATGCGGCCGAGCGGTCAACCTTCGTCGGGTCCTTGCCCGAGAAGGCGCCGCCACCGTGACGGCCCGCGCCGCCGTAGGTGTCGACGATGATCTTGCGGCCCGTGAGGCCCGTGTCGCCCATCGGTCCGCCAATCACAAAGCGGCCCGTCGGGTTGATGTGGTACTTGGTGTGCTCGTCGAGCCACTCAGCCGGAAGAACGGCCTGAATCACATGCTTGAGAATGTCAGCGTGCAGTTCCTCGTTTGAGACGGAGTCGGCGTGCTGTGTCGAGATGACGACTGCGTCAATGCGCGCAGGCTTGCCATTCTCGTCGTACTCCACCGTGACCTGACTCTTGCCATCGGGGCGCAGATATGGCAGCTTGCCATTCTTGCGCACTTCGGTCAGGCGCTTGGTCAGCTTGTGCGCCAGTGAAATGGCCGCAGGCATCAGCTCGGGAGTTTCGTTCGTCGCGTAGCCGAACATCATGCCCTGGTCGCCGGCGCCGCCGGTGTCCACGCCCTGCGCAATGTCGCCTGACTGCTTGTTGATCGTCGAAATGACGGCGCAGGTGTTCGAGTCGAAGCCGTAGAGGGCGTTGTTGTAGCCGATGGAGGCGACAACGCCGCGGACCAGCGACTGGAAGTCGACATAGGCCTTGGTGGTGATTTCTCCTGCGATGACAACCAGGCCGGTGGCCGTCAGCGTCTCAGCCGCAACGCGGCTGTAGGGATCCTGCTCGAGGCAGGCGTCCAGAATGGCATCGGAGACCTGGTCGGCAATCTTGTCCGGGTGACCTTCAGTCACGGACTCGGAGGTAAACAAGAAACGGTCGCTCAACTGTGTTCCTCCCTCAGAGGGGATGCGAATTTGGCGGGCCCGACCCGGCAAAAAGTCTTAACCGCCCAGCCGGCCCGGAATGGCACCGGCAGACGAGCCCGTGTACGGCGGCCGAAGCCACTGCACATTCATCTATGGTAATTGCGGTACCTGCTGGGGGGCAAAGGCATGCAGTGAACGGGGAGGATTGATGGGTGAGAGGCAAGAGGAAAGGATTGAACAGCTCTTCAAAAGGTGTGCGGTCGAAGGACTCAGCGTGCCAGCCAGTTGCCACCCGGAATCCACATGCCATGGGACTTGGCTGAGACTGAGTGCAGTGGCATCAGGCTCTCCCACCAGCCTGCACGCACGCCGTAGTAGCGTATTGTGATGAAGGCCGCTGCGGCCACCACCATAATCAGCAAGATGGCGCCAGCCCAACGCAGCCGCTGCGCTGAAGCCTCGCGGCGTTCCATGCGGACTCGGCCCACGTTCGTCGCAAATGCTGCCCAACTATCGTCGTCCGGCTTGGTTTCAATGCCGGATGCAGCGGCGTTGGCGCGGATGAAGCGATCCGTCCACTCCTGGGCGTCAAGTCCAATCGCACCAGCATAACCGCGCACGATCCCCTTGGCCAAAATGCCGCCGGGAAGCTGGCGGAAGCGGTCCTGTTCAAGAGCAGTCAGATGGCGCTGGCTGATCTTGGTAACCTCGGAGATGTCTTCCAGCGCGATGCCGCGGGAGATCCGCTCAGCGCGCAGGTCTTGGCCAAAAGTACCCATCAGTAATCAGCTCGTGGGGTGTTGGGACCCGAGTGATTTCACCCTCACCATATACCCGGGGAGGCATCCCGTCAAAACCATTTCTCTGCTTCCCCTTTGTTTTCACAGAGCTGAAGTTATTTTTGGGAGCAGAAAGGCGATTGGCGAACTATACCGAAGTGGTGTGATGAGCGCTTGAACTTCTCGTGAGCTGCATCGTCTGCGGAGCAACTAGGAATCCATTGGTCCAATCAGGTGCATGTGACCTCCTGCGGGCAGGGCCGGGCTTCGGCTGTTAGTCTTAGACTTGGCGCCGCAGGGCATCCAGACCGCCGCCACGGAGTGCAGCCTTTCCGCAATGAATAAGCTCGTCTTTGCCAATCTCTTCCACCGGCCGGTGCGGTCGCTGATCAGTGTGTTCGCTGTGGCCATTGAAGTGGTCATGATTCTGTCGATCGTGGCGATCTTCATGGGGATGCTGGACGATCAGAAGCAGCGTACCAACGGTATCGGTGCGGACGTTGTGGTCATGCCTTCGAATGCCAGCTTTATGAATGGGCTGAGCGGTGCACCCATGTCAGCGCGGCTGGCTGAGGTTCTCCGGAAGATGCCCCACGTGGCCGCCGCCGCGCCTGTTGTGCAGAACATCAACATGGGCGGGAGCCTGGAGATTTTGTACGGCATCGATTACGCGAGCTACAACGCACTGAAGCCCTTCACGTTCCTGGAAGGTGGCCCGTTCAAAGGCCCCTATGACGTGATCGTAGACGATGTTTACGCGCACGGCGGGCCGGGTCGTACCGTTGGGTCGACAATCACCATCCTGAATCACGCGTTTCGCATCTGCGGCATCGTGGAGAGCGGAAAGGGCGGCCGACGCCTGATTCCGATTGAAACCATCGGCGCACTGACGGGCAATGACGGCAAGGCCTCGGTGATCTATCTCAAGGCCGACGCACCGGAAAACCTGCAGACAATCGTCAGTGAGATTCACGCAACGCGCGGGCTTGAGAACTACCGCGTGCAGACGATGACCGACCTGATCTCGCAGTACACACCGGCAAAATTCCCGGGGTTCAACCTCGCTCTGAACGTGGTGATCACCATTGCGGTGATCGTCGGTTTCCTAGTGATCTTTCAGTCGATGTACACCGCCGTTCTGGAACGCACGCGGGAGATAGGCATTCTCAAGTCGCTGGGCTCATCCAAGCTGACCGTGGTGAGCGTGGTAGTGCGCGAGACTGGCGTACTGGCGACGGCAGGCGTGCTGGTCGGGATTGCCTTAACCTACGGCGTGCGCGAGTTGCTGCTGTTGAGGTTTCCCACGTTCAGCTTCGAGTTGACTTCGACTTGGATCGTGCGTGGCGCTCTGATCGCATTTGCCGGTTCTCTGCTGGGCGCACTGTACCCGGCGTGGATGGCAGCGCGCAAGGACCCGATCGACGCACTGGCATACGAATAAGATTCTGCTGACCGCTGTTTGAGTCGTGTCTGTGAGGCCTCCATCTCACGGCTGATTCGTGCGGGCCGCTATACTGAGAGCATCCCCACAAATTTCTCTGCTGGCAGGTGGACCTGCGCCGGCTTACGGGAGTCTTCACGGTGCTGAGGTTGGGAAAGCGCGGTTGGTTTGCAGTGTGGCTCGTGGTGGTGTGTGGGTTTGCACTGCTGCACGCTCTGCATCTCGGCGCAGATTTCCCAAACCGGACGGTATGGCACTCGGACTGGGCAAAGTACACAGACGAGGGCTGGTACGGAAATGCAGCTGTCCGTGCGCTTCTGACTGGCAACTGGTATCAGGACGGCGATTTCAATCCGGCCGCAGCGCTGCCGGTCTGGCCCGCGCTTGAGTGGATCGTCTTCACCTTTGCCGGTGTCTCTCTTGAAGCCGCGCGTGGCCTTGCGGTGTTCTTCTTTTTTGCCAACCTTGCACTGAGTTATTTGCTGCTGCGCGCGAATGGCCCTCGCTGGCGCGGACTGCTCGCCATGACGCTGCTGGCGACCAGCCCATTTCTCTACGCCTTTAGCAGGCTTGCAATCCTCGAGCCGCTGCTTACCACCCTCACGCTTACCGCTCTCAACGTCGCTGTGCGGTTACCGCGGTTGCGTCGGCCGGCACTTGCCGCGGCTGGCATTGGCTTGCTTTACGCAGCCATGATGCTGACCAAGACAACCGCTGTGTTCCTGCTCCCCGCCCTTGCATGGGCGCTGGTTCTGCCACTGCTCCGCAAGGATTCGTCCGGTGACAGGCCATGGAAGAAAGCGCTGGCCTGCACTGCAGCGGCGGGTGCGGCAGCAGCGATGGGGTATGGACTTTGGATGGCCTTGATCGCCCGCGCCGGGCTGATGGAGGACTATCGCTACCTGTTCTTCATCAATACATATGAGAAGCCGATCCAGTGGTGGTGGCCGGCACTGAGCTTCTGGTGGTCGTTCCATGGCGGACTTTGGGTCGATCACATCCTCGTACCACTCGCTGGCGTGTTGGCCCTGATGGCGCTGGTGAGTTGCGGAACACAGTGGGGCCGCAAGCTGCTGCTCGATCCGGTTTTCGGCGCGTCGGTGCTGGCAATCGTCGGCTACATCGGATTCATGACGCTGCAGAATCATCCGCAACCGCGCTACTTCGCCGTCGTGGCTGTGTTCTGCTTTTTGCTGGTTGCCGTGGGCGTGGAAGCGCTTGTGGCGCAGGGCGGCGTAATGCGGAAGCTGGGCTGGGGAGTGCTGGTGCTTACAGTTGGTGCCGTCGTGAGCAACGCGGCTTGGACTGTGAGCTACGCTGCGTTTCCTGAGTACACTTTTGTGACCGCAGCCCGCAACCTGACGCGCTACGTTGACACGCATCCGAACGGCAAGCGCCTGCTCGTCTCGATCTCCGGAGATCAGATTGAGATGGAGACGCATCTGCCGACGCTGTGCGACGACTTCGGAACCATGCCGCTTGAGACCAAGCTGGCTGCCTATCAGCCGGGGTGGTACGCGGCGTGGAATGATCTGGACCCAGGCACCCTGGCGGATCTGCACACGCACTTCCGGCTGGAGCAAGTCGCGAGCTTCCGTGCTTTCGACGACCCGGAGCGAAACGTGCTTGTGTTGTTCAAACTGCATCCGCTGCCGAAGGGCCACGTGCGCGATGAGGGCGACACGGACCTGGAAGGCGTGTTGCCGGATGACCGAATCGATATCCCCATCGAGTAGCAGTGTGGTGACACGCCGTGTGTGACGGCGATGCCTGGCCTGACAATTTCACATTTCCAAAACTATAGAAATGACGCGGGTTTTCGCGCGTCATGGTGGTTCTGCGCCCTGTGACTGCAATCACTCGACACCGTATGAGAGCGGTGGTAGGCTTCCGGTGACTTTTTCCCCGGTTTGGTGAGGTCGCGTAATTCGCAGTTGTTTTGAGATCAGGGCTTCAAACCACAGATCAGGGAGGAACTGTGAGTCCACAGGGTTGGGTATCTTTCTTCTTTGGAGTGAGCGTTTTGTCGCTCCTCGCACGGCAGAGTTTCACACGTAATGCTTCGCGCGCGGCGTGGAAAGGCGCCGCGCTTTTGTTGAAGCGGCCATACCGGATGGCAGCGTCGCTCGGTTTGCTGCTTCCCGCATTGGCTGGCGCGCAGACAGAGCAGTCGGCGGGCGGAGAAGCCAGCCTCAAGCTGCCGGATCTGACCAGCGTACAGTTCCCCGGCATGGGCAACCTCAACGGGCACAACCTGCTGATGATCGGCCTGCTGTTCTGCGTGGGCGGTCTGCTGTTTGGCCTCACAATCTTCAACCAGTTGAAAAATTTGCCTGTCCATCGCTCGATGCGAGAGATGTCTGAGCTGATCTACGAGACCTGCAAGACATATCTGGTAACGCAGGGCAAATTCATCCTGCTGCTCTGGGCCTTCATCGCCGTCATCATCGCGCTTTATTTTGGCTGGCTCTCACCCGTGCCCAATAAGCCGATCGGTGTGACGCTCCCCATCATTCTGCTGTTCAGCCTCATCGGCATCGGCGGCAGCTACGGCGTGGCGTGGTTCGGCATCCGCGTAAACACGTTTGCCAACTCGCGTACGGCGTTCGCGGGTCTGCGCGGCAAGCCGTATTCCTGTTACGCGATTCCTCTCAAGGCCGGCATGAGCATCGGCATGATGCTCATCTCTGTTGAGCTGCTGATCATGCTCTTCATCTTCCTGTTCATTCCCGGCGATTACGCGGGCCCATGCTTCATCGGCTTTGCCATCGGTGAGTCGCTCGGAGCAGCCGCGCTTCGTATCGCGGGCGGCATCTTCACCAAGATCGCCGACATCGGGTCGGACTTGATGAAGATCGTCTTCAAGATCAAGGAAGACGACGCGCGCAACCCGGGCGTGATCGCCGACTGCACGGGCGATAATGCTGGCGACTCGGTTGGTCCCTCGGCGGACGGCTTTGAGACCTACGGTGTCACAGGTGTTGCGCTGATCACCTTCATCCTGCTCGCGGTCAAGGATCCGGCAACCCAGGTACAGCTGCTCGTTTGGATCTTCGTGATGCGCGTGGCCATGCTGCTGTCCAGCGTGGGTGCGTACTTCATCAACGAAGCTATCGCGCATGCGAAGTACGCCCATGCCGATGAGATGGACTACGAGAAGCCGCTGACCTCACTGGTGTGGATCACCTCAATCATCTCCATCATCCTCACCTACGTGGTGACTGCCGTGATGATTCCCGGTCTGGGCGACGGAACCATCTGGTGGAAGCTCGCCTCCATCATCTCCTGCGGCACGCTGGCCGGTGCCATCATTCCTGAATTGGTGAAGGTCTTCACGTCTACCAACTCGGCGCACGTGCGTGACGTTGTCACCTCTGCGCAGGAAGGTGGCGCATCGCTGGGCATCCTGTCCGGCTTCGTAGCCGGCAACTTCTCGGGCTACTGGCTGGGCTTCTGCATGGTCGCACTGATGGGGTTGGGCTACTTCTTCTCAACCGGCGCGGCAATGGCCGGGCTGATGCTGGCTCCTGCGGTGTTCGCGTTCGGCCTGGTAGCTTTCGGCTTCCTGGGCATGGGCCCGGTCACCATAGCTGTCGACTCCTACGGCCCGGTGACGGACAACGCTCAGTCGGTCTACGAACTCTCGCTGATTGAGACCATTCCGAACATCGCGGACGAACTCAAGAAGGATTTCAACATCGACGCGAAGTTCGATCGTGCCAAGGACCTTCTGGAAGCCAATGACGGCGCGGGCAACACCTTCAAGGCGACCGCCAAGCCGGTGCTGATCGGTACCGCTGTCGTAGGTGCCACCACGATGGTCTTCTCCATCATCATGGCTCTTACTCACGGACTGACGCAGAACGTGCAGAATCTCTCGCTGCTGCATGCGCCCTTCCTGCTTGGCCTCATCTGCGGTGGCGCCATCATTTTCTGGTTCACTGGCGCTTCCACGCAGGCCGTTACCACGGGTGCTTATCGTGCGGTGGAGTTCATCAAGGCCAACATCAAGCTGGAAGGCGTGGAGAAGGCCTCGGTGACGGACTCGAAGAAGGTCGTCGAGATCTGCACGCAGTATGCGCAGAAGGGCATGTTCAACATCTTCCTCGCGGTGTTCTTTGCCACACTGGCGTTCGCGTTCATGGAGCCGTACCTGTTCATCGGCTACCTGATCTCGATCGCCATCTTTGGCCTCTATCAGGCGATCTTTATGGCCAACGCCGGCGGCGCCTGGGATAACGCGAAGAAGATTGTGGAAGTGGACCTGAAGCAGAAGGGCACGCCGTTGCATGACGCAACGGTGGTGGGCGATACAGTGGGCGATCCGTTCAAGGACACGTCATCTGTGGCCATGAACCCAGTCATCAAGTTCACCACACTGTTCGGGCTGCTGGCCGTCGAACTGGCTGTTTCGCTCAGCAACGCGAACCCCATGCTGGCTGAAGTGCTCGCAGTGGTCTTCTTCCTGGTGTCCATGTTCTTCGTACGCCGCTCGTACTACGGCATGCGCATCACCAAGGAGAACTAGAAACATGGACGGCGGCCCGGTGTCTATCGGGTCGCCGCTTTCCTGACTGGCGGACAATCTTACCAACCACTGGCGGCTCTGGACCTCGGTTCAGGGCCGCTTTTGTTTTCGTCAGTGGCGGGCAAGAGGCGTGCGCTGACGGCCCTCGGCATCGAAGTTGGCTGGCGCTAGCCACTGCTCGAAGGCCTGGCGGCGAGCCGGCCATTCGCTGTCGAGCATCGAGAACCATGCCGTATCGCGGTTGTGCCCTTTCACAATCATGTGTTGGCGGAAGATGCCTTCAAACGCGAAGCCCAGGCGCAGCGCCGCGCGGCGCGAGGGCTCGTTCAAGGCATTACACTTCCACTCGTAGCGGCGGTATCCCAGGTCGTCAAAGACATGCCGGGCCAGCAGGTATTGCGCTTCGGTGGCTGCGCGCGTGTGCTGCAGAGCAGGGGAGAGCAAAACATTGCCCACCTCGACCACTCCGTTTGCCGTATCGATCCGCATCAGACTCAGGTAGCCGGCGCAGAGGCCGGTATCAGATGGGACGATAGCGAAGAAGACGGCGTCTGAAGCGACCTGCTTCTTTTTCAGCGCGTCATCAAGCAATGCCTCGTTAGCGTAGGGACCATCGCCCAGCCATTTCCAGACGGCGTCCTGCCCGTGGACGGCCTGCCAGAGGGCTGCGGCGTGGCTCGCCGCGTCCAGCGGCTCCAGCACAACATACTGGCCGCGCAGGGTGATGGGCTGCGGACGGGGGAACGGCTGGCAGGCGGCGAGGTCGTGTGAAGGGTGGGGCATTGGAATCAATGTATCAATTCAGCGGTGGCTGATTCCTATATGAAAGTATGCGCGAGCGGCGTCCAGGATCTGCCTGTCTGTCATGACTCCATACTCGATGTGGGGCGTGCGGCCAGGAGCGATGAAGTAATAGCCAATTTCGACTTTTCGAGAACGGAAAGTGAGTTGCCGCTTTCCATCTTGAACATAGAACGAACGGGCACAGATATCTGTGAAACGGATTCCTGCATCCACCAGCGGTTTGTGGGCCGCGCTTTCGTAGAACTGAAAATCATCGAGAGCCTCATTGATCCCGTCCTTGTCAGTGTCAATGTCAGACTGCGAGACCGGAGGAGAGAAGGCGACGATAGTGGGGCCATTGACATTGATTGTTAGTCGTTTCGGCCCCGTGCTTTGCGGAAAAATAGAGAGCGGTAATGCCAATAATGCAGATGCGCAGAAAAGCCGGTTCATGCACTGAATGATTGCACGATGGCGGGGCCAAAAGATGAGAAGGTGGTTCACTTTCCCATCCTTTCCACCCAGAGCGCGGAAAGAACGCAGCTTGGGGATGCTGCGATCGTCTGAGCTATCCCGGTTGTCCACATTCGCACAGGCGGGCGTCTCAAATGCACCGTTTGTGCACCTTGCGGGGCGCTAAGGGCCGGAATAGGCTTGATTCTTGAGGGCGCACACGGCGAAAGCCGCGCGTGCACTGGATTTGAGGCATTTCAGGCCGGTCAAACCCGCATGGAACGCGGTAAATCACGCTTTCCACAGGCAAAACCGGGGGATTTAGGCGTTGAATGCCCGGAGTGGAAACAAAACACAATATGTTGTGCTTTTAAGTTGACTTGCCCTATAGACAGCGCTATTTTTGCATCTGCGGCTTTGAACGGACTGTAAAAAATGAGCAGGACAGATAACAGTCCATCCCGCTGAGCGCCGGGCAGTTGCAGTCTCCCGGACGAGAATCCATTTTCCCGCGTTGTGAAGATTTTGAACTCCCCCGTTTCCCCCATAGGAAGCCGGCGGGCTCGGTATTCACTTCCTACATTGCTGACCGAGAGGAATTTATGAACGAGGCTCATCTCGATACATCTGCTGTCTCTTCCACTGCTGCGCACACGCAGGGAGGATTGACGTTTGAGCGCTGGTTTTCCCATGCCGGTGTTTCCCCTAATGATGAAGTGCAGTGGGAGCGGCGCACCGCGTCGATCACTGATAGCAAGGGCAACACGATCTTCGAGCAGAAGGACGTGGAGGTGCCTGTCGACTGGTCGATGACGGCCACAAACATTGTGGCGTCGAAGTACCTGCACGGGCAGCTTGGAACCGCGGAGCGCGAGACCGGTGTGCGGCAGCTGGTGGGGCGCGTGGCGGAGACCATCCGCGACTGGGGCCTGAAGGGTGGCTATTTCGCGTCGGAAGCTGACGCCGCAGCCTTCTACGATGAGCTGGCAACGATGCTGCTGACGCAGCGCGTGGCGTTCAACTCGCCGGTCTGGTTCAACGTCGGCTGCGACCGGCTGGAACCCAAGGCCGAAGGGACCAGCTGGCACTGGGATCCGCGGACGGGTGGCGTGGTCTTTGAGGCCACAGGCTACAAGACTCCGCAGTGCTCGGCCTGCTTCATCAATGCGGTGGAGGATTCGCTGGACTCCATCCTGACACTGGCCAAGACCGAGGGCATGCTCTTCAAGTGGGGCTCGGGAACGGGCACCAACCTGTCGTCTATCCGCGGCTCCATGGAGATGCTCTCTGGTGGCGGGCAGGCCTCTGGCCCATTGAGCTTCATGCGCGGCTTTGACGCTTTCGCCGGCGTAATCAAGTCCGGCGGCAAGACGCGCCGCGCTGCCAAGATGGTGATCCTCAACGTGGATCATCCGGACATCATGGACTTCATCGAGTGCAAGGCGAAGGAAGAGGCGAAGGCGTTTTCGTTGATCCGCGCCGGCTATGACGGTTCGGGCCCGGACTCTGAGGCTTATTCGTCCATCTTCTTCCAGAATGCCAACAACTCGGTGCGCGTGAGCGACGAGTTCATGCATGCCTACGAGGCTGATGGCGAGTTCTGGACGCGCACGGTGAAGGACAAGCAGCCGGTCAAGAGCTACAAGGCGCGCGAGATCATGCACAAGATCGCCGAGGCGACTTGGGTTTGCGGCGATCCAGGCCTGCAGTTCGATACCACCATCAACCGCTGGCACACGAGCAAGAACACGGCGCGCATCAACGCGTCGAACCCATGCTCGGAGTACATGTTCCTCGATAACTCTGCCTGCAACCTGGCGAGCTTCAACCTGATGAAGTTTGTTACGCCGGCCGGGACCTTCGATAGCGCGGCCTACCAGCACGCCATCTCGGTTGTCATCACGGCAATGGAGATCCTCGTCGATAACTCGGGCTATCCGACTGAGGCAATCGCGAAGAACTCGCACGATTACCGGCCGCTCGGTCTGGGCTATGCCAATCTGGGCGCGCTGCTGATGGCCTTCGGAATTCCGTATGACTCCGCTGCTGGCCGCGATCTGGCTGCCTCGCTGACTGCCATCATGTGTGGGCAGGCGTATCTGCAGTCTGCCGTAATCGCTGAGAAGTGCCCGCCAGTCGCTTCTGCAACGCCGCTGACGGCGCGCGTGGAGCGTGAGGGCGGTGCTTGCCCCGGCTTCTACGTGAATCGCGAGCCATTCCTTGACGTGATCCGCATGCACCGTGCCGAGGTAAACAAGATCGGCAAGTCTAAGAGCAGCGGGGAGCCGTTCGCGGTGCCGCAGTTGGATAACCTGATTGACGCCAGCCGCAACTGCTGGGACGAAGCGCTGGCGCATGGAGAGAAGTTCGGCTACCGCAACTCGCAGACCACAGTGCTGGCCCCCACAGGCACCATTGGTTTCATGATGGACTGCGATACGACCGGCATCGAGCCTGATCTCGCGCTGGTCAAGTACAAGAAGCTCGTAGGCGGCGGCATGATCAAGATCGTGAACAACACGGTTCCGGCTGCTTTGTTCAAGCTTGGTTATGACGACGAGCAGGTGAACGCCATCGTCAGCTACATCGATGCGACGGGCACCATCGAAGGTGCGCCGGGCGTTAAGCCAGAGCACCTGGCCGTGTTTGATTGCAGCTTCAAGCCTGCCAAGGGCACCCGCTCGATTCACTACATGGGCCACATCAAGATGATGGCTGCGACGCAGCCGTTCCTGTCGGGCGCAATCTCGAAAACGGTGAATCTGCCGCATGAAGCAACGGTGGACGACGTGGCCGAGGCCTACGCCGAGAGCTGGCGTCAGGGCATCAAGGCCGTTGCCATTTATCGCGACGGCTCCAAGGGCACGCAGCCGCTGAACACCAGCCTCGACGCGAAAAAGGAGCCCTCGTCTCTCGATGCAGTGGGAAGCCGGGTGCTCGCGCACTTGGCGGCTGGCGAGCCCGCCGCTGAAGCAGACGTGAAGGCGCTTGAAGCCAAGAGCAGCGAGAAGCTGGAGGTGACTGCCAAGCAGGTGGCTGCAGCGGCCACGGCTTTCCAGAAGGCGATCGATGAGATCGCGAAGTCGGCAAACATGCCCGTGCTGACGCCGGCCGTTGCCGTGCGCGAGCCCGAGCAGGATCTGAACGCACCGCCTCGCGCTGTGCGGCATCGCCTGCCGGAAGAGCGTGCCTCGGTGACCCACAAGTTCTCGATTGCCGGGCATGAGGGCTACATCACTGTGGGCCTCTATCCCACCGGTCAGCCGGGAGAGATCTTCATCAAGATGGCAAAGGAAGGCTCGACCGTTTCCGGCCTGATGGATGCCTTCGCCACGTCGATTTCTCTGGCTCTGCAGCACGGTGTACCGCTTCGTGTGCTGTGCGAGAAATTTGCTCACACGCGGTTTGAGCCCTCGGGCTGGACCGGCAATGAGCAGATTGGTTACGCAAAGAGCCTGATGGACTACATCTTCCGCTGGCTGAATCTGCGGTTCCTGTCTGGCGAGCAGTTGACGCTGTTTGCAGGACTGGCTCCGCAAGCCACGCCGCTGCCCGCTTCGCCCACCATCCTGCCTGACAGTGAGCAGGAGGAGGCAGGCATCTCGCAGGGGCAGCTTGAAAAGCTGGCAGAGGAAGTGGCGCGCAAGCTGAATCAGGTTGGATCACACACCGCAGCGCCAGCCGGAGGAATTGCGCCGGAGGTACAGGCCGTGGCCTCCACACCAGCCGACCCGACGCATGGGCCAAGCTTGGAAGATCGCGGCGTGTACCACGCTGCGGATGCAATGCGCGGCATGTACGAGATGGGCGATGCGCCGAGCTGCTCGACGTGCGGTGCCATCATGGTGCGAAACGGCAGTTGCTACCGTTGCATGAGCTGCGGCTCAACGAGCGGATGCAGCTAGGAACTGGTGGCATTCGCGCCGTTTGTTGTGCGGGTTGATGCATAAGCCTGAAGTTCGCAGGTGTGAGGCTTAAGTTGAGACTCCATTAGGCTCAAAGTGCACTTGGAAGAGTCTCCTGCCTCAATGTCAAAGTTGAGGCAGGAAATGAAGTTTACGTCGCGAATAGTAGAAAAAGCAGGATGGCGTTCCATCTCCCGATTGAACTTCATGGGCAGGAATGCGCAATGAAGAAGTCTTCAGATCATGCGCTTCCGAACTCAGTGAGCGATGGGGGCGTCAATACGAACAAGCTTTAGGGTGCCTCTGAATAAGTCAAGGTTTTGAAAGGGCACGGCTTCAGCCGTGCCAATAAAGCCCGCTAAATCCATGTGGGCTTTAGAGGCTGTTATTAACTTTCGCGCAGGTGTCGCTGGGCGCCAATTTTTTCGAGATCAAGGAGCGAGGAGGGACGCAGACCGAGTGTCTGCTAGCGACGACCGACGCGGAGATCGGGAAAATTGGCCCCAGCCCTACGGGTTGCGGTAAAAACCGCGCCATACTTTGTTGTCGTCCTGGCCTTGGAATAGCCAAAGTCTGCGTCCTCCGCCTCGTCTGGCGCGATTTTCTCCCGCAACGACGCCCGCGGGAAAGTTCATAACAG
>Ga0207835_1000043_pt1 | contig 102273 bp, 110 predicted proteins | sample LuqExpMetagenom8_FD_187766 | JGI IMG/M metagenome (GOLD analysis project Ga0207835, IMG submission 187766) | Tropical forest soil microbial communities from Luquillo Experimental Forest, Puerto Rico - Sample 8 (SPAdes) | ecosystem: Environmental > Terrestrial > Soil > Tropical forest ... | reverse complement strand
CCTGCCGCCACAAACTGGACCATAGTGATGGTCGTTTGAGGTAACGCGAGCTTTGCCAGCTTTTGGCAATCAGAAGCCGATTGCGCCTGTGCGGGCACACAGAGAAAAGCAAATGCACCAGCAATGCCTGCTGACCAAGTGCGCCAGAGCAAACCACGACTTTGCTTGCGGTGATTGTTTGTGGAGGGATGATGGTGCATGTGGCCGCCCGGCTTGTTTCGGATTTCGCAACCGGAAAGCAAGTGGGCACAGTATAGCTCAATTCACTCGATTTCTGGCACGTTGGTATTGAACGCAGTGCCGGAAAAAGTTCCGTCGCACTGCGTCCTGGCGCAAATGTCCGAATTTGTCTTTGTCAGCCGCCGCTTAAAAGAAGGTCTGCGGCGTCTAGATTATGAGAGCGCGTCTCACTCCACCCGGTAAATCGCGCTGCCATGAGCGGGCAGGGTAACCGTCAGGGCGGAGCCAGCGGCTTTCTTTTTGCCGGTCCAGAGATCGACGGCCGCATGGCTCGCGCCGGGGACCGTCAGCTGCGCCCATGTTGCTTTGAACGCCAGCGGCTTATCGGAGGTATTGAACACGGCGATGGTGCGCGTCGGCTTCTCGCGCGATCCAGTCAGCGCCACCCAAGCTTTGCTGTCCTTCTGCGGCATGCCTTCCACCGCGGCGCTTTCCCAAGCAGTTTGGTTCACTGCAATCACCGCTTTGTTGGTGATCAGCGCGCGCGTGAAATCATCGAGCTTGGTCAGATTGGCGCCCAGGATCAGCGGTGAGCGAGCGATGGCCCAGAGCGTAAACCAAGTGCGGGTTTCGTCTTTGCTCAGGCGTGACTGGCGCGGTTCGCCCCAGCCCGGATGCGGTTCCAGCGCCCCAAAGGGCAGCATATCGGCATCCGGCCAGTTGCCCGGCTTGGCATAAGAGTGCCACAGCGCCAGTTTTTCGAACGCGGTCAGGATGCCGTTCGGCCAGGCGTTGGGTGCGAAACTCCAGCCGTCCCAGCTGTCGTCAGCGATGCGCCACATCTGTGACAAGCGCCCTACTTCTTCGGCATGGCTGATAGCGGTGGCTCCCGGTGAAAGACTCAGCACCATCTCGCGGCCGCTGTTCTTGATCGCTTGCGAGACTTGGCGGATTTCACTCGCTTTGTAGGGGTGATCGGCAATGCAATCGATCTTGATGAAATCGACGCCCCAGGTGGCGTACTGCTTGACCATGGAATCGTAATAGGCTTGCCCCGCGGCATTGTCTTTGACGCCGTAATTGCCGTCATCCCACGGACAGGTATCTGATGTGTCGGCGGCATCGGTGGCGCGGAAATTCGAGCCGGCAATCGGCAGATTGGCGTTCACCGCTTGTTTGGGAATGCCACGGATCACATGCACGCCGAATTTCAAACCGTTGGCATGAACGAGATCGCCCAGCGGCTTGAGGCCGGTGCCGTCTTTGGCGGAAGGAAAGCGCGCCAGCGCAGGCAGCAAGAGGCCATTGCCGTCGAGCTTGTAATTGCGTTCTTTCAGATCCTTGCCGAAGGGGTTTTCCATGTACCAGCCTTCGTCGATCACCGCATAAGTCCAGCCGTAAGGCTTGAGCTTGATGAGTTCGGCGACATTGGCGCGGAACTGGTCTTCGGTGATGGTGAGGCCGTATGCGTCCCAGCTGTTCCAGCCCATCGGCGGCGTGGGAGCAACCGTTTCGGCAGCAAGAGCTGGGACCAAAGCGGCCCATGCCGTTAAAGCCAAAGCAAAGCCGAATGAACGCATGATGCTCCCCTTTTGTCTGATTAATTTTGGTCCAGGAAAGCCGGTTTTGCTGGCGCTGTCGAGAGCCGGCAAGCCGCATCACACAAACGTCAATGCGCCAGCAGCACTTCCTTTGTCTCGCCGGTGGAAACGCGCACCCGCCGCATCAGATAGCCGCCTTGCGGCAATCCGGCCTGGCGGTCCTGCCAGGTAACTTCACCGACCAGGAAATAGTCGCCGTCCGGCAATTCGGTGAAGGCGAAGCGGCCATGGGTGTCGCAGCGGGTGGTTTTGGCCATGGCGGCATAGCGCGGATCGTCATCCACGAAATTGGCGGGCCGTCCCATCAGGATCGGATTGAAGCCGTCCTCATCGCTTTCATAGAGCGCCAGCATACGCTCGCGGGCGTAGGCTGAGACCGGGAACAAGGTGACCGGCAGGGCGGCACAGGTTTTCGGTGTGCCGTTATAACTGCGGGCGATGGCCATGCCTTCGATGGTATTGGTGCCGCGGCTCTTGAACCACGCCACTTCGCGCGGCTCGAAACGGGCATGCAGCGCAACCGGCGAGGAGCAGCCGCTCAAAACGAGGGCCGTCACCAGACAGGCCAGAAGTGCTGTCGCGTTCGATTTCATCTCAATCCCCCCCCCGGTCAGACGAAACCAAAACAGGCTAACAGGACGGCGGGGACACGTCCAGGTTGGGTTGTGGCGGGCTGTGCCAGCGGCCTTGTCGGGCGGGCGGCCCATGCTAAAAGATCCTCATAAAGAGGAAAGACATGACCAAGCGCGTTCTCGGAATCATTGGCGGCAGCGGTGTTTACAACATCGACGGGCTGGAAAACCCGATCTGGAAAAAGATTGAAAGCCCCTGGGGCGCGCCCTCCGATGAGCTGTTGTTCGGGACTTATGCCGACGTGGAGATGGTGTTTCTGCCCCGCCATGGCCGCGGCCATGTGCAGACCCCGACCACGATCAATTACCGCGCTAATATCGATGCCTTGAAGCGCGCCGGTGTCACGGACGTCATTTCGGTTTCGGCTTGCGGCTCGCTCAAGGAAGAACTGCCGCCAGGCACCTTTGTCATCGTCGATCAGTTCATCGACCGCACCTTTGCGCGCGAAAAGACCTTCTTCGGCCCCGGCTTCGTCGCCCATGTGCCGATGGCCCATCCAGTCTGCCCGGCGCTCTCCGGCGCCTTGGTGGAAGCCGCGGCGCAGCAGAACATCCGTCATGCCAAAGGCGGCACCTATCTCTGCATGGAAGGCCCGCAATTCTCGACCTTGGCGGAAAGCCATCTTTATCGCGCCTGGGGTTGCTCAGTGATCGGCATGACGGCGATGCCGGAAGCCAAGCTCGCCCGCGAAGCGGAGCTGCCTTATGCGCTGGTGGCCATGGTCACCGATTACGATTGCTGGCACCCCGAGCACGAGCATGTCACCGTCGATGCGGTGATCAAGGTGATCCACGAGAACGCCGCCAACGCTCGCAAGATCGTCTGTGCCGTGGCTGAGCGCTTGGGTTCCAGCCGCAAGCCGTCGCCGATCGGCATCGAAAGCGTGCTCGATGTGGCGGTAATGACTGCACCCGAAAAGCGCGATCCGGCATTGGTGGCCAAGCTCGATGCGGTCGCCGGACGGATTTTGAAATAGCCGGCACCGCCCCGCCGCGCGACCCCATAAAGGGTGTGAAGCGCGGACGGAATATGCCATAGAAGGTCGCCAACGGGCCCTGTTTGCGAAATGGGGCCGGGGGCGCCGAAGCCTGTCAGGAGCCCACAAGGGATGGATTTCAAGCCCTATATCCGCACCATTCCGGATTACCCCAAAAAGGGGATTCAATTCCGCGATGTCACCACGCTATTTGGCAACCCGCGCGCCTTCCGCGCCGCGGTCGATGCCTTGGTGCAGCCTTATGCTGGTGTGCGGATCGACAAGATTGCAGGCATCGAAGCCCGTGGCTTCATCCTCGGCGGCGCCGTGGCGCATCAGCTTTCGACTGGCTTCGTGCCGGTGCGCAAGAAGGGCAAGCTGCCTTATAATGTGATCGCCGAGGAATATGATCTCGAATACGGTAAGGATCAGGTCGAGATCCATATCGATGCGGTCAAACCCGGCGATCATGTGGTGGTGGTGGACGATTTGATCGCCACCGGCGGCACCGCGTTTGCGGGCATCAAGCTGCTCGAACGCGCCGGCGCCAAAGTGGTCGGCTGCCTCTTTGTGATCGATCTTCCCGAGCTCGGCGGCGCTGACAAGATCCGCGCTTTGGGTAAGGAAGTGACGACCCTGGTGGAATTCGAAGGGGAGTAACCAGGTTTGTCATCCCCGGCCGACCCAGCGAAGCCGTAGGCGGAGCATGGGGAGGGGAAGGGGATCCAGGTGGGCGCGTCTGACGTGCTCTCGACGAACTGGTGGTATTGGTTTCCTTCGGCAATGAATTTGCCCTGACGCCTGGGTCCCCTTCCCTCGCGCTGCACCGCGGCGCTCGCCGGGGATGACAAATTTTTTGATGGGGCACCATGCGTTCGAGGAGGTTTCTCTCATGAAGCTCTATTCCAATCCTGCTTCGCCCTTTGCCCGCAAATGCCGGATCATCGTGCGCGAGCTTGGCCTCACCAATGTGGTGGAAGAGGCCAATGTTGACACGCGCGCGCTGCCGGCCGATTTCCGCCGCCTCAATCCTTTGGGCAAAATCCCGGTGCTGGCGCTCAAGGACGGCTCGGTCATTCTCGATTCCCCGGTGATCTGCGAATACCTGAACGATCTTGGCGGCGGGAAGTTCTTCCCCGGCCGCTCGCTGATCCGCGAGAATTCCGGTCACTGGAAGGCTTTGACCCTGCAAGCGATTGGCGATGGCATTTGCGATGCCGCTGTGGCGCGGGTTTATGAAAGCCGCCGTGCGCCAGAACAGCAGAGTCCGGCGGCACTGGAAAAGCATTTGACCGCCATTCAGACCTCCCTGGACGTGCTGGAAAACGCCAAATTTGCTGCCCAGACCACGATCGGTGAGATCGCCGTGGCCTGTGCCATCGGCTATCTCGATTTCCGCCTGCCGGAGCTTGGCTGGCGCGACAGCCGTCCGAAATTGCGCGACTGGTACGAAAAATTCGCGCAATATCCCGCCATGAAGGACACGCAACCGGCGGCTCTTGCCTGAGCTGCTGGTCATTTTGGCAGGGGCTTAAGATGGTGCGGGGATTGGTTTTCGCTGGCGTGCTCGCCTTCGGGGCAGCGCATGCGGCCAGCTTTGAATTGCATTTCGTGGTGCCTTGCGGCCCGGACGACAAGGCTTATGTCCTGCAAGGGACCACGCACGAGGTTTGCCTCTCGCCGCAAAAGGTGCTCGATGAGAGCGCGGTGGTGCGGGTGCAGCGCTATCCCGTCATCAACAAGGCGATCGTCGAGATCACGCCCGCGGCCAGCGAAACGCTTTTGGCCGCTTCCAGTGCGAACCCTGGCAAGGAACTTGCAGTTCTGTTCAAGGATAAGCTGATTTTTAAAGCGCCTTTCGATGCACCGTTGAAGCTCGATAAGTTTCAGCTTTTGCTCAACAACGCGCCGGAGCAGGTCGATGCTCTGGTGGAAGCCTTCCCCGGACCCAAGACATGAAGATCCACGGCAAGCATTACCGCACCATCTGGACCCGTCCCGACGAGACCATCGAGGTCATCGATCAGACCAAGCTGCCGCACAAATTCGAAACAGCGGTGCTGAAAAGCGCAGAAGAGTGTGCTGTGGCCATCAAGACCATGCTGGTGCGCGGAGCGCCGCTGATCGGGGCGACGGCGGCCTATGGTGTGGCTTTTGCCATGAAGAAAGACCCGTCTTCCAAGGCGTTGGTGGAAGTGCTCGATCTGTTGGGCTCCACGCGGCCGACGGCGGTAAATCTACGCTGGGCGCTGCAGCGTATGCATGAGGCGCTTCACAACCGCGGCCATGGCGATCGCTTCGCCACCGCTTGGGCGGAAGCTGCGAAAATCTGTGATGAGGACGTGGAAGTTTGTCACGCCATCGGCGTCAATGCGATGCCGATCTTCCGTGAGATTGCAGCCAAGAACGGCGGCAAACTCAACGTCTTGACCCACTGCAATGCCGGCTGGCTGGCGACGGTGGACTGGGGCACAGCCTTGGCGCCAATTTATATGGCCCACGACGAAGGCATCGGCATCCATGTCTGGGTGGACGAGACCCGCCCGCGCAACCAAGGCGCTTCGCTCTCGGCTTATGAACTCGGCGCGCATGGCGTCAAACACACCATCATCGCCGACAATGCCGGCGGCCATTACATGCAGCATGGCAAGGTCGATCTCGTCATCGTCGGCACCGACCGCGTCACCCGCAATGGCGACGTCGCCAACAAGATCGGCACGTATCTGAAGGCGCTGGCGGCGCATGACAATGGCGTGCCGTTCTATGTGGCGCTGCCGTCCTCCACGCTCGATATGAGCATGGCGAAAGGCTCGGACATTCCGATCGAGGAACGCTCTTCCGACGAATTGCTCAAGATGACCGGCCGTCTGCCGGATGGCGGGCTGGCGACGGTAGAAATCGCCGCTCCCGGTTCGCCTGGCGCCAATCCGGCATTCGATGTCACTCCGGCGCGTCTGGTCACCGGCTTCATCACCGAACGCGGCGTCTGTGCGGCGACGGAAGAGGGGCTACGGAAGCTTTTCCCCGAGAGGTAGCGTATCCGCGCGATCCGGTGTTACCCTCTCCGTTAGAACTGGCGGGGGTGCGGATGCGTACGGGTTATCTGGTTCTTGTGGTCGGGATTCTGCTGGGGCTATGGCTTTCCGCCACGCCAGCGCCGAAACCGGCAGATGCGGCGGCGCAAAGCTTCTCCGCCACGCGCGCCTTCGCCGATATCAAGGCCATTGCCGACAAGCCTCATCCGGTCGGCAGCGCTGAGCATGAGCGGGTGCAGGCTTATCTGGTCCGCCGCCTCGCTGCGATGGGGCTGCAGCCGCAGCTCCAAGCCGAGCGCATCACCCAGGAAGATGTCGGCCGCACGATTTCTTCGCCGGTCCGCAATGTCATTGGTGTTTTGAAAGGTGCCGACAGCAGCAAGCCTGCCGTTCTGGTCATAGCCCATTACGACACCGTGCCGGATTCGCCGGGCGCGGCGGATGACACCTCTGGTGTGGCCACACTGCTTGAAATCGCTCGTGCGCTGAAGGCCGGGCCGAAGCTGCCGCATGATGTGGTGTTTCTCTTCAGTGATGGCGAAGAATTGGGACTGATGGGGGCGGGCGCTTTTTTCCGCGACAATCCTTTGGTTCGTCATATCGGAGCGGTGGTGAATTTCGACGTCCGCGGCGACGCCGGACGTTCCTTCATGTACGAAACCGGCCCCAAGAATGCCGATGCCGTGGCGATGTGGCGGGCGAAGGCGCCCAGCCCATCCGGTAATTCCCTGGCCACCGCCATTTACAAGCGCATGCCCAATGGCACTGATTTCACGCTCGGCGCGCAGCGCGGCTTGCCCGGTCTCAACTTTGCCTTCCTCGGCGATGAAGCGGCCTATCACAGTGCGCTGGCCACTCCGGCACATCTCAATCTCGGCAGTGTGCAGCATCTGGGGGATCAAGGCCTCGCGGCGGTACGGGCTTTCGCAGAGCGCCTTCCAGCCCAGACTAGCGATTCCGTTTATTCCGATGTGCTGGGGCTGTTCCTCATCCAATACGGCGTGGCCTTTGGCTGGGTTTTGTTCGTAGTCACGGCGCTTTGCGTGTTCACCGCCATTTTCATGGCGCAGCGTGCAGCGAGCTATGCCTGGGGGCGTGGTTTTGTTGCTGCAATCGCCGCGCTTGTTCTGCCTGCCGCTGGCTTATGGCTGGCCGGGTTTTGGTTCGGCGATATCCATCATTTCCTGCGGCTGGCGCATTTCGATTTCCTGCTCGCGGGTGCGGCTTTGCTAGCGCTTGGCGCGGCGCTCCTCGGCGCCAATCTCTTCGTGCCTGCGCGGCGGGCTGCCGTGTGGCAATGGCTGATGCTGGCGTTGTTGCTGCTCGCCGCTGTGCTGCAAGTGCATTTGCCGGAAGGTGCTTTTGTCATCGTCTGGCCGCTTCTGGCGGCGGCATTGGTTGCGTTGCTCCGCTTTGCGGTCTATCGCGGCCAGGACAGAGCGGTTCCGGCCGTTGCGGCGGCCGTTATTGGCGCCATCGTGGTGGCGCAAGCCACCATGCTGGGCAGCATCTTCTTCACCTCTTTGGGTGTCAGCGCTCCGCTGGTGTTGATGCTGCCGCTGGTGGTCGTGCTGCCGGTGCTGCTGCTGGTGCCGGGCCGGTCCGTACCGCGTGCGATCCATCTCGTGGTGTTGCTCGCCGGTGTGATGTTGTTCGCTCATGGCCGCTATGCGGCGCCGACGGCCGAGCGGCCGCATCCCTCGACCATCCGCTATGTGGTGGATCAGGATCGCGGCAAGGCTTATCGCATCGATTATCTCAATGCTGGTGATGATTGGACCAGATCGGCTTTGGGATCTGATCCCCATTTTGCCGCTTTGCCTTTCACCCAGCACATGCCGTTCTGGTGGGCGGCGGCCAAATCCGTTCCGGTGCCGAAAGCGGCACTGACCATCCGGCGCGAAGGCAATGTCCTGATCGTTTCGGCCCAACCGGAGGCCGGGGCCTGGGTGTCGAGCTTGTCGGTGCGCGCACCGATGGGGCTGGCCGCCTCCAGTCTCGATGGCACCGCGCTGGCGGCGAGTGCGCCCGGCACCTGGCACGACATGCGGGTTTTTGTGCCCGGCCCGGATGGTTTCACCTGGACCGTTCCGGCGCCGAAATTTGGCCCCTTGGAATTGCGTTTGGTCACACTTTATCGGAGCTGGCCAAAAGACGCCGCCAAGCTGCCGCCCCTGCCAGCCGGTAAGATGCGCTTCAACAATACCGAAACCACCGAAGTGGTGCTGCAACGCGTCTGGAGCCCGTGATCAGGTGTTGAAGCGGAAATGCATTACGTCGCCGTCTTGCACGACGTAATCCTTTCCTTCCAAGCGGAATTTTCCGGCTTCGCGGGCGCCAGCCTCACCTTTGCAGGCGACATAATCGTCGTAAGCGATAGTTTCGGCGCGGATATAGCCCTTTTCGAAATCGGTATGGATCACGCCTGCCGCCTGCGGCCCGCGCGAGCCTTTGGTCACCGTCCAGGCATGGCATTCCTTCGGTCCCACCGTGAAGAAGGTGATGAGGCCCAACAGATCATAACCGGCGCGGATCAGACGGTTCAGGCCGGGCTCTTCCAGGCCGAGACTGGAGAGGAAGTCCATGCGCTCGGCAGCGTCGAGCTGGGCCACTTCTTCTTCGATGCGGTTGGAAATGACGATGGCGCCATTGCCTTGTGCCTTGGCCATTTCGAAAACCTTGGCGGAGAAACCGTTGCCGGTCGCGGCCGCACCTTCGTCCACATTGCAGGCATAAAGCACCGGCTTGCCGGTGAGGAGCTGCAACTGGCGGAAGGGTTCGCGTTCTTCCGGTGTCAGTTCGACGAGGCGGGCCGGCTTGCCTTCGCGCAGCAGCGTCACCGCTTTCATCATCAGCGCGAGCTGTTCCTTGGCTTCCTTTTCGCCGGAATTGGCTTTCTTCTCGAGCGGCTTGATGCGGCGTTCCAGGCTGTCGAGGTCGGCCAGCATCAATTCGGTTTCGACGGTCTCGGCATCGGCCACCGGATCGATGCGGTTCTCGACATGGGTAACATCGCCGTCTTCAAAACAGCGCAGCACATGCACGATGGCATCGACTTCGCGGATATTGGCGAGGAACTGATTGCCCAGGCCTTCACCCTTGGAGGCGCCGCGCACCAGACCCGCGATATCGACGAAGGTGATGCGCGTGGGCACGAGCTGGGCGGAACCGGCGATCTTGGCCAGCACCTCCATGCGCTCATCGGGCACAGCCACGTCACCGACATTCGGCTCGATGGTGCAGAAGGGGTAATTGGCTGCCTGCGCGGCCGCGGTCTGCGTCAACGCATTGAAAAGGGTCGATTTGCCGACATTGGGCAATCCGACGATGCCGCACTTGAATCCCATCGCATCTATTCCGGTTTTGGCTTGTGGTCTTGGGGGTGGAGCAGAAGCGCCACTTTGTTCATGAAGCCGATGATGTCGTTCTCGGCCAGATGCAGCGCGGCATCGGAAAGCGCCGACAGCATCGGGTTGAGCCAGTCGTCATCGGCCTTGGTGAAATTGCTGAGCACATGGCCGGCGACTTCTTTTTTGCCGCCGGGATGGCCGACGCCGATGCGCACGCGATGATAATCGGGGCCGAGCGTCGCGGTGATGGAGCGCAGGCCGTTATGGCCGGCATCGCCGCCGCCGGTCTTGGCTTTCAGTTTTCCGGCTGCGAGATCGATTTCGTCATGCATGACGACAAGGGCTGATGGGCGCAGTTTTAAGAAGCGCGCCGCCGCACCGACGCTATCGCCGGAGAGGTTCATATAGGTCTGCGGCTTGATCAAATAGGTCTTGCGGCCACCGAGTTTACCTTCGGCGATCTCGCCTTGGAATTTGCCGCGCCAGGGGCCGAAGCCGTAATCATCGTGGATCTGATCCAGCACCATGAAACCGACATTGTGCCGGTTCTTCGCATATTGCGCGCCGGGATTGCCGAGTCCGGCGATGAGGAGCGGCGCATCCGCCATGGAAAGGAAACCCACTTAAGAGAAGGGGCACCGCGCAGGGTGCCCCAAATCACGTCCCAGTATACCGCGGAAGCGGTGTGGGAGATTACTTCTTGGCCGGAGCGGCCGGGGCCTTGGCACCTGCGGCGGGAGCTTTCGCACCAGCAGCAGCGGCCGGAGCCTTGGCGCCAGCAGCCGGAGCGGCGGCGGCAGCTTCTTCGGCCGGAGCGGCGCCACCAGCAGCAGCGCGCTGTTCTTCGCGCATCTGGGTCGGGGCAACGATGGAGGCCAGGGTGAAGTCACGGAACTTCACGGTCGGCACCACGCCTTCCGGCAGCTGGATTTCGGAGATGTGCAGCGAGTCGCGCACGTCCATCTTCGACACATCGATATTAATCGAGGTCGGAATGTTGTCGGCCGGGCAGATCAGCTCGAGCGAATGGCGCACGATGTTGAGCACACCGCCGCGCTTGATGCCGGGCGAAGCTTCCGTGCCTTTGAAGTGCAGCGGGATTTCGAGCTTGATGGTGGCGCCTTCTTCCAGGCGCAGGAAGTCGACATGCACCGGGCGGTCTGTGACCGGATCGAGCTGCAGGTCGCGCGGGATCACGCGGGTGACCTTGGCACCGTCATTCAGCTTGAACAGAGTGGTGAGGAACGCGCCTTTTTCCACGGCGAGCGTCAGCTTGTGCGCGTCAACCGAGATCGTTTCGGGTTCGCTGGTGCCACCATAAATGATGGCCGGGATCAGGCCTTGCTGGCGGATCTGGTAGGACGGGCCCTTGCCCGTGCCCGGGCGCGGCGAGACGGTGATTTCTTGAATTTCGCGCATATCGGTTAAGTCCTTGATATTCCTTCCGATCACGCAGTGCCTAAGGCGCCGACGGCCGGGAAAGCGCAGGCTTGTAGCGGAAGGCGGCGCCGGACGCAACCTGCGTCAGAAAAGACAAGCCTCTGGAATCGGTGGTTTACCGTTTCCGGTCGTCCAAGACGTCCTCAATATAGATCTTCTGCACCAGCACCCACACCGCCACCGATAGGGGGGTGGCAAGGATCGCGCCCCAGATGCCGAACAGCGGGGCAAAGACCAGTATCGCCAAAAGGTTGAAGATCGCGGGCAAGGACACGGCCCAGCGTTGTAGCAGCGGCTGGCTGACATAGGCCTCGATGGTCAGGACAACCAGATAAACCCCTGCCGCATAAAGCGCGAGAATGGGGCGGACGCTGAAGGCCAAGAGAACGCCGGGGATCAGTGCGATGGCTGGACCGATATAAGGCACGAAAACGGAAGCCCCGAGCAGGACGGCCAAGGCAAAGGGTAGCGGCACCCCCACGGCCCAGAGCCCGATAAAGGCCATGGCGCCCAGGAGCAGCATGTCCAGGGTCATGCCAAGCAGCCATTTCTGCAGCGCATCGCCGACGGCATCGAGAATCTGGCGGGTGCGCATGCGCCGGCGCGGCGGGATCAGGTGCAAGACGCCATTGATATAAAGGGGCGGATCGGCGGCGAAATAAATGCCGACCACGATCATCAAAAGGGCCTCACCGAGGCCGCCCAGGATACCGCCCGCCACGGGCAAGGCCGCGGCCAGCCGTTCTGCGACATTGCCGTTCGATTCCAGGGCACCATGGATTTGCCGCCCGAGCTGGGTCTCGTCCAGCCAGCCGCTGGCCGAGTCCAGGGTCTGGGGCAGCCGGTCGATCAGGGCCGAAAACTGGTGTCCCGCCATCGCCCCAAAGAAATAGAAAAAGCCGAGCGCGATGAAGCTGAGGTCGAGCACGGTAATCAGCAGCGCCAGCCGGTCGGGAACCTTCAGCCAGCGGCCCAAAGGCCCGGCGATATTGCGCAAGGCCACCGCCACCACGATGCCGCCAAAAGTCAGGATCAGGACCAGCGATACCTGCCAGAGGGCCAGCAGTAACCCCACCACCAAACCCGCCAGCAAGGCCCGGCGCACAAAAACGGCATCGGGTGAGGGCGGGTGGGGAATGCTCCCATGTGGTGTTTCGAAATCGCTCATCGTGATCCCCGATTCTCGGGGGAGGATACACGGTTTTGGGCGGGATGCCGCAGCCTGCGGATTTATCAGCAACCCCGTTCGAAAGGGGCCGAAATGATGCTCCGCATATGGCACATTGTTGGTGTCATTCCGGCCGCGCCGGGACATGAAGGAGACGCGCTATGGACGCCTATCACACCGGACTCCGCTTGCTGCACATCAGCGCCGTGATGCTCTCCGGCTCACTCTTTTTCCTGCGCGGGCTGGCCATCAATATCTTCCGTGCCTCTTGGCCTATGGCGGCACCGGTGCGTTATCTGACCTACACCGTCGACACCGTCCTGCTCGCCGCTGCGCTGATGCTGACGACGGTGGTGCACCAATATCCTTTTGTCGATGGCTGGCTGACGATGAAGGTCGTCTGTCTTGTGTTCTATATCGTGCTCGGCAGCTATGCCTTGAAACGCGGCCGGACGCCGAAGGTTCGTCTTATCGCTTGGGTTTCCGCATTGGCGGTTTTTCTCTTCATTATCAGTGTGGCACACACCCGCAATCCGGCCGGGGTCTTCGCCTTGGGCTCACATCTGTTTTGAGGCGTGCACGATGGTGGTGCGGCGCGGCGTCGGCAGGCCCTCGCGGGGTGGAGTGAAATAGCATTCCTCCGCCTTTTCCGGGGTCAGGAAATCGAGCTTGGCGAAACCGCGCTCTCTCAACTTGGTGGCGATGGCGTCCGTTGTGAAAGCGCTGATGAACGGCTCGCCCATGTTGGCCACCAGATCGCTTATTCCCTTTTCATCGGGAAAGGCCGGATCGGGCGGCTGGCGGAAGGTGAGAGTGACACTGGCGCGCCGCGAGACGGCCGCCATGGCGTCGAGACTCTGCCCGATGGTTTCCTCTGGCAGATACATGGTGACGCCAAGCCAGGAAAAACACACCGCTTCGCCCGGCGGGATCGCCAGCCGTTCGAGCACATCGCTGAGGCTTTCGCGGGTGAAGTCGGCGGCAGCAAAACGGAGATTCTCCGGCAGCGCAATGTCCGCCGCCGCCAGCATCTGCCGTTTGGCTTGCTGGGTCGCCGGGTGATCGATCTCGACAATGCGCAGGGATTTGGTCCAGCCCGGCTGGCGGAAGGCAAAGGTGTCGAAGCCTGCGCCCACCAGCACATACCAGCGTGCTCCGGCTTTGACTTCTTCGGCCAGCATATCCTCGGCAAAACGTGCGCGCAGGCAAATATGGCTGCGAAAGCCGCGGCCGAAGGGGCGCTGATGGCGTTCGATCATGCCATGAATGGCATCCGCTGTATCCTGTCCCAACAGTTTCACAGCCACCGGATCGGGAAAGAGCAGCGGGTGGTTGTCCAGGATCTGATGTGCGGCGCGGATATAGGCTACGCCCAGGGCGGTGCGGCTGGCTTGATGATCTTGCATAAAGGACGATTACACGAAAACGGCGCTGCACCCTAAGGGCAACATCTTGGCCGCCAAAGCGGAATTTCTGACCGCTGGTGATGATCCGCAACAGAGTCAGCCACGGGTTTTGTAAAACCGTAACCAAAGCGTGTCCGGGCCGTAGCCAAACCTTGTCAAATCATCTCTCGCGTATGCCAAAGACTTGGGGGTGGTTATCATGGGCACGACTTGCCTTGCGCTGCGGCGCGTTCTCTTTATAGCGCTGGCAACCAGCGCCTTCACGGCGATGGCGGAAGCCCAGCAGTCCTCGACGGGTTTCGAAAGCGTGATCGTTACGGCGCGTCAGACCACGCGTTCTTCCGTGGAACTCAACGGCGTCGAAGACCAGAAGCTGTTGCCCGGTATGAGCCCGCTCAAGGCCATCAACACGCTGCCCGGCGTGGTCTATCTGACCGCAGACCCTTGGGGTAACAACGAGCAGAATGAATCCCTGGTCATCCATGGCTTCACCACCCAGCAGCTCGGCTACACCATGGATGGCGTGCCGCTCGGCGACCAGCAATACGGCAATTACAACGGTCTTTCGCCGTCGCGAGCGCTAACCAGCGAGAACGTCGATCGCGTGGTGCTGTCCTCCGGTGCCGGTTCGCTGGGCGTGGCTTCGACCAGCAATCTCGGCGGTGCGATCGAAACTTTCTCCGTGGACCCGGATGACAAATTCGGCGTCGATCTCCGCGAGACCTGGGGCTCCAATTACGCTTGGCGTTCCTTCCTTAAGGTCAATACCGGCGATCTTGGCGGCGGCAATGCAGCCTACGTTTCTTATCTGCACCATGATCAGCGCGCCTGGGATTTCGACGGCCACCAGAAAGGTGATCAGGTCAACCTGAAATTCGTCCACGATGACGAAGCTGGCAAGCTGACCATCTACGGCGATTGGCAAGCCAAGGTCGAACCCAATGAAGACGCCACCGGATACGGCAATCAGCAGACGACTGCCTCGACCTATTTCCCCTATGCACGCGCCTTCCTTTATCCCAATTACAATGCGGCGCTGGCCTATCTCACCAATGGCACGCCGGCCGCATCGCTCGGCAACAACTATTCGAATTATCACAGTGCTGCGCAGCGTCTGGATGGCCTCGGCTATGTCCAATACGATTGGAAGCTCGCCAGCGGCATGACTTGGTCGAACCAGGCTTATTTCCACCATGTCAGCGGCCGCGGCATCGTCGCCGGGCCAGTGAATGCGGCCGGCCTGCCGGGCTTGTTCGCCATCTATTATCCGCAGCTCGTGGTCGGCGGTTCGTCGACCTCGGCCGGCACGCTTGCCAACATCGTCAATGTCTTCGGCGGCACCGGCTATGAAGTGCGGGCCACCGAATATCGCATCAACCGCTTTGGCGAGCGCTCGACCTTCAACTGGCAGCTTGGCGATCATCAAATCGAGGCAGGTATCTGGTATGAGCGCAACTATTCGCGCCAAGGCCGCCGCTGGTATCCCTTCTCGGCCGCTAATGATGATCTGACGCCATATACCACGCCGCGAAATCCGGCCTTCACGCAATATGACATCACCTTCCACACCACCGATGTGCAGCTGCACATCGAGGATCAATGGCACATCCTGCCCGATCTGCTGCTGCAGGCGGGTCTCAAGTCGAGCCTGCAAACGGCAGATGACACCGTGAATATCCAGCAGCAAAATCTGGCGGCGGGCAATCCCTACAAGCTCGCGGCAACCAATCCGCCGGTGAACTATCCGACGGGCGAACTCACCTCGAACCGCTGGCTCCTGCCGCAGCTCGGCGCGGTGTGGGACGCCTCTGATCACGAGCAGTTCTTCTTCAACATTCAGAAGAATGTGCGCCAGTTCATTCCCTATGGCGCGGGTTCGAACTTCTACGGCACCTCGCCGTGGAGTCTGGGCAGCCAGGATGCCTTTGAGAGCTTCAAGGCCACCGGTAAACCGGAGAGCTCCTGGACCTATGAAGCGGGCGCGCGCACCCGGCGTGACGTGGCATTCGGGCCGCTCTCATCGATCAGCGGTCAGATCAATTATTACCACGTCAATTTCTCGAACCGTCTATTGAACGTAGCGGCCTACAACTTCATCAACCCCAATCCGGCCGTGCTGGTGAATGTGGGCGGGGTGACCACGGATGGCGTCGATCTTGCCGTCACCTTCGGTTTCGGCGATCATTTCCACATCTATGATGCGCTGTCCTACAACAAGTCGACCTACGATTCCGATTACCAGACGGCCACCGGCACCAATGGCACAAGCGGCCAGACCACGGTCAAAACCGGCGGCAAGAACGTGCCGCTGGCGCCGAACCTGTTGAACAAATTCATCGTCAGCACGGATTGGGCAGGTTTCGAAGCGCAATTCACCGGCGAACTCGTGGGACGCCGCTATGCCACCTATCTCAACGACATGACGACGCCCAGCACCTTCATCATGGGGCTGGAAGCGAGTTACATCTTCGATATTCCGGGCGGCAATTTGATCCATAATCTGAAGATCAGCGGCAATCTCACCAATCTCGGCCAGGAGAAGGGCTTCTCTACCGTGGTGGTCACTGGCGCTTCTGGCGGCTATCAGGCCTTCCCGATCGCGCCGCGCATGTGGTTCCTGACTTTGGGAACGGCGCTGTAAGGCAGCAAGCAAAAGAGCCGGGGCATACCCCGGCTCTTTCTTTTTCTAGCCGCCCGAAAATCTCAATCAAACAGGCTGGAGACGCTTTCTTCGTGGCTGATGCGGCGCATGGCTTCGCCGATCAGCGGGGCGATGGAGATGCGCCGGATGTTCGGGCATTTCTGCACTTCGGGCGTGGCGGCGATCGAATCCGTCACCACCATCGACTTCAGCACCGAATTCTGGATGCGCGCCACGGCGCCGCCCGAAAGCACGCCATGGGTGGCATAAGCGAAGACTTCCTTGGCTCCGGCCTTCATCAGCGCTTCGGCAGCGTTGCAGATGGTTCCGGCGGAATCGACGATATCGTCGACCAGGATGCAGGAACGGCCGGTCGGATTGCCGATGATGTTCATCACTTCGGATTCACCGGCGCGTTCGCGGCGCTTGTCGACGATGGCAAGATCGGCGCCGATGCGCTTGGCCAGGGCGCGGGCCCGCACCACGCCGCCGACATCCGGGGACACCACCATCAGGTGATCGCCATGGCCGAGAGCGTCCTTGACGTCCTTCACGATCACGGGCTGAGCATAAAGATTGTCGGTCGGGATATCGAAGAAGCCCTGGATCTGCCCGGCGTGGAGATCGACGGTGAGAACGCGCGAAGCCCCGGCCTGGGTGATGAGATTGGCCACCAGCTTGGCGGAGATCGGCGTGCGCGGACCGACTTTGCGGTCCTGGCGGGCATAACCGAAATACGGGATCACGGCGGTGATGCGCTTGGCCGAGGCCCGGCGCAGCGCGTCGATGATGACCAGCAGCTCCATCAGATTGTCGTTGGCCGGGAAGCTGGTCGACTGGAGGACGAACATGTCCTCGCCGCGCACGTTTTCCTGGATCTCGACGAAGATCTCCATATCCGCGAAGCGGCGCACGGCAGCTTTGGTCAATGGGAGTTTGAGGTACTGTGCGATGGCATCGGCCAGGGCCTTGTTGGAATTGCCCGCAAGCAATTTCATGCCCTCAGTCGCATTGCTGTCGACCATGGCCCGCACACCCCTTTTTGTGACGTTGTGATGACCGGGCTTTTAGCAAGGGGAGGGGGGTGGGTAAACCCGAATCTCGATTATTCTCCACAATCGCGCGTCAAAAAGCGCAGCACACAAAGGATTGCAGAGGCGCACCGCGATTTCCGCGGAACAGAGGGTGTTTTGTGACAGTGCGAATCGCAATGAGGCCTTTGGAAGGCCCGATTCCAGCCATGTTTGTTTAGGGTTTTAGCATGATGGCCGAAAGGTCGCGGCCGTAATCATGTTCCTTCTGGTGAGTCGTGCGCCGGAAGCTGAAGAACTTGTCAGCCGCTTCATAGGTGTCTGCCGACAGCTTCTCAACCGCAGCGAGGCCTGCCCGCACCAGACGTTGGGCGACATAATCCTCAAGCGCAAAGCGGAAATAGCTTGGACGATCGCTGGCGATGAAATGACTGTCATTGGCGGCGTCGTCCGCCAGAAAGCGGTCACGGAACCCGCCATCCACCTCATAGCTCTTCTGCGCAATGCAAGGACCGATCGCGGCCACGATGCGGCGACGCTCCGCGCCGAGCTTTTCCATCGCCGTGATCACGCTATCGGTCACGCCGCCAATGGCGCCTTTCCAGCCGGCATGAGCAGCACCGATCACGCGGGCTTCGGTATCGGCCAACAACACCGGGGCGCAATCGGCGGTGAGAATGCCAAGCGCGATACCGGCAACATTGGTGGCCATGGCATCAGCATGCGGTGCTTCGCCGATCTCCCAAGGCGCGGTCACGATCACGGCCTCGGCGCTGTGCACCTGATAGAGGCTGAGGAGGCTGGTTGCGCCCAAAGCGTCCATGGCCCGGCGCCGGTTCTCGATCACATGCGCGCGGTCATCGCCGGAACCCGGTCCGCAATTGAGTCCGGCATAGACGCCGGTGGAGACGCCGCCTGGACGGCCGAAGAAGGCATGATCGATGCCGGCAGCATCCAGCGCGGCGGCCTTGAGCGTGAACATGCTCGCTTCAGCCCAACGCAAAGCCGGCCACTTTCGGGGCCGGGAGCGGCGCGATCGCCAAGACCTTAAACAACGCGCCCATCAGTTCGGGATTGACCAGCCGGTCGATTGCCGTGGCGATTTCGCGGGCCTGGGTTGGGTTGGCGACGATCAGGCGTTCGCCGCGCGGCCCGATGCCAAGGTCGGCGAGGAAGTTGCACTGGGTCACGGGGCCATAAACCGCCGCACCGGCCTTTTCCGCCGCCTGTTTCAAGGCGGTGAAATCGACATGGGCCGAAACATCGCTGCCGCCGGGATTGGCCAGCAGCTCGGCAAATTTGCCATCCGCAACCGCTTGCAAGGTCTCGCCGAAGCCGGGCTCGCCATAACCGTAATCGACGATCAGGGCTCCGCCGCCTTGATCGACGATGATGCGAGCGATGGCTTCGGTCAGCGCCGTTGCGGCGGGCGCAACTTCATAAACCCCGCCCTGGGGAACGGTGTCGCTTGCTTCTGGCGCTGCGATGCCCGGTTCGGGGGCCAAAGCAAAAGACAGGGCACTTTTGTCCAGCCCCACCATGCGCTCGCACCAGCCGCGTTCGCTTTTCACGAATTGGCGGATCGGCAGGCAATCGAAGAACTCATTGGCGAGCAGGAAGAGAGGCCGGTCGGCCAGATTATCGTCGAAGCGGTCCTGCCAGATGATGTTGGCATTGGCGCCTTTGAGCTTGTCCTGCTGGGCGGCTTTGAGGAAGGGGCTGGCTTCCACCAGCACCACTTCGGCATCGAGAAGGAATTCCGGCGCGGCGGCCGAGAGGGTGCGCAAGACATCGAACATCAGCGTGCCGCGGCCTGGGCCCAATTCGACTAGCCGCGGATTGCTGGCGCGGCCTTGGTCATGCCAGGTCTGAGCAACCCACAGGGCCAGCATCTCACCGAAGGTCTGACTGACTTCCGGCGAGGTGATGAAATCGCGGCCGATGGTCTGGCGCACCGTGTAAGAGCCGCCTTGGGGATCGAACTGACACAGCGTCATGTATTGGGCGACGGAAATCGGTCCGCTGGTCGCGATCAGCTCGGCTATGCGTTGTTCCAAGGCATTCATTTCGGGCTCCCGCTGCCAGGGGTTTGGGCCCATTTGGGCTGTTTATAGGCTACCCAGAAAAAGAACGCGGCGGCCATCCACATGGGGATGGATAACAGCATGCCCATGCTGAACCAGCCGTAAAGCATGGATTCGGAGTCGCGGAAGAATTCGGAGAAAGCCCGTGCCAGGCCATATCCGGCGAAAAACAGGGCAATGATCAGGCCCGGCCGCTCATGCAGACGGAATTTGCGGATGGCAAGCTGCAGACCGGCGAACAGCAGAACGCCTTCGGTGAGGGCCTCGATCAGCTGGCTGGGATAGCGCGGCGCCATGCCGGCCAGGCAGCGGCCATAGGTTTCGATCACTGTCTGGTTGCAGAACACCATGCCGAGCGGCGAATCCGTGACCTTTCCCCAAAGTTCGGCATTGATGAAATTGGCGAGGCGGCCGAAGAACAAGCCGATCGGGGCCACTGAGCAGATGGCGTCGCCGACCGCGAACATGGCGAGCTTGCGTTTGCGGCAGAACAACACCACGGCAATGGCGACACCCAAAAGCCCGCCATGGAACGACATGCCCAGCAGACGCGGTATCCAGCCGTCCCAATGCGCGATGAGGTTCAAGGGGTTGGTGAGATAGGCCATGGGCAGGCCGCCGCAATCGCGGCCCTCCGGCCAGAAGCCGCAATAGAACATGCCGTAGAAGATGTCGTAGCCGAGCCGGCCGCCCACCACCACGCCGATGGTGGTCCAGACGAAGAGGTCGCCGATGTCGTCGGCGGTGGCCGGTGCCTTGCCTAGGAAGGGCGGGCGGGCCCACAGGCTGCTTTGCTGCAGCATTTTGACCAGCAGCCACCAGCCGAGCAGCAGCCCGGTGATGTAGGAAAGGGCGTACCAGCGGACCGCCAGGGGGCCAAGCTGGATGGCGACGGGGCTGATTTCAGGATAGGGCAGCATCATAGGTTAAGACGCTCTGCTTCGCCTTATTAGTCAAGCGTAGCTTGATGACGGCCGTTTTATCTTGCCTCGGCCGCCCTTGCCGTACCGCCCGGCAGTCCTGATATAAGAGTCGGAACAAGGACCTATGCCCATGCAGACGCAAAATCCCTTTCTTGACGGTTTGAGCCGCCTGGCCACCGATGCCGCTGGCGCCGCACAGGGTGTGCGGGCCGAATTTGAATCTTTTGTGAAGCAGCGCTTCGAGAAGATGATCGCCGATCTCGATTTCGTGCCGCGTGACGAATTCGAAGCCGTCAAAGCGATGGCGCTGAAGGCGCTGGCGGAAAATGAGGCGCTCACGGCGCGTGTTGCAGCGCTCGAAGCAGCGAAGGGCACACAAGACTCCGGGATGCAAGAGTCCGGCACGCAACAGTCTGGTTAATGCACAGCTGCAAAGCTGTGAGTAGCGTGATACCCCCAAATAGCACCAGGGTCAGACTCTTGTGCTCGCGCAAAATGTTGTGGCAGCTTGGCCCTCAACTGCTTCGTTTTGTGTTGCGCCGGAGTCTGGGGTTCATGACCGTCTTACACCAGGAACAATCTTCAAGCCGCCCGCATCCGCTCGATCTGCTCGAGCGTACGGTGGAAGAGAACGGCTGGGCGTATGAACGGGCCGGCACGGACGAGCTGAATGTTTCGGTGGCTGGGCGCTGGTCCGATCATCACTTTAGCGTCACCTGGCGCGAGGATCTGCAGTCGCTGCATCTCTCCAGCGCCTTCGATATGCGGGTGAATGGAGAGACGCGGCTGTTCGATGTCGCCTCCCTTCTGATGTACATCAATGCCAAATTGTGGATCGGTCATTTCGATCTCTGGCCGGAAGACGGCACCATTGTCTTCCGCCATTCGATGATCTTCCCCGAAGCCCATGCCAGCGCCTCGCAGATGGAATGTTTGCTCAATCTGGCGCTTGAAGCCTGCGAACATTATTACCCGGCCTTCCAGTTTGTGCTCTGGGGCGGCAAGTCGGCCCAGGAAGCGGTCGCCGCCGCGATCCTGGAGTGCCAAGGCCAAGCATAAGGTGCTAAGAGCCCCTTGTCCCTGACCTCCCCCTGATGAGGAGGTCGGAGCGCGCCGCGCTTCGGGCAGGGGGTAAAGAGGTCGTCATGAGCACTCCCATTCTGATCATTGGTGCCGGCAAGATGGGCACCGCCCTCATCCGCGGCTGGGTCAAGGCCGGTCTTGGCCCTATCACGGTGGTCGAGCCCAAGCCGTCGGAGACATTGAAGGCTGTGCCCGGTCTCACACTGCTGTCCGATTTGAGTGCGGTTGAGACACAAGGCTGGCGCGCCTGTGTGGTCGCGTTGAAGCCGCATATCCTGCGCGCCGAAGCCGCCAAGCTCACGGCCATTGCCGCTGCCAAGACATTGATGATCTCGATCGCGGCGGGCACGCCGCTGGCCTTGCTCAAATCTCATTGGGGCGGCGGCGCGGCTGTCGTGCGGGCCATGCCCAACACGCCGGGCGCCATCGCCCGGGGTGTCACGGCGATTTACGCGGGCAGCGAGATTGCAGCCGAAGATCGTGCTTTCGCGGAGAAGCTGCTGTCCTCCATAGGTCTCACGCTCTGGGTCGAAAGCGAAGCTTTGCTCGATGCTGCGATGGCGATTTCCGGCTGCGGCCCGGCTTATGTCTTTGCGCTTGTCGAAGCCATGACCAAGGCTGGTATTGCCGTTGGGCTGACCGCAGAGGCGGCCGCCACCCTCGCGCGCGCGACGGTCACAGGCGGCGGGGCGTTGCTGGATGCTGATCCCCGCGAGCCGGCGGCCTTGATCCGTGATGTGGCGACACCCGGCGGTACGACCCAGGCGGCGCTTGATGTGCTGCAAGGCGAAGAGGGGCTGGCTCCTTTGTTCGAGAACGCCGTCAAGGCTGCAATCATCCGCGCCAGAGAAATGGCGAAAGGCTAAATCGGCAGCCGGATTGTTGCGCGCAAGCCGCCTTTGGGGCTGTCGCCGAGTGTCAGGTCGCCGCCATGAGCGCGTGCGATATCGCGCGCGATGGCAAGTCCTAAGCCCACGCCGCCGCTTTGCAGATTGCGGCCCTCGTCCAGGCGATGGAAGGGCCGGAAGGCTTCATCGCGCTTTTCCGGCGGAATGCCTTTGCCTTCGTCATCGATATGGATTTCGGCAAAACGGGCTTCGAAATCGAGCAACACTGTCGCCGAATGGCCGTATTTCAGCGCGTTCTCGATCAGATTGGTCACGCAGCGGCGCAAGGCGCGCGGTTTCACCGACAACAGCACGCCTTCGGGCACATGCAAGGCGAGCGGGCCGGGGCGGGCGCGGACCGCAGCATCGGCGGCATCGCGCACCAGCTTGCTGAGATCGACCAGCTGGCTTTTCTCGCCGCCTTCACCGCGGGCGAAATCGAGATAATCGTCCAGCATGCGTTCCATCTCGGCGACATCTTCGGCCAGCGCCCGCACCTCCGGTGTTTCATCCATCAAGGCCAGTTGCAGACGGATGCGCGTCAGGGGGGTTTTGAGGTCGTGGCTGACCCCCGCCAGCATCTCGGTGCGCTGGCTGACATGGCGTTCGATGCGTTCGCGCATGGTGAGGAAGGCTTGCGCGGCGCGGCGTACTTCGGTGGCACCGTAAGGCTTGAAATCGGGCACCGCTCTGCCTTTGCCGAAGGCGTCGGCGGCACGCGCCAGCCGCTCGATCGGGCGCACTTGGTTGCGCAGGAACAGGATCGCCACGGCCAGAAGGATCAGCGAAGAGAGCATCATCAACAGAATGAAAATGTCCGGGCTTGAGACGGTGATGCGATCGCGTGGCACGATGGCGTGCAGAACGCCGTCATGCACTTCCACATCGATGGCGATGTATTGCTTGCCCGGCAGCGGGGCGGTGCGGAAGTGGCGCGTCTCGCCGATCTGCTGGGCGATCACTTCGTTGAGGGCGCGGTCGATGGTGCTCTTATGGCTTTTGGTCGGCGGCGGAATATGGACGCCAGGCTCAAAGCGCAGGTCGTAGCGCAATTGCTTGGCCGCCAGATCGCGAAGCCGTTCGCGCCAGGGGCTTTTGCGCTGGTCTTCCTGCGCGATCAAGAGGGCGATATCGGCGGCCGCCGCGCGTGCCATGCGCCGCGTGGTGGTTTCGAGGTCGCGCTCGAAGAAGATGTAAGCCACGATGCCCTGCAGGATCATCATCGGTGCTACGATGATGATCAGCGAGCGGCCGAACAGACCGCGCGGCAGGAACTGCTTGATGAAGCGTCCTGGCCGGAAGGAGTGGTTCGCCGGTTTAGCCGGCGCGGTCGGGAACGAGGACATAGCCCACGCCTCGCACAGTTTGCAGATAAAGGGGCAGTTTGGGATCGTCTTCGATCTTTTTGCGCAGGCGCGTCACCTGCACATCGATCGAGCGTTCAAGGGAGACGCCCAATCGCGAGCAAAGGTCGGCGCGCGAGAAGCTGCGGCCAGCATTGGCCGCGAAGAGCTGCAGCAGGGAGTTTTCCGAACTCGTCAGCCGCACCGGTTTCCCCCGCTTCTTGAGCAGGCCGCGTTCGGGATCATAAACGCAATCGCCCATCTTCACTTCGGTATGGGCAACGCGGGCCGGGGGCGCGGCGCGGCGCAACAGGGCGCTGATGCGCAAAAGCAGCTCGCGCGGCTCGAAAGGCTTGGTGAGATAATCGTCGGCGCCGCGTTCCAGGCCCGAGATGCGGTCTTCGGCTTCGCTTTTGGCGGTCAGCATCAAAATCGGGATGGCTGACGAGCCGCGCACGCTGCTGGCGAAATCGAAGCCGGACTCCCCAGGCATCATCACATCGAGGACCAGAAGGTCGAAAGCCATCGATTTCATCAGCGCTCTGGCATCGGCGGCATTGGCCGCGGCGGAAACCCGGAAGCCGTTGGAGGAGAGATATTTCTGCAACAGCGCGCGCAAGCGCTCGTCGTCGTCCACGACCAGCAGATGAGGATCTTCCACGTTCATGGCTTGGTTCTCCAGCGCTCGGGTTCGCCGGCCATGCCAATCAGCACCTTACGGTAGCCGTTCACGGCATCTTGTCCGGCCGCCTTGAAAGCGGCTGCGAGCAGCGGGCGTTGTGAATTCCATACCGCATCAGCCAGCGCTTTGCCTTGCGGCGTAAGTTGCAGCCGCCGGGTACGACGATCCTGCATACCTGTCTTGCGTTCCACGAACCCGCCACGCAAGAGGTCGTTCAGAACGCGGTTGAGGCTTTGCTTGGTGATTTTGAGAAATCCCAGCAATTCAGCGACCGAAAGCCCCGGATTACGCGCAATGAAATGCAGCGCCCGCGCATGGGCGCGGCCCAATCCTGCTTCCGCGAGCACATGGGCACCTTTGCCGGCCACGTCGCGTGCGGCGAGAAAAAGCAAATCTAGTCCTTGCTTGAGGGCCTCATCGCTTAGGTATAATGCCCTTGTATCTGGCGGCATCCCGCCGAATTTTGCGTCAGACATGCTGACATAAATAGGACCCGCTGGGCGCCAAGGCAAGAGCCAGGGGTTTGGAAGGAAAGACGATGGCCGATGTGATCCCCTTCGATCAACGCGATGGCTCGCTGTGGTTCGACGGCAAGCTGGTACCCTGGAAGGATGCCAAGGCGCACGTACTCACCCACGGCCTTCACTATGCCTCTTGCGTCTTCGAAGGCGAGCGCATGTACAACGGCCGAATTTACAAGCTCAAGGAACACACCCACCGTCTGTTCGAAAGCGCCCGCATTCTCGGCATTTCCGTTCCCTTTACGGAAGAGGAGATCAACAAGGCCTGCATCGAAGCTTGCGAAGTCCAGGGCTATAAGGACGCCTATGTCCGCCCGGTGGTCTATCGCGGCTCGGAGATGATGGCGGTCTCCGCGCAGCAGGCCAAAACCCATGTGGCGATCGCCGCCTGGCAGTGGCCGTCCTATTTCGATCCCGAGACCAAGATGAAGGGCATCCGTCTTGCCCTCGCTGATTGGAAGCGTCCGGCGCCCGATACGGCTCCGACCCAGGCCAAGGCCGCAGGCCTCTACATGATCTGCACCATGTCCAAGCATGCCGCGGAAGCCAAAGGCTATGCCGACGCCATGATGCTCGACTATCGCGGCTATGTGGCTGAGGCGACCGGCGCGAACATCTTCTTCGTCAAGGACGGTACGCTCTATACACCGCCGCCCGAGTGCTTCCTCAACGGCATCACCCGCCAGTCGGTGATCGCGCTGGCCAAGTTGCGTCAGATCCCGGTGGTGGAGCGCTATATCCGCACCGACGAATTGCCGGCTTTCACCGAATGCTTTTTGACGGGGTCTGCGGCGGAAGTGACGCCGGTGTCCGAGATCGGCCCCTGGCATTTCACGCCGGGCGAGATTTGCCGCACGCTGATGACGGATTATTCGCAAGACGTTTGCCGTGACGTCTCCGTGGTGAAGCTCTAGCTCCAGCGGTCTTTCGCGGCGTCATCGGAAGCTTTGGCTTCCACCCAGCGTGATTGTTCTGCGAGGCGCTCTTCTTTCCAGAAGGGCGCCTCAGTCTTTAGGTGGTCCATCAGGAATTCGCAGGCGGCGAAGGCTTCTTTGCGATGCTTGGCGGCCACGGCAACGAAAACGATGGCTTCACCCGGCTTTAACGTTCCCACGCGGTGGATGATGGTGACGCCGATGAGCGGCCAACGCGCTTCCGCGTCTGCCATGTGACCGGCGATCTGGCGTTCCGTCATGCCCGGATAATGCTCCAGCGTCAGCGCGGTCAGCCCGTCATCGCCGCGGACATGGCCGATGAAGCTGGCAACGGCTCCGGCCCCTTCCGGCAATTTGGCCAGTTCGGTTGCGACATCGAAGGGTTCGTGCTGGATGCGGATGGTCATCCGCAAAGTTTAGCGCAAGGCCCGGTGCCGTTCTATGCCGCGCGCAGCCGGCAGCCGGAAATGGAAGATGGTGCCGCCGCCCGGATTGGGCTCGGCCCAGATCGCGCCGTGATGATCCTCGACGATGGCGCGGCAGATGGAAAGCCCGATGCCCAAGCCGTCCTTTTTGGTCGAATGGAAAGGCTGGAACAGTTTGTTGGTCATGTCTTCCGGCAGGCCGGGGCCGGTATCGGCCAAAGAGAATTGCACGAAACCTGGTTCCGGTGCGGCGGCGGAAATGGTGAGGGAGCGAACCGGGCAAACCCGCATCGCTTGGATGGCATTGCGCATCAGGTTAACCAGCACCTGCTGCATCTGCACGCGATCGATATAGATATCCGGCGTAGCCGGATCGGTCTCGTCATTGATCTGGACGTCACCATCAATGGGCCCGAGCAAGGCGATGGCCTCTTCCACCAGGGCTGATGGCGAGGCCACGATGCGCTCGGTCTCGCGCTTTTCGATGAAACGCCGCAGGCGATGCAAGATCTCGGAGGCGCGCATGATCTGCTGGGCTGCACGTTCGGAAAGGCTGATGACTTTTTCCGGGTCGATCACCTCGGTGGTGGTGGCGCCGCGGCGCAAGGCGGCCATGTAGTTGTTTGCCGCCGTCAGAGGGTGGCTGACCTCATGCGCCAGCATGGCGGCAGTTTCGCCCATCACGGCGAGGCGCTGGGCATGCATCAGTTCCATTTGCAGCTGGCGGCCATGTTCGCGGCTGCGTTCGCGGCGCAAAAGATAGATGCCCCAGACTCCCAGGGACGGGGCTGCGAGGGCCGCAAATAAGGCGAGCCCCATGGCAAACAGCATGTTGCTGTCCGCGTCGTGCAGGCGCCGGCCTTCGGCAGCTTCTGCGCGGCTGCGCAATGTGGCCATATCGGTGCTGACGGCGCGCAACAGCGTTGCTTGGATATCCGGCCGTGTTTCGCGGGCACCATCGGTGGCCGCCAGAAGCTGGTCCAAAGTCCGCAGCCGCCGTTCGATCAGCGGCATCACCGCACGCATTTCACGTGAGGCGGCCGGGTTGCCGTGCAGCAAGGTGAGGAAGCTGTTCGCCTTCTGCGTGGCGTTGTGACTCTCGGTCACCGCCAGCTTCAAATCGTCGTGCTGATGGCTGATGTGATAGGCGCGTATCGCGGTGCTGGCCTGATCGATATCATCTCCGATGCGAAGTGCTTGCAAGAGCACGCTCTGCGAGCGTTGGGCCATGTCGAACTTTTCCCGCAGCCCGCCCAGCATGACGCTGAGCGACAACGCGACCGTCAGGAAAAGAAATGCGGCGCCGATGATGCAGGCGATGCCGGCTATCCATGCCGGCGGCTGTTCGGCCAGTGTGCGGCGAAGCTGGATGATGCGGGAACCAAAGCGGCGGCCGCTCATTCCGCTGTTCGTGGGAAACCACGAATTCATCATGCGCAGCGCTCTGAGGATTGAGCTGTCTATACGCATTACATACAAATTCATGCGTCCTCTGATGGCGCGCTCATTTTAGACGGTGTGTCACGGTTCTTTTGTTCACGCAATGTCACAGCTTTGACGGTTTTGATTTTTTCCGGCTGTATTGCAGCAAGGACAGTGTCCTGGCGTCAGTATCCCTGCTGAACTTCTTCCCTTTGGGAATTCACGCCGCGGCGCGTTCCTCAGCGGCAGGCAGCGTGAAGCGGAAAATCGTGCCGCCCTCAGGATTGGCTTCTGCCCAGATGCGCCCGCCATGCTGGGAAATGATGTTATGGCAGATCGACAACCCCACGCCCATGCCGCTGGGTTTGGTCGAAACGAAGGGCTGAAACAGACGGGCTGCGATGTCCGGCGCCAAGCCGGGGCCGGTATCGGTCAGCGAAACCTCGATCATGTGCTGCTCGGTCAGCCTCATCGAGAGCACGAGCTGGCGATGGACACTGCCCTGCATTGCTTCGATGGCATTGCGCATCAGATTGACCAGTACCTGCTGCAACTGCACGCGATCCACCAGCACCCGCGGCAGATTTTCGTCGATAATGGTTTGGAGGCTGACGGAAGTGTCCATGGTGCCGAGCAGGGTGATGGCATCCTCGACCAGCACTTCCGGGGCTTCCAGGCTGTGCTCGGTTTCCCGCTTTTCGATGAAACGGCGTAATTTGCGCAAGATGGAAGCGGCGCGCTGGATTTGCTGTTCGACGCGATCGGCAATCGCTCTGGCCTTGTCGGGAGCCTCTGCATCGAGAAAGCGGCGCATGACGGAGAGATAGTTGCTCGCAGCCGTCAAGGGCTGGTTGATCTCATGAGCCAGCATCGCCGAGGTTTCGCCCATGATGGCGAGGCGCTGCACATGCATAAGCTCAAGCTGCAATTCACGGGCATGCAGGCTCTCGCGTTCGCGCCGGAGGAGGTGGATGCCAACCAAACCGAACAACGGAGAAGCGATGCCGGTGACGAGCGCCAGTCCCATGGAGAGGCGCATGTCATCGATCACCCGGTTTTGATAGGCAGTAAACCGGTCGCTGGCCCGTTGCCGCAGCAGGGACACTTGCGCGGTGGTCAGACGTGCCAGCTTGAGGCGTTCGCTTTCCCCGGTGCTGATCGGCCGCCCCGTCAGTGTGGTGAGGGCATCATAGAGCTTGAGCCGGTTTTCTATTTGAAGGCGCGTTTGGTTGAGGAGGCGCAGGCCGTCTGGATCGTCGGCCAGGAGTTCGTGAAGGGCGTTGAGATGCGTGATGACGGCTTTGTTGGCCCCTCTGTGCACGCGCAAGAGTTCGGGATCGCCGGAAAGAGCATAGACCCGCGCGGAGGCTGCGCCTTCGGCCAGATCATCCTGCAAGCCGCCCGCTTCGGACTGGATGGTTTGGGCGCGATGAGCCTGGGCTGCGTTGTCGAGCATGCGCGCGATGGCGCCACCGAGCACAATCGCGGTGAGTAGAAACAGAGAGGCGGCAACGATCACTCCGGCATTGCCGAGAAACCAGCGCGATGACATGCGGCCCGCGGAATGCTCTAGCTGTTGCATCTGTGAACGGGCCTGGCTCCAGGCGTCGGGTTGTCCTGCTGATGATTCCGGCATCAATCGATGTCCTCGCCCAGGGCCGCGCCCACGCCTTCCAGTGCGGCGATGATCAGGCGCCTTTCGCGGCGCAAGACAAGCGCCGTTGCCAACGATACCCCGCCGGTTGGAAGGAAGATGAGAAGCGTCGCCCACCAAGGCCCGGTGGGCATGATCACGATCATGCTGAGATGGGAAAGGCCGCACAGCGCGATGAAGGCGATGAACAATGCTCCGATCACCGCTGTGGAACGGAAGGGCAGGGCTAGACGCCAGTGCCAGATTTCAACCGGAAGTGCTAGGTACGAGGCGCCGATGGTCAGGTTGGACAGGCACCACAATCCTGCCCGGATATCATCAGCCGTGGTATCGAACCGGTACCAGGCGTGATCGTTCATCACAAGATGGGCAAGGCCATTGGCTGATCCTGCATCCATCGGTAACCCCGACAAATCAATCAAGCAGGGGGCATCTTAGTACCTGCTAAAATTAGAACAACTAAAACCGTATATGCGGATAAAAAAACCACGGCTGGTGGCGTTTCTGAAACTGGCCGCACGGTGACTTAGCCGCCGGTGACGGGAGGAAAAAACGCGACTTCGTCGGTGTCGCTGACCGGAACATCGAAAGCGGCATGGGTCTGGTTAACTGCCGCTTTCAGCCGGGCGGGATTTTGGAACACCTCGGCATAATCTGGGCCGAGAGTCGCGAGATGTTCCATCAATGTGTGCACAGTGGCGACATCGGCAGGAAGGCTGAGCACTTCTTCGCTTTTGCCAAGTTTCTGACGGACCCAGGCAAAGTAGAGCAGCTTCACGCCGTCTTCTCGCGGCGGGTATGATGCAGACCGGCACGCAGATAGACATAACCGGTGGCAACCGTCAGTGCGGCCGCAATCCAAAGCGCAATATAAGCGAAGGCCTGTGCGCCAGGCACCACGCGGTCAGCCACGGGGCCGAGGATCATGGCGCCGATGGCGATCATCTGGATCGTGGTCTTGATCTTAGCGAGGAAAGTCACCGGCACGCTCACCGCCGCGCCTGCCAGGAATTCCCGCAAGCCCGAAACCAGGATTTCCCGGGAAAGAATGATCAAGGCGGGCACAAGTTTCAGGAGCCCCTTCAGACCTTCGTCGAGATTGAACTGATGAATGGTGCCTTCGGCAACGATCATCATCAGAGCGACACCAACCAGGATCTTGTCGGCGATGGGATCGAGCATGCGTCCGAATTCGCTGCCCGCGTTCAGTTTGCGGGCCGCCAGCCCGTCCAGCGCATCACTGATCCCCGCCATGCAAAAAACGGCAAAGGCGAACAAGCGGGCGTCGTCGCCCGGCAGGACATAGGCGATGGCAAACACCGGCACCAGGACGATGCGGAAAACGGTCAGGATATTGGGCAGGCGGGACATGGAGGCAGCATAGACCATTTTCGGGTCCCAGGGGAAAGGCGTCTCATCCTCCCGGATGGAAGAAGTCATAGATTTTCTTGGCCAAAGTGGAGGAAACGCCGGTCACGTTTTCGATATCGGCCAGACTTGCCGCGGAAATCGCCTTGGCGGAACCGAAATGCTGCAAAAGGGCACGCTTACGGCTGGCGCCCACCCCGGCGATTTCGTCCAGCGGATTGGCGCCGATGGCCTTGGAGCGCTTCTTGCGGTGCGTGCCGATGGCGAAGCGGTGGGCCTCATCGCGCAGACGTTGCAGGTAATAGAGCACTGGGCTTTTTTGATCGAGACGGAAAGGTTCCCTGCCGGGCAGATGAAAATGCTCATAGCCGGCATCGCGTTCGGCGCCTTTGGAAATTGAGGCCAGGGTGACGCCTTCAACGCCCAGATCGGCAAAGACCTGGCAGGCAATGGCAAGCTGGCCTGGGCCGCCGTCGATCAGCGCCAGATCGGGGCGCTTGGCTTTGGCGTCCGCATCGTCTTCCTTCATCAGCCGGGCGAAGCGGCGCGTCAGCACTTCGCGCATCATGCCGTAATCGTCGCCGGGCGTGAGTTCGGCAGCCTTGATGTTGTATTTGCGGTATTCGCCTTTTTCGAAGCCGTCCGGCCCGGCCACGATCATGCCGCCCACGGCATGGGCGCCCATGACATGGGAGTTGTCGTAGACTTCGATGCGGCGGATCTGCTCCAGCCCGAAAAGATCGGCAACGCCTTCCAGAAGTTCGCGCTGCGCGGAATTCTCGGCCATACGGCGGGCGAGCTGCTCGCGCGCATTGGTCTTGGCCATTTCGATGAGATCGCGTTTCTCGCCGCGTTCGGGAACCGCGATCTGCACCTTGTGCTCGCCGCGCATGGCGAGGGCATCGGCGAGAAGCTCGCGATTGGGGATGTCTTCCGACAGCAGCACCAGCGAGGGGGCCGGACGCTCGTCATAGAATTGGCCGATGAAGGTCTCGAGCACTTCGCCCAGCGAAAGCTCTGAGGTCTGGCGCGGAAAATAGGGTTTGTTGCCCCAGTTCTGTCCGGCGCGGAAGAAGAAGACCTGGATGCAAACCTCGCCGCCTTGGGTGTGCGCGGCAAAGAGATCGGCTTCGGCAAAGCTGGCCGGATTGACCCCTTGTGTCGACTGGATATGGCTCATGGCGCGGATGCGGTCGCGCAAGCGGGCGGCGCGCTCGAAATCGAGTGTCTCGGCGGCGGCTTCCATTTCCTTGACTAGCTTTTCCTGCACCACGCGGCTTTTGCCTTCGAGGAAGCGCTCGGCCTCGGCGACCAGCTCGCCATAAGCGGCTTCATCGATGCGGCCGACACACGGTGCCGCACAGCGCTTGATTTGATGCAGCAGGCAAGGACGGGTGCGGGTCTCGAACACCGAATCCGAACAGGAGCGCAAGAGAAAGGCGCGCTGCAGCGTGTTGAGGGTGCGGTTCACCGCGCCCGCATTGGCGAAGGGGCCGAAATAGACGCCTTTGGCGGATTTGGCGCCGCGATGCTTTAAGAGCTGCGGATAAGCATGATCCTGCCGCAACAGGATGTTGGGGAAGGATTTGTCGTCGCGATAGGAAACGTTGTAGCGCGGCTTCAGCCGCTTGATGAGATTGGATTCGAGCAGCAGCGCTTCGGTTTCGGAGGCCGTGGTAACAAACAGCATCTCCACCGTTTCGGAGATCATGCGGGCGATGCGTTCGGTATGCCCGCCCGATTTGGCGTAATTGGAGACGCGCTTCTTCAGGCTCTTGGCTTTGCCGACATAGAGCACCGTGCCGTCGGCCGCGAGCATGCGATAGACGCCCGGCGAATCCGGCAGCGTCTTGAGATAGGCCTCGATGCGGGCCACGCCCTTCAAGGGGCGTTCTTCCGTCTGCTCCTCCATCGCCGCTGCTATCTGCCGTCCTTATCGCCGCTTGTGGGAGTACACCTCCCGCGGGCCGTCTGTGAAGAGCATGTCAGATAGGGGCTTTTCGCTGCCCTTCAAGCCGCCGCGATGGCGCTGCTTTGTTCGGACGCGAGTGCGCGTTCGGGCGGGAAGCTGATGATGACGCGGGTTCCGCAATCGGGCACGCTGTCCAGGCGAAGCGTAGCGCCATGCAATTCTGCCAGGCGCACCGCGATGGGCAGGCCGAGGCCGACGCCGCCAGCCGAATTCGTCAGCGGGGTGGCGATGCGCCCGAAGGGCCGCAAGGCGCGCGGGATATCGGCTTTGTCGATGCCGATACCGGTGTCTTCGATGCTCAACACGATGGCGCGGTCGGAAGCCATCTCGGCGGCGACAGAGACCGAGCCTCCGGCCGGGGTGAATTTCAAGGCATTGTCGAGGATATAGCGCAGCATCTGGCGCAGCTTGCTGCGATCGGCTTTGAGCTGCGGCAGATCGGGAGCGATGCGGCTCGACAACGAAAGTCCCGCCTTCTCCGCTGCCTCGGTCTTGTGTTCCACCAGAGCCGTGATCATTTGGCCGAGGCCCACGGCTTCTTCCTTCAGCACCAGTGAGCCGCTTTCACCTTGCGAGATCGTCAGCAATTCGTCGCTGAGATTGAGGAGCTGTTTGCCGCTGGTATGGATGTGGCTTGCGTAATCCCTGTAGCGGCGATTGCCGAGCGCGCCCAGGACTTCGTCGCGCATCGCTTCGGAAAAACCCATGATGGCGTTCAACGGCGTGCGCAGTTCATGACTTAGCTGCGCCAGGGTTGACCATTTCTCGGTGCGGGCATGATCGCGCTCGTGCCGCGTCTTGCGCAAATGGCCCCGCAGGATTTCGTTGTCGACCTGCAGCTCCACCGTGCGTTCGACAAAGCGGCTGAAATAGCGGCAGGTTGCAGTGGTGACGATGAAGTAGAGCAGAACCAGAACGCCATCACTGGCGATCACCGGATCGGGGCTGAGCAGCCCGGCGATGGCAAGCGACAGGGTGAAGGGCGCGGCATAAGCGAGATAGGCGGGCATGAAAGGTGAAAATGTCGCCAGCGCTCCAGCCGTCATCCCGGCACTAACGAAGGTCAGCAGCACAAAGCCTTTCGTCGTGCCCCAAAACACCAGGCAGCCGCATAGCGTGCCCCATAACAGCCCGGAGCTGAGAGTGCCTAAGGTGAACAGCCGGGCCCAGCATATGCCGCAAGGCTTTTCACGGCTGGCCTTGAGATAGCGCCGGTGCAGATAGAGGCGTGTCAAACCCGCCAGGAACGTGGCGGCTAGCCAGGGGATGAGGAACCACGCCGGAAAACTGTCGCGCAAGAAAAAGGCGACGAGTGCGGCCACGGCCATATTGCCAGGTACGGCGAGATGGCCTCGGAACAGCAAATCGATTTTGCCGGCGAGAATCCGTTCTTCGCGGTCCGTGGCCACAAGGCCTGTCATACACCTCTCCCAAGCGCGTCCCGGAGGCGGGATGCACACCGGCGAGCCTAGGGTTGGGGCTTTAATGCGCTGTAAAAACAGTGCTTACGCCTTATGCCGCAGGGTTTACCAACTTTCCCGGCATGAGCAGGAGCAGATTTCACAAATGCTGGTATTGCGCGTTTTTGGAGAAAATCCGTAGCCTGATAATGGTTTAAACCCGCTGCCGCTCGATTTCGACTCCAGCCGCTTCGGCCCCGGCAAGCGCTTCGAGCTTTTCCACCATCACCCGCACCCTTTTTACGCGAGCGTCTGTGAAGCACAAGCTGGTGATGCGCTCGGCCAGGGTTTCGGCCAGATTGACGTGACCGCCAGCAATCAGGGTGCGGATTTTCTTGGTCACGGCCGCGTAATCGACGACATGATCCAGCTTGTCTTCCGGCACTCGCAGGTCATCCACCCAGAGATCGACATTGAGCCGGACAGGTTGGGTCTTGCCATGTTCATGGCCGTGAATGCCGATCTCGGCGGCGACCACGAGATTGCGGATGAAGACGCGGCGCAAGGCGCCAGCGGTGGGGGTGATCATTCCTATTCCTTCACGGCGACATCGGGTGTCTGCCAAATCAGATGCTGTCCCCCGTCCACGGCGATCATCTGTCCGGTGACCGCCGGGGCGGCCAAGAGATAGCGCACCGCCTCGCAAACGTCGTGAGGCTCGGCGCCGCGCCCCAGGATGGTGGCTTCCCGCTGGCGGTCGAAATCGGCTTGGCTTTGGCGGGCGTTGATCATGGTAGGGCCTGGTCCCACCGCATTGACACGAACGCGCGGCGCCAAGGCCTGGGCCAGCGTCACCGTCAGCCAATGCAGACCCGCTTTGGAGAGGCTGTAGGAAATGAATTGCGGCGTCGGCTTCAAGACGCGCTGATCGATGATGTTGACGATGACGCCTTGGGTTTCGCGCGGCAATTGGCGGGTGAATTCCTGCGCCAGCACAAACGGTGCGCGCAGGTTGGTTTCCATGTGGCGGTCCCAGCTTTCGCGGCTGACGCTGTACCAGGAATCGTTTTCGAACAGCGAAGCGCTGTTGATGAGAGCACAGAGCGGGCCGAGTTCTTTCACCGCTGCTGCGATCAGCCCCGCCGTTTCGCTCTCGCGTGCCAGATCGGCTTTGATCAGTGCCGCCTTCACCCCTTGGGTCTCGATGTCGGCCGCAGTGGCGCGGGCCTCCCTCTCGGAGGAGTGGTAATGCAGGGCGATGTTGTAGCCGTGGCGGGCAAGATCGAGCGCAATGGCGCGCCCAAGCCGTTTGGCGCCGCCGGTGACCAAGACTGTGCCTGTGGTTGTCATGGGAGAGAGGATAGAGCCTGATCCGCCGCGGTTGAAGCGTCTCGCACATTGGGGGGCTCGTGCGAAAAGCCAAGGCGTAGGGGGGGCACGCCTCCACGGCGGATCAGACTCTAACTGGCGCGCTCGCGGCCGGTTCGGCCTCTCGGCGGATACTCGCCACCGCCAGGAACTGCACAGCGCCTTCTCCGGAAAAACGCAAGTTACGATTGGCCATGTCAATCCCCGCTCATGGCGCATTACATCATCGTCAAATGATATGAAGTCTTCGCCCCTCTTATCGTAAAGCGAATACTGTCACCCATTTCCCGGCGGCATCCCATCTATTCCGCTGGGCCAGCAGCCTTTCTCCCAGGACTGTCGCCTGTGGTGCGAGGATTGCCGGATTTTGTTTGGATCGCAACAGAATTAAGAGAAACTAAGAACTATTAACAGTGACAAATGAGAGTCGGCCATGGGCTTGGCTCCCTGCTGGCCGGGGCTGATTAGCCGGAGAAGCCGACCAGCCGCTTGACCTCTGCAACGACCGGCGCGGCAATGTCGTCGGCCCGCTTGGCGCCTGCGGCTAGGATGCGGTCGATTTCCGCCGGATCGGCGAGCAGGCGGCGCATTTCCGAGGCGATCGGCGTGAGCTTGCTGACCGCGAGATCGGCCAGATCGTTCTTGAACCCGGAGAACTGCTGGCCGGCATAGCGGGCGATGATCGAAGGCTTGGCCTCGTCGGCAAGCGCCGCGTAGATGTTGATCAGGTTCAGGGCTTCGGGGCGCCCTTCCAGGTCTTTTTCGCTCTCTGGCAGCGGATTGGGATCGGTGCGCGCTTTCTTGATCTTCTGGCTGATGGCATCCGCGTCATCGGTGAGGTTGATGCGCGAATAATCGCTTTCATCCGATTTCGACATCTTCTTGGAGCCGTCACGCAGGCTCATGACGCGCGTCGCGGTGCCGGTGATCACCGGTTCGGTCAGCGGGAAGAAATCCGGCGCGTTAAAGTCGTTGTTGAACTTCTGGGCGATGTCGCGCGTCAGCTCCACATGCTGCTTCTGGTCTTCGCCCACTGGCACATGCGTGGCCTTGTAGACCAGGATGTCGGCGGCCATCAGCGCGGGATAGGTGTAAAGGCCGACGGAGGCGCGTTCCTTGTGCTTGCCGGTCTTTTCCTTGAATTGGGTCATGCGGTCCATCCAGCCGAGGCGGGCGACGCAATTGAAGATCCAGGCCAGTTCGGCATGCGCGGGCACGGCGGATTGGCGGAAGAGGACGGAGCGCGCGGGATCGACACCCGCGGCGATATAGGCTGCCGCGACTTCGCGTGTTGCCGCCGCCAATTCCTTTGGCTTGGCATAGCCCGCATCGGCGGTGATGGCATGCATGTCCACCACACAATAGATGCAAGGCATCTTGTCCTGCAGCTTCACCCAATTGCGCAGTGCGCCAAGATAATTGCCGAGATGCAGCGTGTTGGTGGGCTGCATACCGGAAAACACCAAAGGCTTGTGCGCGTCGGACATGGAAATTGACCTTAAAAGTCTCGTTCAGACGGGTGGTTATGGCGCGAATGGGCTACACTCGCAAGCCGTTGCAGCGTCACTGCGGCTAGTCCTGCGCTTGGAAGCGCTGGTGCTAGCCTGCGTTCTTGAATTGGGGGGAAGGTCATGAAATCTGCAGTTTGTGCGACTCTGGCATTGTTCTTCGCCTTGTGTCCGGTTGCGGCGAGCCTGGGCGCCGAAGATTTGACGCCTTGGTCAAAGGCCGATCATGCAATGAATGCAACCCTTGCCGATTTGAAATCTGGCGGCATTCGCGCCTTGCGACCGCATCTGGATGACCTGGAAGAAGCCCTCGCGAACGCAGACAAATCCTTCGCTGTGCCGGAAAAAGGTGACGTGATCGTACTGGCCAACGGTCCCGCAGATGTACTTATGGCAATGGCCGGCGCTTCCCAGGCCTATCCTGGCCGTAAGGTGGTTGCCGTTGCTGATCCTTATCCTGCGATCGCATTTTATCTCGGCTCTTATTACAACGAGATACATCGTCCCGACCAAGCATTGCGCGTATTGGACCGCCAGCGTGCGCTCGAGCCAAATTCTCTCAGTGTTATGCGGCCTCATCTCGTTTCCGAGCGCGCGATTGCCTTGAGCGGGCTGAAACGTCTGCCGGAAGCTTTAGCGGTTTACGAGGAAGGGCTTAAGCTCGGCGGCCTGAGCGACAAGGATAAGGCGCGGATGTTGCGCGGCCGCGGGTTCATTCTGACGGATATGGAGAGACTCGACGAGGCCGAAGCGGCCTACAACGAGTCTCTCAAAGTGGAGCCTGATAACCAGATCGCCAAGCAGGAGCTCGATTACATTCGCCGCTTGCGCCTAGGTGGGAATAAGGCCGCCAGCAGCATCGTCGCGCCGGACGGAAAACCGATCAAGAACTGATCTGCCGCTTTATTTCCCGCCTTCTTCGCCTTCCACGGCCTTCAGAAGCAGGGCTTCGATGGACTTTAGCCGTTCGGGGTGGACGATCTTATGGCCGAAGCCGTCGCGGACATAGAAAACGTCGACCACGCGCTCGCCATAAGTGGCGATCATGGCCGAGGAGATGGTGAGGCCGGATTCGAACAGTGCCGAGGAAACGTCATAGAGGAAGCCGATGCGGTCGCGGCCGCGCACCTCGATGACGGTGGCGCTGTGCGAGGCTTCGTTGTCGAAGGAGACGCGCGGGGAGACCTTGAAGGCGCTGGCCCGGTTGTAGACCGGCCGTTTGGAGAACAGGGTGCTCGGCAGCACTTCGCCGCGCACGATGCGCAAAATGGTCTGTTTCAGCCGCTGGGCCCGGGCATCATCGCCGAAGGGCCCGCCTTCGGCATCCTGCACCGAGAAGAGATCGAGCGCGAAACCGTCCGAGGTCGTGAACACCTTGGCATCGACGATGGAGCCGCCCGCCGCGGTGATCGCACCCGTCACCTGAGAGAACAAGCCGGGATGGTCGGGCGTGTAGATGGTGATTTCCGTCACCGCGCGGAAGCTGTTGCTGACCGCATCGAGAGCCAGCAGCTCGCCTTTGGCATCGGCTTCGGCCAGCATGCGGGCGTGGCGTTCGTGGGTGGCGGCGTCGAGGGTGAGCCAATAGGTGTCGTAATGACGGCTGATCTGGCGCTCGCGTTCCACCGCCGGCATATCCGCCAGGCGCTGCTCCACAGCCGCCTTGGCATCTTGCACCCGCACCGAATGTGAGCGGGAGGTATCGCCGCCGCTCATCACGGATTCGGCTTCATAGTAAAGCTCGCGCAGGAGCTGGCCCTTCCAGCCGTTCCATACCCCCGGTCCCACGGCGCGGATATCGGCGATGGTGAGCACCAGCAAGAGGCGCAGCATTTCGGGCGATTGCACGGTGTCGACGAAATCGCGCACGGTCTTGGGGTCGGCAATGTCGCGGCGCTGGGCGGTGTCGCTCATCACCAGGTGATGTTCGACCAGCCACGCCACGCTGGCGGTGTCGGCTTCCGAGAGACCCCAGCGCAAGCAGCAATGACGGGCGATTTCCGCCCCCACCTTGGAATGATCGCCGGGCAAGCCTTTGGCGATGTCATGCAGCAGCATGGCGCAATAGAGTACTTCGCGCGCCTGAATGCGCTTGATGACATCATGGGCGATGGGGTGGTCGTCGCCATGTTCGCCGCGTTCGATCGAGGCCACATGGCCGACGGCGTGGATGAGATGCTCATCCACCGTATAGTGATGGTACATGTTGAATTGCATCAACGCCACGATGCGCCCGAATTCCGGCACAAAGCGGCCGAGCACACCGGACTCGTTCATACGCTTCAACGACTTTTCCGGATCGTTGTGTGAGCACAGCATCTCGAGGAACAGCCGATTGGCTTCGCGGTCGGCGCGCAGCTTGTCGTCGATCAAATCCAGGGAGCGCGTGATCGTGCGCAGGGCATCGGGATGCACGCCGATGCCTTTGATGTCGGCCATGTGATAGATGCGTAAGAGGTTGACCTTGTCCTTCTTGAAGGCATCCGGCCGCGCGTTGAGCCGCCCGGTATCGACAAAGAAATCGTCCGAATGGCTGCGCAGCCGTAAGAAGCCCGGCATGATGCGGACGATGGAGGGCCGCCGCTTCTTGTTCTGGGCTTCCAGCGCTTTGCAGAAAATGCGGGTCAGTCCGCCGACATCCTTGGCCACCAGGAAGTAGGCGCGCATGAAGTTTTCCACCGCCTCGCGCGGATTCTCGGCGCTATAACCCATGGCGGCGGCGACACCCGGCTGGGCATCGAAGGATAGCCGCTCTTCGGCCCGGCCCATCAGGTAGTGCAGGCGCACACGCACGTCCCAGAGAAAGGCCTCGGCCTTCTGGAAGGTCTTGTATTCTTCCTTGGTGAAAACGTTGTGCTGCACCAGATCGGCGGCGTCATAGACGTGGTAGATGTATTTGCCGATCCAATAGAGTGTCTGCAGATCGCGCAGGCCCCCTTTGCCTTCCTTGATGTTGGGCTCGACAAGATAGCGGCTTTCGCCTTGAGCCCGGTGGCGCTCGTCGCGTTCGGCCAGCTTGGCTTCAACGAAATCCTGACCGGAACCGGTGGCGATTTCGCTCCAGAACATCTTGCGCAACTGGTTGTAGAGGCCGAGGTCGCCCCAGAGGTAACGCGCTTCCAGCAAGGCCGTGCGGATGGTGATGTCTTGTTTTGCTAGGCGCACGCATTCGGGCAGGGAGCGCGTCGCGTGACCGACTTTCAGCCCCAGATCCCACAGCATGTAGAGAATGAACTCGATGACATGCTGGTCCCAGGTTGTCGGCTTGAAAGGGCGGATGAAAAGCAGGTCGATATCCGAACCGGGGGCCAGTTCCCCGCGGCCATAACCGCCGGTGGCCACCACCGTCAGCTGGGCTGGCGCGCCGCCGTAATCGGTAGGGCGGTAGAACTCCTTCACCGCGAAATCATAAAGCACCTGGATGACGGAATCCTGGATCGCCGAAAGCTGGCGCGCGGCCTGCTGGCCATGCAGCTTGCCGTTCATCACCTGATCCTTGATCCGGCCGCGGGCGTTCTGGAAGGCGCCTTTGATCAGCACCAAGGCTTCCTTGCGCAGCTCCTCGCGCGGCTCGATCCGGCTGCCGAGGGCATAGAGATCCTGGCGCAGCACATCGCCGTCGAGCGGTGCGGTCCGCGGGGCTTTCTTGGCGGCGGAGCTCACGGTGATCGTCCTTCAGGCATGATGGAATTGCAGGCAGCCATCAAAAGCCGTACCGGCCGCAAAGGCAAGCTTAGACCTCGGTCCGTTCCGGTGTTTGCGCCCGCGCCCAGGCGAGGTAGTCCTCATTCCCTGCCTCGATAGGCAGCACCAGGAAGCAAGGCACCTTATACGGGTGCAGTGGCCGGGCGGCGGCGATGACTTGATCCACCAGCACGCGCCGCGTCTTGATAAAGACGGCGATCTCCGGTTCGGCTTCAAGCCGTCCTTCCCATTCATAGACGCTGGTCATCAGGGCTGAAATGTTGACGCAAGCGGCGAGTTTGGCCGTGACCAAATTTTCGGCAACCTGGGTGGCGGACACGCGGTCCGGAAAAGTCGAATAGACAAAGACGAATTCGCTCATATCTGCCACTATAGACCGTGCAGCAGCGTAGGAGAAAGACGATGGCGCGAATAACCGGCATTGGTGGCATCTTTTTTAAATCACCGGACCCGGCGAAGTTATCGGCTTGGTATCGCGAGATCTTGGGCCTCACTGTCGAGAGCTGGGGCGGGGCGATGTTGCAATTGGATGCCCCGGGCCATCCTCCTTGCACCCTGTGGACGCCCTTTGCCGCCGACAGTGATTATTATGCGCCGTCGTCGCGTGAGTTCATGTTGAACTTCGCTGTTGATGATCTCGATGCCATGCTGCAGCAAGTGGAAGCCAAAGGCGTTGCCGTGCTCGGGCGCCTGGATGAAGAGCATGGACGCTTCGCCTGGATCCTCGATCCGGACGGCACCAAAATCGAATTGTGGGAGCCAACAGCGGGCTGAGCGGATCATTTGCGACAAGTTTTCGGCGCGCCGGGTTGAAGCCCCGCGCCGCGAGGCAGATTCTGGGTTGGTCCTGCTTCGAGTATCGGTTTTGAATCAGCCTCTGAACACCTCCGCCCGGCCGCGCATTTGTTTCTATCAATCGCGCGATTTCGTGCCTGCGAGCATGCGCTATGTGCCGAGGAACTATGATCCCTCGCGGCTGCGTTACGCGGCGAAGTTCGCCGAACCGATGCGGACCGTGATGGAGTATTTCGACGAAACGGCGTTTGAGCGTGCTGGCACGCTGATGGGCGAATATGTCCCCGCCAATGTCGGCGTCCTGATCCGGCGCGACGGCATGCTGATCAAGATGAATGTGGCCGCCGAAGAGCCTTGGGCCAGCCGCAAGATGGACGAGCTATGCGCTACGCCGGAGTTGCAAGGTAAAATCAAAGCGCTGCAGAAAATCTGGGACCGTTTGCCGGTGGTGGAGAATGAGCCTCTCCTCTCCCATCCCTATCACGACAACTACTTCCATTGGTCTTTGGAAGTGATTCCAAACCTGCGCTTCTTCGAGGATGCTGGCGGTGTTTCGGTCTGCGGACCTTGCTTGCACCGCCTGTTCCAGCGCGATCTTCTGGGATTTTGCACGGGTGGCCGCCCAGTTCATCCTTTGGCTGGTCCCGTGGTCATCCGCAATCCAGGGCTTTGTGCCACCACCATGACCGAAGAGGCTGTGTGGTGGTTGCGGCGGCGCGTAGGCATCGCGGTCAAGCCGGGCCGGCGCCGGATTTATCTCCGCCGGTCGGGGACGAGCCAGCGCTGGCCGAGAGGTGGTGGCGTCAGCGAGGATGCCGCCTTCCGCGATTTTCTGGACCGGAACGGTTTCGAGACGGTCGAGTTCGGCAGCGGCGAACTGAGAATCGAGGAGCAGGTGCGCCTGCTCGGGGATGCGGCTGTGATTCTCGCGCCGCATGGCGCGGCTCTTGCCAATCTTGCTTATCTCAGCGCGCCGTTAAAGGTGATCGAGATCATGGGGGCGCACACGCCGAGGGCGATGTTCATGCACCTGTCCTCGATTTGCGGGTTTGTGCATCACGTCGTTTTCAGTGCGTCTTACGACGAGAACGGCGACATCGATGTGGATGTGGAAGATCTGCGTGAGGCGCTCGCGGCCAGTGAGCCGCCACGCCTGTCCTGATCGGTTGTGCTGAAAAGCGAAACGGCGCGGAATTTCTCCCGCGCCGCTCGTTTATGCGGTCAAGCTCCTGAGGCTCAGACGAGCTTCAGATTCACGGCCTTCGGACCACGCTTGTCGGCTTCGACGTCGAAGCTGACCTTCTGGCCTTCGTTGAGGCCGCGGAGACCCGCAGCCTGAACGGCGGTCATGTGGACGAACACGTCCTTGCCGCCGCCTTCCGGCGCGATGAATCCGAAGCCCTTGGTCGTGTTGAAGAACTTGACTTGACCGATGGTCATGACGGCTTTCTCCTGAAAGCATTAGTAATCCCTGCCCCGAACACCACGTTCGTTGCAGCCGTCAAAGTCGCACCAGGATTTTCAGGAAAAGCGTCGTAGTCGTCACTCCAGGCCAATCCCTCCCACAGGGAGTATTGCATGGGCGCGCTGGAAACTTGTCTCTGTAGTGGCTTGCGCGGCCTCGACAACGCCATAATTAGCCGACGCCCGCCTTTTAGGCAAGCCGGGGACCTACTAGTGCGTGTCCAGGGTGATGTGACCCGGTTGCGCGGCCACCCGCTTCAGCCAAGCCGAGACGGCCGGGTAGTCATTTAATTCAAATCCGCCTTCCGCTGCGCAATGAGTGTAGCCGTAAAGGGCGATATCCGCGATGGAATAGCTGTTTGCGGCGAACCAGTCGGCCCCGCTCAGGTGGCTTTCCATGACGCCCAGGGCGGCCCGGCCTTTTTCGTGCCATTCCGGGACGAGATGTCGCTTTTTCTCCAGCTCTTCCGGATTGGCATAGGTGAGCCAATAGCGCGCCACGGCGATGTAAGGCTCATGGCTGTACTGCTCGAAGAACATCCACTGCAGCATCTGCGCCTTATCCCAGGAGTTTTCCGGCTGCAGTCTGGTGCCTTCACTCAAATAAAACAGGATCGCCCCGGACTCCGGCAAAAGGCGGCCATCCTCGAATTCCAAGAGCGGCACGCGGCCATTGGGATTGAGCGTGAGGAATTCCTGTGTGCGGGTCTTGCCGCTCATCAGCCCGTACTCTTTCAGCTCCAAAGGGATGTCGAGCTGATGGGCCAGCAGCCGCACCTTGTAGCAATTCCCGGACATTTGCATCTGGTGCAGGATCGGCATGGCATCCTCCGGCTGACGGGCGAGTCATTTTAAGCCGCGCCCGGCTCCAAGAGAACTACTTCAGACAATCCTGCGAGATGTTCGCACTGATCTTGCGTGTGATCTCGGACAACGGACAGCCCTCTTCGCCGCAAAGCTCTACGCTCTTGGGCTCGTTGATGGGTGTAAGGGCCCACGTTTCTTCCAGGGTCTGATAAAAGACTTTCACGCGCACAAACCTGCTGCCGTCCGCGCGTCGCCACTTCTCAAACGCAATAGCCGTGTCGGGGGCCGTGTGGTCCGGCTGGCCTTTCAGACTCCAGCTGGTTTCCAGGAACCCCGACATATTGGAGAGATTGGTGTCGTGGCCCAGGAAGACGACGAATTTCGCGTCTGCGGGAACCGGTGCGGCACCTTGAAAGCTGCTTTTTCGGCCATTCAGCAGATCGAGAACCTGTTGCGCCAGCAGCGAGCCGCGGCGCGAGGAGAAATAGGGAGTCCGCCGCATCACATCCGCATACAGATTGTGCAGCGGCAACACGGCGTCCAGCTTGCCGGCGGCGCGTCCCCAGCCGACCTCGCAGAGCGGTTTGCCTTCGGAATATTCGAGCAAGAGGTTTTCCGTCAGGCCGGAGGCATTGGCCAGCGGCCCATCCAGACGGGTTTCGCCGTTCTTGCTGGCCACCGTGTCGCTGCCTTCGCCCACCAGGCATTCACGCTGGCCCGCCTTGCCGCAGCCGTTAGGGGTCAGGATTTTCTGCATCTCACGGCGGCCTCTTTCATAGGCCTCCTTGTTGGCGGCCAGCACCGCGGAGAGTTTTTCCGTGGCCGCGGCCTTCGCCTTCTCGGCATCGACTGGACAGAGGCCGGCTTCGATAGGATCAAACAAGGGATCGGTTTCACCCGCCTGCAAATGTTGTGAGGGGGTGTCGCAGCCGAAGCCTTTCAGCACGGCATCGCCGCTGGCGCGCGTGCGCTGATCGGCACTGTCGGCCCAGACAAACACGTTTTTGGGACAGGGCTCGGATGCGAACAGACCCTCTCTCTTATATGTGCGCAAAAGGGCGCCGCCCATCAGCGCCAGGGCCTCGGCGCCATGCGCTGTCAATTCGCCTGGTTTGACGCTCCACTGCGGCCAGGGCTGTTCGGCGAATTTGGCGAGAACCTCTGGTGCTTTCGTTGGCGGGCGAACGCCATGGCGTTCCACAATCACCACGCGCTCCAAAACGGCGGGTGCATTGCTGCCGGCTGATTGTGCAGCTGCCCAAGGCATCGCTGCAGCGAAAAAGCTCAGCGCCACACGCCATGATTTCATTTGTATGCCCCCGAATGCTGCATTGATGTACCGCGTCCGCTTTACGCAGGCCGCAGATGAATTTTCGCGAATATCCGACACGCAAGTGTCACTCACGTTTCAAATACATGAACTAACCCCAACATTACGCCAACTGGGTTTGGAGAGGGGAATGATTAGATACAATGTGCTCGCACGCGCGAGCGCAAGCGCACTTGCTTTGTCTGTGAGCTTGCTTGCTGTTTCAGCCGCTGCGTCGGCAGCGGGGCAGGCCGCGTCCAACAATGATTTCGAGTCCGTCACCGTTATCGGCTATCGCGCGATGATGGCGGGTTCGGTCGCGCGCCAGCGCAGTTCGGACAACATTGAAAGCGTGGTCACGCGCGACGCGATCGGCCAGATGCCCGATCAGAACGTTGCTGAAGCGGCCAGCCGCCTGACCGGCATGAACCTTTTCTCCGACCAGGGCGAAGGGCGCTATCTCGCCATTCGCGGGCTTGATCCCAATCTCAATTCCTCGTCGATCAACGGCGTGCGTATCATGTCGCCGGAAAACGGCGTGCGCCAGGTCGCGCTCGACGTGGTGCCGTCGGAACTGGTCGAATCCATCGAGGTCATCAAGACCCTGACCCCGGATATGGACGCTGACACGCTCGGCGGCGTGGTCCGGATCAACACGACCAAAGGTTTCGACCGCAAGGACCCCTTCTTCTCGATTTCAGGGGAGGCCGGTTACAACGACCTCAACCAAAAGATTTCGCCCAAAGTCGGTATCGATTTCGCCCTGCCGGTCAGCGATAAGCTCGGCATCGCCGGCGGCGCTTCCTACAACAAGCGCCAGACCTCGACCGATGGCATCGAAATGAGCGGCTGGTCGACGAGCCCGGGCGGTGTGGTCTATGCCAACAACCTGGAATACCGCGATTACGACGTGGCCCGCACCCGCGCTGCGTTCTCTGGTTCGGTCGATTTCAAGCCGGTCGAGTCGACGGCGCTCTATCTGCGCGCTCTCTACTCCATCTTCAACGACACCGAGAAGCGCCAGCGTTTGATTTTTACCAAGCTCGGCACGCCCACGAGCGGTGATGCCAACACGGCGACCTTCGATTCCAAGGATGCCTCCATCACCGTTCGCCGCGATCTCAAGGATCGCTATGAATCGCAGATTATCCAGAGTTATCAGCTTGGCGGTGTGACCGCATTCGACGGCTGGAAGTTCGAATACGAAGGATCGTTCACCCGCTCGACCGAACACCAGTGGCATACCCAGGATCCGACACGGTTCGAGTGGAAGGCCAGCAAGGCCGGCCAGCTCAACGTGACGTTCGATTATTCGAACCTGGATACCTCGCTCTATACCATCAATACCGGCAGTGCCAATTTCCTCAACACCGCCAATTACAGTTTCAAGCAGCTCACCAATAAGGACACGCTCTCGGCCGACCACGAATGGGCCTATCGCGGCGACATCACCCGCAGCTTTGATTTCGGTTCCGGCGAGCTTGAACTGAAGGCCGGCGGCAAGGTGCGCCTGCGCAATAAGAGCAACATCAACAATACCAAGAGCTTTACCAGCTATACCGGCACTTACACGCTGGCGAGCGTGGCCGGAACCCAGACCTATAGTCTGGCGAGCATCGCGCCTTTGGCCGATCTCGGTCTGGTGCGCGGCTTCAACACGACGAACGCGGCCAATTTCGTTCTGGATGCCAGCGGCTCCTATCTCACCAACGCCGAAGATTATTATAACGTCGACGAAAACGTCTATGCCGGTTACGGCATGGCCCGTTACACCGCCGGTCCGTTGATGGTCGTCGGCGGTCTGCGTGTCGAAAGCACCGACGACACGATCCGCGGCAACAAGGTCAATGAAGCGGCACTGACCGTGACGCCGGTGACCTACAACAAAAGCTATACCGATTGGCTGCCGAGCTTCGGCGTGCGCTATAACGCGGCCGACGATGTCGTGTTGCGCGGCGGTATTTACAAGAGCTTGGTGCGCCCGAACATCTCCGACATGGCGCCGAACTTCTTCATCAAAAGCGATACGACCGGCACCTTCGGCAATCCTGGTCTCAACCCCTATCGGGCTTGGAACTTCGACATCAGCGCCGAATGGTATCTGGACAAGGACAGCGTGATCCAGATTGGCGCCTTCTATAAGGACATCTCCGATTTCATCGTCGGCACCACGATTTATGCGGCTGATTATCCGTCTGGCTTCAACGGCATCACTGGCTGGAGCCAGGCCAGCGTCAACATCAACGGCAACAGCGCCACGACCAAGGGCTTCGAGTTCAACTACCAGCAAGCCCTCACCATGCTGCCCGATCCGCTGGATGGTTTCCTGGTGGGCTTCAACTACACCTACACGGATGCGTCGGGCGATCTTCCCACCCGCCGCATTCCACTCTCGGTTTCGTCCAAGAATATCTTCAATGCCATGCTCGGCTGGGAAAAAGGCCGCTGGTCCATCCGCGGCACGGCCTCCTACCGTTCGGGCTATCTCGACCAAGACGGCGTGGTGTCCAGCTATATGGATGACCGCTACGTCAAAGCCCACATCCAGTTCGACGCTTCGGTCAAATACAAACTGTCGGACAATGTCCGTCTTTATGCCGACTTCGTGAATCTGAACAACGAACCCTATCTGGCCTATCAGCACGGCGTCGGGACGCAGCTTCGTGATCGTCTCTTGCAGTACGAAACCTATTCTTGGACCGGCAAGTTCGGCATCAAGATGTCGTTCTGATAATTTGGCGATCAGCCTTCGGGCTGGGGGTACAGCCGTCGCGGGGTTCGCGCTCCGCGGCGGTTTTTTATTCCGGGGAAGCGCCAGGAACTTAGCGCCGCCGCCCTTTTTCTCTCGGACCGATGGTGCGCATGATGGTGCCACAGGCCAGCCGCGCCCCCGCCCGTCCTTCCGGCTGGCTGATATAATCGTCGCTTTGGGCATGGATGATGAGCGAGGCGCCGTCGCGATCGAATATCGATTTGGCGCCGTCGCCCAGCGAAATGGCCGTGGTGTAAAGCGTGGCATGCATACGGCCATCCGCCGCTGCGAACTGCACCGGCAGATCACCAGCTCTGGGGCCGCCTTTGGCGAAATAGCCGTGCGTCCGCGCGGGATCGAAGCTGAACACCGGCCCGGCCGAAGCAAAGCCGGTTGCCGGATTGCATTCCGCCGAGCTGTGGATCAGCACCGCATGCGGACCAGGCGGCAGTCCCGAGGCTGCGATCTCGATCAAGATGCCGTGAGGGGTGGCGCGGAAATTGGCCCGGCCCAGCTCAGTGCCGTCGCTACCGATGAGTTTGGCGCTGGCGGCGGCACCGCCATAAGCAGGCCCGCAAAGAAGCACGGCCAAAACGGCTGCCAACGCCTGTCGCATGTGGAGCCCCCAATCCGCCTATTCTTGCAAGAGGGACGGGTTTTGCCCAGCACCTTAGTTTTGAAAAATTCCAGAGTACTCTAGCGCGGCAAGGGACGCTGAAGCGGCGGCAAGCTGTGTTACACTGGCCAGAACGCGCCGGGGGGCGCCTCCGGCCGCAAAGAGTTTTGTCGCCAAAAAGTCAGGGGGTCATGCAATGAAAAAGATGTGGTTGGGGTGTGCCGCAACGCTTCTTCTGGTTTTTCCCGCCCAGGCCCAGGATGTGCCGAAGCTGCGGGATTTCCTGATGAGCTGCTCGCGCGATAGCGGGCCTTGCAAGCTCAAGCTGAAGGATTATGTCACGGCCGCCAACGCCCAGAAGATCATCTGCCTGCCAAAGGATGTTTCGATCAATGAAGCATCGGGAGATGTCTTGCGCTGGCTTCGCTCTGATACCGCCGAGCCGCTGAAGGAGGCGCCGTTCGACGATGCTTTGTTCGATGCGGTGACCAAGCTTTATCCCTGTGCCGCCAATCCGGTGCCGCCGCCACCAGCCGAGCCGCCTGCCGCGCCGTCGCCGCAGCAGTAAGTCTGTGAAAAGGGCCGGTTTTCCACAAGCTGTGAAGCCGGCCCGGCTTCGAATCGTGCTTTAAGACCCCTTTACAGCAGCTTTCGAGTGGAATGGGGCCGGCCTATGACGGCGCGTCTGGAAGTCATTGTCGGTCCGATGTTTTCGGGCAAAACCGAGCGGCTTATCGCCAAGCTGCATCGCGCCCAATATGCCCGTAAGCGTGTGCGCATCATCAAACCGGCGCACGATACCCGCACGCAAGGTTATATCGCCTCGCGGGCCGTCAATCCGGACGGCACCACCGAAGTCACCGATCAGCTCTCCGCCGTGATGGTGCGCGACGAGGAAGACTTCTGGCGGGTGGTCGGGCTCAACAAGTTCGACGTGCTGGTGGTGGATGAAGCGCAGTTCTTTCCGCTCGACACCCCGATGCGCGACAGTCTCGGCTGGTTCGGCCGCGCCATCCGCAAGCTTTTGCGCGACCGCTGCGACACCAATTTACGCATCATCGTGGCGGGTCTCGACATGGATTTCGCCGAGGAGCCCTTTGGTCCCATCCCCGGACTTTTGGCGATTGCCGATTCCGTGGAGAAGATGACCGGAGTCTGCATGGTCTGCGGCTCCGATGCCGGTTACATCTCGCACCGCCTCATCTCCGATGAGCGTCAGCTCGTCGTCGGAGACGCGGGAGAATATCAGGTGCGCTGCCGCTCCTGTTACGAGCCGCCGCGGCACTAACCGCACATCAAGCCGTGTTCAGCATCAGCTCGTCTTCACCGACAAGACGCGCCGGACCTTGGCCGGTGTACATTGCCAGATCCACCTCTGCGACTCCGGGAATCGAGATGCCGCAGATCGTGTTGGCGTGCCCATCTTCATCCACCATGGGAACCAGAAGACGCTCGATGGGAACGGATTTGCCGTTCGGCCAGACATAATAGCCGCGCATGTACAACGGCAGATGCGTGCGGATGACCCGGTCGTAGCTGTCGTGCTGGCTTTGGCGCAGGATGGCGTCACCAACCTCGCTCAAGCGCATGCCGCCGAGATCGGCGCCGAACAGCAAATGCATGCAGTTTCCGGAATAGCCGAGCAGGTAATCGTTCTCGCCGGGCAAATAGCGCGCCGTGTAAACGTAATCGACAATGGAGGCGATATCGCCTGGATTGAAAAGGCTGGCGCGCGGCAAGGGATCATCCCCCGCAAGATCGCACATGTAGCGGGCGAAGCCGGCAATCTCGGGATGGAGATAACGGCTAAAGAGGCATCCAAAGTTCATCGCGGCTCTCCCGCGTCAAACAAACAGCACCCCGGCAGTGATTATCGCAAGCTGGCAAACGGGTGGCAAAGCCATCCTGCGAGCGTTATTGGGTGAATTTTTCAAAAATCACTCGAATTCGAAGGATTTTTCGTAAGTAGTTTCCACAGAGGCTGATAGCGCTCCCGTGATAAGACGGCATCGGCGTCAAGCGCTTGCCCGGATATGCAGCCTGCCGCAGCTGTATCTCGCATTCCGCTCGCGCGTCCCTTTCTTGTCACGGCAAACACCTCCCGCATCGCCCCTATTGCCCGCATCCGGCCGCAATCGGCCCGTTCTTTTCAGCGGTTGTTCATGTGGACCGCACGAGGATCACGGCACTGGAAGGGCAGACCGTTCAATGGAGCAGGACGATGTTGCACTTTACAAAAACACTGAGGATCACAGCACTGGCCGGTCTGTTTGGCCTCGGTTTCCTTGCCGCCACGGCGAGCCCGGCCCTTGCACACCGCGCCTATACCCAATGCGATAACGACGGCGACCGCTGCTGGCGCGTCGTGTGTGATGACGACGGCGATGATTGCCGCCGCGTTCCCATCCGCACCGGCTGGTATCGCAACGATGACGATCGCTCTTATTGGGGTAACCGCGATCGGGATGATTGGTATCGCAATCGCGATCATGATCGCTGGGATCGCCGCTGGGTGTGTGACCGTGATGGTGATTATTGTCGTTGGACAGAACGGAGGTGATGATGCGTTACGCAGCTCTTTTGACCGCCGCTGGCATTGCACTCTTTGCCGCCGGCTGCGCTTATCATGATGACGGCTATGGCTATAACGGCCGTCACGACCGCGCTTGGCATGACCGCGATGGCGATCAATACCGGGATCGGGACAATTATCACGATGACAACCGCGGCGATCGCGTCCGGGTTTGCGATGCGGATGGCGATGACTGCCATTGGGAATACCGGCGGCACGAACCTTAGCCGGGATGGCAAAGACGGCGCGCTTTTGGCAACAAAGGCGCGCCTTCGCTTACAGCACATACCCCGCGACAATACCGGCAAAGAACTGATCGGAAGAAGCGGTCACCGGACTGGAAGAGGCTTTGTCTAGAAGACTGGCGTAATAGCCGCGCACGCCGACGCTGAAATGCCGCGACAGGAACTGGTCAACCGAGAGCGCCACACCGATGCGGTTGAAACCGCCACCAGGCGTGTAAATCGGCAAGCCGCTGGCGAGCGAATCCGGCGGGCTGACGCCGAAATATTTGCGCATATAAGGACGCGACACCCAGCTCAAATCGCCGGTCAAGGAGACGATGAAGCCGGGATTGATCGCTTCGACCGGACGGCGTGCCGTGCCGCGCAGGACCACCTGCCAGCCGCCTTTCTCGCCATAGACCGCATTGTCGACTGTCAGTGTTACCGTCTCGCCTGAGCGCGGATCTTTGGCGACATGCTCCCATTCCAAAAAACCGCCGGCGGTTTCGCTATCGTCCAGATGTTTGAAGAGATGCACCGGCGAGTTGACGTTGCCGCGCCCGCGGCGAAAGCCGATCACCGGCCCGGCATGGAACTCTTCGCTGTCGATCAGGTTAAAGCGCAGCGCCCCGCCTTCGAATCGGGCGTAATAATTCTCGTAGTTCAGACGCCCTTCGACATAAGGCATCAAGATGTACGAGTTTGAACCTTCAAATTCCGGCAGCAGGCTGAGGCCGAGCGAGCCGTATCCGGCCCATTTGGAATCGCCTTCGGTTGGTGTTTCGGAAGCCACCGGATTGTTCGCATTGGCGCTGCTGGAATCCGTACCCTGCGCGTTCGCTGCGGAAGCAACCAGCATGGCCGGCAATGACGCCGCCAGCATCAACACCGCAGCCAAACCCGATTTCATGCACCCTCGCTCCACCACGCATCCGGGGAACAACGGCAGACGGGCGTACGAGTTCCGCGCGGGGAGCGAAATGGAGGGGAGGCACCTCTCGTTGGGATGGTACTAAATTCCTCAGCCCGCTTTCAGTTTGATCTGCACCTTGTGTCCGGTGGCTTTGGCGTATTTCACCAGCGAAGAGGTGGAGGGCAGGGAGCGGCCGCTTTCCATGCGGGCGACGGCACTTTGGGAGGTGCCCATACGGCGCGCGACTTCCTCCTGGCTGAGCTTGGCGCGAGCCCGCGCGCTGATCAACTCTCGGGCCAGAGCGAATTCCTCTTCCAAGGCATCGTAAGCGGCTTTGAATCTTGGATCTTTCAGCTTTTCGCGTTTCCAGTTTTCGACGCTTCTCATTCGGTGACTTCCTTCATTCGTGCAAATGCGATCTCGATCTCCCGTCGTGGTGTTTTGTCCGTCTTTTTTACAAATGTCCTGAGCACCACGACCCGCTGTCCGCTAGCGGCTACATAGATCGACCGCGCTATTCCATCTTCGCCCTTCAGACGCATTTCCCAGAGTTTGCCATCCAAATGCTTCACATAGGGCTCGCGAATAGCTTGCAGCCCGAGATCACGGATCATGTCCGTAATACGCGCGAAACGCATCTGCATATCCTCAGGGAGTGCATCAACTTCCGCTTGGGCCACCGTGCTTGCGAAAACAACAATCCAACTCATTTTTGATATACCTCAAAAATGATATAATTTCAAGGGCTCCTAAAACACCTCTCCCTCCCCGAACTTCGGCAGCAGTTTGATCAGCACCCGCAGCGTCGCTTCGGCGCTGCCGTCCTGGTATTGCGCCTGGTTCAGCGGCACCACGATCTGGCGGAAGACGGCGGCGCCGGGATGATCGATGGCAAGCCGCGCAAAAGTCTTGTTGAGCACGCCGGCCTTATAAGCGCGCGCCGCGTCGAGGAAATAGCGGTTCAGTGTGCGCCGCTGCAGATTGAGCTTCAGCGCCTCCGGTTCCTGCGCCAGGAAGCGGCGATGAAACTCGGCGGCAAACTCCGCACCATAGCGCTTCTTCCATTCGGCCAGCGCCATCAGGCTTTCAGCGATCTCCGGCGCGTTATAGCGGCGCGAGAATTCGATATAGAGCTGGGCGGTGTTGGCGCGCGCCGCAATGCGCCCTTGGCCGTAATTGATCAGCGCGGTGATCAGGGCCGCCAAAGCAGCCAGCGCTGCAAACAGTGAAGCCCAGGCTTGCGCATCCAGCGCATGCTGGAGCGCGTGCAGAATGTCCATGAATCCCTCCCCCCGAAGAGCAAGCAAAGCATAACGCAAAGACGGCTTTTTTGCGCCTCTAGCTTTGCCGCAGCCAGCCTATTTGCTGCGGCTGCCGAAGGTCTTCGGGCGGCCTGGGCGATCGAGCCGCTTGCCTTTGCCTGGCTTGCCCGCTTTTGATGTGCTCGCCTTCTTCGCTTTGCCGCCGAGGCCTGCCAAGGGATCGGCGCCGTCGCGCACCGCTTTCATGAAGGCCAGATCGACCGCGTCTTCCACCTGGCTTTGGCGGGCGAAAGGATCGTCGGAGACCGCCAGCTCCACCACGGTGAGGCGCTTGATCTCGTCGCGCAGCCGCGCGGCTTCTTCGAATTCGAGATCGGCGGCGGCTTCTTTCATGCGTTTTTCGAGATCGGCCAGATGCGCCTTGATATTGTGGCCGATGAATTCCTTGCCGTCTTCGGCGAAGGAAAGCTCGCCTTGGCCCACCACCACATGATCGCGCTCATACATCGAGCCCATGATGTCGGCGATGTTCTTTTTCACACTTTGCGGTGTGATGCCATGGGCGGCGTTGTAGGCGGCTTGCTTTTCACGTCGGCGTTTGGTTTCCGCCATCGCCCGTTCCATCGAGCCGGTGACGTGGTCGGCATAGAGAATGACATTGGCATCGACGTTACGCGCGGCGCGGCCGATGGTCTGGATCAGACTAGTCTCGCTGCGCAGGAAGCCTTCCTTATCGGCGTCGAGGATGCAGACCAGGGCGCATTCGGGAATGTCGAGTCCTTCGCGCAAGAGGTTGATGCCGATCAGCACATCGAAAGCGCCCAGCCTCAGATCGCGGATGATTTCGATGCGCTCCACCGTATCCACATCCGAATGCATATAGCGCACGCGGATGCCTTGTTCATGCATATATTCGGTGAGGTCTTCGGCCATCTTCTTGGTCAGCGTCGTGACCAGGGCGCGATAGCCGCGCTTGGCGATCAGCCGGCATTCATTGATCAGATCGTCGACCTGGCTTTCGACGGGGCGGATTTCCACCGGCGGATCGATCAGGCCGGTGGGGCGGATGACCTGTTCGGTGAAGATGCCGCCGGTGCGTTCCATCTCCCAATTGCCGGGCGTGGCCGAAACATACACCGTAGAGGGGCGCATGGCGTCCCACTCTTCGAATTTGAGCGGCCGGTTGTCCATGCAAGAGGGCAGGCGGAAGCCGTATTCCGAGAGCGTGGATTTGCGCCGGTAATCGCCTTTGTACATGGCGCCGATTTGCGGCACGGTGACATGGCTTTCGTCGGCGAAGACCAGCGCATCGTCCGGCAGATATTCGAACAAGGTCGGCGGCGGCTCGCCGGGTTTGCGCCCCGTCAGCCAGCGCGAATAGTTTTCGATGCCGGCGCAGCTTCCCGTCGCTTCGATCATTTCGAGATCGAAAGTGGTGCGCTGTTCCAGCCGCTGTGCTTCCAACAGTTTGCCTTCGGCACGGAAGCGCTCCAGCGTGGTGATGAGTTCGGCTTTGATGCCTTTCATCGCCTGCGCCAGGGTCGGGCGCGGCGTCACATAATGCGAGTTGGCATAGATCTTGACCTGGTCGAGCATGCCCGCCGAACGGCCCGTCAGTGGATCGAATTCGGAAATCTGATCCACTTCGTCGCCGAACAGTTCCACGCGCCAGGCGCGGTCTTCGTAATGCGCCGGGAAAATATCGACCACGTCACCGCGCACGCGGAAGGCGCCGCGGGTGAAGTTGTCGTCGTTGCGCCGGTATTGCAGCGCCGAGAGCTCGCGCATCAGCTCGGTGCGGTCGACGCGTCCGCCTTTGGCAATGGTCAGCGCCGTGCCGGAATAGGTCTCCACCGCGCCGATACCATAGATGCAGGACACCGAGGCGACGATGATCACGTCATCGCGTTCCAGAATCGCGCGCGTCGCCGAATGGCGCATGCGGTCGATCTCTTCGTTGATCGAGGAATCCTTCTCGATATAGGTGTCGGTGCGCGGGATATAGGCTTCCGGCTGGTAGTAGTCGTAATAGGAAACGAAATACTCCACCGCGTTGTTGGGGAAGAAGCCTTTCATCTCGGCATAAAGCTGGGCGGCCAGCGTCTTGTTCGGCGCCAGGATCAGCGCTGGGCGCTGCACCGTTTCGATCACCTTGGCCATGGTGAAAGTCTTGCCTGAGCCGGTAACGCCGAGCAGCACCTGATCGCGCTCATTGGCATTGGCGCCGCGCACCAGATCGGCGATGGCGGTGGGCTGGTCGCCTGCCGGTTCGTATTCGCTGACCAGGACGAATTTCTTGCCGCCTTCGGATTTTTCGGGGCGTGAGGGACGGTGCGGCACGAAACCGGCGATCTCTGCGCCGGTCATATCGCCGAAACCGCGTATCTCCCCAGGGCCCCGGGGCACCATGCCGTTGTTATGCATGGACCCAATATAGGGGCTGTTTCCGTTGTGTTCCAGTCCGCCTCATGTGATACTATTAGATGAGGAGATCGCCGATGAACGCGATTTTTGGCAAAGTGACGTCGAAATCGCAGACCACGCTTCCTGAAGAAGTTTTGGAGGCTCTGGGCGCGAAACCGGGCGATACGCTGGTTTATCGTGTGGCTGGCGGCAAGGTTACGTTGGCGCGGGCAGAGGCGCTGGATAAGGGCTATCTGCAGGCCGTCGAAGAAACCCTTTCGGAAGAATGGAACAGCCCGGAAGACGCCGCGGCCTTTGATAAGCTGTGAGTGTGGTCTGTGAGGCTGGGGATGTGGCCATCGTCCCATTCCCTTTCACAGATATCGCAGTAGCAAAGCCGCGCCCGGCGCTGGCGTTGTCGACGCAGAAGGCGAATGGCGAGAGCGGCAACACCATCTTCGCCATGATCACCACGGCGGCCAAAAGTCATTGGCCGACGGATGTCGTGCTGAGCGATGCCGAAGCCAGTGGCCTCTCCGCCGCATCGCTGGTGCGCCTCAAGCTCTTCACTCTCGATAACCGTTTGGTCGCCCGCAAGATCGGCGAACTATCCTCCCGCGACCGCAAAGCCGTGCGCGAGATGCTGAGGGGTGTGGTGGGGATTTGAAGAATAGACGAGGAGTGCTTCTCCGAGGCAGTAGAATCTGCATTCGCGTAAATGGCGTCGCGTTATTAGTTCACTTATTCCGCCGCCTGTCTCGCCGGAATGGCAGCAAGTTCCTTTGCCAGTTCGCGTTTCTTCATGCGTAGGTCGTAATCGGTCTGCAGGCCCAGGAAGAAGCCCTCGCTCATGCCAAAATAGCGGGCGAGGCGCAGGTCGGTATCCGCGGTAATGGCGCGCTGGCCGAGGACGATCTCGTTGATCCGCCGCGGCGGTACGCGGATGGCGCGGGCAAGCGCATTCTGGCTGAGCCCGAAGGGCTTGAGGAATTCCTCGGTCAGAATTTTGCCGGGAGTGGTGATGGGCAATGGCCTCGCTGACGCCCTGGGTCTGCCTGGTTTTGCCATCGTAGTTTTCCCGCCTTTTGGGGCGGATGATCTGATCCCCACACCTCAGAGTATACCGCAAGAGCGTTTCTGAATCCGATTTCACCTTGGTGTGAATTGACAGCCGCCCTTTGTGGTGCCAAATTTTTGGCGTGCTAATTTTTTGGCAGGGTGGTGCTATGGGTGCTAAAGAGTTCAAGCAGCCGGACGGTCTTTCCCGCCGCGAGCGCGAAATCATGGATGTGCTCTACAAGCTCGGCCGTGCCACCGCGGCGCAAGTCGAGCAGGAGCTCGCCGATCCGCCGACTTACACCGCGATCCGCACCCATCTGACCATTCTGGAAAAGAAGGGCCATCTCAAGCACACCCAGGATGGCCCGCGTTATGTCTATGAGCCCAAAGTGGCGCGCGAGAAGATGGCGCAAAAGGCCGTGAAATCGGTGCTTTCCACCTTCTTCGGCAATTCGGTCGAAGGCGTGGTGGCCGCGCTGCTCAATCAGGAAGACACCAAACTCAGCCGCGCCGAACTCGACCGGCTCTCGGCGCTGATCGAAAAAGCCAAGGAGGAAGGGCGATGATGATGCTCAACACCTTGCTCATGGCCGCGGAATGTTTCTTCGGCGGCAGCCTCATTCTTGCTCTGGCTTTCCTGCTCGCGCGTGAGAAAAACGCCAGCCAGCGCCATTTGATTTTCACCGGCGCTTTCGCGGTGATGCTGCTCTTGCCCTTCGCCGCGATGCTGTTGCCGTCACATGTGGTTTGGCAGATCGCGACAGCCTCTTCCGCCACAGTGATACCCACGCACGCAGCTCCTGCCGCCTCGGGCATCGATATCGCGGCCGTCATCAGCGGGCTTTGCATTGTTTGGCTGATGGGCGTGATCTTCGTGCTGTCGAAAGCGGCTTATGGCGCTGTGACGCTGATAGGCCTTTATCGCAATAGCGTGCCGCATATTCCTGAGGGCCTTTCTTGCGAAAAGTTTCGCGGCTTGAACTGGCAGCTTCGTATCCGCACCATCCCTGGCGATGCCGGTCCGATCACCTGGGGCCTGATCAAGCCTGTGGTGTTGCTGCCGAAATGCTCCGTCACCTGGCCGCGAGCGCGGCTGGAAGCGGTGCTGTTGCATGAAGCCGCCCATGTCCGCCGCAAGGATTGCCTGTCCCGGCTGATTGCGCTTTTTGCTTGCGCGCTTTATTGGCCCAATCCTTTGGCCTGGGCGGCAGCCCGGGCAATGTGCCGTGAGGGCGAGACGGCGGCGGATGATTGCGTTTTGTCCTCCGGCATCAAGGCGAGTGCTTATGCCGAGCATCTCGTCGGCTTGGCGCGGACTTTCTCGAAAGTGCAGCCCGCTTATGCCGGTGTCTCGCTGGCCATGGCCGAGCCGTCGATGCTCGATGCCCGCGTGGAAGCGATCCTCAATCCCTCGCGCAGCCGCCGCGGCGTGAACACCGCCGATGTCTTGAAGATTGCGGCTTTGGGGCTCACGGCCACTGCCGTGATGGCGCTGGTGCGGCCATCTCTTGCGGAAGAAAAGCGCGCACCGGCACCGATGCGCGTGGCGCAAGTCGAGATCAAGGAATGCCCGCAAACCGCACAGACGGTTCTCGCGGTACCGCGCACAGCGGCGAAGCAAACTTCTCGCGTCGCGATCGTCTCGGATGACGACCGCGGTGCTGTCGCGCTTGCTCCGCCTCCTCCTCCCGCGCCGCCGGCTCCCGCCGCCGCGGAAGCGCCCGCTGCCCCGCCAGCACCTCCCGCGCCTGCCGCTCCGCCCTCCAAGTCTTCCCATGTTGTGATGCGCATGGAAAAGGACGGTGAGGTGAAGGAGTGGCGTTGGGACATGCCGCATCTCGATGCCAAAGTCCGAGCCGAGATCCGGCGTGCCATGCAATTGGCCAAGTCCGAAGAGATGCATGCGCTGGCCGGTCGGGAGGCCGAAATTCGTCGCGCCACGGCCGAGGCCCAGCAGAATGCAGCTGATGTCATGCGCCAGCATGCGGATGAGTTGCGCCAGGCCAATGACATGGCCCGGCAACATGCGGATGTGATGCGCCAGCAGGCGGATGCTATCCGCCAAGCAAACAGCATCGCACGCCAAGCTATGGCAAAGGTGAATGTCTCCGCCATCGTCTCCCATGCCATGGAGGCGGCGCGTCCGGCGATGGAGCAGGCGCTTTCCAAAGCCAAAGTCGATGTGAAGATCGATGTGAATACCGATGACAACGAGAACTAGACTGCGCTATGCCCTGAAACTCAAAGGGCGGCGCAACGGCCGCCCTTTTTCTTTGCTCTATCGCCAAACCGTTTAGTCGTCCCGGCTTGCCGCCCGCCGCGTCATGGCCAGGGCGTCACGCAGTTCCGCGGTTTCGCTGCGGTTGGAGGTATCGCTCAGGATCGCGCCGATCGGTTCGGGCTTGCCGTAGAAGGCTTCGTTCCAATCGCGCTTGGGATCGACGATGGAACCTTCCAGGGTCAAACCGCCATAAGCACCTTTGGTGGAAGACCAGACAATGATGTCGCCCGACAGGTTGGGTGCGGTAGCGCCTTGGGCATTGGCACCGACCGTCACCACCGTCAGGCCCGCACCAGCACCGAGCTTGAATTTGGAACGCTGCAAGCCGTCAAGCGCGCGCTGACTCATGACAAACATCACCAGTTCCGCTTTTTCGAGACCGATCTGCAAGCCGAAAGAAGCGCTTCCCAGCGTATAAAAGGCCGGATTGCTCCAGCGATCGCCTTCGCGGCGGACGAGCACACCATTGCCGCCTTCGCCGCCGAAGAAAAAACCGCCCTTCACCAGATTCGGCACAATGAGAACGGCGCGGGCGTGACGCAGCAGATCGCGCGATGGGCCGAAACTGCCGTCCGAACGCATATGCTGGACGGTATTGGCGGCATCGGCAACGAGGGCGGTTTCGTCACTCGCTTCGGCTGAAGCAAAAGACACAGCAAAAGCGAATGCCGCAGCGGCAGCCAGGCGTTTCATAGGATATCTCCCCATGGCAATGGGGCGCGAACCGTCGCGCCACACAGAGAGGAAAACGCCGGGGCTGCGACTGCGGTTCCCGTTTACGCCGCGCGCCGGGCAGCGTGAGAAGGATAGAATTCGCGCATCATGCGGTCGCGATAGGCGATCAGATTGGGTTTGTTCTCGACAAAATCCCGCAACGCAGAAACAAAGACCGGTGCGGTGGCCGCTGCGATCATGGCAAAGGCAGTGGCATCAACGGCTGAAGGCGCTGGTCCCATCAGATAAGCCTTGTTGCCGATGAGAGTCGCCAGAGCGGAAATGCTGCGGCAGCCGAGATAGGTGACTTCCTCCTTGGAATGGCGTCCCAAGCCTTGGCCGTAAAGATTGGCAGCAACGTGCTGGCGGGCTGCTGCGCGGGCGGCTTCACGGGCTTCCGAAGGCAGGGTGTCGAAAAAATGCGCGGGGCCGGCTTCGAAATTCTCGTCATTCATCCAGCGCTCATGCACGATCGCCCAATAAAGGTGATCTTCCAGCATGCGCTCGATGGCCCAGCTGCGCGCCCGCATATCGGCGGTCAGCCCGCGGTCGAGGTCGACGCCGAAGTTTTTCTCGATGTGCTCGCGGATGAAGGTCGAATCCCCGATCTTATGATCCGCCTCGACAATGTAGGGGATTTTCTTCTTCGGCCCGTCGTCGCGCGAGCCGCGCTCCAGGCGGTAGGGAATTTCCGCCATTTTGAGCTGTACTTCCGTCTTCATCACGAAGGGGCTGGCCTGGGGCAGGCCGAAAGCGGGGAAAGAACCGTAAAGCGTGACCATCTGCGCCTCCATCACATTGGGGTCTTTCCATAAGGGATGGCTCCTGACAGCATGCTGTCAGGAGCATGGCAGCAGGCTGTCATTATGCGCAGAGCTGATAGATTATTCCGGATCATCCAGGTTTTGCGGCGCAAGCGCCGCCCGGTGACGGCACAGGAGATTGCCGAGGAGCTGGAAGCCTCGCCGCGCACGATTTATCGCGATATTGCCCAGCTCATGGCCGATCGCGTTCCCATCCGCGGCGAAGCTGGTATCGGCTATGTGCTGGAAGGCGGTTTCGATATGCCGCCTTTGATGCTGACCGCAGATGAAATCGAAGCGGTGATGCTGGGGGCGCAATGGGTGATGGGGCGCGGCGATCCAGCCTTGGCGCGGGCCGCCTCCGATCTCGTCGCCAAGATCGGGGCCGTCATCCCGGAACATCTGCGCCCCATCCTGGTGGAACCCGCCGGGGCTGCGCCGCCGGCCTGGAGCGATATGACCCCCGATGTCATCGATATGGCCAAGGTGCGCACGGCCATCCGGACTCAAGGAAAAATCCGCTTTCTCTACCGGGACGAGAAGAATGCCGAAACGGCGCGCATCATTTGGCCGATTGCTGTGAGCTATTGGGACCGCGTGCGCCTGATCGTGGCCTGGTGCGAGTTGCGCAAGGGCTTCCGCCATTTCCGCACCGACCGCATTGTCTCCTACGAATTCCTGGAGGAGCGCTATGCGACGCCGCGCGCCAGGCTGAAGGCGCAATGGCAAAAAGAATTGTTGGCTGTGCAAACAGCCGAGATGCGGGCGTAACCATATTTCCGTAAAATACCTAGCGACCGGACGCCCCATTGACCCCTGGTGGCGGCCTTCCCACGATGCCGCTGATAAGAAAAATTCAGGGGGACTTCATGGCCTTACCACTCGCTGCCGCCTTGGCGGTCTTTTTGTCGGGCGCCACGCCCGCCAATGCGGATCCGGCCGCAACCGCCCTGCAGCAGCAGGCCGTGCCGCTGATCGCACCGGCGGCGCTTAAGGATTTGATGGCTTCGGGCAAGAAATTCGCGCTGGTGGATGTGCGCGAGCCGGGCGAATTTTCTGCAGGCCATATCGACGGCGCCACGCTGATGCCGCTTGGCACTTTGCAAACGGAGTATGCCAAGCTGCCGAAGGATGTAACGCTGGTGGTCTATTGCCGCTCCGGCAAACGCAGCGCCAAAGCCGTGCAGTTCCTCATGGCGCATGGCTATGGCCGCGCCGTCAGTCTTGATGGCGGCTTCACCGCTTGGAGCACTCCGGCGCCTTAATCTGCGCGCGAAATCATCGTTTCCCTGCACAAGAATCAGGCACGGACTTTGTTTGTGCGGATCACCGTTTTGTGGTCTTCTTTTCTGCAAAATAGGTCGGGGGACTTCGGGTGATTACGATCGATGTCAGGCACGATGGGCTTGGCCGTCTGGCGCGTGTGTCGGCGCCGTTGAAAGCTTTGGCGGAGCGCCAGGCAGATGCTTTCACCAAGCGTTGGGATGACGCCATCAAGCGGCGTGCGGGGCTGACAAGCCTGGCCGGTGCCGATGTGATGGATGCGGTCTTGAAGCTGGATGCCGAGGAGCGCACGCGCGAAGCCGAGGAAAAGGTTTCGGCACTGACCGCCATTCTGCTCAACGCTTTGCAGCATTCGGCTTCGACCGATTGGTCGCTGCAATACGACACCACGGCTTTTGCCGAAGAGACTCCGCAAGAACCTTCCGCGCCATCGCTCGAAGCAGAGCCCAAGCAAAGCGATTTCAAGCGCGCGCCGCTGACCTTGATGACCCTGCTCAATCCCCGGGCCATGCGCCGCCGTAAGGAAGCCGCGCGGGTGAAATTCGAAACCGCCCATAATGGCTGGACCTATCTTAAGCGCTGGCGGGAACAGGAATACGCCAAGGCTTATGATTTCTATCGTGCTGCTGCTTCCACATGGCAGCAGCGTCAGGCGCAATTCCTCGATGTGCAGGCGCGCGCCAATGCGCGGCTCGATGTTTTGGCCCGCGGTTATGCCTGGGGCGAGCCCGAGGCGGTGATCGGTCATTGCGATCTGGCACTCTTGTCGCTGGAACGGCCGGAGGGCTTTCCTTGCTTCTGGACCACCTCTTATCTCGATGGTGTGGTGCAGATCGATTACGACTTGCCCAGCATGGCGCAAGTGCCGGTGCTGAAGGCCGTGAAATACGCGCCCTCGCGCCGCGCCTTCGATACGGTGGCGTTGAGCGAGAAGGAGCGTGAGCGGCTTTACAGCGAAGCGGTGTTCCAGACCGCGCTTGCCGTGCTGCACACCTTGTTTGCGGCCGATCAGGCGAACGTCATCAAGGCGGTCAGTTTCAACGGCTGGGCCAATTTCATTGATGGTTCCGCGATGCGTCCGGGCCGGGCTTGTATTCTATCGCTGACGGCGGACAAGAAGGCGTTTCAGGATATCGATCTTGCCAAAGCCGATCCCAAAGCCTGCTTCCGCGCCCTCAACGGTGTGATGAGCCCCAAACTTGCCGCGCTGGTGGAGCGCGCCGCGGGGTAGCTACCACCGCAGCAGCCAGCGTCCCGTCGCGGCGCCGAGCACCGTCATGGCGGCGATCCCGGCCGTGTACCAGACGCTGACAAAAACCAGCGCGCTTTCGTTGCAGGAAAAAGCGTAGATCCAGGCTCCCGCCGCGCCTGCAAACAGCCCTGCGGCTGCACCTGCCAGGACCGGCCGTGTCGGGGCCAGCTTGCGCAAGGCCCACACCGTCCCAGCAAACACCGGGGCCGAGACCAGCACGATCAGGAACGGGCAGAGGCGCCAGGAATGGCCGTAGAAGAGATGCAGGTGGATGCTCTCCGGCGCGGTCATCCACTGGTTGGCGGCCAGGAGCACGATCAGCACCGGCGGCAGTGCAATGGCCCAGCCGCGCCAGCCCGGCGCCGCCCCTGGCCGTGCCAGCCGTTCCAGTGCCAGGAAACCGGCGATCGCCAAGGTGAGCGGATAAACGAACTTCGCCCAATACTGCCAAGTGCTGACGGCCGTAAGAATGTCGTGGCGCGGCCCTAATGCCATCATGGTCAAAGCCAGGGCGACGAAGCCGCCGGTCATCACCCCTTTGGCAAAAATGGTCTGCGGCTGCTCAGGCGCGGCGGGATTTTCGGCAAGGCGGGCGATCAGGGCATCCGTTTTCATGGCTGGCCCCCGATCAGCTTGGTCAGCGCTTTCAGGCTGCGATGGATGGTGACCTTCACTGCGCTTTCGGAAAGTCCGGTGGCCGCCGCTGCTTCGGCGGTGGAAAGGCCTTCCAGCTTCACCTTCTCCAAAAGCTCGCGTTTGGCTTTGGGCAGGCGCTGCAACAGCTCGCCCACATCGCGGGCCGCTTCGGCGGCTTCGCTATCATAATCGGCCACCACCGTTTCGGCCTCTTCCAGCGGCAAGGTCTTGCGGATACCGGCTTTGCGGAAATGGTCAATCATCTTGTAGCGCGCAATGGCATAGAGCCAGGCGGTGAAAGGCAAGGCCGGATCGAAGCTGGCGCGTTTGGTATGAATGGCAATCAAGGTCTCTTGCACCAGATCTTCCGCCTCCGCAGCGCCGTTGAGACGCCGGGAGAAATAGCCACGCAGATGCGGGGTCAGCGCCTTCAACAGCCGGTGATAGGCCACGCCATCGCCGTTAAGCGCCAACAGCATCAGCGCCTTCAACTCGCTTTCGGCCGTCTCTTGCGGATTTCGCATCAGGCTCCCGAATCGTTACAGACGATTTAGCCGCAGCCACTGTAACCGGAATCCGGGCGCTGGCGAATTGTTGGCATTACCAGCCAAGGAGAGACCCCAGTGAAAGCCTTATTGATCCTTCCCGCCTTTGCCTTGTTTCTTGCCGCTGCGCAAGCCGATGATGCCATGAAGGGAGACCACATGAAGGGCAATGCCATGCAAGGCGATGCCATGAAGGGAGATTCGATGAAAGATCACGGCGCCATGAAAGGCGGCATGATGAAATCGAAGAAGCACGCCATGAAAGGCCCCAACGCGATGAAGGGTGACGCCATGAAGGGTGATGCGATGAAAGGTGATGCCATGAAAGGCGACGCCATGAAGAGCGGCCAGCACTAATCCAGCCGCCGGCCCAGAACTGCTGCCGCGCTGTCAGTGGTTCTGGGGCCGTTCATAGACCAGCGTCGGACCGTCCCAGACTTCGATGCGCTTGGTGCCCGAAGCAAGCATGGCATGCGCCATTACTTTGGCCTGCATGTCATTATCACATTCGGTAGCGATCTTGGCGCGGACAGTGCCGTCCTCGTTGAGATAGCGAATGTCGTAGCTCGGCATCGGTCTTCCCTTTTCCCAAGCCCCCGGCCCTCTGAGATATGGGCGCAAGTTGTGGCAGGACAAGAGCGAAACGCCTGCAATTCCATGACAATTTTGCCATTCAGCAGACGCAGCGGTCACTTGATGTGACGGAATATTGAAAACTTTGCAGAGAGCCCCCACATCTTTGCGCAGAATTCAGGGAGGCGGTCCTCATGTCGGACCCAGGGATGAATCAACAAACGTCAACCGCGCCTGTAGCGGAAAGCGATTCCAATCGCACGATGGCGATTGTGGCCTACATTTTGTTCCTCGTCGGCTGGCCGACTTTGCACTTGGCCACCATCGGCGGTGTGATCCTGGCTTATGTGCAGCGCGGCGAGACCCGCGGCACCATCTGGGAGAGCCATTACGAGGCGATCATTTCCACCTTCTGGATCTCGCTGGTGATCGGCATCGCCGCCGCGCCGCTGATTCTCATCGGCATCGGCCTCGTGGTTTATCCGGTGCTGGTGGTCTGGTTCCTCTACCGCACTATTCGCGGTCTGATCCACGCGCTCGACCGCAAGCCTTACTAAGGCTGTTACCGCTTGGAGCGAGTGTTACTGCTCGCTCCAATCCTCGCCGGTATGGCGCTGCATATGCGCCATGGGATGCACCGGAGGCGGCGCTTTGGGCCGGGCGAAGAAGAAACCCAAGACACCCAGCATGACCGTCAGCGCAAAGGTGTAAGGCACCACATTGTAGATGGCGTCACGGGCGACGGCGGCGTTGTGGAAGCTCATGCCCATCGAGGCGCCCCAGAGCTGGCAGGAACCGATACCGTCGGTGGAGACCGGGCAATCGCCGTAGCGGCTGGCCAGCACGGCCAAAAGCGGCAAGAGCAGCGACAGCACCGGCAAGACCAGCAAGGTCAGCGTTCCCAGCATCGGCCGCCAGGCGCGGAAGGCGAGCAGGGTTGCCAGGATCGAGACGCCAATCAGGAACAGGCTGTTGTTGGCGACCGCCCAGCTCAAATTCAGGGCATCGCGCAGCCCCGCGCCGATGGACAGGCCATGGCAGCGGGCGGGACCGGGGGCGCAGCCAGCCGCCAAAGCCGCGATCCGCACGAACCACACCAGCATCGCCGGCCCGATCAGCACGGCCACGCACAGCGCCCAGGGTGTCAGCGAGGGCGCTGCTTTGGTTTCAGAATGATGTTCCGTTTCCCCCATGCCGCAAGTTTAAGCACCTCCCGGCAAAACCGTATCGACTTGCTTGCCGCATGCTTAATCGCCGCGCGATCACGGCGAGCGCCTTGGGCGCTTTCTTCTCACAGTTGCGGGCCGGTATTCAGCCGCCGGCTTCCCGCTTGAGGAAGGCATGGATCAGCTCGGCGTTGCGGCCGGCATCGCTGCGGCCGACGCGGCTTTTGGCGCGGGCGTCGATGCGCACCCCGATCTGGCCGGCCGGGCGCACGCGGATGACGATATCCGAAACGGTGCCGAACCACAGGCTGGCGCTGGTGGCTTCGATGCGGCCTTGCTTGAGATCATAGGCGGCGACACGCCAGCCGAGCCCGTTCACGGCATTGAGGGCGCGCCAGAAATACTTGGCGACGAATTTCGGCTGCGGCGTGCGGTTGTCGAGGCGCTCCAGCGGCTTGATGTCGGGCCAGGCGTTCTTCTGGGCCAGCGCGGTCGTCATTTTCTCGCCGCCATAAGTGATCACGGCGGGGCCGTCATAGCTCGCCGGATTGGGCGCGCCCTTGCGCAAGCTGAGCAAGGTGACGAAGCGCGGGGCGTCGCCAATATCGGTGGAGACGTCGTGGATTGGCGGCAGGGTGTAGGTCAGCCAGAGGTAGTTGGCGGGAATGCCGGCCAGGATGGCCGAACCGATCAGGCCGATGCCGCCCAGGCGCCAGCTCAGGCTGTTGTTCATGGCCAAGGCCCGCCAGATCCAGGCCGCTCCGAAGCCAAGGCCGATCACGGCAAAACTGATCCCCGGAACCAGGATTTTGATTCCGAAGTCCCGGTTCCATTCGTGCAGCCGCGTTCCGCCGCAAGCCACCGCGGCGATGATCAAGCCGATCAGGAAGGCGGCGAAAGCAATCTTTGCCAGAAGCGGCTGATGACGCATCAGAACAACCGGCCCCAAAGCTTTGCAGCTCCGCCGTCCCCCGCCTGTTTCGCCCTATGCTTCGTGTCCACTGTCATCCCCGAGAGATAGGGGAGTATACGCGGTTTGTCTCTGTCTTGGCCCTTCGGGAAACCTCTTTGGGCCGTGGCGGTTCGTCCCATTTCTAAGTGCCGCAACGGAATGCTGCCCGTGCCCGGAACATAGACGCCGCGGGCGCGTCTTGAGTGCACAAATATGTATGTAAGACATACCAATAAGCCGGTGCGGCGGGATGTTGACGCTGTTTTTGGCGATTCCCTGGCTCTGGGGAAAATATTTCTTGTCCCGGAGGCGGAAGTCCCAAATTTGTCTCAAGCCTGTTAAGGCAGCAACCTTAATAAGAATAGGGGGCATTCCAAGCTTGATAAGTGACGGATTCTTATACTATTTTAGTTCTAACCTGCGAATAAAAACCAACTGAAACAGGCAAGAATTATCAAGAAATGCCCATTTTTTGGCACTAAAAAGTGCCAGCAAGCAGAGGGGGCATCGCTTGACCCTTACGGTGCGACATCCGTAACATCCCCTAGTCTGATGTTTTGTCAGAGGGCACGTGACCCAAGAGCCGAGTGAATGGTCGACGCAGCCGGGCCCGCAACGTGGAGCGATGGGAACCACATGAACAGAACCTTTACGATACGACAGCTGACCAAGGAGTTTTCCGTCACCGCGCGCACTCTGCGCTTCTATGAAGACGAAGGCCTGATTGCGCCGGAGCGGCGCGGCCAGACCCGGATTTATTCGGTGAAGGATCGGGCGCGGATCATGCTCATTCTGCGCGGCCGGCGACTGGGATTTTCGCTGGCCGAAATCCGCGAATACCTCGACCTGTACAATCAGGCCGACAATGCGCGCCAGCTCACGCATGCGCGTAAGAAATGCGAAGAACGCATCGTCGCGTTCGAAAAGCAGAAGGTCGATATCGATCTGGCGATCAGCGAATTGAAGCGCAGCATCGCTGAAGTCGACCAGCATTTGGCCGATCAGGCCGCCGAGCAGACATCTCCGCTTGCAGAGCCGGCTGAGGCCGCTGCCGCTGCCTGATCAGACGGTGCTTTCGAATCCGGATCGGTGCTGTTCGCTGGTCCGGATGCTTTTTTGCGGGTTTTCCCCTCAGCCCAAATCCGCCTAAACTCGCCCTCCTTAGGGGGCGGGGATCATGCGTATTTTGATGATGGCGGTTGGGGTCGCGGCCTTTGCCGGAGCGGCATTGGCGGACGACAGTTCGGCGGCGCTGCAAGCCGGCAGCATTGTTTTCACCAAGAACACGCCGGTGAAGATGGCGGCGGAAGATTTGTTCGTCAGTCCGGGCGCCGTACGCATCCGCTTTGAATTTAGCAATCCTACTCGCCGCGATGTCGAGACGCTGGTGGCCTTTCCCTTGCCGGATCTGTCGGCCAGCGAATTCTGGGGCAGCCCGATCGGCACGGTGACGGACGATCCCAAGAATTTCGTTGGCTTCAAGGCTGTGGTGGACGGCAAGCCGGTGCCTTTCACCATCGAGCAGCGCGCCTTTGTGAAGAACAAGGATGTCACCGCGTCTGTGCTGGCGGCCGGGGCGCCGCTCAATCCCACTAGCAACGACGGTTATGCCAAGCTCGCTGGCTTGCCGAAGGAAAAGCAGAAGGCCCTGGTGGCTGCGGGTGTCGCGGAAAGCGACGGCGGTGAGCTCATTCCGCAATGGACGGTGCGCACACGTTTCTACTGGCCGCAGAAATTTCCCGCTGGCAAAACGGTGGTGATCGAGCATTCCTATCAGCCCGTGACGGGCCAGTCCTTCTTCTCGACGGAGTATCAGAAGCGCAGCGAGAAGTTCGGCGGCATCGATTACTGTTTCGATGCGCAGACTTGGGCGGCGCTGGAAGCCAAGACCGGCAAGGCCAGGAACAACCCCGATATGGGCAGCTATATGGTGGCCTATCAGACGGCTTATATCCTGACCACGGCGGGCAATTGGCAAGGCCCGATCGGCCGTTTCCATCTGACGATCGACAAAAAGGCGCCGGACAACCTCATCAGCTTATGCTGGGATGGCGAGCTGAAAAAGACGGGGCCAACGAGCTTCGAATTCAGCCAGGAAAACTTCGCGCCCAAACGCGATCTGCATTTTGTGGTGTTCGAGAACGCCGGCCCGATTCAATAAACGGGCCTGGCTGCGGATCAATAAGGATGGCCGCCCGGCGAGTTGTCGGGGATGGGGCCGGCATTGGGCTGATTGCGCGGGTTGATGGTGTTGTTGCGGCAGTTGCTGAAGCCGCTGGCCCAGCCGGAGCGGTAATGCGCGTCGGTCTTGTAGAGGTTCTCGTCCCGCACCTGATCGGCCCGGTAATTGGCGCTTTGGGTGCCCGCCGAGGCGCAGCCATCGGAATACCCGCTTTTGAAGTTCGGCGTGTTTTTGGCGGCGCGGTCCTTGGCTGTCGGCAAGAGGATGCCGCAACCCGACAAGGTCAGGGCGGCCAAAAGGGCGATGGCAGGGCTGAGGCGCATAAACATGGCGCCCTTTCATAAAGGCTGCCGGGCCGGGCGTAAAGTTACGGCCCTGTAGGGCTCATTTCCCTATTGGGTGAAGGCCTGCATCAAAAACAGGACAAACATGCCGCCGATGAAGAAGAACACGGCATCGCGAATTTGCTGACGGAATGTCCAGAACATGCCAACGCAACCTTCGAACCACGAAGAGAATGATAGCGCTGCGCCAAGCGTTTCTCGATCCGCGGCTGTACGTATGTGTCTTCCGCTATATCATTTGTCGCTTTTTGTACGGCGTCTCCAAACCGCGAAGGTGTTGGTGCTTGCGCGGTCGCGTCAGTGATGGATTTGCCTTGCGCCGGGCTTCGTCCGCGGCCGCGATTTCGCTTTGCCATCATCAAGGCGGTGAATGCAGAAATGGGATTAAATACCTTCAACCCGCATGGACCAATGGACCGCGGCTTGTTAACTGTTCCGCCCTTTATCCCCTCTTTTTTCAGCTTGTTACAATTGCTGTAAGCGCTTTTGCCGTCTCGGAAATTTCTACGCGGTTACCATTTCCGGTTGTTTTTTTATCCCCCTTGGCCGAACGTGTAGGATAATGTTCCTCGCGCGCACCCGACTCGGATCGCGCCGAAACCAAGGGGACAGCGAGAAATGTGTAAGTGGAGTGCCATCCCAAAAGGGTCTGCTGTTACGCTTTCGCCGGCCACGGCTCGCGCCGTGCTGGCGCAAATCCTGGTGTGCGAAACCATGGGGGTTGGTCTTGCGGCCCTTCAAGCCCAGGACCGCGGCGACCGGCAAGCGGCACTGGCCCGTCATATTGCGATGTATCTCTGCCGGCTGGTCTTTGCCATGCGGCTTTCCGAGATCGCGCTCAGCTTCGGGCGCGACCGCACCACCGCGGCTTATGCCGTGCAGCGCATCGAAGAGGCGCGGGAAAATCTGGTCTTCGATGCTTTTCTCTGCTGGCTGGAATGGGCGCTGCTGCGGCTGGCCTGTGAGATCGAGGAGGCCCGCCATGACTGATGCCATCGCAGCCTTGCTCCGCAAGCTGAAACAGGGCGGCCATCTGAAAGCCTGCGATAGCGCTTATGCCGTGATCGGTCTGCGCGGGGCGCGAAAGATGATAGCCGCGGAATTGGTGCAAACGCTGCTCGCGCGCGGCCTTTTGCGCGCCGAGGCGGACAAGATCGTTCTGGCCAAGGCCGGAGAGGTGTGGCTGGAAGACGGCTCCCGTTTTGTGGAGCAGCATCAGGTCCTGACCACGGCCTGCATCAAAGACGAGCGCGGCCGCGATACCTATGTGGTGATGAACGCCGCGGAATCGCCGCTGACACTGTTGCAGCGTCTCGGTTGGATCACCGCCACCCAATACGAAGCTGGCGAGAAGCTGCGCCGCGACTACACCATCGGCCAGCTCACCCCGCGCCAGGGTGTCGATTACGCGGCCCCGGTGGGCTCACGCTCTTACCGCTCGGATATGGCCGAGACGGTGCTGGCGGCGCGCCAGCGCTTCAATGCCGCGATGAAGGCGGCAGGACCGGGCCTTGCTGATATTCTCTTCGATCTCTGCTGCTATCTGAAGGGTTTGGAAGAAAGCGAGAAAGCGCGAAGCTGGCCGCGCGGTTCGGCCAAGGTGGTATTGCGCTTGGGGCTCGAAAGGCTGGCGGTCCATTACGGCTTTGGCGCGCCGAAAACCGCGCGTATGCGCGCCTGGAACAAGAGCGGAGAAGACGTGCCATGACCCCGCTCTTCCTCCGGGGGAGAAGGAAGAGCGGGGCAGTGGGCTAGTTCGGCGGATCCCTGCGCGCGAGGCTTGGGGGGGAACTCGCTTTCAGATCCGCCTTAGCTGCCTCCAAACGCTCGCGAACCGCTTGGCGGAAGTCGGACGCGAGTGATAGGCCGGCGGTGCATTGTGCCCGTTCATCACAGGGGGGGACCTTGAACGTGGTCACAAGCCATTCGCCGATTTTTGGAGGCAGTGCGGGTGCGCCAGGACGGCCGTACCCCAAGTCCGGCTCGCGCGGGATAAAAACCGCTACCACGGCTATCCAGAATGCAGCGCGCAGGATCATTGAAGCCATCACCATCGCCAAACGCGAGGGAAAGCCTAGGCGCACCGCTTTTCCGGGGGCTGAAGGGATTGCTTAAACTTTGATGCGATCGGGTTAATCGGGCGGTTTGCTGCCTTCAATCTAAACGCAGCTTTGGCGAAATCGTATCGTCTCGATACAAAGAAGGCTCAAACACGAGGCAGTGTTTAGTAAATTTTGAAACAAATGAAATGCGAATGGGAGGTAGCGAATAGCGAGTAGGGAAGCTTGATGGACCAGCTGCACCCGCCACCCTATTCGCTATTCGCTTCTTGGCAGCTCCACCTCGGCCGTGAAGCCTTGGCCAGGCGTGCTGGAAAGCTTCAAGCTGCCGCCCATCAATTCGCAAAAGGCTTTCACCAGCGTCAGGCCGAGACCTGCGCCCGAAGCATGATTGAGCGGGGAGTGGCTGCCTTGTTCGAAAGGCTCGAGAATGCGCGGCAGATCTTCCGCCGCCACGCCGGGGCCGTTGTCGGTGACGGTGATCCGCACCGTCGCGCTGCTGGCTTCGGCCTTGAGATGAACCTCGCCGCCGTTTTGCGTGAAGCTCACCGCGTTTTCCACCAGATTGTTGATGATGGTGCCGAGAGCGCTTTCATCGGCATCCACCATCAAGCCGGGCATGGCTTGGTCGTTATGGATGGTGATGGATTTTTCCGCGGCTTGTCCGTCCAAACGGTCTTTGGCATTCCACAAGGCAAGGCCGGCATCGACCGGCTGGCGGTTCATCTCATAGCGCCCGCCCGAGATCTTGGTGAGGTCGAGGATCTGATTGATCAGGCGTAAGAGGTTGCGGCCGCCCAGATTGATGAGCCCGGCATATTCGCGGACCTGATCGGGACCGGCCTGGTCGGCCAGGGTCGAAAGCAGGTCGGAAAAGCCGATGATGGCGTTGAGCGGCGTCTTGAGCTCATGGCTCATGGTCCGGAGCAGCGTCTTCTTGGTCTTGTCGGCCGAGGCCTTGGTCTGATCGAGCTTGGTGGCAAGATCGGCGAGATAATTGGCTTGTACCTGGCTTTGCGCCTCTTTTGCCGCCAAGGCCTGCCGCGTGGCATCCAGCGCATGGGTCTGTTCGCTGAGCGCTTTTTCGACGCGATGATGTTCGGTGACGTCGGTGAAAACGATCACGCGGCCGCCGTCGCTGACGGCCCGGTCGCGGATGAGATAGGCGCGGCCATCGGCCATTTCCGAGGTCATGGCTCCGGCTGGTTCGGCATGGATGGCATAGCGTTTTTCGAGCCAGCCCTTCACATCGCCGCGCGGTCCGGCATGCTGGGCAATGCGCGGCGCCAAATCGCTGAATTTCTGGCCGAGGATTTCCCGGGGCTCTTTCACATTGATGAGGGCGGTGTATTCGCTGTTGCAGAGCGTCAGCCGGTCGTGCCGGTCGTAAAAGGCAAAGGCGTCGGCCGAGAGGCCGATCGCGGTGTTGAGGCGATCAAGGTTGCGGCGGGCCTCGGTGACATCGCTCCACAAGGCGATCCAGCCGAGCGCAGGCGTGCGCCGCGTCTTGATCTCCACGATGCGTCCGTCGCGCAGAGGAATGTCGCGCGCGCCGTAATCGCGGGCAAAAAGCTGGGCCCGCCGCCTGGTGATATAGTCTTCGGTATCTTCGCCGAGAGCGCCGATCTCGCCGCCGGCGATTTCCAGCCGCAGCAATTCTTCATAACTATGCCCCACCAGCTGCTCGCGCGAGGGCAGCGAAGGAAACATATAGGTGAAGTGCTCGTTGACAAAAATCAGGCGCTCGTCACGGTCGAACACCGTGATGGCCACGCGAAGACAATGCAGCGCTTCGATCACCGCTGCGGTGCCGGTATCAGCGGGCAAGCGGGTTTCGGGGCGCGGGCAAACGACGGTCATCGCAGGAACGGGTCCTTGGCATTTTAAGATATTGGAGGCCAAGTTTGCCGCGAGGGCGCTTTCGGAACTCTTTAAAATCCGCCATTTCACCCGCAATTGGCGCGCCAAGACCGAATCGCGGCAGCATGCTTAACGGAAGGTAAATCGACGTTTTAACAAAGCTTGTGAATTAACGAACGAAAGCGCGCGGCGTTCAAACCTTGTTAATCAGATTGGGGCGAGCATCACTCCCACGCGAATCGTCCTGGCTTGGGTGTATGGAGATTCACACTAAAAAAACCGTGAGTTCCCACGGGCGCGGCTTGCGCCGCCAGTTTATCGCCGTTCAGTTATCCAAAACGGCGTTAGGCGCATGCTTGTGCACGGGCTTCGTCGCGCTGGTAGGGCGGCCCACTCTCGCCGAGATGGTGGCGATGGGCGGTCTCTTGGCGCCTGCCTTTTTGGCGCTCCTGTCGCTCTCCAAGATCCGTCTTTTTTACCTTGAGCAAGCCGCGCTTTTGATCTTTGCCGGATTGATCGGCTGGCTTGCCGCCCTGACTGGCGGAATGCTGTCGCCGCTGGTGGTCTGGTTCGCCCTGGTCCCGGCCGAAGCTGCGCTCTCCGGCGGGCGTCCGACTGTGCTGCGGGCTGCGATTGCGGCAACCTTGGCGCTCATCGTCCTGGCCCTCTTGCAGGTTTTTGGCCTGCTGCCGCATCCGCGTCTGCCTTTGCCGTCCTTCGAGCTTTATGCGGTGAGCATTTTCGTTGCCATCGTGCAGGCGGCACTGGTGGCTGCCGCCGCCCAGGATCGCCAGCGTCAGGCCGATGAAGCCGCCGCCCAAGGCGCCGCGATGTACCGCTTCCTGGCCGACAACGCGATGGACCTGATTACCCGCCATTCCTCGGACGGCCGTATCCGCTTCGCCAGCCCGGCCGCATTCACTCTGCTCGATATCGCGCCGGAAAAACTCGAAGGCTTGGCGCCAACCGCGCTCTGCCATGCCGATGATTTGAAGACCATCCAGGCCGCCTTCATGGAGGCGAGCTATTTCGGCCGTCCCGCCACCGCTGAGGTGCGCATGAAGAAAGCCAGCGGCGCTTATGTCTGGGCCGAAATCCGTTGCCGCCCGGTGCCGCGCGCCGATGGCGAAGGCGCCGATATCGTTGCCGTCACCCGCGACATCACCGAGCGCAAGGCACATGAGCGCGAATTGATCGAGGCCCGCGATCTTGCCGAAGAGGCCAATCGCGCCAAGTCGCGCTTCCTCGCCAATATGAGCCATGAGCTGCGCACGCCGCTCAACGCCATCATTGGCTTCTCGGAAGTGATGACCCATGAGATGTTCGGTGCGCTCGGCAATGCGCGCTATCTCGAATATTCCCGGCTGGTGCATGAATCGGGTAACCATTTGCTCGAACTCATCAACGGCATTCTCGACATGTCGAAGATCGAAGCAGGCAAGTTCGAGCTCTCCGAAGAGGTGTTCGATTTTTCCGCTGTGGCCGAAGCTGCGGTGCGTTTTGTCAAGCTGCCGGCTGAACGTGCTGGCGTGGCGCTCAAGACCGCTGTGGCCCAGAATGCGCAGTTCATCTTTGCCGACAAGCGTGCGGTGAAGCAGATCCTGGTCAATCTCCTTTCCAACGGCGTCAAATTCACGCCCAAGGGCGGCGAGGTGGCGATCCAGGCGGGGCTCGACAGCCGCGGCATCGAGATCACGGTGTCGGACAGCGGCGTCGGAATCCCGGAAAAGGATCTGATGCGCCTCGGCCAGCCTTTCGAGCAGGTCGAAGGCGAGCATGTGCGCAAGAAGGAAGGCACCGGCCTCGGCCTCTCGCTGGTGAAGGCGCTGGCGGCGATGCATGGCGGCGAGGCCAGCATTGAATCTTCGCTTGGCGTCGGCACCACGGTGCGCGTGCGGCTGCCTTTTGCGGCGGTCGGCGAGGACGGTGAGCGCATGCCGCCGGAAGAGGGAAGGGTCATCCCTTTCCGCGGAGCGGCGGCCTGACGCTGGGAGAATGATAAGCCAATAGCGAGTGGGGAATCTTGACTGGCACATCCAGCCTGCCACGCTATTCGCTATTCGCTATTCGCTATTCGCTATTCGCTCATTCTGCTACATCCCCATCATGACACCACGCCTCAAAGCCGGATTTTTCGTTCGCGCACTCATCCGCCGCGCCGAAGTGGCCGGCGCGCAGGCTTATGTCGTGAAGAAGGGTTCGGAAGAAGCCGGGGCGGTGTTCTTGAAGATATCCCGCCTCGACGGCACCTGCACGGTGCTCAACCAAGTCACTATGGGCGAAGGCGAACGCGCCTGGAGCCGTCCTCTCGGTGATAGCTGCGAAGAGGTCAAAGCCTCGGCCTATTTCGAGAAGCAGCAGAAATTCGATCCCGATCTCTGGATCGTGGAAATCGAAGACCGCAAAGGCCGCGCCTTTGTCGATGAGAAGATCGTGTAGCAGAAGGGGATGACAGCTTAGAGTACGGCCTCAGAACAGCAGATTGACGCTCATCCCCAGCCAGAACAGCGAGGCGGCGAAAGAGGCCGCGGCCAAGGTGGTGACGGCGCGCCGTTCCCAGGGGCTCCAGCCATCCCAATCCCGGCGCAGATCGCGCATGGCCTGAGCGGTTGGGCGGGGTCTTTTCATCACTTTAGCGGTCTGCATCGGCTTGGTCCCCAAAACCATCGCCAGCAGCATCCGCCCGAACCCCTTAACGCTCAATTCGCAAGGCTGCCTAGGTGTTTTCCGCTAGGGTTGCGCCGGAACCCGCGGAATCCCTGCGAAATCCCGCTTCGGCAGCCGTGTCGCTGAGGGCACAGTTTGCGGCCATTGTGCAAGGCCTTCCCGCCTGCTAACTCCGGCCCGCCATGACTCTTGCCCACGAAGCCCAAAGACGGCGCACCTTCGCGATCATTTCGCATCCTGACGCCGGTAAGACCACCTTAACCGAACACCTCTTGCTGCTCGGCGGCGCCATTCATGAGGCGGGCCGGGTGAAGGCGCGCGGCGAGGCGCGCCGCGCCCGTTCGGACTGGATGAAGATCGAGCAGGAGCGCGGCATCTCAGTCACCAGCGCAGTCATGACCTTCGAATATGACGGGGCGATCTTCAATCTGCTCGATACGCCGGGCCACGAAGACTTCTCCGAAGACACCTATCGTACCCTCACCGCCGCCGATTCCGCAGTCATGGTGATCGACGCGGCCAAGGGTATCGAAAGCCAGACGCGCAAGCTCTTCGAAGTCTGCCGCTTGCGCGACATCCCGATTATGACCTTCGTCAACAAGATGGACCGCGAAGCCCGCGATCCTTTCGAGATCATCGACGAGATCGCCGATCAGCTACAGTTAGATGTGGCGCCGATGAGCTGGCCGGTGGGCCAGGGCCTCAACTTCCGCGGCGTCTACGATCTTTATGCCGACGAGTTTTCCGTCTTTGGCAGCAAAGGTGAGCGCATCGGCAACAACGCCATGACGGCGCGGCTGCGTCCGGAAGAAAAGGATAAGCTCGATGAGGATGTGGAGCTGGTCAAAGCCGGGCTCTCCCATTTCGATGCCGCCTCGTATCGCGAAGGCCATCTGACGCCGCTGTTCTTCGGCTCGGCGCTGAAGAATTTCTCGGTGCGCGATCTCCTCTCGCATCTCGCCGCCAATGCGCCCGCGCCGCGCGCTCAAAGCGCCAAGGACCGCACCGTGCATCCGGCGGATGAGGAAGTCTCCGGCTTCGTGTTCAAGGTCCAGGCCAATATGGACCCCAACCACCGCGACCGTGTCGCCTTCGTGCGCCTGGCCTCGGGCAAATTCCGCCGCAACATGAAGCTGACCCAATCGGGCACGGCCAAGACCATCGGTATTCACAATCCGATCCTGTTCTTCGCCCAAAGCCGCGAGACCGTGGACGAGGCTTATCCCGGCGACATCATCGGCATTCCGAACCACGGCGTCTTGCGTGTCGGCGATACGCTGTCGGAATCCGGCAAGATCGTCTTCACCGGCATCCCGAACTTCGCGCCGGAAATCCTGCGCCGCGTGCGTCTCTCTGATCCGATGAAGCAGAAGCATCTGGCGCGAGCCTTGACCTCGCTTGCCGAAGAGGGCGTCACGCAGGTGTTCAAGCCGCAGATCGGCTCTTATTGGATCGTCGGCGTGGTCGGCCCCTTGCAGCTTGATGTCTTGAAGTCGCGGCTGCGCAGCGAATACGGCCTCGATGTCGAGCTGGAACAGGCGCCTTATGATACCGCGCGCTGGATCTCGGGTTCCGATGCCGACATCGCCAAATTCCTCGATGGCAATCGCGGCGGCATGGCGTCCGATCGCGATGGCGCCCCGGTGTTCCTGGCCAAAAGCGCTTGGGAGCTCGGCTATGTCGCCGACAAGAATCCGGGCGTCAAATTCGCCAAGACCCGCGAGCGCGCCGACGTGCAGGCGGAAGGGTGAACTCTTGCGGCTTCTCTAGCTAGTTCCAGAGCGGTTGTTTTTCCCAATCTGCAGGAAAGCCTGCGGCGGCCAGCGAGATTGCCGGATTTTGGGGAAATGCGGTGCACAGCTCTTTCAATCTGTTACCCCAAGAGGAAGTCGGGTTGATCGCGTCAAGCATATGTTTGCTAAGGCAAGCCACTGCGTAGGTGCGGACCAGAGCTTTTCCGGCCGACTGAATATGGAAAAGCTTGGGAGCCTCAATTTCAGAAGGCCAGCTTGGCCGGATTACCAATGGTCTGTTCCAAAACCTGGAATGGTGAGCGCAGCAGTTTCGGGCGAAATTCAAACAGCGCAACCAGCTTTCCATTATTTGGAACGACGTGATGCCATATTGGATGGCTATTGTTTCCTGATCTGCTTTGGCTAAGCCGTTAAAAAGCGTCGACATTGCGCCGAAATCCCAGGCTTCGCAGGCGATCCATATGGGAGGGTAGTCGCCGGGATATTTCTTCCTGAAATGATCTGCAAATTCGGCTCTAGATTCGTTGAATGCTGCATCGGTCCGCTCAAGCCAGACTTCGTGCTTGGTTTTGCCGCTGGTCGGATTGCGCTTTTTGGAAAAATTGCCATGTAGTGCAAATGGGTCGCGATGCGCCCAAGGACTGACTTTTCCGAGCAAAAGCGAAATCTGAACTCTGAGGGCAATTTCAATGCGCTCGAACACGTCCATGAAGTGGAGGCGCATTTTTTTGTCGAATACGTAAAGATCGACAACCGCTTCGAAATTGCTTTGCGGCCGAAAATCGTCGGAGACTGTAACCACTTTGGTTGTCCCCGTTACTGCGACCGTGCGTAATCTGAATGGGTGCCAGAAGCCGCTTAAACGATAGTAGCCAATCCGCTCAAGGGCGTGTGCAGCCTTATCGATGTCGGTCATATGCATGCCCCGCGATTGTATCAGGGCAAGTTGTTGCGGAATTGTGAGGTATGGCTTTGCGTAGGCCATGGAACGGGCGGGCCAGAAACAAGAAGACCGGACCGTACACTTGCGTGCAGAGGGCCCGGTCATGTTGGACAACGCCTAGTCGTTATTGACGAAAAAGTCAATAAGAAAGCAATTTGAAGACTTTAAGATCCATTTGCAGATCCAATAATCCCGCCCGAAAACGCTTATTCCATCGTGCAAAGCTTAAAGCTGATCCCCGCGGGAGGCCGGAACCTCCCGCGAAGAACAGACAAGACTTATTGCGACGTGCCCAGGCTTGCCGAGGCGCCGCTGATGCCCAAAAGACTGTCGACCTTGGTGACTGCGGATGCCGTCAAGGTGACATTGGCGCTGGCCGCCAGCTGCTGCCGGGCAGCCGTGACAGCTGCATTCTGCTGTGCGGTATTGCTGATCGACAGTGCTGCCGTCATCGCCTTGCGATAAGTGGCGATGGCACCAACCGTCGAATTCGAGGCGGCATGCTGGTCGGCCGTCAGCGAGGCATGCGCGGCATTGAGTTTTCCGAGCTCATCGGCGGCATGCAATTGCGCGGTGGTGGTCGCATCGGTTTTCAGCGAGGCGCTGGTTGTTGAGCCCGGGCTGCTATCCGATTTCACCACGGCGTTCAGGGATTGCCCGGTTGCGGCGCCATTGGCGGAGACGCCATTGGAGCTGTGCGAGAATGTGCTGGACGACGACATGCTTCCGTTCATGCCTCCCCCAAAGCCGCCGCCAAGGCCGCCACTCATGCTGCCGCCCATACCTCCCCCCATGTTTCCGCCCAAACCTCCACCCATACCGCCTCCGCCGCCATGGGCCAAAGCACTGCCGGTCAGCAGTGCGAAAGCTGCAACAAAGATCGCTCCACTCTTCATGAGCCTTCTCCTTCACATTTGTTTCGCAGCCTTCGCTACGGCCTCGAAAGGTGAGTCACCGTCAGCGAAAACTTTGTATGTGAATGTTGAAGCTGTCTCAGGCAGCGTCAATTCATCCGCTGTGCCAAAAGCGGGACAAGAAACCAAAGCGGCCCTTGCGGAAGCCGCAGTCCTGCTATCGTGAAGGGATGTGCGCTGCGGCTTAAAGGAGGGGTTGCCGGGTGCGGCAGCTGCTATTCCGCCGCCTGGATTTGCGTGTTCGCTTGAGGTCCGGCGATGGCGCGCAGGACCTCCGCTTTGTTGGCAAAATAGAGATAGATCGTGCCTTTGGTGATACCGGCGCGCGCGGCGATGTCTGCCATGCGCATGGCGGCGTTGCCGTCTTCCGCCATGAGCTGGGCGGCCGCGTCCAGGATTTCGCTGGCGCGGGCGTGTTTGCGCCGCTGCCAATGGCGTGAAGAGGTCCGGGGATGATCGTGCATCATCGTGTCTGTCTCTAATGGATATGATGGCGGGGTTAAAACCGGTAACCAATGGCGGTGGAAACCGTCAGGCCCGTTTTGGAATAGCTCAAGGGGCTCTTGCGGGCATCGCCGGTGAGGATCGCGGCCGAGACATCGCTCATGGCGAACCAGTGCTTGTCGAACGCGTAGTTGAAGGTAAGGCCGCCCGTGACATCGTAGATTCCGCTATGCGCGTCGAATTGGGAAAAACGCGATGTCAGGGCTTGCTGTGCGCTGACGCCGAAAAACGTCCGCATATAGGAATCATTGGCCCACTGCGCTTCGGCATGGGGCTTCACCATGAAGCGGTCGGTCAGATGGAGCGGCACCCCGGCACCGAAACGTGCCACCAGCCCCTTGTTCTGGCTGCCCTCATATTTGGTCACGGAGGTGCTGAGCTCCACCATGCCCAGCTCGTATTTGATAAAACCTTGATAACCCACTGCGGCGTTGATCTTGCCCATCCCCTTGAGACGGCTGTCGCCATTGCTGAAGCCGAGGGTGTTGCTGTCCTTTTCGGAGCGCCCGCCATCGAAGGCCAGACCAACGCCCGCCGTAAAGGCGTCGTCATGCCAATAGATCCGCAGCCCCTCCGGGCCGAGCGCGACCATGTCGTTCCAGCGGAGCGAAATGAAGGGAAGCGGCGAAGCCTGATAGCGGTCGCTGCCGAGATAGGTCGGGCGCATGGCTGCTCCGATACCGGCGGTAATATCGAATTTGCTGCCGGAGTTTTGCTCCGCGTCTGCGGCTCCGAAGAAGGCCGCGGTGGAAAAGGCTAAGGCTATGCCGCGGGGTGTTGAAAAACGCGGCCGCTTTCGGTTTGGCATGGAGAGGCTCCTGGCTTGCCTCCCCACCATGACGGGGTATCCTGAATGGCGTATGTCCCATTTGTTGCTGGCCGGAAACATTGTTGCAGGCGGCAAATATCGCGCAATACTCTCGAAATAGCGCCGCAAGCCGGGCGTGGTAAGCATGGTGGATGACGCCGATGCCTCATCTTTTGATCGTCGATGATGACGAAGATATCCTGACCCTGCTGACCGATTTCTTTGAGCGCCATGCTTATTCGGTCGCGGTGGCGCGTGATGGCGTGGAAATGTTTGCGGCTTTGGAGCGGCGTCCGGCGGATCTCGTTATTCTGGATTTGATGCTGCACGGCGAGGACGGCATCGCGCTCTGCAAGCGGCTGCGTCTGCAAGGGCGCACGCCTGTTATCATGCTGACCGCCATGACGGATCAGACCGACCGTATCGTGGGTCTTGAAGTCGGTGCCGATGACTATGTGACCAAGCCCTTTGACCAGCGGGAGCTTCTCGCCCGTGTGCGCGCCGTTTTGCGCCGGGCTAGCGATCCCGCGCAGGTGCCGCAAAGTCCAAGCCGCCCCTGTCTTTGTTTCGGCAAATGGCGTCTCGATGTGGCGCGGCGCGAGCTTCTCTCCGACAATGACACGCTGATCTTCCTCACCAGCGGCGAGTTCGATTTGCTGCTCACTTTCGTCGAGCATCCGCAGCGGGTTTTGACCCGTGATCAGCTGCTCGATGCTCGCGGTCTTCCTTATGCGGCCTATGATTCTCCCAACGACCGCACCATCGACGTGCAGGTCAGCCGCTTGCGCCGCAAGCTGGAGGATGATCCCAAGAATCCAGCGATCATCCGCACCATCCGCAATGGCGGTTATATGTTCACGCTGAAGGTCGCCGCACGATGAGATTCCGCTGGCCGCGCGACACCATTGCTTGGCGTATCGGTGCGACCATCGCTGCCGCCATTGCCTTGACCAGCGCCATGATCGCGCTGTTTCTCACCTTTGGGGGAAGATGGGCACAACCGCCGCCGGACCTGCGCTCGCTGATGGAGGAGGCTGCCGTGGTGACCGATATGATCGAGGCGGCGCCCCCGCAAGTGCGCCTCCGTCTGGCACTGGTTGCCAAGGCCGAAATCTACAGTCTGCGCTGGTATCCGAAAGACAGCGCCGCGGCTGACTGGTTCGACTCTGCCAGCAAGCGTGAGGTGCAAACGGTCGAAACCAGTGTCGTCGCAGAGTTGAATGCGCATCTGCACCGTCCGCTTGTCTTTTTCGGTTCAGAGCCGCTGCCAGGCGCGTTCCGCAATTCGTTTTTGTCTAGATGCTATCCCGATGGCCATTGCCTTGCGGTGACATTGAAAGACGGCAGCAGGCTCGTCTTCGTGGCGCCCAGCCGCAATTGGGGGCTCAGCCAGATAGCCCGGATCGCGATCCTGCTGGTTCTTTTCCTGCTCGTGGCGACGGGAATCTGCATCGTCACCACAAGGCTGGTTTCCAGTCCCATCCGCCGCTTCGCCAAGGCGGTTCATGCTGCAGGTGTGAATACGAACAGCCCTCCCATCGAGGAAAGCGGGTCGCAGGAATTGCGCGAGCTGATTGGCGCTTTCAACGGCATGCGGGCCAAGATCACGGCCTTCGTCTCCTATCGCATCGCCATGCTGGCGGCCATCAGCCACGATTTGCGCACGCCGCTGACCCGCATGCGCCTGCGCGGGGAATACATCGCCGATCCGGTGCAGCGCGAACGCCTCTTTGCCGATGTGCATGAGATGCAGGCCATGGTCGACGGCGCCTTGGCCTTCTTTCGCGGCGATAGCGATGAGGAGCCCGTGCGCGCCTTCGATCTCTCCGGTGTGCTGCAGACCATTGTCGACGATTTCGCCGATCAAGGCGTCGAGGTCGGTTACGCCGAACATGAGCATGTGGTTTATGCCGGCCGCGCCATCGCCATCAAACGCGCCGTCACCAATCTGGTGGAGAACGCCGTCAAATATGGTTCGGCCCCGGCTCTCGATTTGGCGTGCCAGGCCTCAGCGGTTGTGGTGACGGTGCGTGATCACGGCCCCGGCATTCCGGCCGAAGCGCTGGAGGAGGTCTTCGTGCCTTTCTTCCGCCTCGACAAATCGCGGCACAAGGCGCGCGGCGGCGTGGGGCTGGGCTTGACGGCGGCGCGCTCGATCCTGCGCAACCATGGCGGCGATCTTGTCTTGCGCAATCATCCCGAAGGCGGGCTGGAAGCGATTATGACCTTGCCTTTGGTAGGCGGAGCTGGTTGAGCGCTTTATTCCGCCGCTGCGATGTGGCTGTGCATGGGGGCGGTAGAGGTCTTGCGCCACTCCTGCACCATCTGGGCGGCGGCTTTCGGCGCCACGCTATCGAAAACACCAAGCGGCAGGTCTCGCGGCCCCTTCAACAGGGCAATCGCCGAGAAGGTGGCGCGGTCCAATCCGGCGCCGCGGCAGAGCACGGCCAGCGCTTCGCCAGAGGCATCCGACAGCACCGCTTGCGCGATGCGGCGCGGCACTCCGGCGCCGATGGCAAAAGCCGAGAGGAAATCGCGGGCGCCATGGCGGGCCGCCGCCAGGATCGCCACCCCATCGGCAGACAACAGCCCCACTGGGGGGACGCCTTCCAGCTCGTTGCGCATCAGGATTTCGCGGCGCATCGCGGCCGGAGCGGCGAGATAAAGCAGGTTGAGCAGCTTCAGCGGCACATCGCTGCGTCCGGCAAAGCGGGGGGCGAGATCGGCTTGGGTGGCATCATCGGCCTCGCGCAAGGCGGTTTCGAGCAGCGCCTCCATCGGCGTGCGCATGGACCCCGGATAATCTTCCGGCCAGGAAAGAATCAGCTCGGATAAGGCGCGCGCCAGCGGCGTCCATTGCCGCTCCGCCACCAGCACCAGCAAATGGCCCAGTTGCTCCTTGGCACCGCTCATACCAGCCCTCCCGCCGGGACAGTGTATAGCAGCGAGCGTTAAGCTTTTGTTGGCGATGGCGTGCGGCGAAGCGGCTTTTTTGTCCGTATCCGGACGGGAACCTCAGTCCCCGGCCACAATCCAGCGGTCGTTGTAGAAGCCGTTGAAGGTCGTGCGCACCGCCACCGTATAGGCCCCCATGGCATCGAAGACGATGAAGTCGCCGGCCTCGATGGTGTTGGGCAGCATTTGCGGCCGCGGCAGCACGTCCAGCGTGTCGCAGGTGGGGCCGTAAACCCGGTAAGGTTTGGCTGTGCCTTTCAGGGGCTCGGCCACGCCCCTGGCGGAAAGCCGGAACGGCCGGTTGGGATAATCGGCATCGAAGCCCGGCAGGGTCAGCTCGTCGAAACTGCCATAGGTGCCGTCATTGAGATACAGCCGGTCGCCTTTGCGCAGCACCACCTGGGCAATCACCGAGATGCCTTCGGCGACCAGCGCGCGGCCTGGTTCGCAGAACAGCGCCAGATTGGGGATTTCCAGCGTGTCGATGGCTTCCTTGATGGTGTCGAAATACCAGACGAAGGGCGGCACATCGTTGTTGAGATAAGGCGCCGGGAAACCGCCGCCGATGTCGAGGGCGACGATCTTGACGCCGGCCTTGTCGATCGTCCGCCGCACGATCTCCACCGCTTGGGCATAAGAGAACGGCGACAGACATTGGCTGCCGACATGGAAGGTGATGGCCGGCTGGGCGCCTGCCGCGGCGACGCGCTTCAAGAGCCGCGCGCCTTCATCGGGATTGGTGCCGAATTTGGAGGAGAGTTCCAAGAGCGCGCCGCCCAGCGCCGCCGCCAGCCGCACGAAGATGCGCAGCTTCGAGGGATCGCTGATCTCGGAGAGCAGCTTGTCGAGTTCGAAATCGCAATCGATCACGAAATCGGTAACGCCGAATTGTTCGAACGCCGCCTTGGCATGGCCGGGCAGGCGCACCGGCGCCATGAAATGGCAGACCGCATCGGGGAAGCGCTCTTTCACCATTTTCACTTCGCCGAAGGAGGCGGTGTCGAAATGATGGATGCCCGAGGCCCAGACCAGCTCCATCGCTTGCGGCGAAGGGTTGGCTTTCACCGCATACATCGGGGTGCCGGGAAAATAATCCAGGAAGCGCGCCGCCGCGGCTTTGAACTTCGCGGGCTGCAGCACATAGACCGGCTCGGTCGGCTTCAGCGCCGCAATCGCCTCTTCGACCGTGGAAAACCGCGGATACGCGAACCGCGCAGGAGCGTTCATCAGCGCTGCCCCAAAAACTCACGCCGTTACATGGGGCAGAGGGGGGTGAGGGTCAAGAGGCTGCGTCAGAGGGGGCGGAACCCTTCAACCTCCCCTTGGTGGGGAGGTCGAAATTTGCGTTAGCAAATTTCGGGTGGGGGGGTAGGCTTTAAGAGATTCCTGCGGAGGCGGTGGAACGCTATGTTTCAACTTTCCCCTTGTGGGGGCGAGTAGCGCCAGCGTGCGAGCGATCCGGCATAGCCGGAGGCGAAGCCGGACGGGTGGGGCGTACGAAAAAAGAGCTGCTCAGGCGGTGTCGGCGATTTTCAGGTCTTCGTCATTAAGAAATTCGATTGCCTGGATTACACGAAGCGCGCTGAGGGGCAGCGCGAACCAAACAAGTAATTCCATCGCTGTCAGGAGTGGGTACCCCGCCCCCTTTGCCAACAGGACAAGGATATTTGCACCGGCGCAAAAGGCGAGCAAACCAAAAATCATCTTCGCCGCAGTCCTGGAGCGTCCCAAATACGCACGAGCTACAGCGATGCAAAACACTGCTCCCAACAGTACTGCAGGTGTTTTGCTGACAAATGTGGCCACGACACATAGACAGGCCCAAACAATCCAGCCGATGCCGCAATAACGAATGATCCGGTTTGCCGTCTCCGAGGCTGAAATCGTGCCAAACCAAAAATTCATCTGATCCAAGCCCCCGCGACGTGGATAAATATTGCATTGCGCCTATTGCGTCGCAAACGGCAAGAGAGCGCAGAGCGAACGCCTTGGCGTGGTCTGCGCAATCCCGCTAACAAAAAGCCTTTCAGGGAAAATGGGATGGGGACCCGGGTGGTCTTGCGGTGCGGGGGGGCAAACCGCATAGGGCTTGGCCCGGGTCCCCGCCTGCTCGCCGAGGGGGGGGGTGGCGAGCAGGCATTCGTCAAACTCTAGCCGTCTTCAGTCGTCGGTGCCTTGGGCCGGGCGATCGCCGCGCATGGGGTGATCACCCATCATGCCGGGGCCGCCATGCATACCGCCGCGCATCATCGCTCCGCGATGGTCCATGAAGCGTTCGGCCATCCGCATGCGCATCATGCGTTGTTCATGACCGGCGCGTTTCAAGGTTTCGGCCTGGTTCGTATCCAGAGATTTCACCAGCGCTTCCAGCGCCGGGGTCTCGGCTTTCAGATCGGTGAGGCGCGTTTCCAGCATAGCGATCTGGCGCTTGCGATGATCGATGATGGAGGCATCGCGATCGAGCGGCTTCATCTCTTCGCATTTCGCCGAATTGGCTTTCACGGCGGTCAGCTTCACATTCTTCCAGCGCTCGAACAGCGGCTTCTGTACGCTCGTCAGCTTGAGGCGCACTTCCAGCTCGGCAAAGCGGCCGACCGCATGGGCGTAATGGTTGTTGCACATCTCCGCATGACGCTCGTTCATGCGGGCGGCCCAATCGGCCTTATCGGCCTTTGGCGGCTGAGGCGCGTCTTGCGCCAGCGCCGCGGGCGCGGCCAGAAACAGGGCGGCGGCCAGGGCCGGAGTGGTGAACTTCATGGGTGTCTCCCGTGTGATGTCGGGAATTCAACGCCATCAACCTTGCCCTCCGTCTGTCAGCGTACTGAAATCGGCGTAATTGTTGGCGCAATCGTTGGCAGCCGCGACAGATTTGAGCGGCTCTAGGCAAGCGACGGAAGTGTTAGGGTTGTGCGTTAATCGAGATTAGCCGCGCAAATCCCGGATGGTTTTCTGTCCGTCGGCTGCGGGCTGGTAAACATAGGTCATCTCGGTGAGCGCGCGCTGGAACAGCTCCGGCGTGACCGAAGGCGGCAGCTCGAAAGCATCGGCGCCGACGCGCTTCAGATAGGCGATCTGGTCATAAAGATAATCGCCGCTGGCGCGGATCTCGCCTTGGAATTTCAGCCTTGTGCGCAGGATTCGCGCCCAGGAGAATGGCCGCCCGTCACGGAATTTGGGAAATTCCAGCACCACCAGCGAGAGGCGCTCAAGATCGCTGCCGATGCTCTCCGGGGATTCCTCGCTCGTCAGTTTCACGCCCAAGGGCTGGTTGCGCGACAACAGCGCTTCGCGGTCGGCCCTGAGCCGCTTCAAGGAGACGATCACCGCGCCATCCGGCAAAGCAGCGTCATCGGCCACGGTGACATAAGCGTCTTCAATGACTTTGCCGTCTCGGATCAAGGTGGTCATGCTGTTCACCAACCAAAGCCTGTCATGGCCCGCAACTGCGGGCCATCCAGGTGACATCTGTTCTGCGTTTGCAGGAGAGCCGCGCCATAGTTCTGGAGCGGCGTGCCAGCCTCAACTGGGTCGCCCGCATTTGCGGGCGATGACATGCCGGCGCCATTCTTAATGAGCGGCATGGAGCTGCTCCCCATAAGCGACATTCTTGAACGGCTCGATGCCGAGGCGGCGGGTGGTGTCGAGGAAGCGTTCGCCGGGTTTGCGCAGTTTCACATACAGATCCACGATCCGCTCGACCGCATCGACGATTTCATGCTCGCCGAAGCCGGGGCCGAGAATCTGGCCGATGGAGGCATCTTCCGCCCCTGAGCCGCCAAGCTGAAGCTGATAGAATTCGACGCCCTTCTTATCGACACCGAGAATGCCGATATGACCGGCATGATGATGGCCGCAAGCATTGATGCAGCCGCTCATCTTGATCTTGAGTTCGCCGATGTCGTGCTGGCGCTCGAAATCCGCAAAGCGCTCGGCGATCTTCTGCGCGATCGGAATGGAGCGCGCATTGGCCAGATCGCAGTAATCGAGACCGGGGCAGCAGATGATGTCGGTGATCAGCCCGGCATTGGCCGTGCCTAGCCCCAGCGCCGCAAGCCGCGCATAGATGGCCACCAGATCCTTCTGCTTGACATGCGGCAGCACCAGATTCTGCTCATGGCTGACGCGGATTTCGTCGTAACCGAAATCGTCCATCAGCTGGGCAAGGCCGTCGAGCTGTTCATGGCTGCAATCGCCCGGCACGCCGCCAATCGGCTTCAAGGACACCGTGGCGATGGCATAGCCTGGCATACGGTGTTTGTGGAGGTTGGAGGCCACCCATTGGCCTAGCGCGCCTTCGCTCGGCAGTGCGATATCGTCCAGCGTTTCGAAGGCGGGCGGCTTGAAATAGGCTTCGATGCGGGCGCGTTCGGTTTCCGGCACCTGCAAGCTGCCGCTTTTCTTGATTTCCAGGAATTCGCGCATCACCCGCTCGCGCATTTCGGCCTCGCCGAGCGCATAGGCGAGGATCTTGATGCGGGCTTTGTAGATGTTATCGCGGCGGCCGTTTTCGTTGTAGACGCGCAGCACCGCTTCCAGGAAGGCCAGCAGATCCGGCTTCTCGACAAAATCGCCCACCACATAGCCGGTGGCTGGCGTCCGTCCCAAGCCGCCGCCGACCCAGATCTTGTAGCCGGTCTTGCCCGCCTCGTTCTGCACGATCTCCACGGCCATATCGTGGAACCGCAAGGCGGCGCGGTCATGTTTGCTGGCGCCCACTGCGATCTTGAATTTGCGCGGCAGGAAGCTGAATTCGGGGTGCAGGCTCGACCATTGCCGGATCAGCTCGCCGACGGGCCGCGGATCTTCGATCTCGTCCGCTGCCGCGCCTGCGAAATGATCGGATGTCACGTTACGGATGCAATTGCCGCTGGTCTGAATGGCATGCAGTTGCGCGGTGGCCAGCTCGGCAAGGATATCCGGCACATCCTTCAGCTTCGGCCAGTTGAATTGCAGGTTCTGGCGGGTGGTGAAGTGGCCATAGCCTTTGTCGTATTTGCGCGCGATATGGGCGAACATGCGCATCTGCGCCGCCGACAAGGTTCCATAAGGCACGGCAATGCGCAGCATGTAGGCGTGCAGTTGCAGATAAAGCCCGTTCATCAGACGGAAGGGCTTGAACTGGTCTTCGTTGAGTTCGCCTCTTAACCGGCGTTCCACCTGGAAGCGGAACTGCTCGGTGCGCTCGCGCACGAATTGCGCATCGAACTCGTCATAGCGATACATCGTCTACCTCGCGGCCTGTTTGCCGAGATCGGGGCGCACGCTCGGGCCTAAGGCGCGGATGATCTCGCGTTCCTTCAAAGGCCGGTCGCCTTTCATCTCGAAGAGATAGGGGCTCACGACCACATTCCTGGCCACGAAATCTTTGGCGGCGGCGAGGGCGGCTTGGGCTTCCTCTTCGCTCTCGAAAAAGTCGGCCTCGGCCAGGGATTCGGTCCAATCCCCGCCCTTCCAATAAAGGACAATGCCGTCGATCAGCCGGTTTGCGGTGAGCTTCTGTGCCATGGACTACAACTCCCACCTTAAGGCTTTCAAATCAAGTCTTTACAGAGATATTGCTGTAAATAAAGATAAGCCACATGGAATTTTTGTGAAATATGACCGGTTGGTTGCTGCGGCTGTCGCAACGGAACGTCTCAGATACGTGATTGGTGCTTCCTCAATGGTTACCGCATGATAGCGGTATCAGGAGGAAACTATGCCGCAAAAAACAATACTCAGCGGCCTCTTTGTCATGGCTTTGGCGGGGCCTTGCGCAGCCGCTGGTCTGACCGTGAGCGCCGGTAATACGCTGGAAGAACAAGGCCTCAGCGTCATCGTCCACCAGAACAAATTCCATCCCATTTTCTTTGATGAAAAGAATGCCGCCATCCAGATTGTCTTGCATGACGAGCGCATCGCCACCGATGGCGAAGTCCGTCTCAATCCAACGCCGGAGCAATGGGACCCGGTCCCGCTGTTTGTTTCGCTCAAGCGCGGCAAGGCCCCGGACCAGATCGTGGTGCGCTCGGGCTATGACAAGCAAGGCCTGCATTACACCACCGAAGTAACGGCCGAAGAGGGCGGTTTCCGCATCACCGTCAATCTCGATAAGCCGCTGCCGCAGGAGCTGGTCGGCAAGGCCGGCTTCAATCTCGATTTCCTGCCCACCTCGTATTTCGGCAAGACCTATGTGATGGGCAATGCGCCGGGCCTCTTCCCGCGCACACCGGTCGGGCCGATGCAGAAGAACGGCTCCGGCGATCCGCAAGCTTTGGCGCAAGGCGCCAGCACCATCACCTTGTCGCCGGAAGATCCGCTGACCCGCGTCTCGATCACCTCCGACGCCGCGCCGCTGGCCCTTTATGATGCGCGCAACCGCGCCCAGAACGGCTGGTTCGTGGTGCGGGCGATGATCCCGGCCGGTGTCAGCAAGAACGCCGTGGTCTGGCATGTGAAGCCCAATGTCGTTGCGGGCTGGACGCGGCCGCCGGTCGTCTCCTTCAATCAGGCCGGCTATACGCCGAACCGCAATAAGGTGGCGATGATCGAACTCGACCCGCTTTATCAGGGGCCGGACGACGCCAGCCTGGTCCGCATCGGCAATGACGGCAAAGTGCAGCCGGTGTTGACCGCCAAGATCAAGCCGTGGGGCAAGTGGACCCGGTATAATTACGCCAGCTTCGATTTCTCCAGCATCAAAGAGCCGGGCGTCTATGCCATCTCTTATGCGGGCAAGACCACCAATCCTTTCCGCATCGCCGCCGACGCTTATGATCACATCTGGCAGACCTCGCTCGACACCTATATCGCCGAGCAGATGGATCATATGACGGTACGCGAACAATATCGCGTCTGGTCTGGGCTCTCGCATATGGATGATGCCCGCCAAGCCCCGCCCAATATCGTCCATTTCGATGCCTATAAGATGGGGCCGCATCTGGATTCGCCGTTCAAACCGGGCGAGCATATTCCCGGGCTGAATGTCGGCGGCTGGCAGGATGCAGGCGATTACGACATCCAGACGCCGGAAAATTCTTTTGTGGTGCGCGACCTGGTACGCGGGCGCGAACTCTTCGGTCTCGATTGGGACGAAACCACGATCGATGAGAAGGCGCATATGGTCGAAATCCGCAAACCCGATGGCGTGCCCGATGCCGTCCAGCAGATCCGTCACGGCACCTTGCAGCTCTTGGCGCAATACAAGGTCTTCGGCCATGCCATTGTCGGCATCGTCGATCCGGTGCTGAAGCAATACACCCATCTCGGCGATTCCGGTTCGCAATCGGATCGCATGATCTATGATCCATCGCTGGGGCCGGATGAGATGAAGGATGGCCGCTCGGGTAATCCCGATGACCGCTGGGCTTTCACCAGTGATGTTCCGGCCAATGATTATTATGTGGCGGGCGGATTGGCGGCGGCTTATCGCACCCTCAAGGACTCCGATCCGGCGCTGGCCAGCGAAGCTCTGGCCGCTGCCAAAGTGCTTTGGAGCAATCAGCAGAATCCGGGCGGACGCATGGACCGTCCTGGCCGCGATGACGCGCCGCGCATGTTCGATGCCGCTGCGGTATCCGCTACGGTGGAGTTGATCCAGTCCACCAAAGGCGATGCGCTTTACACGGCGAAGCTGCGTGCCTTATTGCCGGTGATCAAGGAGAACTTCGCTTGGCTCGCCGGGGATGCCATTGCCGCCATGCCGTATATGGACGCTTCCTATCGCGACACGCTGGTTGCGCTGGTGAAGGACACCAAAGCCAAAGTCGATGCCGAACTCGCCAAGACGCCTTTTGGCGTGCCGGTGTCGCTCGGCACTTGGGCGGGCTCCGGTCAGGTGGCGAATTTCGGCACCACCATGTATCTCCTGCACAAGGCTTTCCCGGGGATCATCGGCAAGGACTACACGCTGAATGCCATCGATTATCTCTTGGGCCGTCACCCGGTGCACAATCTTTCGCTGGTGACGGGTGTCGGCGCGGCCTCCAAACTCATCATGTATGGCCATAACCGCGCTGACTATTCTTTCGTGCCGGGCGCGCTGGTGCCGGGCGTGATCGTGATCAAGCCGGACTTTCCGGAGCAGAAGCTGGATTGGCCGTTCCTGTGGTTCGAAAACGAAGCCACCGTGGCAGGCACCGCCGGTTACATCCTCACCGCCAACGCCGCCATCGCCGCGGCGAAGGAATAAAAAATCCTCCCCCTGAAAGGGGGAGGTGGTCACGAAGTGACCGGAGGGGGGCCGCCTCTCCGCGTGATAATAAAAAAACCGCCGGGTTTTGCGACCCGGCGGTTTCGCTTTAGCAAAGGGCTTTGTTATTACGCCACGCGCGACATGCAGCCGGCGATGTCGGCTTTGGCATCTTCACCGATCGGAGCGATGCCGAACTTCTCCACCAGCACGCCGACTAGCGCCGGTGTCAAGAACGCTGGCAGCGTCGGGCCCAGCTTGATGTGGCGCACGCCGAGCGCCAGCAAGGTCAGCAGGATCGCCGCCGCTTTCTGCTCGAACCAGGAGACGATCAGCGACAGCGGCAGCTCGTTGACGCCGCAGCCGAAGGCTTCCGCCAGCTTGGTGGCGACGATCAGCGCCGAATAAGCATCGTTGCACTGGCCCATATCGAGCAGGCGCGGAATGCCGCCGATGCTGCCGAAGTCATGCTTGTTGAAGCGGAACTTGCCGCAACCCAGCGTCAGCACCACGGTATCCTTCGGGGTGTTGTCGGCGAAGTCGGTGAAGTAGTTGCGGCCCGATTTGGCGCCATCGCAGCCGCCCACCAGGAAGAAGTGCTTGATGGCGCCGCCTTTGACCGCGGCGATCACCTTGTCGGCGACCGAGAGCACCGCTTCCCGGCCGAAGCCGACCGTGATGCTCTGGTCGGCGCCGTCTTCGGCAAAGCCGGGCAGGGCCAAGGCATGCTCGGCCACGGCGCTGAAATCATCGCCGTCCAGATGCTTGATGCCGGGCCAGCCCACCGGACCCAGGGTATAAACGCGATCGCGGTATTTCGGCGTCGGCTTGATCAGGCAGTTGGAGGTGAAGACGATTGTGCCGGGGAAATCGGCGAATTCGATCTGCTGATCCTGCCAGGCGCCGCCGTAATTGCCCTTCAGATGCGGGAAGGCTTTCAGTTTGGGATAGCCATGCGCCGGCAGCATCTCGCCATGGGTATAGACATTGATGCCTTTGCCGTCGGTGGCTTTCAGGATCGCGAGCAAATCTTTCAGATCATGACCGGTAACCAGGATGGCTTTGCCCTTCACCGGGGTGACGCGCACCATCGTCGGCTCTGGCGAACCGAAGGTGCCGGTGTTGGCGGCATCGAGCGCCTGCATGGCGGTGAAATTCACGCGGCCGAGTTCCAGCCCTTCTTCCAGGAGCACGCCGAGATCGGCTTCTTCCGTCGCCAGCTTGTCGAGGGCGCGCTCGATACCGGCGAACACCGCCTCGCGTTCTTCACCCAGCACCGAAGCGTGATGGCCGTAAGCGGCCACGCCTTTGACGCCGAACAAGAGCAGCGAGCGCAGGCCCACCGCATCCTCGCCCATGCGCTCGACGCCATATTTCACACCGGCCTCTTTGGCTTGGGCCAAGAGGCCTGCCTGATCGGCCGCCGGGGCGAACACTGCCGGGCCGCTCAAGGCTTCCGGTTCTTTGCCCGCGGCGCGCGCGGCAGCTTCATAGAGCGCCTTTATGCGGGCGCGCACGCTGGCGGCTTGGTGAATCCAGCCGACGAATTTGTCGGCATCAAAATTGACATTGGTGAGGGTCGAGAACACCGCGAACATCAGGAAGCGGTCGGCTTCGGCATCGCTCTTGCCAAGCGCGCGGGCGCGGCTCGCATACTGCGCGATGCCTTTGCAGAGATGGATCAGGATGTCTTGCAGGTCGCTGGTCGCCGCATCCTTGCCGCACTGCCCCCGCGAGCCGAAACAGGCGTTGATGCCTTCATCGAATTGCGTCTGTTCGCATTGATAACAGAACATGTCTCTCTTCCTTGCTGTTCGCGTTTCCGTAAAAGAAGTATTCTACGTACTTCTATTGTGAAACTGTACGCCCCCAAAAAGAGGCATGCGAACTGACCGATTGCCGCACGGGTTGTAGGGGTAAGGCGGGGGAATGGCTGCGGTGAGTGCGCCTGCGTCCCGGACGCACAATTCGCTTTTGGAAATACACTTCAGAACAAAGCCTTACGAAGATTCTTGAAAATCAAGCCGGGGCTACTAGACTCTCTAGCAAATGGATTGGGGTTATCCCGGTCGGCGCTGGGCTTCGATGCAAATCGAGGCCCTTCGACTTTCAGGGGAAGACCTTGAGACCCCAGCCGAGAATCTGTCCCTGCGGCGAACGGCGAATCCGGTGGCTCAGCGCGGCATATGCTGGGTTTGGGGCGGCAGGATTCATGATGTGGCGGGCGATCGGGTAAGCCGCAAGGTCGGACATCTGCAGCCCCGGCATGTTCGCGAGTTTGTTGGCAAACACCATCTGAAACGGAAGCTGGCCCCACATATTCTCTCCTGCACAAATGCTGGAGAAGCGGGCGGCTAACGCACCATCTTCGGCTTTGCCTCTCTCCTCAAAAACGCACACTGTTGTGTTTGTGCTGTCTCCTTGGTCGCGCAGAAATGCGTACAGCCTCTCCAGACAGAACATAAGCGAGATATCGTAAGGGTTGGCTGGATGGGCGTAGTGATTGAGGTGGGCAGTTTTATGGATCGCGGCGGCAATCAGCGTTACCGATGAGACTTGGAAATACTCGGCAATGTCCTGCATGAATTCGGTGCGCAGCGGCTGGTCTTGTAGAATTTGAAATGGTCCAAGGCGCTTTCTGATCTCCCGGGAATGAAAGACCACAGCATCATGGCCGAAGTATTTGAACTTGATTGAAGAGAACTTTCGTAACTCCTCGCCCGCATAATCATCGATCTTGAAAACGCATCCGCATAGGACGAACACAGGATATGTCGGATCGATGTTGGCTAGGCCGTGATCCCCGCTTTCATCGAAATAGGCAATGTGTGATGACCAAGCCATCCGCTCTGCCCTCCCCCATGAGAACTGTAGCACCGCATACCGCTTGCGGCGTTCCTAGATTTGAGGCGCAAGTCAATCGCATTTGCGCGTCCGTGAGTTCTCGGAAAAACAAAAGGCGCCGGGGACTCCAGCGCCTTTCTTATGAAGTCTCTGATGAGACGATCAGTTCTGTCCGCTGTCGCCCGGCGGCGGGGCGGTCTTGGGCGGGTCGTCGCTGCCGAACAGGCGTTTGAAGAAATTCCCGATCGGGTCTTTGCGTTCGCGCTGGGGCTGCTGCTCGCCTTGGGTATCGAATTGCGGAGTCTTGTTGATTGCCGCTTCGTCATCCGAAGAGAAGCTCGGGCCGCTCGATAGCTGCATGCCGTTTTCGTCGACCGCTTCCTGTTCCGCCGAGCGGTCGAGGGCCCGGGCGGGCAAGCCTTCTTCGGCCGTCTTCATCACCGTCTTCCAGATCGCCGCTGGCAAGGTGCCGCCGGTGACGTTCTTCATCGGCGAAGAATCGTCATTGCCGACCCACACGCCGGTCACATAATCGGCGGTGAAGCCGACGAACCAGGCATCATGGGAATCCTGCGTCGTGCCGGTCTTGCCCGCCGCTTCATGCGTCCAGATACCAGCATTGCCGCCGGTGCCATGGGCCACCACATTGTACATCATGGCGGTGAGGTCGCGATTGACATGGCTCGCCACCACGCGCTCGCCCGGAATATCCTTGCGCTTGTAAAGCGTGCGCCCGTCCGGCCCGTTGACTTGCGTCACCATAAAGGGGTGCACGCGCAGGCCGCCGGAGGCGAACACCGCATAAGCACTGGTCAGTTCCAGCGGCGTCACTTCCGCGGTGCCCAGCGCCAGCGAGGGATTGGGCTCCAGCTTGGAGGTGATGCCGCAGCGCTTGGCCGCTTCCACCACCGCATCGATGCCGACTTCCTGCGAGACCTGCACCGCGATGGTGTTGACCGAATGGGCCAGCGCATCGGAGAGCGTGAGCGTGCCGTAAGAACGGCCGCCGAAATTGGTCGGTGTCCAGCCATTGATCGAGACCGGCTGATCGTCGCGCGTTTCCCAGGGCGACAGGCCCGCTTCCAATGCCGCCAGATAGACGAAGGGCTTGAACGCCGAACCCGGCTGGCGATGCGCCTGGATGGCGCGGTTGAAGGTGGATTCGGTGTAGTCGACGCCGCCGATCATGGCGACGACGGCGCCATCCGGCTTCATCATCACCACCGCGGCTTCATGGGCGTTGGCCTTCTGACCGGCCTTGCTGAGGATGACGGCATGGGCTGCGCGCCGCGCCGCATCCTGCAGTTTGGGCTCCAGCGTGGTGCGCACGGTGAGATCGCCGCCGACCGGCTGGCCGCTGGCTTGTGCGAGGCGCAAGGCTTCGTCGCGCGCCGCATCGAGATAATAGTTGCGGGCTTCGCTGGTGGCGCGGTCCACCACCACGCCCGGATGGTCATGGGCTTCTTTGGCTTGATCCTGTGTGATCGCCTTGGTGTCGACCATGGTGCTTAAGACCACATCGGCGCGTTCCTGTGCGGCGGCAAGATCGCGGCGCGGCGAGAACACGCTTGGCGCGCGGGTCAGGGTTGCCAGCATCGCCGCTTCGCCCAGCGTCAGGTTGCGGGCGGATTTGCCGAAATAGATATGGGCCGCGCCATCGACGCCATAAGCGGCGGAACCGAGATAGATGCGGTTGAGATAAAGCTCCAGGATCTGTTTCTTGGAGAGCGACTTCTCCAGCATCGCCGCATCCATTTCCGTCTTCAAGCGGCGGGAGAGGGTGCGGGCCTGGTTGGTGTAGAGAATCTTCGCGGTCTGTTCGGTGATGGTCGAGCCGCCCGCCACGGCATGGCGCGCCCGCACATCGGCCCACAGCGCCCGCACGATGCCGCGCGGATCGACACCGTGATGCTCGTAGAAGCGGCGGTCTTCCATGGCGATAAAGGCGGCCGGCAGATAAGGCGGCATGTCTTCCAGCCGCAGGCGTTCGCCCACAGCAGCGCCGCGCCGTCCCACCACATCGCCGCGCGCGTCGAGGAAGGTGAAGGCCACCGGCCGGTTGAGGGCGTAGAGGTCTTGTTTGGTGTCCAGTGGCGGCGCGATCAGCCCCAGCACGGTGGGCATCAAAAACAGCGCCAGCAACGGCAGGCTGATCAGCGCCACCGCCCAGACACAGACCTTCAACAAGGTGCGATTGTTCGAAATGATCCAGCCTCCCAAGGCATCAACGGCGCTAAGGAACCCTTCCCAAATACGGCCCATGAACGCTCCCCTCGGCAAGGGTGCGCTAGGTGACCCAATTTTGGGGCGGTTTCAAGACGCTGCTACCTTAACGCCATGACAGAAATCTGCGGCAGCCGCGATTAGCCTTTGTTTCCGGCAGCTTTTCCGGCCAGCAGCCGCGCCAGGGCCGGGCCGGTGGCGGTCACGGCCAGGAAGCGTGCCATCTGCATGGTCATGACAAAAGGCACATCCACTTTGCTGGAGGCGGCGATGATGGCCACCGAATCCGCGCCGCCTGGGCTGGTGGCGAGATAGGCGGTGAGAGGATCGATCCCCGCCACGTAAGACAGCACCACGCCGAAGCCGGCGCAGATGCTGATCAAGACCAGGATGGCGCCGAGCAGCCGCGGCAAGGCACGGGTGGCATGCAGCAGGATGGCCCGGGTGAAGCGCAAACCGATGGCCCAGCCGAACAAGGCATAGCTTGCCGCTAACAGCCAAGGCGGCAGCACGATATCGAGAAGGCCCGCTTCGCTCAGCACAATCGCCGCCACCATCGGCACCAGAAGACCGCCGGCCGGAATCTTGAAACGATGCGCAAGAAAACCGCTGCCCCAGCAGACCGCCAGCGTGGCCACAAAGCCTTTCACCTCGAAAGCGGGAAACCAATCCACCGGCGGCAGCCGATGTCCGCTGGCCGTCATGGTGAGGCTGGCAATCAGCGAAGCGGTTCCGGCCACGCACATCACCCTGAGATATTGCATGAAGGCCACCAGGCGCACATCGGCGCCGAAGGCTTCGGCCATCACCACCATGGTCGAGGCTGCGCCAGGTGACGAGCCCCAGATCGCGGTGGTGCCCGGCAGTACGTGCCAGCGTGTGAGCAGCCAGCCGATGGTGGCCGCCACGATCACCGTCGAGCCGACGCCCAAGAGCAGCACCGGCCAATTGGCGAGGATGTTGCCGAGATGGGAGAAGGGCAGGCTGCGTGCGATCATGACGCCGACGATGGCTTGCGCGCCGCCATACAAGACGCCCGGCACGCGGATGGTTCCCCCGCCTGCGGCAAAAAGGATTCCGGCGATCATCGGGCCCAGCAACAGCGCGGCTGGCAGATGCAGCGCTTCCAGCGCCGCCAGGAACAGCAGAGATAAAGCAAAAACGGCGGCCCATTGCGCGCCTTTGCGGGGCACAAGGAACACCATCAGCCGTTGCAGAACGCGCGCCATCTCGCTTCTGTCCTGGCCTCTCTTTGCGGCCAATGCAAGACGCCCTCTTGATCTTTACCTTCCTTCCCGTCTTCTTGCGGCGATGGAAGCCTTTCTCGTTACTTTGTCCGCCGTCGCCGTGGCAGAAATCGGCGACCGCACCATGCTCCTCGCTCTGATGCTGGCCTGCTGCTATCGCAAGCCTTGGGCGATCATCGGCGGCATCGTGACGGCGACGCTGGCCAATCATCTTGTCGCTGGTTTGATCGGCATCCTGCTCGCCGATTGGCTGACGCCGCGGCTTTTGGATGGCATTGTTGCGGTGTGCTTGATGGGCATGGCGGGCTGGACGCTGGTCCCGGACAAGGAAGGCGCCGCACCGGATTGCTCCAACCGCAACGCTTATTTCGCCACCCTGACAATCTTCTTTTTCACCGAGATCGGCGACAAGACCCAGATCGCCACCACGGCGCTGGCCGCGGCGTATCACAATCTGTGGTCCGTGGTCGCCGGTTCGACGCTCGGCCTTCTCATCGCCGATGCGCCGGTGGTGTTCTTAGGCAATGCCTTTGCCGCGCGCCTGCCGCTCAAGACCATCCGCATCGTCGCGGCCTTGATCTTTGCCGTCCTCGCTGTCGTCTTCGCCGTGCGCGCGGTGATGGGTTAGGGCTTTGCGGGCTCAGCCGCCGGTGAGGCGTCGGGCTGCCAGATAATCTCTGCGCGCCATGGGACTTCCACCGGTTTGCCGTCTTTGGTTGCAGGCCTATAACGCCAGTACCGCACACATTCGAGGGCGGCAGCATCGAGGTCGGCATTGCCGCTGGAATTGGCAACGGCGGGGCTGCGCACTTGGCCCTCGGCCGTTATGAAAAAGCGCACAGTGGTGGTGCCGCCGATCTTCGCTTTGAAAGCTTCTGGAGGATAATCCTGGGCACAGATATGAGGTATGGGAACGCGTTTTAGGCTCTGCGCGCCGGTTTTGGGGTCCTTCACCCAGTCCATCGCCATACGATGTTGTCCGACCAGCAGTGTGCCGAGTGGCATGACGGGGTTGAAATTCCACCGGCTCACGCAAGAAACAAGACCTTCGTCTTGCTTTGGATCGCCGCTGGTTTGCAGCACCATGACGTTTTTCAGCAAACCGCCGCGCGTACCTTCAAAATAAAGCAGTGTCGGTCGTACGGCGCTTTTCTGGGGCCGCTCGACAAAAAAAGAGCAGCCATTGTCAGCCAGGTCGCCGTTGGCTTGCGGCGGCACACCTTCGGCAAGCGCCGGCATGACGAAGAGCAGCAACGCGGCGAGAAACAGCTTCATTGATCCCCCCAACAATTTCCCGGTGATCAGGTTGGAAGGCTACGCCGCCCGCTTGCGGTTGCAAATATACTATTGCGCGCAAAAGCTACACAAACGCCATCGCGCCCAAGACGATGCCGCCGAGGCCGAGGGCGGCCGCCGCCTGCCACAGCCAATTCTTGCGCGTCACTAGCGAAACGGTCGACAGCGCAATGGCGATCTCGAACAGCGTCGCCGACGCGGCCAGCCAATGATGGCGTTCCTCATGGGCGCGGCTTTCGGCGACCAGCCGGGCGCGTTCGGCTTCCGCATCCTGGGCGCGCTTTCTGATATCAGCCTGTTTGGCGGTCTGCTCTTTCGCCGTTTTGGCATAAGCGGCGGCTTTGGCCGGATTGAGCTCGGCTGCCACGGTATAAAGATGGCGCTTGATGCTGTCGGCCTGGTATTCGGCCCAGGCATCGGTGGCTTCGTCCTGGCTCAGTGTCGCTTCGCCCGTGGTGGCCAGTGCCTTGGCGGTTTCGATGGCTTCGAGATTGCCTGCTACGGCGGCGAGCACCGCAAGGGCCGCCACCAGCACGGCCAGGCGCGAGACGAAACTGTCATGGCCATGCCCTTCATGGGCGAGGTGTTCGGTATGCTCATGCGCTTCCAGCGGTGCGTCGTGCATCGGCAAGGCCCTCGAAATTTATCCGGAGGTCCGCTTTTTACGCTGGGATCAGGCGCGGCGCAATCTTGTTGGTGCGCAAAGCAGATTGGCGGTTTTTAAGGTGCCGCTTTGTGCGCCGTCGCCTCGGTGACGAAAAGCATCCGCTCGCGATAAGAAATGTAGAGGTGCAGCCTTGCCAGCACGTCCATGCCGACCAGAATTTTGGGCCAGCCAGGAGGCATCTGGTGCACGGAGTACGGATCGAGCCGGATGACCGGTGAGCTTACATTCACGGCGCCTTTTTCGCCGAAGCTCATTTTTTGGAAGGTGTAACGGTAGGAACCTTCGGGCTGTCGTAATTTCGTGAGTCCCGCTATGCCATCGGCAATCGCGAAATCCTGTTTTGCCGTATCGAGATCAAGGGTCGTGATAGGGGAGCCAGTATCGAGAATAGCCAGCTCTTCTTTGCCGTCTATCGACACGGGCACAACGAGCTTGCTCGTGTTTATCCCAGCAACCGGCACATCGCGCGCCTGTTTGCGGAAGGGGATGCGGGCAGCATTGGCTTCGTCGGCCCAATAAATCACATCGCCAGGGCAATGGTTGGGATCAATCAGATTGAGTTTGCCATGTGCGAAATCGAAATCAAGATCGAAACGGGCCAGGAAATCGGTGCCGAGCAGCCCGTCGGCGCCGCTCCGCATCTCTACCGGCATCACGAACAGCGTTGAATGATCGAATGTAAGGCGGCCGATCTGGAGCACATCCACATGGGTGAGCTTGTCCATTTTGTGGCCGCCCCATAGCCCGTTGATAGAATTGGGCAAGGCTTCTTTTGTGAGCCCCAGCGCTTCGACTGTATGAGGCGTAATCATGCTGTGATCGGAGCCGGTATCGACGACCAGCTTGAGCGGGTGGCCGTTCACCTGCACAGCCGTCATGATATGACCGGTACCGTCTGGCATGATATCAAGCGCTGCCAGCCGTTTCAGATGGCAGTCCTGCGCTTGTGCACTGGCCACCAACAAAACCGCGGCCGCAAGAATGTGCCGGAACATATGCCCCCCCCCTTTTTGCAGCTTGCCGTGCTGCTAGGGGTGCACTCTATGATTGCCGCTTGGGGCGGTGCAATGCGGCAGGTTAGGGGCAGCCGGCGATGCGGCTGGGAATGTCGGCGTTCTCGTCGTGATACCAGCTGGCGCAGATGCGGTGATAGCCATCGGCGATGGTCAGGGGAATGCCGCGGGCGGCATCGCCGCGCACCAGCAGCACCGGCGACAGCGCTTTGCCTTTGGCGATTTTTTCGAGGTTGTGCGCCACGAAATAATTGTCCTTGGGCAGGATAGGAAGGCCCGAAGCGCGCAGGATGTCCTTGGCCTTGCGGTGATAGATAACCGCTTTCTTCAGCTTCTTGACCAGATCGGCCGCCGCCTTGGGCGCAAACAGCAGCGAGAGATAATCTTCTGCCGCCGGATAATCATGCTCTTCCGGCTCATCCATCCAAAGCGCGGGGGTCTTCGATTTTTTGGCCATGGCGGTCCCAATCAATCCCTCTCCCCCTGTGGGAGAGGATGTCGTTTTGAAGCTTACCTTAGACTGTCATGGCCCGCGACTGCGGGCCATCCAGGTTTCGCGGCACAATTCTTTGCGGAAATATGTGTCTCTAAACGCCAGAAGCTGAGCAACATCACCTGGATCGCCCGCAGTTGCGAGGGTTTTGCGGAAGTGGTCTGATTGGGCGGAGGAGCTTCGGATGCCAGAGGTATGGCCGTCGG
>Ga0207835_1000033_pt1 | contig 116275 bp, 103 predicted proteins | sample LuqExpMetagenom8_FD_187766 | JGI IMG/M metagenome (GOLD analysis project Ga0207835, IMG submission 187766) | Tropical forest soil microbial communities from Luquillo Experimental Forest, Puerto Rico - Sample 8 (SPAdes) | ecosystem: Environmental > Terrestrial > Soil > Tropical forest ... | reverse complement strand
CGGGTATGAGCCAGCCTGATATGGCGACGAAACGTAATGAGCGGCGCGCGCGGGAACACCATGCGACGCGCGCCGCCATTCTTGATGCAGCCCGCCGCGTTGCTGCGCGTGATGGGGCCCGCGATTTGTCCTTGCGCGGGGTTGCCGCTGAAGCCGGTTTTGCTCCCGCTGCACTCTATTCTTACTTTTCCGGAAAAGACGAATTGCTGCTTGCGCTGGCTGCCGAGGATCTTTCCGGCGTAGCGCGCGCCATGCGCGGCGCGGCCGCGGGCTGTGATGGCAAAGGCAAGTTGGCTGCGGCGGCTTCTGCCGCATTTGAGCTTCTGCGCCATACCGAGACGATCGCGGCCGGATCGGCGGCACTGCCCGCCAATGCCGGCAGCAGCGAGGCTGAGCGTTTGTTCAATGGCCGCCTCATCGCGGCTCTCAAAGTTTTGTCTGAAGTTTCGGGGCAAACCTCCGATACGCGCGAAGCGCAATGCGACGTGCTCTTGGTGGCGGCGGCCTTGAGTGGTCTGGCCTTATTGGCGCGCGCCGGGCGTCTCGATGCGCTCGGCTTCGGTGTCGATGAAATTCTCTCTCGTCTCGAGACGCGTTTTTCCTGATCGCCGCTGCGGCAGCTTCTGTATCGTCGTACAATAGAAGTATTTTGAAGCCATAAATCCTTTGCAGCGCCGTGAAAACGCGGTGAAATCGGGTGTGGTCTCGATTGTAAGGAATGAAAATGGAATCGGAAAAGCACAAAACCCGCCCGGCTCTTCAGACCCCAACGTCGCTTGGCGCCAACGCTACGCGCGATGTTTCCAATGCGCTGAATGCGCTGCTGGCGGATGTCTTCACGCTCTATTTGAAGACCAAGAACTTCCACTGGCACATGTCAGGGGCCCATTTCCGCGATTATCACCTTTTGCTCGACGAACAGTCGGACCAGATTTTCGCCATGACCGATCCGATTGCCGAGCGCGTGCGCAAGATCGGGGGCACCACGCTGAAGTCCGTCGGCCATATTGCGCGCTTGCAGCGCCTCTCCGACAACGATGCCGACTTCGTCACCCCGCTCGATATGCTTGCCGAGCTAGCGGACGACAATCGCCGTCTCGCGGATACGATGCGGGAAGCCCATGAGCTCTGCGACGACTCCAAGGATGTCGCCACAGCCAGTCTGTTGGAAGTGTGGATCGACGAGACCGAACGGCGCGCTTGGTTCCTGTTCGAGACCACCCGCCATAGCGAATCCGCCTAAGAGCCGTCCATGATCGATATCATCATCCCTGCCCGCAAAAAGGATCTGGGTGGCGGATTGGAAGTCGGCCGGGTCCTGCCCTTCGCCAAGCGGCGGATGGTGGGGCCCTTTGCTTTTCTCGATCATATGGGGCCAGCCGATTTCCAGCCGGGCGAGGGCGTCGATGTCCGTCCGCATCCCCATATCGGTCTGTCAACCGTCACCTATCTCTTCGACGGGGAGATTCTGCACCACGACAGTCTCGGTACTGTGCAGCCGATCCTGCCGGGTGAGGTGAATTGGATGACCGCGGGCCGCGGCATCGTTCATTCCGAACGCACACCCGCAGCGTTGCGGGCCCGCGGCCTGCGCCTGAACGGGATTCAGGCCTGGGTGGCGTTGCCTGAGGAAGATGAAGAAATGGCACCGGCTTTCGCGCATATCGGTTCCGAAGCGCTGCCGCGTTTCAGTGATGGTGGCACCAGCGGCACTGTCATTGCCGGACATTTCTTCGGGCTCCAAGGCGTGTCGGGGCGCTCGCCGCTCTTTTATGTGCATCTCGACATGGAGCGGGGCAGCCGCTTCGCCTTGCCGGACAATTACGCCGAACGGGCAGTCTATGTCGCCAGCGGCCGGGTGCGAATCGGGGAAACGGTCATCGAGGCAGGCCACCTCGTGGTCTTCACGCCTGGTTCCGCGGTGATCGATGCCGCAGAGGAGCGCGCGAGGCTGATGTTCCTGGGCGGCGAACCGGTGGGTGTGCGCCACATCTGGTGGAATTTCGTCTCTTCCAGCCTGGATCGCATCGAACAGGCCAAGGCCGATTGGAAAGCGGGGCGTTTGCCGCTGCCGCCCTCGGACGCTGGCGAGTTCATCCCGCTGCCCGAAACCCCGCCGCCGCCCCGGCCCGCCGATCCGCTCTGAATGCGGGTTAACCTCAGCCCCGGCAAACTGTTAGCTGCGGCCAAGAAGGTGGTGTTTTCGTCCTATTCCTGCGTTGAAAGCGGCGAGGTCAGCCAGTATGGTCCGCCCCCTCGTTGGGGCGTCGCCAAGTGGTAAGGCACCGGATTTTGATTCCGGCATTCCCAGGTTCGAATCCTGGCGCCCCAGCCATCACCTTTCTCCGAACGCATGGTTTTGAGCGCTTAACGGGCGTGATTTGCCTGCGCCCGCGGGATTTCCAAAAAACCTCATGGGTGCGCGAATTTGCGGGAAATCAGGCGCTTGCCGCCCGCCCACTCCCCCGCTATAACCCGCCCCCTTGCCCGACCTGAGGGCATCGGCCGGAGAGTAGCTCAGCCTGGTAGAGCACCACGTTCGGGACGTGGGGGCCGGAGGTTCGAATCCTCTCTCTCCGACCATTTTTCCTGATTTCCCGCACAAATCGCAGCCAGCCAACCGCTGGCTCGTTTTGGCGCGCCGCCAGCCGCGAACTCCTTGTCGGACCTGTCAAAAAGTGTCCCATGCGGGCTTGCAGCGACCGTTCCGACGGGGAACCCTGTCCCAATCCGTGGAAGTTGGACCGGCCCGCGACTGGTTTCCAATCACATGGGCCTCTAACCAAGCATGAGGACCTTTTGGTTCATGTTTGGAGGAGCCCGCCGTGAGGGCTATCGAAGGGAAGAGTACGGTGTCCGGGGGTATCCCGCAGCATTGGACAAGAGGATTTGCGGTTTTGGCCGCATTTCTGACTCTTGCCTTGTCTGCACCATCCCGCGCCGCGGATGTGACCCCCGCGGACCTCCAGGCGGCAATGCGTTCGCTGGGCTTTCTCACCTCACTGCAGAACCGCCCGTCGGTGACAATTGGCGTGATCTATCACGCCGGTGAAGCCGATTCGAAAATGCAGGCGGCACGGGTGGCGGCCTCGTTGGCGCGGTTGAGCGGTCCAGGCTCGGCGACCGTCTCAGCGACGCTGTTGTCCGTCCAGGACCTGCCGCAGTCCACGCTGCATCTCGATGCGCTCTATCTCTTGTCCTTGCCGGCAGAGAACGGGCGCACCGTTTCGGATTTCGTCAAGCGCCAGAATGTCGTTTCGATTTCCGCCGATCCAGCCTGTCTGGATATGGGCAGCTGCGTGCTGATGGTGCAGGCCCGCTCTTCCATGACGATTGTTCTCGATACTGCTCTCGCCCAAGCCGCGGGAGCCAAGTTCTCCACCGTGTTTACGATGTTGGTGAAGCGCAGATGATGAAGAAACTGACGCTGCCGGTGACGGCCATTCTGTTCACGCCCCTGTTCATGACGGGGGTCTACGCCCAATCGATGGACTATGGCGCCATTGCGCAATTGTTCAACGAACCGGGCACCGCCAGCGCCACGGGGTCTCCCCAGCGCGCCACCGATGTCCCGGCCAATATGGTCATCGTCACGGGGGACGAGATCCGCCGCTCCGGTGCGCGCGATATCCCGGGTGTCTTGCGCCATGTGGGCGGTGTGGACGTGCTGCAATGGGCCAATGACGATTACGACGTTTCGGCCCGCGGCTATAACCAGGCCTATTCGGCGCGTACCCTCGTGCTTGTCGATGGCCGCCAGGTCTATGAGGATAGCTTCGGCTTCACACCCTGGAGTGCGGTGCCGGTCGAGCTGGATGCGATTTCCCAGATCGAGATCGTCAAAGGTCCCAATGCCGCGTTGTTTGGCTTTAATGCCGTGGCCGGGGTGATCAACATCATCACCAAGAATCCGCGTTACGGCGATTCCACCGCGGCCACGCTGCGCTATGGCAGTCAAAACATGGGCGAAGCGTCCGGTGTGGCGCGGTTTGCTCTTGATGAAAACATCTTCCTGCGCCTCTCCGGTGGTTACCGTTCGGACAAGCCTTTCGGCACCTCCAATCCTTTGCCCTTCGAGGGCGCCCAGCGCGGACGCAATGATAGAGCCTCGTTCGATGCTGACGCCGTCTTTGTTCTGCCGCAGAACATCGAGCTGGAACTGGATGCTTCGCACAGCGAGGCCAAGCAGAGCGAGGTCAATGCGGGATACAGGCTGCAGACTTCCGAATATCTCACCAATGCCGTTTTGGGACGGCTAACCGCCGATACGTCGGCGGGCCTCTTCAAGCTCACCGGCTACAACAACTGGTTCGATTGGACACGGGCAGTCGGCCCTGGAGGGGAAGCCCCAAAGGTCCGCAACACGATCACCGTGATGCAAGTCGAGGACCTCTTCAGCGTTGCGCCTGATCACACGCTCCGTGTCGCTGCCGAATATCGTCATAACGAAGTAGGCTCGGGCGATTCCAATGACGGCTGGATTGCTTTTGATGCCGGTTCGGCCTCGGTGATGTGGAATTGGCAGATGCGGCCCAATCTGTCCTGGACCAGCGCCTTGCGTTTCGACGATGTGGCTTATGATAGTGTGCTGCCAAGGAGCTTTGTCAGCCGCAATGGCCCGTCATTCCATGTGAATGAGTGGAACTTCAATCTCGGACTGGTTTGGAATGTGACCGGTCAGGACACCTTCCGCTTATTGGGCGCGCGCGGTGTTCAGCTCCCCAATCTGATACAGGCTCGCGATGCCGCAATCGTGCAGAGCTCCGACACCGTAACAAGTTCGGGGAGTGGCACGGTCAGCTTGTTCACGCAGCCTTTGCAGCTTGAGCCATCGACCGTGACCAATTTTGAAGCTTTGTGGAATCATCACTTCACCAGCTTGGATGCGCGCCTGCAGCTCGCTGTTTTTCATCAGGATACCTACCAGGTGATTTCCATCGGCACTGGCACAGTCGATTCGATGAGCGCGCCGGGGATGGCACCGGCCAATGTCGGCTCATCCCGCGCCGACGGGGTGGAGATCGGTATGCAAGGCCGCTTCGATGAGGAATGGCGCTGGTCGGCGAGCTATCGCTTGGAACTGATCAACGACAAATACGTCAAGGCGGGCGGCCGCACCGATCTTGTCAATTACGAAGACACCACGCCTCAGCATGTGGTCAAAGCTGATCTTGGCTGGGACAGTCAGCCGTGGTCGGCCGATTTGTTCTTGAATTATCAATCCGACTCCGCTGGCTTGCGGCATGTGGGGCCTGGGCGCATTCTGGTGCCTGTTGGAGCCTATGCCTCGGTCGATGCGCGTTTGGGCTACAGATTCAACGACCATGTCATGCTCTCGCTTTCGGGACAGAACCTCTTGGAAGGGTCGCAGCAGCAGACCTCTGGGCCGGCGGTCGAGCGCCAGTTCTTTGTGACGCTTTCGGTGAATGGCTGATGGGAGAGACCGACCTTTTCTGGCAAATCACGCTGGTAGAGGCGCTTCTCAGCCTCGCCATTTTTGCAGCCGCGGTGATTGCCTATGGTCCGGTCAACATCATGGCGGCCCGGCTGCGGGCCTTGGCACCTATTCCGCTGGGCGCGGCTTCCGGTGTTCTCTTCGGCATTGCCACGGCCATTGCGTTGCTCTTGCCGGTGCATCTGAGCGGTGGCGTGCCGACTGGCAGTCAGACGGTGCTGTTGGCGCTGGCGGGTCTTTTGGCCGGGCCGTTTGCGGCTCTGACGGCGATGGTCATTGCATTGCTGGCCCAGCTTCAGCCGCTCGTCGCCGATGGTTTTGTCGATAGCTTCGGGATTGTCACGCTCTTCGCAGCCGCAGCGGCAGGCGCCGCGTTGCGCCTTGCCTTGGACCGGCTGCCGTCTCGCGGCGAAACGGCCTACTGGCATCTGCCTATTCTGGGGGCTCTATCGGCCACGCTTGAGCTTGGCGCGCAATGGTACATCCAAGGTGCGGCGGCCACGCTGCTGTCGGTGGTCCCGGCTCTGCTTGCCAACATCCTAGGGATCACGGTGCTGGGCACCTTGCTGCTGCATGAAAAGCGCCGCTACGAGACCGAACAGCATTTGCGTGCCAGCGAATTGCGTTTGGCCAATCAGGCGCGCGAGCTGGCCCAGCAAGCGCAGGAACTGGCGGCAGCGCGTGATGCGGCTGAGGCGGCCAACCGGGCCAAGAGCGAATTTCTTGCCAATATGAGCCACGAAATTCGCACCCCGATGAACGGCATTGTCGGTATGGCCGGACTTCTGCTGGACACCAAGCTCGATGACGAGCAGCGCCGCTATGCCGAGACGGTTTGCGAATCCGGCGATGCGCTGATCGCCATCGTCAACGACATTCTCGATATTTCCAAGCTGGAGTCCGGCCGTTTCGAGCTCGAAAGCATCGAATTCGATCTCGCCGACCTCGCCGATAAATCCGCGCGCCTGTTACTGCCGAAGGCTCGCGAGAAGGGCATTGATATCGGCGTCTTCCTGGCACCTGAAGCGATGGGGCTGTTCCGCGGCGATCCCACGCGCTTGCGTCAGGTGCTGCTCAATCTGCTCGGCAATGCCGTCAAGTTCACCGAAAAAGGCGGCGTGGCGTTGCGGATTCTGCCAGCCGGGGACCGCTTGCGCTTCGAGGTTACCGACACGGGGATCGGCATCGCCGAGGGGCGCCGTCAGCGCCTGTTCCAGAAATTCAGCCAGATCGACAGCTCCGTTACCCGCCGCTATGGCGGCACCGGTCTTGGCCTTGCCATTTGCAAGCAGCTGGTTGAGGCCATGGGCGGTGTCATCGATGTGGAGAGTGACGCATCAGACGGCTCGACCTTTTGGTTCGAACTGCCGCTGGAGCGGTGTTCGGCGCCGCCATCCGCTGTACCGTTCCTGGCGGATCGCGGTCTTTCGGCCTTGGTGGTCGACGAGGTGCCGATGCTGGCCGAGATCACCCGGCGCCAGCTTGAAGGTTTTGGCCTTTCGGTCATCACGGTGCTGGATGGGCTTGCGGCGCTGGGTGAGATAGAGCGGGCGCGCCGGGCGGGAAAACCGTTCGCACTGGCCGTCTTTGATCACATGATGCCCGATTTTGCCGGCGATCGCTTGGCCGAGCGGGTGCGGGCGCTCTCCTTGCCGATGAAGCTCGTGCTGGTCACCTCAGCAGGACGGGATGCCGTGGAGGCGCCGGATGGGCTCGACGCCATTCTGGAAAAGCCGCTTCATATTGAAGAGCTTTATGAATGCTTGGCGCGCCTGTTTGCGCCGGAATACGTCCCATCGCCCAAGCGCGTGAGAGAAAAGCCCCCGCGCCCCGTCGTCCCGTCTGAAGGGCTTTATGTTCTTCTGGCCGAAGACAACCGGGTCAATCAGGAAGTGGCGCAAGCGATCCTCGCCAAGGCCGGACATCGCGTAGACATTGCGGAGAACGGGCGCAAGGCCGTGGAGGCGGTGCGCCGCAATCACTATGATGCCGTGCTGATGGATGTGCAGATGCCGGAACTCGACGGCATCGAGGCTGTGCGGCGCATCCGTTCTCTGCCGCCGCCTTTGTCGTCGGTACATATCATCGCCATGACCGCCAATGCGATGGAAGGTGCGCGCGAAGAGTATCTCGCTGCCGGGATGGATGATTATATCTGCAAGCCGATCCAGCCGCGGCTGCTGCTGGAGAAGCTTGCCGCGCTTTTCCTGGCCACACCTGCTCCCTCCGCCCCTGTGCCATCGGCGGCCGGTCCGGAAATGCTGCTCGACGAGGCCAATCTTGAGGATCTGAAAGACGCGATTGACGCCGATAAGACCATCGAATTCATCGCCGTCTTTTTGCATGATGCCGACGAACGCCTGGCCCAGATCGAGCAAGCCGTGGCGGCCGGCGATCTCGATGCGGCGCGCCGCTACGCCCATTCTCTGGTCAGCATGGCTGGGACTTTCGGTGCGATGCAGATGAGCGGTCTAGCCCGGCGCATCGAGCGGGCGTGCAAATCCGCGGATATGGAAGAAGCCCCGGTGCTGGCAGGTCAGCTTGCCGTGTGCGGCAGACAGACGAGAGCGGCATTGCAGCTCTGGTGTGCGCGCCATAGGGCTGGCGCTGTGCAAGACGGGCAGACCTCTTCTGGTCCCCTGCATTAACGCTGTTGCATTTTATACGCGCATAAGAATGCCGGAAATGTGAGAGCGCGGTGCTCTGGTAATTGTTGTGGCTGCGTCTATCTTCTACCGCAAATAGGAGAGGAGTGAGGATGCGCCTCAGCAAGCAGATTTTGGTGCAGCCGTGGTTCGTGCTCGCCGCGCTGACCTTCGTGATTCATCTCTTTGCCAATGGCGGTTACGGTATTTTCCGGGACGAGCTTTATTTCATCGTCTGCGGCCGTCATCTCGCTTGGGGTTATGTTGATCAGCCGCCGCTGGTGCCGCTGATCGCAGCTTGGTCTTACGCCTTGGCTGGTGATTGGCTGACGGGGTTCCGTTTGGCACCTGCACTGGTTCTGGCGGCAACGGTGGCTCTTACCGCCGGTTTCACGCGTGTGCTTGGCGGCGGGAAGTTTGCCCAATGGCTGGCTGGTCTTTGTGCGCTCGCTGCGCCCATATTGCTGGCGCAAGGGGTTTTTGTCACCACCGATCTTTTCCAGCCCCTTACTTGGCTGGGTGTGGCTTGGTGCATTGTGCGGCTGTCGCAGAGCAAAGACGAGCGCTGGTGGATCGCGCTGGGTCTCATCGTCGCTTTCAGCCTGTGGAGCAAATACGGCATCGTGTTTTTTATCGCCGCGCTGGCACCGGCGGCCCTGGTCACGCCGTTGCGCGCCTCGCTGGCCAAGCCTTGGCTTTATGCCGGAGCCACCCTCGGTCTTCTGCTGATCTTGCCGAATATTCTTTGGCAGCAGCAGCATGGCTGGCCGTTCCTGGAGCTTGGCGCCTCTGGGGTGCACGGTAAGAACCGGGTGATGTCGCCGCTCGAATTCTTTGGCCAGCAGCTTCTGATCGGCGGCCCCACGCTGGCACTGGTGTGGATCGCGGGCCTTTGGCAGTTCGCCAAACACGCCACCTATCGCGTCTTTCCTATTGCTTATGGGTCGATGGCCATTTTTTTCATCGTCGATCACGGCAAGGCGAATTATCTGATGCCGATGTATCCCATCCTCTTCGCTGGCGGGGCGCTGTTCTGGGAAGAGGTGTTGAAGGTGCATTGGGCCCGCGGTGTGGCGCTGGTCTTGGTGGTGAGCATGGGCGTGATGCTAGCTCCGCTGGCCATGCCTATCCTGCCGGAAGAGACCTTCATCGCCTATTCCGAAGCGCTTGGCATTTCGCCCAAGGCTACGGCAGGTGAAAATCTCGAGCTCTCCCGTTTGCCGCAGCATTTCGCCGACATGCATGGCTGGCCGCAGATGGCGGAGAAAATCGCTGCCGCCTTTGCCAAGCTGTCGCCGGAAGAACGCTCGAAAGCCCGCTTCTTCGGCAGCAATTATGGCGAATCCGCTGCAGTCGATGTCTATGGTGCCCGCTACGGCCTGCCGCCGGCGCTAGGCAATCACAACAATTACTGGCTTTGGGGGCCGCGCGGTGCTGATGGCAGCGTGATCATCGAGATCGGCGGCACCAGGCAAAAGCACCTTGAGCTGTTCCGTTCTGTGGAACAAGCGGGCGAACTCGATGCTCCTTATGCCATGCCCTATGAAACCCGCCAGCCGATCTGGATCGAACGCGGTTTGAAGGTGCCGCTTGATAAGATCTGGCCTGAGGTGAAGCACTACCGATAATTGGCTGGCACAAAGAAAAAGCCCCGCGGATGGGATCTGCGGGGCTTTTCCGTAAAATGGGACCGCAGGATCAGCCGAACAGGTCGGCGATATTGTAGGTCAGGTTGGCCTTCACCGTCGCCGTGCAGGCGTTGGAGATTGAGCCCATCGAGTTGCCGCCCATCCAATAACTCGAGCACTTGGCCTTGCCGATGTCGTTGCCGACATAACGCACGTCAAGTGTCCAGCTCTTATAGGTGAAGGTGCCGCCGATATCCCAATGTGAATAGTCCGATGGGGCCAGTTTCACCCACTGATGACCGAAGGTGGCGCTGAGCGAGAACCAGTCGGTGAGGGCATAGGCAGCCGTGGCCGCGCCATACCAGCCTTCTTTGCCGCCCAGGCTCCATTCCGGCGAAAAGGCGCCGGTCGCCGTCAGCGTCAGCTTATCGAAGGTGTGGCTGAGATAGCCTTGCATTTCGAAATAAGAGGCCTTCGCGGTGGGGATGCCGCCGCCAGCAGCCGTCGCGTTGTAGTCCGGATAGCTGTAGTAATAGGCTTCGATGTTGAGGTCGGTGCCGTCCAGATCGATGTGCTTGCCGCCATAGATATCCATCTCCAAGGACGGGGTGCCGCCGCCCCAGTTGGTCTTGGCAAGCCAGGTCCCGGCATAGAAGCCGTAAGGGCCGGTCCAATTGATGGAGCCTTCCGGCGTGAATTGGCGATCGTTTTGACTGATGCCGCGATAGCGATAATCGCTTTCCACTGCCACATATGCCGAGACTTTGCCGTAATCGGTCGCCTCGTCGGCAGCAACTGCCGGCGCGGCAGCGGCGGCCAGGGCCACAGCGGCAAAGGATACTTTCAGCCCAAAAGATTTCATGGTCATCGCCCTCGAATTTGTTCTCACGCGGACGCGATCTCGCGTACGTGGTGCTAACATGTCGGCGTCCCACCTATCGGAGGCAATATAAAAACCGTAACAATCCTGCCCAGGCGGAGGCCGAATGGCTGGATTTGGATGGCAGTTGTCGTGCTGCAACAGTGTGTGGCGAATATGTAAGCACTGTGCGCCCAATTAAACGGCATTTGCTCTTTGCACAGTGATAGCGATTCGGAGGCGTGGAAGGTGCCAGGGCGTTTTCGGCAACAACCGGAAGAAGGCGAGCTTCGCCGATTGCCGCGCCTTTATGCGCTTTTGTCTTGTTTGCTTTGGAACAGCATCCCGATTTTACGAAAAACACGTTTTCGGCAGCCGCTATTTGTTGACCGAATCATGACGTTTTGGCGTGCAAACCCTGCCTGAACCTGTGACAACGCCAGTCTTGCCTTCGCAACCGGGCTCGTCCATCACAGCGTTGATAAGGTCTTGCCCCAGGTGCAACACGAAGGCACCTTAGCCACCTCGCAACAACTGCCGATGACGCTGCAAGGAGCGCCCATTAACGCCGAACCCTCCGTTTTCGCCCGGGCCCGGATGCGCTTTGCCCGCCGGGCGCGTCGTCATGCACATATCGAGCATGTGCGTGAGGGGGAGCCTTTGCGTATTATTCTGGTGCGCCACGGCAAACCGGCGATTTCCACGAACCACCGGACCAGTCATCGCGGCTTCCGGGACTATATCGATGCTTACGAGGCGGCCGGGCTCGACCCGCAAAGCGCGCCGCCGGAAGAGTTGCAGGACCTCGCCAGGGGAATCACGGCGGTCTACACCAGTCACCGCCCGCGCTCGCAGGAAAGTGCCAAGGCGATAGCCCCGCATGCCGAACTTTTAGCCGACGCTTTGTTCGAAGAAGCCCCGCTCGCATCTCCGCGCATCCCGCTGATCAAGCTTGGTGTACCGGCTTGGGCGGTGATGAGCCGCATCCTTTGGCACGCCGGCTATCATCCGGAGATCGAGAATTACCGCCGCTCGAAAATCCGCGCCAAGAAAGCGGCCGATATCCTCACGGCCAAGGCCAAGAAGGACGGTATAGCCGTGCTGGTGGCTCATGGCTATTTCAACGCCATCATCGGCCGGGAGCTGGCGCGCCGCGGTTTTCGCCGCAAAGGCGGTCACCGCGTCCGTTTCTGGAATGCGGTGATCTACGAGTTGCCGTGATGTGAGGTTGTGATTGGCAGCTCTTTGCCAACGGCTTCTTTGCGTCTTTCCTGCGTGCAAATGAAACCGGCCCCCTCCGTGAGGAAGGGGCCGGCCAGACTCGGTTCTCTGATTCAGTTCTTCTTTGTTTCGGTGATTGTGGCCGTATAGCCCGCCACCACGGTGCCTTTGCCATTCTCGGCCGGGGCATGATGTGTGGCCGGCTCATCGCTCGTTTCCGCCGCGCCCGTATCCAGCTTCTTCATGATCAGCGGGATGAGGGCATTGAGATTGGCGCCGAGATCGCCGCCGCCCAAGGTTAGGGCGAGGTTCTCCGGCATGAAGCGCTGCGTGCCGTTGGCCAAGGCCTTGGCGACGTTGACCACCGCCGTCTGGTCTTTGCCGATAGCAAGCTGTTGCGCTTCCAGGCCTTTGGCCACGGCAAGGCCTTCGGCTTCGGTCTTCACCGCACTGGCGCGGCCGACCTTTTCCAGCCGGTAGCTTTCACCATCGGCCTCGTTCTGCACGCCCTGCGCCTTGTTCTTGGCGATGTCGATTCCAATCGCCGAGCGCGCCAGTTCTGACTGCATATCGGCCTTGCCGCGGGCCTGTTCCAGTTCCAGGCGCTGGCCTTGCGCCTTTTCCTCGGCCTTATAGGTCTCTTGCTGCTGGTTGGCGATTTCGCGCGCCGTCAGCACATCGACCAGTTGCTGCGGGAACACCACGTCCTGGATGTACACGCCGCGGGTTTCAATGCGATACTGTTTGAGCTTCTCGGTGATGTGCTCTTGGGCCTGTTCCTGCACGGCCTGACGCTTCTCGATGAAGTCGATGGCGGGCATGGCTTGCAGCTTGTCGCGGAAATGGTTGCCCACCGCCGCTTGCAGCACCTCGGTAACGAGGTTGAGCATGGTGCCGACGATCGAGATCACTTTCGGCGCTTCGGTATCGGGCACATGGATCTGCACTTGCAGGTCGATGTCGAAGACGAAGCCCTCCTTCGATTTGGCGGTGATCTGCTTCAGGTTCTTGTCGAGATCATGCGCCTGCGAAGTGGCCTCGGCCCAATTGAGGGTGAGGATGAAGGTGGGCACGATTTCGGCCGAATAGCAGCGCGGATTGATGGCGTATTTGCCGGTGCGCAGCGGTTCCTGCCAGATGCCGCGATGGCCAGGACGCACCAAGCTGCCGAATTTGAAGTCGGCACCCGAAGTATCTTCCGTAGCCAGCCCGACATAGGCTTTCAGCACCGCCACCTCACCTTGGTTCACCACCAGCATCGGCACGATTTCCACCGACACCAGGAACGGGTTGAGGTTGTAGGCGCCATACATCAACGGGTCATGCTGTAAGCCGATGCGGCCGCCGGAATCGAGGAAGGCCTGGAAGTCCTGATAGTTGTTATGGACCTCGTTCTTCACCGCGAGGATGGATTCGACCAGCTCGCTGTCCGCTGTGCCCGGCTTGGCCTGCAATTCGGCGATTTCGGTGAAGTCTCCGATGCGATTGGCGATGGCGCCTTTGGGCAGCGGCGGGCCTTCGAAAGTGGTGACAATGCCGATCATGTCGACGACTTTGCCGCCGCCGAAGTTTTTGGGCTCAATGCGCACGACATCCAGCGCTTCGGGGTTGAGCCCAAAGGATTCCGGCTTGAGGTCGCCGCGCCGTTCCAGCGCCGCATAGCGTTCGTCGATCGGCACGCCGAACACGGTATCCTTGGTGATCACCAGGAAGCCGACGGGATGGATCGGCACCACGGTGCCGGGCGGCAGCACGGGGCGCTGCACGCCTTTTTGGCCGCCGCCACTTACGAAGGCCGCAACATCGTGGAAATTGTCGAACTCCGGTTTGAAGACGCCGGACTTGGCGCCCACCGGCAAAGGCTCGCCGACCTGGGCGATAACCACGCCGATCTGTCCGGCTGGAATCTGCACCATGGGATGGCGCGTCACGTCATAGACCGGCCAGAGTTTGAACTGGATGCCGGGCATCAACAGCTTGGCCTGATAGCCGGCCTCGCCATCGAAGGCGATGGCACAGTTGGCACTCAGCTTCTTGAAGCCGAAGCGTTTGCGCACCAAGCCCACTTCGGTCGGGCCTACGATGCGGATGGATTTGACAATATGGAATAAGACCAAAAACGCGATGATGGCGATCCACCAGCCAGCAGCTGACAGATCGATCCGTGGTAGGAAATCGAACATTAAGCCCCCTTTGTTGCGCGCGAAGCCGCTACGGCCTTTGCAAAAAGGCCGAGTTGGCAGGCGGACAACGGTTTGCGATGTGTGCCGTTAAGATGCGCGGATGCGCTGCTCCCTGTTAGGCAGACAAACATGTGGGAAGGCACCCCCGGCTCCACAAGGGGATTTTCGCGCGCCGCCCATGCCAAAACCAGAGGGCCAGATATCGCGAAGCTTCATGCCGAATTCACTTGACGGAAATTGTGGCAGGCTCCGAGTCGGCCAGGGGCAAAGCAGCACCTGTTGTGTGCGCTTTTGCGTTCGCTTGCCGGGGCGCCTCCGATCACCCATGTTATAAATACAGTTCTCAGCAAGAGGTCATCATGAGCCAGCATCATTGGAAGCCACGGAAGGTCGTCATTGTCGGGGCTGGCAATGTGGGCTCGACCTATGCCTATACCTTGGCGCTGCGCGGGCTCGCCGACGAGATTGTCCTTCTTGATGCCAATCGCGATTTCGCCAAAGGTCAGGCACTGGACATGATGCATGGCCAGGCCTTTTTTCCTTCGACCGTCATCCGTGACGGCGGTCCTGCCGATTATGCCGATGCGGCGTTGATCGTCATCACCGCCGGTGCCAAGCAGCAGCCGGGCGAAAGCCGCATCAGTCTGGTGCAGCGTAATGCCGTCATCATCAAAAGCTGCATGGACGAGATCGTCGGGCAGAAATCGGAAGCCGTGGTGCTGCTGGTCTCCAACCCCGTCGACATCCTCACCTATGTCGCCCACAAGGTTTCGGGCTGGCCGCGCGGCCGGGTGATCGGTTCAGGCACGGTGCTCGATAGCGCCCGCTTCCGCCATCTCCTGGCCCAACGCTGCAACGTCGATGTCCACAACGTTCACGCCCACATCATGGGCGAGCATGGCGACAGCGAATTCGCCGCCTGGTCCATCACCAATATGGCCGGCATGCCGATCGAGCAGTATTGCCGTTCCTGCAACGAATGCGGGGGAAGCGGCCGCGACAGCATCGTCGAAGAGGTGCGCCATTCGGCTTATCACGTCATCGATTACAAGGGGGCGACCTGGTTTGCCGTGGCGCTGGCCTTGGCCCAGATCACCAATTCCATCTTGCGCAATCACAACAGCGTCCTCACCGTCTCCGCAGTGCTGGACGGCGAATATGGCGAGCATGGGGTGGCGCTGGGCGTGCCTTCGCTGATGTCGTGGCGCGGAGTTCAGCAGGTGCTGGAGGTCGAACTACCGCCAGGGGAAATGCAGGCATTGAAACAGTCCGCCGGGACCTTGCGCGGCATTATCGCCAGCATCGATTTGCCCGAGCTGAAATAGCGGCATTTTCCGGGACCTGGGCCGCCTAAATTTTTCGTGAGAGGCCGCAATGCGGGGTGAACGGCCCGCTTGATCCGTCATCTAGGTGCTAAGGTTGTCAAAATAGGAAAATGGGGGAGGCGCATGCAGACGCGGCGTTCGGTGGTTGTTTCGCTGGCTGGAGCGGTGGTTTTGGGGGGAGGCGCTCTGGCCGAAGACGCGCCCGCCGGAAATCCGCCAGCCGGTGACGGCCTGCCCAAGGTCAATGTCCTTCCCGGCAAGCCGCCGGTCTTGGACTATGGTGAGGGGGTGAAGGTCCCTTGTGACAAGGGCGCCTTTCTCACCTTATGGGAGGGCGAGCACTTCTGGATCACCTTCGGCTTTGGCACTTCGCCGCGCCCGGAACGGGCCATGGCGGAGGCGATCCACCATGCCGAAGGCGCCATGAAATATCTGCTTCTCACCTTGGCCTTCGCGCCGGACCGGCTGCAGAAGGTCGATGGCAGTGGCTGGCGCCAGAAGGTCGAAGATCCGCAGAACTACGTGATCGGCGATATCGAAGTGCCCGGCAAAACCTCCCGGCCGATGACGGACGCCTATAAGGGCTACGGCAATGCCGAGCAGAATCTCGGCGGTGCTCCGGCCGCCAGCGGCGGCGGTATTGGGCCAGGTACGATGGCGGGCACGGTCGATTTCGGTGCCGGCATGGGCTTCAATCCTGCCATGATGCTTACCAAGGTGAATGCCTTCTGCGCTTATACGGTGCTGAAGAAAGACTTAAGCCTCGATGACGTCCACAAGCGCGCTCAGCGCGTGGTGCTGTAGAGAGCGGCAGCCAGCGTGTCTTTCATGGGGTGGCTGCTGGCGTTTGTGCTGGTCGCCCTCCTCATCATCTCGGCTTGTAAGCGTGAAAGTGAATCCGCACGTTTGCTGTTCAAATTGCTCCATTTTACGCCTGTCAAATGTGCAATCTCGACTAATACTATAGATTTTTGTGATTATAAGGTCACACCAAGGCTTTGTTTGGTCTGCCAGGGCCTTGTTGCCTTGACGCTGGGCCCCCTCACCCTATGTCATTACCCGCAGTGAGAGTGCGTCAGAGCCTCTGGGCTATAGAGGATTGTTGAATGTGCAAACAATTTTGTTGTCGTCGCTGAGATAACCGGCTGATCTGAGCCTTCTCCATTTTGCTTGTTCTGCTCTCCACGCAGCGATGCTGTCGCCGCGCTGGGAAAGCTTTGCCTCGAGGGATTACACGATGAAAGTTTCGCATACCGCCCGTTCTGTTCTTTTGCTCTCTGCCGCTTTTGGCACCTTTGCCGGCCTCGCCATGGCACAGGCCCAGTCCGAAGAACTCGTCGTGGTGACGGGCTCCCGCGCCGAAGCGCGCTCGCGTCTCGATACTTTGGCGCCTGTCGATGTGGTGGCGCCCGCCGAATTGCAGAGCCGTGGCACCACGGAATTTGCCGCCGCGCTCGCCACCAGCGTTCCTTCGCTGAATTTCCCGCGCCAGTCTGCGGTCGACGGCACGGACGCTATTCGTCCTGCCACCTTGCGCGGTCTGTCTCCGGATCAGACTCTGGTGCTGGTCAATGGTCTGCGTCAGCACGCTTCCGCGCTCGTCAATGTCAACGGGTCTGTGGGCCGCGGCTCGTCGGCGGTCGATCTCAACACCATTCCGACCGGTGCCTTGGAGGCCGTGGAAGTGCTGCGCGATGGCGCTTCGGCGCAATATGGCTCTGATGCCATTGCCGGTGTGGTCAACCTGCGGCTGAAGCAAGCCTCCGATGGCGGCGGCGTTTCCGTCACCACTGGCAAATATATCACTTCGGTTTCCACTGCGCGTGGGCATCGCGATGTCGATGACGGCACCACGGTGACGGCCTCCGCTTGGCAAGGCTTTGCCCTCGGTGAAGAGGGATACCTCACCCTGACGGCCGAGTATCAGCATCGCGAACCGACCAACCGCTCCGATTTCGATCCCCGTGCCGCCGCGAAAGGGCAGGTCACGGCCCGTCTTGGTGATCCGCAGATCGATCCGCAATGGACCTTCTTTGCCAATGCGGGCACCCCGCTCGGTTCGGGCTGGGAAGCTTATGCTTGGGCCGGCTATCAGGACCGCAAGAGCAAGAGCGCCGCTTTCCCGCGTCTCTCCGACAACGTCAACAATGTCACCGCGATCTATCCCAACGGCTTCCTGCCGCTGATCGCCACCTCATCACAGGATGTCACTTCGGCGGCTGGCGTGCGTGGTGAGCTCTTGGGCTGGAAATCTGATTTCAGCGTCACCTATGGCCGTAACGGGCTTGGCTTCTCGACGCTCAATTCGCTCAACGCCACTTATGGTTCGGCGTCTCCAACCAATTTCCAGGATGGCAGTCTGATCTACGGCCAGTGGGTGCTCGATGCTTCTTTCTCGCGGCAATTCGATGTCGGCGGGGCAGGACCGCTCAATGTGGCTTGGGGCTTGGAAGAGCGTTTCGAGAATTACCGCATCGTGGCTGGTCAGCATGAAAGCTATGACCGCGGTCCGCTTGGCTCCAACACATCATTGACGGGCGGTGCCCAAGGCTTTGTCGGCTTCCAGCCCTCCAACGTCGTCAACCAGGACCGCAACAACTTCGCCGCGTATCTCGATCTTGAATTGCCGGTCACCACGGCCTTGACGGTCGATGGCGCGGTGCGTGTCGAACATTATTCCGACTTCGGTGATACCGTCACGGGCAAGGTTTCGGCGCGCTATGACTTCACACCGGAATTCGCACTGCGCGGTTCTTTCTCGACCGGTTTCCGCGCCCCTTCGCTGCAACAGTCCTCTTTCACCTCCACCTCTTCGGTGATCCAGAACGGCGCCGTGGTCGAAACCGGCACCTTTCCATCCACCAGTGCGATCGCCACCGCGCTCGGCGGCAAACAGTTGAAAGCGGAAACCTCCAAGAACTATTCGGTGGGCGCGGTGTTCCGCATTGCCGATCTTGATCTCACCATCGATGCTTATCGCATCGACATCGACGATCAGATCGTGCTCTCCGAACTGATCAACCGCAGCTTCTCTTCGCAAGTGGCGGCGCTGCTCGATCCCTTGGGCGTTCAGGCGGCGCGCTTCTTCCTCAATGGTGTTTCCAGCCGTACCCAGGGTATCGATCTGGTTGGCCATTACAGCGTGCCGGCCGATCTCTATGGCAAGTTCGATTTCACCTTGGCGGGCAATTACAACGACGTCGCCATCACCAAGACGCCAACATCATCTTCGGTGCTCAATCCGGTGCCGACGCTGTTTGCCCGCACCCGCATCCAGACCTTCCAGAACGGCACGCCGGAATACAAGCTGACCGCCGCCACGGATTGGAATCTCGATGCCTTCGGCGCCACACTTCGCGCCACCTATTATGGCGATGTGGTGGAGCCGGGTTCGACGGCAGCGAGCGACATCTGGACGGGCAACAAGATCATCCTCGATCTCGAAACCCGCTATCAGTTCACCGAGCATCTTGGTTTGGCCGTGGGGGCGGACAATCTGCTCGACACCTATCCCACGGCCACACCGGCCTCGCTTTCGTCCAACGGCGTGATCGGCTTTCCCTATTACTCGCCCTTCGGCTTCAATGGTCGCTATGTCTATGGCCGTGTGAATGTGAAGTGGTAAGACTGATACAAAGACGTAACGAAGGCGCTCCGGTTTCCGGGGCGCCTTTTTCGTATTCCTCTCCCACAAGGGGCGCTTGGAAGCTTGTGGCTTATGGTCGTTGCGCCACGAAGAGATTTGTCGGTGCATTATGAAGCATCACCTCACGCTGGAAGATGAAGCCGGTCTTTTCCAGTACACGCCGAGAAGCAGGGTTGGCTGAACGAACAAGTCCAATCACGGTCGTGGCATTTAGCTCCTTGAAGGCGAACGAAAGCGTTTCGCCCACCAATTCTGTTGCATAGCCGCGTCCCCAGGCTTGCGGATGGAAGTGGTATGAAAGATTGAGTGCATGGAACTGTTTGGAAACAGTAACGCCACCGAAACCCACCAGCTTCCCTTCCGCTTCCACGGCCCATCGTCCGAAGCCATGTTCCTGCCAATGTTGTAGGTCTTCGGTCAGTCGCTTGGCGCTCTGCTCTGGTGTGTCGGTAATTGGCACTGGGCGGTGAGCCACCAGTTCTGGAAATGCAAACAGCTTTTCCACGAAACCCTGATCAGTATTTTCCGGGCGACGTAGGACTAGCCGTTCCGTTCTTCGGATTAGGTGTTGCATGATCTTCTTTTAACAGAAGAATAGCCCACCCTGCGACCAACCGGCACCGCTCCCTTGCCGCCGCGCAGTTCGTGCCTACATCTTCAAGAGCTGTTTGATTTGGCCGGAGATACCGCCGCCTGGAATGAGGCCGCTTTTCAGTGAGCGAAAAACTTGTTGTTCCAAAGAGATACGGCCAAAAAACCGTATTCGAATTCCACTTTGGACGCTCCTTCCCTTTTGTACCCAAAACGGAAACCAGCCTTCGGGGCTTTTTTCTGCGTCCTCAAAGTCTTGCCTGATCCCCGGTTCAGAAACCCCAGGCCGCACCGCACCCCCTCCGTGCTATATCTGTTTCTTCACCTTCACACGGCCTCTCCATGTCCAAACCTTCCGAGAAAAAAGTTCCCCCCGTCGCTCATCCCACCTCCCGGCGCGAGCCGTTGCCCTCGCAGCTGCCCAAGCATCCGGCGGAAGATCCGCAGGCGCCGCAGCGCATCAAGGCGATCCTCGACAACGCTTCGGCGCGGCGCTCCGATCTCGACATCGACTTTTTGGCGTCCGCACCTCTGCGCGGCATCCGCCTGCAGCTCGATTACATCAAGCCCGAGCTGCTCTTGGAAGACGCGGGCATCAAGAACACCATCGTGGTTTTCGGCTCGACGCGCCTGTGCGAACCAGCTGCGGCCCAGCGCACGGTAGCGACTTTGAAAGCCGCTTTGGAAGACGAGCCGGAGGATGATGATCTGCGCCGCCGTCTTTCAGTCGCCGAGCGCATTCTGGACAAGTCCCGCTATTACGATGTGGCCCGCGAATTCGGCCGTCTCGTCGCGGAAAGCGCCAAGACGGAAGAAGGGCCGCATTGCACCATCGCCACAGGTGGCGGTCCGGGCATCATGGAAGCGGCCAATCGCGGTGCTTTTGATGCGGGCGAAAAGTCTGTCGGCCTCAACATCTCACTGCCGCATGAGCAATATCCCAATCCCTACATCACGCCGGGGCTCTGCTTCAATTTCCACTACTTCGCCATGCGCAAGCTGCACTTCCTGAAGCGCGCCCGCGCCCTGGTGGCGTGTCCTGGCGGTTTTGGCACCTTCGATGAATTGTTCGAAGCGCTCACTCTGGTACAGACCCGCAAGATCAAGCCGATGCCGGTGGTTTTGGTGGGCGAGGAATATTGGCGCGGCGCGGTGAACATCGATTATCTCGCTGCCGAAGGCGTCATCGCCGAAGAGGACAAGGAATTGTTCTGGTATGCCGAAACCGCGGAAGAAATCTGGGACGGTATCCAGCATTGGTACGACAAGAGCGGTGAACCGCTCAGCGCATTCTAAAAAGAAGAAGGGAAGGGAGCTTTGAAACTGTCATTCCACGGCGCCGATCGTGGCGTCACCGGGTCCTGTCATCTCATCGAAGTGGATGGCAAACGCATCCTGATCGATTGCGGTCTTTATCAAGGCTCGCGGGAACTCGATGAGGAAAATGCCGAGGATTTCGGCTTTGATCCGCGCAGCATCGATGTCGTTCTCTTGACCCATGCCCATCTCGATCACTGCGGGCGCCTGCCGCTCCTGGTCAAGCGTGGCTTCAAAGGTGAGATCATCACCACGTCCGCCACCGCCGAGCTGGCGCGCCTGGTCATGGTCGACGCCGCCCATCTGCAGGAAGAAGACGCGCGCTTTCATGCCAAGAAAGCGGGAAAACACAAGGATCGCGCCAAGCCGCCGCTTTATTCCATTCTTGATGCGCTTAACGCCACCAGCCTGTTCGGCCGCCACGCCGTTTATGATCATCCCATCACGGTAACACCTGGGCTGAAAGCGACTTTCATCGATGCCGGCCACATCCTTGGTTCGGCCAGCATTTATTTGCAGCCGAAATCCGGTCCGTCGGTGTTGTTCTCGGGCGATCTCGGGCGTCTGGTCAATCCGCTGCTGGTCGGTCCGATGCCGCCGCCAAAGAGCGATGTGGTGGTAATGGAGACAACCTACGGCAATCGCGACCACAAAGAATACATCCCCTCGATCGACGAGTTCTATGGCGCCATCACCGCTGCTTTCCAGCGCGGCGGCAATGTGGTGATCCCCACCTTCGCGCTCGAACGCGCGCAGGAATTGCTTTACGCCATCTCCAAAGGGCTGGACGCAAACCGCTTACCGCCGCAGACCCAGGTCTATCTCGATTCCCCGATGGCGATTTCCGCCACCGAAATAATGGAGCGCAACTTCACTTGCCTGGAGCCGGAAATCATCGATGCCATTCGCGCCGGACGCGATCCCTTCCGTTTCGATGGGCTGCATTTGACGCGTGAGCGCGAGTATTCCCAGCGCATCAACGATATCAAGAGCGGTGCCATCATCATGGCTGGGTCGGGCATGGCGACCGGCGGGCGTGTCCGCCATCATCTGCTCGTCAATCTGCCACGCCGTGAATCCGCGGTGGTGTTTGTCGGCTATGCCGCGGCCGGCACGCTGGCCCGCCGCATCATCGATGGCGCGAAGGAAGTCAGCATTTTCGGCGAACGCGTCGAGGTCAAAGCCTCGGTGCACACCATCAACGGTTTCTCGGCTCATGCCGGACGCAGCGAATTGCTCTCCTGGCACGAAGAAACTGGCGCTGCGCGCACCTTCCTGGTCCATGGCGAAGAAGACAGCATGCAGGACTTCGCCAAGGCCTTGACCAAGACCAAGGTGGAAATGCCGGAAGCGGGCCAGGAGTTCGGGCTGTAGTTATCCGAACCGCTCGATCCCGAGGCCGTTCATGTCGATCTCGGGTTCGCGGCCGGAGATGAGATCGGCCAGCGCTTTGCCGGAGCCGCAAGCCATGGTCCAGCCCAGCGTGCCATGGCCGGTGTCGAGATAAAGGTTCGTGATCGGTGTCTTGCCCAGGATCGGCACCGAATCCGGTGTGGTCGGGCGCAGGCCCGCCCACAATTCGGCGCTGGCATAATCGCCTGCACGGGGGAACAGAGCCGTGGCGCCCCGCACAATGGCGTTGGCGCGCAGCGGGTTCATAGCATCGCTCCAGCCCGACAATTCCGCCGTGCCCGCACAGCGCAAGCGGTCGCCCAAGCGGCTGAACACCAGCTTGTGTTCGTCATCGGTGATGCTGACCTCCGGCGCGCCGCTCGCATCCGTCACCGGCATGGTCAGCGAATAGCCTTTGGCGGGATAGAGCGGCAGATGCAGTCCCAATTGCTGCGCCCAGACGCGGCTCCAGCTTCCCATCGCCATGACAAAGGCATCGGCTTTGATCGGCCCGCGATCGGTCATCACCTCGACGACGCGATCGCCTTCGCGATGAAAGCCTGTCACTTTGGTGTTGAAGCAGAACAGCACGCCCTGATCTTGCGCCTTCGCCGCCAGGCCTTGGGTGAATTTGTGGGCATCGCCGGATTCATCGTCGGGCGTAAAGATCGCACCGGCCAATTCGCTTGCCGCATCGCCGAGCGCCGGTTCGATTGCCAGCGCTTCGGGCACGCTCTTCATTTCGCGCTTCAGACCAAGCGCATTCATCAACTCCGCCGCTTTGGCGGCATGTTCGAAAGAGCGCTGCTGACGATAGACATGCAGGATGCCGAACGTCTTCTGGTCGTAAGCGATGCCGGTTTCCTGCCGCAGATATTGCAGACAGGCGCGGGAGTAGAGCGCGACGCGCAGCGTGCGGTCGGTGTTGATCTTGGTCCGTCCCGGCGTGCAGTTCACCAGGAAGCGCGCCAGCCAGGCCCAAAGCTCGGGATCATAGCGCCACCATTTGAACACCAGCGGCGCATCGGGGCGGCCGAGCCATTCGAGCGCCTTGAACGGCGTCTCGGGATTGGCCCAAGGTTCGGCATGGCAAGGTGAGACTTGGCCGCCATTGGCAAAGCTGGTCTCGAGCCCGGCGCCGGGCTGCCGCTCGACGACGGTAACATCGTGGCCGTTCTTTGCGAGATACCAGGCTGCCGCGGTACCCACGACGCCTGCGCCCAAGACAACAACTTTCACGTTCGACCCTCTCGGATCCGATCAAACAGCTCTGCGCCTGATGGTGAAAGAGCCGTAACGCCGCGCCTACAACATGGAAGGAATAACGCGGTCGGGCGGCATATGGCCGTCCGCAAAGCTCTTGATGTTGAGAATGACCTTTTCGCCCATCTCGATGCGGCCTTCGAGTGTTGCCGACGCCATATGCGGCAGCAGCACCACGTTCTTGGCCTTCAGAAGCCGCGCATCGATGGCCGGTTCGCGCTCATAGACGTCGAGACCCGCACCCGCGATCTGGCCGTTTTCGAGGAGATTGGCCAGCGCATCCTCATCAATGATTTCGCCGCGCGCCGTGTTGACCACATAGGCGGAGGGCTTCAACAGCTTCAGTCGCCGCGGCCCCAGCAGGTGGTAGGTCGCAGGCGTATGCGGACAATTGACCGAAATCACATCCATGCGCGCCAGCATCTGGTCGAGGCTTTCCCAATAGGTCGCCTCGAGTTCGGCTTCCACATGAGCGCGAACGGGTTTGCGGTTGTGATAATGGATCTGCATGCCGAAAGCCTTGGCGCGCCGCGCCACCGCCTCGCCGATGCGTCCCATGCCGACAATGCCGAGGCGTTTGCCGGTAACGCGATGGCCCAGCATCCAGGTCGGTGACCAACCGCGGAACTGGCCGGTTTCCAACAGACGCGCGCCTTCAATGATCCGCCGTGGCACCGCCAGGATCAGCGCCATAGTGGCATCGGCGGTGTCGTTGGTGAGCACGCCCGGTGTGTTGGTGACGACAAGCCCGCGTTCCAGCGCCACCCGGACATCGATATTGTCGAAGCCGTTGGCGTAATTGGCAATCATCTTCAGATTCGGCCCGGCTTCGGCCAGCAAGGCGGCATCGAGCCGGTCGGTGATGGTCGGCACCAGGATATCGCAGTTCTTCAGCGCGGCGGCGAGTTCGGCGCGGCTGAGCAGATGGTCATCATCGTTCAGTCTGGCGTCGAACAGCTCTCGCAGCCGTGTCTCGATGACGTCCGGCAGTTTGCGCGTGACGATGACGACTGGCTTTTTCTGCATACCCGAACTCCAGTGCGCATCTTGCCTGATGCGCCCCGTCTTGTCAGTGCCGGAAATGGCGCATTCCGGTGAAGGCCATGGAAAGGCCCGCTTCGTCCGCCGCTGCGATCACTTCGTTGTCGCGGATCGAGCCGCCCGGCTGGATCACGCAGGATGCGCCCGCTTCAGCAATCTCCAAGAGGCCGTCGGCAAAGGGGAAGAAGGCGTCAGACGCGGCCGCCGAGCCTTTGGTCATCGGTTCCGCCCAGCCCGCTGTTTTGGCGGCAAACTTCGCCTTTTCGGCAGCGATACGGGCTGAATCGACGCGGCTCATCTGCCCGGCGCCGATACCGGCTGTGACCAGACCCTTGGCATAAACGATGGTGTTGGACTTCACATGTTTGCCGACCGTAAAGGCAAACAGCATGTCGGCGATCTCGGCTTCGGAAGGCTGCCGCTTGGTGACGATCTTGAGTTCGGCGCAGGAGGCGCGGCCATTGTCGCGGGTCTGCACCAAGAGACCGCCGGAAACCGATTTGAAGGTCAAGCCCGGCAGGCGCGCATCGGGCAAGCCGCCCGCTACCAAAAGGCGGACGTTCTTCTTCGCCGCCAGGATCTTGCGCGCATCTTCATCGGCATCCGGGGCGATGATCACTTCGGTAAAGAGCTTGGAGATCAGCTCCGCTGTGGCGCCGTCCAGCGTACGGTTGAAGGCAATGATGCCTCCGAAGGCCGAAACCGGATCGCAAGCGAGGGCATTTTGATAAGCCTCGGTGAGATTGGCGCCCAGCGCCACGCCGCAAGGATTGGCGTGCTTGATGATGGCGCAAGCCGCATGCGCCGCCGGATCGAACTCGCCGACCAGCTCATAAGCGGCATCGGTGTCGTTGATGTTGTTGTAGGAGAGTTCCTTGCCTTGCAGCTGTTCGGCTGTGGCAACGCCCGGACGCTTTTCGCCGGTGGTGTAGAAAGCCGCTTCCTGATGCGGGTTTTCGCCGTAACGCAGCGACTGGCGCAGCGTGCCGGCAAAAGCGCGGCGGCGTGGCGGCTCCTGGGTTTCGAGCTGGGTGGCAAACCAATTCGACACGGCGGCATCATAAGCCGCGGTGCGGGCGTAGGCTGTCTGCGCCAAACGGCGGCGCAGCGTCAGCGTGGTAGCGCCTTTGTTGGCATCCATTTCGCTGAGCACGGCAGCGTAATCTTCGACATCGACCACCACCGTCACCCAATCGTGGTTCTTGGCAGCCGAGCGCGTCATCGCCGGGCCGCCGATATCGATGTTCTCGATCACTTCCTCAAATTCGGCGCCTTTGGCTACGGTGGCTTCGAAAGGATAGAGATTGCACACCAACAGATCGATGCCTTTGATGCCATGGCTTTGCATTGCTTCAGCATGCTTGTCGCGCAAACCGAGCAGGCCGCCGTGCACGATCGGGTGCAGCGTCTTCACGCGCCCATCCATCATTTCGGGAAAGCCGGTGATCTCGGAGACGTCTTTCACCGCCAGACCGGCATCGCGCAGCGCCTTCGCCGTGCCGCCGGTGGAAATCAGCTCCACACCATGTTTGGCGAGACCTTTGGCAAAGTCGATCAGACCGGTTTTGTCCGAGACAGAGAGCAGCGCGCGGGCGATGGGGCGGAGCGTCATGGCAACTCGCGAAAAAGGGTGGCTCGCGGGTCGTGATACTGCGGATGTGCTCGAAACGAAAGGAAAAACACCGCAAAAACAGGGTCAGTTCGTCCCTGATTCGAGCACTTTTCTTATCGCGCCGGTGAGGCGTGAAAGCTCGTCTTCCGAGATGGTCAGTGCAGGAGTGAGATAAACCACGTTGCGCAAAGGGCGAATCCACACGCCTTCGGCCACGAAGCGCTGGCACAAGGCCTCGCGATTCTCGATTCGGGCCAGTTCGACCACGCCGATGCCGCCGCGTGTCCGCACGTCGGTGACACCGGGCAATCCGAGACAGGCGCCCAATTCCCGCCCCATTTGCTTGCCGATCTCATTGGCCGCAAGCAAACGGGCTTTGTTTTCGAACAGATCCAGGCTGGCATTGGCCGCGGCACAGGCGAGCGCATTGCCCATATAGGTCGGCCCATGCATCAGCGCCTGCATGGGATCGTCGGACCAGAAGGCATCGAACACTTTGCTGCTGGCGACAGTTGCTGCGAGCGGCAGAGTTCCGCCAGTCAGCGCTTTGCCGATGGTCATGATATCGGGCACGATGCTGGCCGCATCACAGGCAAACATTCCGCCGGTGCGGCCGAAGCCGGTGAAGATCTCATCGGCGATCAACAAAATTTCATGTTTGTCGGCCAGCGCCCGCAGCCGTTGCAGCGTGCGCTCGTCATGGAACAGCATGCCACCCGCACCTTGCACCAGCGGCTCGACAAGAATGCCCGCAACCTCATCGGCGTGCTCAGCAAGGAAACGATCCAGCGCCGCGCCACTTTCGTCGTTGCGCGGCAGATCGCAGATGAAGTGCTGCGGCAAAGCCCCGGCGAACAGCGCATGCATGCCTTCTTCGGGATCGCATACCGCCATGGTGGCGAAGGTATCGCCATGATAGCCGCCTTTGAAGGCAACGAATTTGGTGCGCGTGCGGACGCCTTGGTTGAGCCAGTATTGCACGGCCATTTTCATGGCCACTTCCACCGCCACCGAACCGGAATCGGAAAAGAACACGCGGCTCAAATCGCCGGGCAGCAAGGCCGCCAGTCGTGAGGCCAGCGTCGCTGCTTGTTCGTGCAACAGCCCGCCCAGCATGACGTGAGGCATGCGGGCGCATTGTTCTTCGATGGCAAGCTGGATGTGGGGATGGTTATAGCCATGCGCCGCCGTCCACCAGGAGGCGATGCCGTCGATCAGCTGACGCCCGTCCGAAAGCAGAATGCGGCTGCCCTTTGTGGCTTTGACCGGCAGCGGCGGCGCTGCCGTTTTCATCTGGCGATACGGCATCCAGATGGCGCGATATCCTTGGTCAAACCAGTCGGGCGTACTCATAGTCCCACAACGCCTCTAAGCAGGATTTTGTCCCATCGCCTTGATGCCGAGCTTGCTGAAAAGCTGGCGGTCTTTGTGCGCTTCGGGATTGGGCGTCGTAAGAAGCTTTTCGCCATAGAAGATCGAATTGGCACCGGCGAGGAAACACAGCGCTTGCGCTTCTTCGCTCATATATTCGCGGCCCGCCGAGAGGCGCACGAAGGATTTCGGCATGGCGATGCGCGCCACGGCGATGGTGCGGATGAAATCGAAGATATCGATCGGCGCGCTCTCGCCGAGCTTGGTGCCTTCCACCCGCATCAACAGATTGATCGGCACGCTTTCGGGATGGCTGGGCATGGTCGCCAGCGTATGCAGCATGCCGACACGGTCCTCTTCGTCTTCGCCCATGCCGACAATGCCGCCGCAGCAGACATTGATGCCCGCTTCGCGCACCGCCGACAGCGTATCGAGACGGTCCTGATAGGTTCGGGTGGTGATGATCTCGCCGTAATATTCCGGCGAGGTGTCGATGTTGTGGTTGTAGTAGTCGAGCCCGGCATCTTTCAGCTTGCCGGCTTGGCTGCAGGACAACATGCCGAGCGTGGCGCAGGTCTCAAGGCCCAGCGCTTTCACTTCAGACACCATTTCGCACACGGCCTCGAGATCGCGGTCCTTCGGCGAGCGCCAGGCAGCGCCCATGCAGAAGCGCGTCGCACCGGCTTCTTTGGCGCGCTTGGCTTCGGCCAGAACGGCGCAGACATCCATCAGCTTCTCGGCTTTGACGCCGGATTTGTGATAGCTGCTTTGCGAGCAGTAGCCGCAATCTTCGGGGCAACCGCCGGTCTTGATCGAGAGCAGGGTGGAAACCTGCACTTCGTTGGCAGGAAAATGGCGCCGGTGCACGCTTTGTGCTTCGAACAAGAGATCGGCGAAAGGCTTGGCGTAGAGCGCGGCCAGTTCTTCGCGCGTCCAATCGTGCCGGATTTCGTCACTGCTCTTGTTCATGGCGGGCCTTATGTTGTGCGTGCCCTGCCATTATCTTGGGCGGACGCTGGGTGCAACTGCGCGACCTGACGTTAGGGCGGGAACCCGCCCCGCGCGCTTTTCGTTGACTTATGCTTCCTCACGCGAAAGAACCAGAGCCATGAGCGCCTTTTTCATCACGGCGACCGGAACGGGAATCGGCAAGACCTTCGTAACCGCAGGGCTATTGCGCTATCTCCGCGAGAACGGTCGCGAGGCTTGCGGCTTCAAGCCGGTGGTGTCCGGCTATGAAGTTCCGGCGGGCAGCGACCCCGCTTTAATCCTGGAAGCCATGGGCCATGCGGTGACGGACGAAGCCGTGGCGCGCATCACACCGTTCCGCTTCAAGGCGCCGTTGTCGCCGGACATGGCCGCGCTCAAGGAAGAGCGCGAGATCAATTTCAATGCGCTTACCGCCTTCTGTCGCGAAGCGGCGACACGTCCTGGCACGGTGCTGATTGAAGGTGTCGGCGGCGTGATGGTGCCGCTCGATACCACCCATACCACGCTCGATCTGATGGAGGCGCTCGGCCTGCCGGTGGTGTTGGTGGCGGGGTCTTATCTCGGTAGCCTCAGCCACACCTTTACCGCGGTGGCGGCGCTGAAACAGGCTGGCCTGCGCGCCATCACACTGGTGGTGAACGATAGCGGCACAGGCGAGGTGCCGTTGGCCGATACCGCCGCCACGCTGCACCGTTTCTTGCCGGAATATGAGATTGTCACCTTGCCGCGCGGCCCCCAGAGCATGGATTTCGCCCCCGTCGCCGCCTCCATTTTCCGCGAAACCGAGAAGGTGGACGGAGCGGTGACGGATTAAACCTCTCTGCCCCCACGAAGTGGGGGAAGTGGGCCGGCGCGCCAGCGACGGACCGAAGGGGGCTGGCTCCCAGGCTCTTGGCCCGACCATATTCCCCGGATTCCTCCCGAAATGCCGCATCAGACGCGTTGACCGGGGCGCCGTCCTGGGTATAGTCCCCGGCTTCCATTCGCTTTTTCTGATGTGCCCGAGTGGTGGAATGGTAGACGCACTGGACTCAAAATCCAGCGTCCGAAAGGACATGTCGGTTCAAGTCCGACCTCGGGCACCACGCTCCGCTGCGCTTTGCGTGGCGCAGCCACCAGAAGCGCTAAGCGGGGCGTGCCCGGCGTAGCCGTAGGCGAAGACGGGCTGTATCATCTTGGAAAGTCGTTTCTACACTTGCCGGGGGGCTCTGTGTGGTACGTCTATATCCTGGGCAGCCTAAGTTATCCCAATCAGGAATATACCGGGGCAAGTGAAGACCTGCGCCAGCGCTTGGCTGATCATAATGCTGGGAAATCGAAGCACACCGCAAAGTACAGGCCCTGGACGCTGCTTTGGTACTGCGCGTTTCCGGCCAAAATGCCAGCCCTGGCCTTCGAAAAGTATCTGAAATCGCATTCAGGGCGAGCATTTGCTCGGAAGCGCCTACTGCCGGGCAATGTAGCGGGCGGTTCGAGCCAATCTTTTGATTCCGCATGAAGCAGCTAACCATCGGCGATGTCTCGCTACGGCGAATTTGGTGGTTAGCATTTGCAGCGGATGCCTTCACCACAATCGGCCTCCTACTTGCCGCGCTCTGCGCTACACAATCACGCATCACTTCTCTCTTGTCCTTGCCACAATCGCCCCCCACATCGCAGGGGCTGTTTGATATTGCAGCAAGGAAAGCCGACCTCGAATGAGAGGCGGTTTCGGTAAGGCGGAGCTGCATTAGACTGCGCCGCAATGCGGGCAGGGTTTGCCACACTCCCCCCAACCATTTGCAAAGATAACAATTAAATTGCGCGATGGCGGTTCGCGAACGGTCCCTTCCAGACAGGATACGGCGCCATAAATGCACGTTCCCGTCGCTCATAAAGCAAAGCGAAAACCACGTTCTCTCAAACGCTTACCGGGAAAATTCCCGAATTGAATTGGAGTTTTCTCTATCCAAGCCCCCGGGAGAGTTCAGTCCCGCGCCGCCGCTCGCCGCTGCTCCTGAACGATCTCCCCCAGGATGGCGAGGGCGATTTCGCTCGGGCTGCGGGCGTCGATGGCCAGTCCGACCGGGGCATGAATGCGCCGGATCGCTTCAGCCGAAAGGCCGAGCGCCAACAACCGCTCCGCCCGTTTGGCATGGGTGCGCAGCGAGCCCAGCGCGCCGACATAACTGCATTCGCTATGCAGTGCCGCGACCAGCGCCGGGTCGTCGATCTTGGGATCGTGGGCAAGCACGATCACCGCGCTTTCCGGCGTTAACGGCGTTGCCGCAAAGGCTTCGTCCGGCCACAGGCCGATGCGGCGTACAGCGGGAAAGCGTTCTTCCGTCAGATAAGCAGGGCGGGGATCGATCACCCGGACTTCATGGCCCGCTGCGGCGCCGAGTCGGCACAGGGCTTGGGCGATATGAACGGCGCCGACGATTACCAGCTCCCAAGGCCGGTCATAAGCCGAGACGAACCACTCGGCCCCCTCAATTGTCAGCGTGCTGCCTTGGCGGCTTTGGCGGGCGGTTGCCACGGTGCGGCTCAAAGCAGGGGAGGCGGAAGTGGGATCGATCAGCCGTTCTTCCCCGTTCTCGAGGTTGACGGCCCGGGCCAGGATTTTTCCAGAACGTCCCGCGGCCAGCAGCGGAGCGAGGCTTTCCGGCAGGATCGGTTCCAGGAAGATTTCGACATCGCCGCCGCACATCAAGGCGACATCGAAGACAGCATCGCTGCCGCTGCCGAAAGCGAGCCGTCGCGGGCGGCAGGTTTCCATCACCGCGCGTGCGGCTTCGATGATCTTTCCCTCGATGCAGCCAGCCGAAAGCGAACCGGCAAAGGCGCCGTCTTCGCGAATCGCGATGTGGCTGCCGGGAAGACGCGGTGCCGACCCCGTAGTGCGGATTACGGTGCCCAGAACGACGCGGTGCCCGGCGCCCAGCCATCGCAAGGCGATGTCCAGCACTTCCAATTCATCGTTCAGCGGATTCATGGCGCCTAGAGATGGGCTGGCGCTTCCCAAATGTCCAGGTCAACGCCGCCGGGCCGGTTGTCCCCGGCCGAGACCTGCTCTGATTTTAGAATTATACCGAATTGACATGACCTTATTCCGTCGCTGGAATACAAATCTGGGACATGAATCGGTGGCCGGCGAGACGGGAACGTGGTGCAAAAAACGGCCATGAATTTGCCGCTGCAGCTCGATCGGTCGTCCCCGGTCCCGCTGCAGGATCAGCTCTTCGAGAAGCTGCGTCACCTCATCTTGAGCGGGCGGTTGAAGCCGAACACCCGTGTGATCGCCACGCGTTTCTTGGCCGAACAGGTCGGGGTGTCCCGGCGGACGGTGTTGTTCGCTTATGAGCGCCTGATTAGCGAAGGCTATCTCGAAACCCGTCCGGCCATCGGCACCTTTGTCTCTCCGACGCCGCCTGATCAGGCGAAACGCGAAGCGGCAAACGCCGTGGCAGCAGACGTGCCGCGCCAAGCCGCGCTTTATCCGCAGAGCTTCCGCTATGCGGCGAAACCCAATGGCAAGCTTCCGGCCGGGTACATCGATTTCTCGCCCTCGCTGCCGGATAGCGCGCAGCTCCTGCCGCAGAAGGTATGGCTGCGCTGGATGCGTGAAGTGCTGCTCAGCGATCCGGGGATTTTCTCACGGCCCGGGCCGGTGGCGGGTGCCGAACCTTTGCGCCAGGTCATTGCCGATTATCTCGGTGCTACGCGCGGCATTCTCGCGACGCCAGAGCAGATCGTGATCGTCTCGGGGCGGCGGCAAGCCTGTAGCTTGGTGGGGCATCTCTTTCAGCGTCCGGGTGACCGGGTGGTGATGGAAGCACCGGGAGATGAGGATATAACGGAGTTCTTCCGTACCCGTCGCGCCGAGGTAGCGGCAGTTGCGGTGGACGAAAGCGGTCTTGACGTTGGGCTTTTGCCGGAAGGCCGGGCTGCTTTGGCTTATGTGACGCCATCGCGGCAAAATCCCATCGGGGGCATCATGCCCCAATCGCGACGCGCCACGCTGATCGAATGGGCGCGCAAAGCGGGCGCCTATCTCATTGAAGATGATAGCGACAGCGACCTTCGCTATCAGGGCGTTGCGCCCCAGCCGCTGGCAGCGATGGATCCCTATGGGCTTGTCTTTTATGTCGGCTCTTTCAGCAAGACGCTCGGGGCCGGCTTGAGTCTCGGTTATCTCCTGGTGCCGCCGGAATTCGCCGAGGATATTCTGGCCATCAAATCCATGGCAGCCGAAGGCGGGCAGTATTTCGAGCAGATCGTGGTGGCAAATTTGCTCGCCAGCGGCGAATACGATCACCATCTGCGCCGCTTGCGCAAAATCTATATGGAACGGCGTGACAGTCTGATCGCGGCCTTGCAAGCCAGGTTCGGCGATGTGGAATTGTTCGGCACAGAAGCCGGCACACAGATTACATGGCTGCTGCCCGATCTGTTCCCCTCCGTTTCGGCTCTTTGCGAAGCCGCCATGGCGCGTGGCGTGCGCGTCGCAGGGGTCGTGGATCAAGCTGCCACGGCCAGCGGCTTTCATGAAAAAGCGCTGCTCTTAGGCTATGCCAATCTGACGCCGGATCACTTGCGCGAAGGCATCAACCGCCTCGCTGCGGCCCTTGCCGGTTTGCGCGCTTAGCTGCCGCTATTCCGCTTTTTCGGAATGCTCATCCTCGGTCTCTTCATACCCGGTGAACATCGCCTTGATGTGTTCCATCGGCGTCTTTCCGAGGGTGGCAAGATAGGCGTGGAAAGGGATGTAGCAGGCGATGATGGTGAAGATCACCACATGCACCGTATCGACCACGCGTACGCCGCCGACGAAATCCACGATTTTCGAAAAGCGGGTGACATCCCACAGCATAAGGCCGGTGACGATCTGCAGCGGCACAAAGACGAACATCACGATCTGATAGGTCAGGCCCTGCAGCGGATTGAACTTCTTGTACTTGGCGATGTGGAACGGATTGGGCAGTCCCTTGAACATGCCATAGCTGTAATAAACGAGCTGGCGCCAGCAGCCCATGAACATCTTCACCGGATTGAGTTCAGCGTGATAGTTGCGCGATTCTGCGGTGAAGAGATGGAACAGGAGCCAAAGGCAGAAATTGGTGATGACCACGAAGCCCGTGTAGTTGTGGATCACAACGGCCGTGTGGAACGAGACCAGATCGATAAGGCCGATGTAGCGGATCTGGATGCCCGTCAGCGCCAAGAGGATCATGCCGAGCGCGTTGGTCCAGTGCCAGATCCGCAAGGGCAGGGGGTGAATATAAAGGCGCATCGTCCTGGCCCTCCTTATGAATGGTTGTCAGGTTTTTTGTCGCCTGGACGGTGCGCGAGCCAGCGAATGGTTACATGCAGAGCTGGGATGCCGAAGCCTACCAGCAGCGCCAGAACCAGCAATATATCAAGCAGGGTGATACGGGTGCCGCCGATGGCATAGAAGCCGCCCATGGAGGGAAGCGAAAGCACCGAATGCAGCGCTGCCTGATTGACATCGTAATGGACCGGGATGCCGCCGGGCCCGGCCACGGAAACGGTCACGCTCTGGAAGGCTTCCGAGCCCGCTCTATGGCAGGTAGCACAATTGCTGATCGCTTCGGAGGCGGCGGTGAGCTGGTGTGCCTCTGCGCCGGTTGACACATCCAAACGGCCGCGGATGGCGGTCTTGTTGGCAACACCTGGCTGGTTCAACGATTGCAGAAGGTTGAACAGCGTCAGTGGCGCCAGGCCGTTCTTCGCGGAGGCCGCATCCGCGGCGCTCTGGAATTCCGGAATACCAAGCGGACGGCTGGTGTCTTCCTTGGTCTTGGGGTTGAAGAGGACGAGATCGACCTTGCGGTGCGCTTTTGGCGAATGACAGGCGACGCAGGCCACCACGGTGAAATGCAACTGGGTATTCGGCAGCCAAGTCGCGTGTTTGGCCGGCGCATCCTTGTGGCAGCTGAAGCAAACGTCCTTCAGGCCCGCACCAGCGGTGGGAACCTTCACTTCATGGGCGCCATGACAGCTGAAGCAAAGCGGCGCCTGAGTGATACCAGCGTTGCGCAACACGCCATGCACGCTGCTGGCATAAGCCGTGAAGATCTCGGCATGGCAGGTCTTGCAGGGCACTGTGTCCATAGCCTGGGCAGCGCCCTTCATGACCGCATGCGGATTGTGGCAACTGGTGCAGACCGGCGCGAGCGGATTGCCGTCTTTGACAAGCGCGGCATGGACGCTGTGGCTCCATTGCGTCGCCTGATCCGTATGGCAGGCGGCGCAGACTTTGGAGCGCTCCACCGAGAAAGCGCGCTTGCTCTCGATCGGCATCACGGCGCTGGGGTGCTTGGTGGGATCGATGTCGCTATGGCAGGCGGCACAGCCGAACATGCTGTGCACGGACTTGCCGAAATTGTCGCCATGAATCTGTAAGGAGAGCGTCTCGCCATTGCTCAGCGGCTTTTCCATCGCTGATTGATGGCAGGAGAGGCAATGCTGGTCGTCTTGGGACAAGGCAAGGGCGGGGGAGCTTACGCCTATGGCCGCAAGCAGCAGCGCTACCAGGAACATTCCAAGCATGCCGGCCGGACAGCCGTGCCGTGGCATCAAGCGATTCAAGCAAAACAGGGCCATCATATCCCAGCCTGTCATTCGATCCCCGCGAGGCAAGCCGCGCAACGAATATGTCCTTCTACACGAAAAATGCTTCGGCTATCCATGCTTTTGGAGGGGATGTGCGAATCAGATGACCTGCGCTCGCTCCCAAACATGCATGCATAATGCTTAATGAGGAGCTGCCTGCTTCCGCTCGGAGAGATATTGCAGCAGCTGCTTGATGGCGATGAACGGGAACAGCGGCAGATAGGCTAAGGCTATGAAAGGCGCGGCGAAAAACAGGGCGTCGTCCTTCAAAATCATCAGGACACTGCGTTTCTCTGCCATGTCAGTCCCTCGCTGGATTGGGCTCGCCGCGGCGACCAGCGAACATCCTTGCGATGCCCGCGATTGTCATATTTGCAGACGACCTTTTATCCAGCAAGGTTTTCTATGCGAGGCAGCGCAAAGTCATTTTTGGGGAAAGTCGTCGGGGGGGAATCTGCGGGCACGATGGGCAACAACTGATTCGTGTAATGTCGCGTCATAATGAAGCGCAAGTGGCAGGGGATTGGGGCCTTGGTCAGGTGTAGAATTCGTTGCGACGTTCGAAGAGCCGATCATCGGCTCGGCTCTCGTGTGTACGCACTCGCCGAAAAATCGGGGACACACCATGCGCAAGGTTTTTCTCGTTGCGGCGCTCGCCGCATCGACAGCCGCCGCAGCGAATGCGACGACCTGGGTTGCTACCTGCAATGATGGCCAAAATCTTCAATATGTTCAGACGATAAGCGGTGCGGGATATCTTTATTTGAAGACCGCCAAGGATTATTTCCAGACCGCCCGTCTATCGCAGACCTTCAACAGCGAAAATGTGATTTGCGGCGCCGTTCAGGGCAATGTCGCGGCGGGAGCCGCTCCAGTGACCCAGCTTTGCATCAATAAGTCGAAGCAGATCATCTCCCTGAAATATCGTCATCCCGGCGCGACCAACACCGAGGCCCAGGACGTTGGCGAATTCTGTGCGGCGACGGTTACGCTTCGGGCAACCAATCTCAAGGATCGTTGAGAGCGAGGACAGCTAAGGGGGCTCGCATCTGTGGGCTGGGGTGGTGTTTTTGTTGCTCTGCCAGCAAAGAGGCTGGGCGGGCTCCCTTGGCTGTGTTAGAAATATTCTAAAATTGTGCGATCCGCGAAGCATGCGGCAGATCACGACTGGAGGATGCTCCGTGAGGACTTTCGCCCTTCTTGTTTCAGCCTCTGCAGGTCTATACCTGACGGTGACGCTTGGTTTTGCCGCTGAAGCCAAGCCCGGTGTGCTGGCTCCCAATGGGAATGTCGCGGCCGCTTGCCAGAAATGCCATGGGGTTTCGGGTGACAGCGATTCTCCCCAATACCCCAGGCTCAATGGGCAGCAGGCCGACTACATCGCGGCCCAGCTCAGGAATTTCCGCGATCACAAGCGGGATGACACCCATGCGCGGGCCTATATGTGGGGCATGGCCCGGGCAATGGACGACAAAACCATCGCAGAGCTCGGTAAGTATTTCGCCAGTCAGAAGCCGACGGCGTCCCAGACCGGCGGGGCTCTCGCACCCGAGGGGGAGAAACTGTTTCTCTATGGCGATTCGGCGAAGGGCGTGGTGGCTTGTCAGCAATGCCACGGCAAAGCCGGAGAAGGAGGGGGGGCGATCCCTCGAATCGCGGGGCAGCACGCCGCCTATTTCCGGATGGCCTTGGGGGCGTTCCGCTCCTCCTTGCGCCAGCATGACATGATGACCGCGGTGGCCAAGAACCTATCAGACCATCAGATCGAGGCATTGTCTTCCTATCTCGCCAATGACTGAAGAAGTTGGGTAACTCACGCTTCTGTGCGACAAATTTTGGCTTGTACCCCCTAGGCGATTTCGCCACAAAAAGCCCACGAGCGGCGCCCGAAGCGGCGGCTGCGCCAGCTTTCTTTTGAAAGGGCCGCGCCATGAGCGCATTTATTGACGCCCGCACAGTTCCCGACGGCACGGTACTGGAGCCTGATCTCGCCGTCATCGGCGGCGGACCTGCCGGTATCGCAATCGCGCTGGCGCTGGCGAGCACATCGCTTCGTGTTGTGCTCTTGGAGAGTGGCGGCATGTCGTTCGAGCCGGCCACCCAGGCGCTCTACAACGGCGCCAAGGACGGGGTGACCTATCTCGGTCTGCAGGCCTCGCGCATGCGCTTCCTCGGCGGTGGTACCAATATTTGGGGCGGCTGGAGCCGGCCCATGGACCACATCGAGTTCGAAGAGCGTGCCTGGATGCCTCATTCGGGCTGGCCGTTCGGGGTGGAGGCACTCACCCCCTATTATCCGCGCGCCCAGACCCTGTGCGAAGCCGGGGCTTGGCTTTACGAAAAGGCGGAAGTCTGGAGCCAGGAGGAGATGCCGATCATCGCCCTTGGCGAAGGCGGGGTCGCCACGCGCTGGTTCCAGTTCAGCCGCATGCGCGGCAGCGTTCTGCCGACCCATTTCGGCGAACGTTATGCCGATGATCTCAAGCGCGTGCGCAATCTCACCACCTATCTGCATGCCAATGTGACCCGCCTGGGCCTGGATCAGAGTGGTGCCAAGATCAACCAATTGGACGTAGCGACCCTGACTGGGCGTCATTTCACGGTGAAGCCGAAAGCCGCTGTGCTCGCCACGGGTGCTATTGAAATTGCCCGCTTGATGTTGGCCTCGAATGACGTGAAGCCAGCTGGGGTGGGCAACGACAATGACGTGGTCGGCCGCTACTTCGCCGATCACCCCATTCCACGCGATATCGCAACGGTGGTGCTATTCGACGGCAAACTCAAACCCTACTATCTGAACCCGCAGGAAATGCAGGGCGCAATCCTGCGTGCGGGGCTGTTTCCGAGCGAAAAATTCCGCCGGACCAAGCAGATGCTGGATTCTTCGATCACCATCGAAAGGCCAACTTTGCTGGATGACTTCGGCAAGGCCGCGGTCGCGGCGACTGCCAAATCGCTAGGGGTCGATGGCCATAATGCGGTTGCCTTCACGCTTGGTGGCGGTTGCGAAGTCACCCCCGATCCCGATTGCCGCGTGACCCTCGATCGCGAACGCGATGCCCTCGGTATGCCACGCATCAAGTTGCAAATGCGGTTGTCAGATTCCGATCTCAACCATTTCCGTGAAACGTTGAAGGAATTGGGCCGTCAGCTTCTGGTGTCGCGCGCCGGCATGGTCCGCCTCAACATGAAAGAGCGCGGGCAATGGCTCGCCGGTCTTGATTGGGGCAATCACCACATGGGCACGGCCCGGGCGCATGTCGATCCTAAAAAGGGTGTGGTGGATGCCAATCTCAAGGTTCACGGCATCACCAATCTGTTCCTGGCGGGCAGTGCGGTTTATCCGACCTATGGCGCCGTTAATCCGACACTCAGCATTGTGGCGCTGGCTCTCAGGCTCGCCGATCATGTGAAGGGGGTGCTAAAATGAAGCTCTCTCGCCGTAACATCCTGATTGGGGCTGGCGGTGCGGTCGTCGTGGCCGGTGCCGCGTTTGAAGGCAGCCACTTGTTGCGCAAGCGTTATGCGCCGAGCCCCTATGATGATCTTCTGGCCCTGTTGCAGGATCGCGATGGCGATGCCCAGCTTGGCGAAGCGGTATTGGCGGCCAAAGGCAATTTCGACGCTGCGGCGGTGGCGGCTGGGTTGCGCGAAAAGCTGAAGCATGGCGCACTGGCCGAGGTCGAAACCAAAGATGCCGCGGAAGGCCGTTTGGTGGAAGCGCGCGGCTGGGTGCTGCCCGAGGCCCTTGCCGATCTTTGCGCATTGGCGGCCAAAGCTGCGGCGTGAACCGCGAGGGAGCTGGTGTTTTCCTGGCGCGGGCGATGCTAGGTTCGGCTCGTAGCGCTTTGGTCTTCCGGTTTGCCCATGCACCTGTTCTACGCTTCGCATGACGGTCATACGCGCCGGATCGCGGAACATATTGCGGCTCGCCTGGAAGGTCTGAAGGTCGTGGTGCGGCCGCACAATCTGGCGGAGAGCATACCGGCCGCTGAAAGTTTGTCAGGGACGGTCGTTCTGGTGGCGGCCATCCGGTATGGCAAGCATTTACCGGCGGCGTTGCGTTTTCTTGAGAGCTATAGCCGGCTGGCGAACCGCCCCGCCTTGGTTTTGTTGTCCGTCAATCTGACCGCCCGCAAGCCAAACAAGCAGAGCCCCGAAGGTAGCGTTTATCTGCGCAAAACGATCCGCAAATACCGCCTGGAGCCCGCTCTCGCGCATGCCATTGCGGGACGGCTGGATTATCCACGGTACAGATGGTTTGACCGCCAAATGATCCGGTTCATTATGTTGCTGACCGGCGGTCCCACGGATCCCAGCACCACGATCGAATACACGGATTGGGACCAAGTCGACGCTCTGGCGGAGCGGATCGCCCGAATTGACGGCGCATCATCATAAATTCGGTTTCTGATTCGCTGTGCTCATTCGGACGGATAATACTGTCAAGTCCGGATTTTCCTGCATGGGGAAATACGTAGGCGAGGGGAGTCTTTGCTGCGGCATAAGCTACACCACCCCTTAAATCGTCACTGGTACCATCAGTTCTGTCGGGACTGGTACTGTTGCTGACCTTCAGTCCTGTGACAATCCCTTCATATTCGCTGTCTAGCGAGATCGGAGCGGGGTCAAATGTCGGCAGGAAATCGCATCGCCAAATACGCCTTGCTGGTTTTGTTGTGCGCTATCGCCGCCGTCTGCGCGGTGCCGGCCTATGCTGGTACTGCAGCCAAGGCCGATGACGGCCAGGGGCTGTTCAGCGAGCATGGCTCGGCAACTTGTTTGCAGTGCCACAACGAGGCGCCAGCAACCGATATTCTGAAAACCAAGCACGCCATGAAGGGGGATGTGCATTCCCCGGCTGGCCAGCATGGATGCGAATCCTGCCATGGTCCCAGCGCGGCGCACGCCACCGGCTTTGCGGCTGGCAAGCCCACGCTTCCCGCTGTGGTGTTCAACGGTCCCAATGCCTCGCCGGTTTCGGTGCGCAACCAAGCTTGCTTGACCTGCCACCAGGACGCCAAGCGCATGGATTGGATGGGCAGCCAGCATCAGAACGCCAATCTGGCCTGCGTCAGCTGCCACACCATGCATGCTGCCAAGGATCCGATCCTTGTGCGCACAACACAGACCAACAAATGCTTCACCTGCCATGCCCAGCAGCGCGCGGAGAGCTTCCAGTTCTCTCATCATCCAATGCGCGAAGGCAAAGTGGTGTGCAGCGACTGCCACAACCCGCATGGTTCGGCTGGTCCCAAGCTGCTCAAGGAATTCACGGTCAACCAGACCTGCTACACCTGTCATGCCGACAAGCGCGGCCCGATGCTGTGGGAACACCAGCCGGTGCGCGAGAACTGCCTCAATTGCCACACACCGCACGGCTCCAACGAAGCGCGCTTGATGAAGGAACGCATGAACTTCATGTGCTCGAGCTGCCATAGCGCGGTGTCGAACGGCAGCGGTGGCGCATTCGGTGGCGGTCACTCGACCTTCGGAAATCTCTCGGGCTCGGCGACGTTCAGCTCGGCACTCGCAAACAACCGCACCTGCCTGAATTGCCACTCGCAGGTCCACGGCTCGAATAACCCGAACGGCACCTACTTCTTCCGGTGACCACGGTCGCAATGACAAGGGGATTGTCATGACGCAGAAGCTTTCCATCAGAGCACTTGCCCTGCTCGCGACCGCTCTGGTTGCTCCGGCCGCGCTGGCACAGACCGCCGCACCGGAAATACCGGCGGAACTGAATCAGCCGGTGTTGGAAAAGGAAATCAGCATCGGCGTGCTCTACTCCGGCGGTCACAACACCGGGCTTTATGGCCGCTATAATGGTTTTTCCACCGGCGGCGTGGATGTGACGCTGGGCTTTGAACTGAAGCAGCGCGATGCCTGGAATTCTGGAAAGACGGCGTATTTCGAGGCTTCTGGCAGCAATCTCGTACTGCAAACTGGTTCCACTCTTGCCCAAGGGTTCCGCGACCACAGTTTCATGAGCGATACCAGTGATCGCTTCGGGCCGGAGGCGGAGATCAATGTCGCGTTCGGCAATCAAGGCAGCTGGGGTGTAACGGCAAGCTATAGCGCTTTGACCTATACCGGAAACATCATCTCCTCTTTGTGGACGGTCAACGGATCGCTGGGGACGCTGAACAACGGTCTGGTTGCTTATGGCGGCGCCTCGAACAGCCCGGCGACCAAAGGCTCACCCACATCTTTCACCGTGGCTGGGATCAGCCCGTATTTCCAGCAATTCCAGACCGGTACGCGCCGGGACAAGGTGGAAGTGGGCGGCAAGCTGGAACTTGACGAATGGACCATTGCCACCAACATCTCGCATGAACACAAGCAAGGAAAACTGGAAGAGTCGCTGCGTGAAACCTATGGCGGCATGGCTTTCACGCTGCCGGTCGATTACGACACGGATCGCTTTGATCTTTCGGCAAGTTATGTCGACCCCGATTACCAGGCGCTGATTCAGTACACCTATTCGCGTTTCAACCAGAACAACTCGGGAGTCGTGCTCCCTTATGTGGTGTCGATTGCCAGCCTGAGTGCGAGTTCCGGTCCCTATGCACAAGCGGCCTTCTATTCGACGCCGCCGAGCAATTCGGCCCATTATCTGACGGTCATGCTCTCCGACAAATTGGCGCCGCGTACCCGCATTGTCTTCAATGGCCGCATTGGTATGGAGTTGCAGGACGAGACCTTCACGCCGAATAGCGCCGATCCTTCACTCAGCTCCACTCTGGGAAACCCGACTTATACTTGGTTCAAGAACCTCAACAGCCTGAATCAGGGCACCAGCGCAACCTCACCGGATGCGCGGGCCTATGTCTATCAAGGGACCTTGTCATTCAGCACGGAGCTTGCCGAGCATCTGGATGGACGGGCCAGTTATTCGATCGACGGCCGCGACGTTCATATCAACCAGTATCAGGTTTGGATTGGCGGCACGTCTCCGGACGCCCAAGCCAATACCGCGGTTTATGTGGTGCCGCAGAATTGGCTGAAGCAGACCGGCAGTGCCGAACTCAACTATCTTATCCTGCCGGAAAGCTCGACCAAGGTATCGGCGACCTACAGCTTCAACAACACGCAGCGGACCAATGCCCAGGTTACGCATAGCGAAACCAACACCTTTGGGCTGAACGTAAGCTCGATGCTCAGCAAGGATATTCTGGGCCGGGTCAGCTACGAGCATTCCAACCGCTCAGGTGTTCTCCATTACGGTACTGCCTGGGGTAACTTGGAGACCGGTGTTCCGGAAGTAGAGGGCACCCCGTCTGGTGCCTATTACCAGGCCCCGATGGTGGCTGATGCGGTGACCGTGCGTGCTGATTATGCACCAGTGGGTGATCTTTCCGGCGGCCTCTTCGTCAAGTTCTCGAACAACCGCTATCACTATCCAGCAGTGGATTCGGCAGCTACAGCGACCAATTCGGGTAACTGGAATCTGGTTGGACATGGCGAGGGTGTTACGCACAATTCCAGTCTGACCATCGGGCCGGATGTCAATTACCGGGTCAGTGACAGTCTCGGCGTGCATGCCTATTACAGCTATGAGCGGATCTATTTCGATAACGTCGGCAATGGCAACTGCGCCGAGAGCAACACAGGTGTGTGCGCGGGAAGCGCCGGCTACTTCCAGAACAAATACACCTCTAGCATGCACACGGCAGGTTTCAGCGGTGACTGGAAAGTGACCGAGAAACTAAAGCTTTCGGGCGAGTACAACATGTCCGTCGGATCGGTGCTGTTCGGTCAATACAACGGCGTGGCGGTGTCGACGGTCACGGCGTCCTATCAGAACGTGACCAACTATCCGGACATCGACTCGCGGATGGATGACGTCAAGGTTACGGCGAATTATCAGCTGACGGACAATGTCGACGGTACGCTCATTTATCAGTACAGTATGTTCAACAACAATGACTGGCAGTATGTTGCGCAGCCGGTAATCCCGACGCTCAATGGTGGCACGGCGATCAGCATTCTCAATGCCGGCTATGGGGCGCCGAACTACAATGTGTCGACTGTCGGTATGATCGTGCGGATGAAACTTTAGCGGCTGGGGCTATTTCGGATAACCCATGGAGAACGCGATGAAGCTCTCGTTTTACGGATATCTTCTTGCCGGTGCGGTTGTGGTGGCCAGTGGCGCCATGGCTGCGGCTCCGGATGGCCAAGCCGTTTATGACGCGAACTGCGCAGCCTGCCACAAGATGATGAAGCCTAAGACTGGCGACAAAGCCGCTTGGGCCCCGCTGGTTTCCCAGGGCGTCGATGCGCTCACAGCGGCGACCATCAAAGGCAAGGGCATGATGCCCCCCAAGGGTGGCAAGCCGAACCTATCGGATGCCGAAGTCAAGGCCGCCGTCCAGTACATGGTCGACAAAAGTAAGTGATTCCCGCAAGGGTTCGGCTCTTGAGCGAATCTCGAGAGCCGACCAATATGACGAGCCGGGCGCCTGCCGAAGGCGCCCGGTTTTTTTTATTGCCGTTTCAAGGCCTCTCGCGGACTGCGCACAATTGCGCTACCGGTGTGAGTTAGCTCTCGACAAAACCTCCGGCGCGACGGAACAATCCCGGCCCGGACAAGATATGGCGGATATTGATGATTGCCGAAATCGGGCTGTTTGCGTTGATCCTGGCGCTGTTCGTTGCCGCGGTTCAGGCGATCATTCCCCAGATTGGTGCGGCGCGCGGCGATAGCGCCTGGATGGCTGTCGACCGGCCGGCGGCCTTCGCCCAATTCTGCATGGTGGCGCTGTCCTTCGGCTGCCTGATGTGGCTGCACGTGACCAGCGACTTCACCGTCCTTAACGTGGTGCAGAACAGCCATACCGATAAGCCGCTGCTTTATAAGATCACCGGTGTCTGGGGAAACCACGAAGGTTCCATGATGCTGTGGACCTTCATCCTGGTGCTCTACGGCTTGGCCGTGTCGATTTTCGGCCGTGATCTGCCGCCGGGGTTGCGGGCGCGGGCGCTGGCGATCCAGGGAATGATCGGCTTCGCCTTCATTCTCTTCATTCTCCTGACGTCCAATCCTTTCCAGCGTGTCGATCCCGCACCGCTGAATGGTGAAGGCCTCAATCCGCTGTTGCAGGACCCTGGTCTCGCCTTCCATCCGCCGTTTCTCTATCTCGGTTATGTCGGTTTCTCGATGGCCTTCTCTTTCGCCATCGCCGCTTTGATCGAAGGCCGTGTCGATGCCGCTTGGGCGCGTTGGGTTCGCCCTTGGACGCTAGTGGCGTGGTGCGCTTTGACTCTTGGCGTCGCGATGGGCTCTTGGTGGTCCTATTATACTCTTGGCTGGGGCGGTTATTGGGCCTGGGATCCGGTGGAGAACGCCTCGTTGATGCCGTGGCTCGCAGGAACCGCGCTGCTGCATTCGGCTATCGTCGCTGAAAAGCGCGATACGCTGAAATCCTGGACGATTTTCCTCGCCATCGTGACCTTTTCGCTGTCGCTGCTCGGCACCTTCCTGGTGCGCTCCGGCGTCCTGACCTCCGTGCACAGCTTCGCCAATGACCCTAAGCGCGGCCTCTTCATCCTGATTCTTTTGGGGCTCGTCACCGGAGGTTCGCTGGCTCTCTATGCCTTGCGGGCTCCAGCGTTGAAAGGCGGTGGGGTTTTCGCGGCTGTGTCGCGCGAGGGCGGCCTCTTGTTCAATAACATCGTGTTGAGCGCCGCGGCCGGCACGGTTCTGCTCGGCACGCTTTATCCCTTGTTCATGGATGCGCTGAATCTCGGCAAGGTCTCGGTCGGGCCGCCTTACTACAACATCGTCATGGCACCCTTGATGGCGCCCATGATTGTATTGATGGCAATTGGGCCGTTCCTGGCCTGGAAACGCGGAGACTTCAAAGGCGCTATGCGGCGCTTGCGCTTTACTGGCATCGTTACGGCTGTGACCTTTGTGGCTACGCTGCTGGTGGCTGGCATCTCTACCCGGTCGCTGCTCGCAGCATTGGGGCTAGGCCTTGCGATGTGGCTTCTGGTCGGCAGTCTCGCCGAATGGGCAGGGCGCGTGCGTCTGTTCCAAGGCGCAGTGGCTGACAAATGGCGCCGCATGAAGCAACTGCCGCGTTCGGCTTACGGCATGACCCTTGGTCATATCGGCTTGGCCGTGGTTCTTATTGGCGTGGCCGGTTCTTTAGCGTGGCGCAGCGAATTCCTCGAAGTCATGCGCCCTGGCGATACCGCGACCATTGCTGGGTATCAGGTCAAGTTCCTGGGCGAGGAGCCTAATGTCCAAGGGCCTAATTACACCGCTACACGCGGCAACTTCATCGCTGTCAAGAACGGCAAGTTGATCGCCGATCTGCATCCGGAACGGCGCATGTACGCCAATCCCCAGCAGCCGCTTTCGACCGTTTCGATCTACACCAATCTCGTCAGCGACCTCTACGCCGTGCTGGGTGATCCGGCCGGTCATGGCGGTTCCGTGGTGCATCTGTTCCACAATCCGCTGGTGCCTTGGATATTCTTCGGGGCCATTGTGATGGTGTTTGGTGGTGTGGTGTCGCTGACTGATCGCCGTCACCGCATCGGGGCGCCTTTGCGTCGGGTTCGCAATCCTTTCGGGATTCCCGCACCGGCCCTTGCCACGACTGCTGCGATGCCTCCCATTACGGCCCAACCGGTTTCGGTTGCGCGCCGCTGGATTTATCTAGTGCCGCTTGCTGGCTTTCTGGTGTTGGGCGGCTTCTTTATCTGGCGGCTGTATCTGGTCGAGCAGGGTTTTGCGCCCAACCTGATTCCTTCGGTGATGATCAACAAGCCGGCGCCGGAATTTGACCTGCCGCCGCTGATCGAGGGCCAACCCGGTTTCAGCTCGGTGGATTTTAAGGGGAAGGTCACCTTGGTGAGCTTCTTTGCTTCCTGGTGTGTTCCCTGCCGGGAAGAGCATCCGATTCTACCGATGGTGAAGGAAGCGGGCATCCGCCTCGTTGGAATCAGCTATAAGGATCGCCCGGAGGACGCCAAGGCTTGGCTTGGCCAGCTTGGCAATCCTTACAACGCGATCGGCGTTGATTTGTATGGGCGTACCGGCATCGACTTTGGTGTGTACGGCGTTCCGGAATCCTATTTGATCGACAAGAATGGGGTCATCCGCTTCAAGCAGACCGGGCCGCTAACGCCTGAGATCATTCGCCATCAGATCATCCCCTTGGCGGAGAAACTGTCCAAGTGAAACACCGCACACGCATAGCTCAGGTTTTTGCCATTGCTTCGTTGTTTGCCGCATTGTGGTGCGGCTCAGCTTTGGCCGTCCGGCCTGACGAGATCTTGGCAGATCCCCATCTGGAAGCGCGGGCCCGTGTCATCGGCAGGGAGCTGCGCTGTCTGGTTTGCCAGAACGAGTCGATCGACGATTCCAATGCCGATCTGGCCCATGATCTGCGGGTGCTGGTGCGCCAGCGGCTTGTGGCCGGCGACAGCGACGATCAGGTCAAAGCCTATATCGTGGCACGCTATGGCAATTATGTTTTGCTGAAGCCGCCTTTCGACTCGGAAACCTATCTGTTGTGGTTCGGACCGCTTATCCTTCTGATCTGTGCGGCCGGGGTTGCGGTGCTCTATATCCGCCGCTCAACCCGGAGCGTGCCGGCGCCGCCGCTCTCTCAAGACGAAGCTCAACGTCTCGCCGCCCTGTTGGATGATGGCGCGAGCGAGCGCAAGGAAAGCTGACGATGTTGTGGGCCATCTTCGCGATTTTGTGCCTTGCCGTTTTGGCCGTCCTGATTGTGCCGGTTCTCAAAGGCGTCAAGGATGCGCGCGCGCGTGTCGATTACGACATCGTCGTCTATCGCAGCCAGCTTGCCGAGATTGACCAGGAGATCGAGGAAGGTCTTTTGTCCCCTGAGCAGGCGGAAGCTGCGCGCACGGAAGTCCATCGGCGCATGCTGGCCGCGGAAGACGCCGAATTGAAAACCCCGCTGCGCTTTCTGGGCAGCAACAAATACACCAAGATCGGTGCGGCAGTGGCTATTGCCGTGTTGGTTCCAGTGGGCGCTGCGGCACTTTATGTCTGGCTCGGTTCACCGTCTTTGCCAGGCAAACCTTATCTTTGGCGCCTCCATAACGATCCGGAATTTGCCACTGCGACCACGGCCGACAAACTGGCCATCGTGCTGCAGGCCAATCCGACCGCGGCCGGGTTTGCCCAATTGGGCCGGACGTATTTCGCCGCTAGGCAATATGAACAAGCGGCTGCCGCGTATCGGCGCGCCTTCGATTTGGGCGCCAAGGATGCCGTGTCCTGGTCGGAGTTCGGCGAAGCCGTGGTGATGTCGAGCGGAGGTGTAGTGGCGCCAGAGGCCATGACGGCCTTCTTCAATGCGCTGGCGGTCGAACCCAAGAGCGAACGCTCGCGGTTTTATCTTGGCCTTGCCGAAGCGCAGATTGGCAATATGCGTCAGGCCGTTGCCATCTGGCGGGACTTGGAAAAGACCAGCGATCCGGATGCGTCTTGGTTGCCGATGTTGCGTGAGCATATTTCTGTCTTCGCCAAGCAGGGCGGTTTTGATCCAGCCTCCGTGCCGCCCAGCCCGCCTGATATCAAGGCTATGGGAGCAGCCATGTCGGCCATGAGTAGGGCGATGCAAACCCACACTGCTGCTCCCGCCGCAGCGCCGCAGCCAGCTGCACAGCCCGGTCAGCCAGTCCGTGATCCCATGGTGGTGGCGATGGTCCAGCGCCTCGCGGACAAAATGGCAAAGAACCCCACCGATGTCGCTGGTTGGCAGCGTCTGGCCCACGCCTATGTCATCATGGGCGATGTTCCTAAGGCGCGGGCAGCAGCCGACCAAGCTGTGCGTCTGAAACCGGGCGATGTGGGCGTGCTGCTGGCTTTGGCCGAGGTGCAGAAGGCGGAAGCGCCGAACGAGGACGTGCCCAAAGCCTATGTCGCCACCATGCGCAAGGTGTTGCAGCTCGATGCGGCGAACACACAGGCGCTCTATGCGGTGGGAGTGGCTGAAGCCAAAGCCGGCCATAACGATCAGGCACGGGCGCTGTGGAGCAAGGCGCTCGGCGGCGTCTCAGCGGATGATCCGTTGGCAGCAGAAATCCACAGCCGTCTCGGCGCGTTACCCGGCAAGGTGAAATAGGCTCGAAATTCGGAGTTGCTTGCAACTAACGATGCGGCAACGATGCTGTCGTCAGTCCGTGGCCTTGCGCGAAGCCGGACGTTTTGGGGAAATGCCGGAATCGGCCCATAAAGAACGCCTGAAGGCGCTTTCGTTGCGGCACTTTGCGGGTGACCAGCCTTTATAAGGTGCATTACCTATGCAATTTAACCGGCAGAGTTGGTAAGCAGGACGGAGCAAGCGTATGCCGTCGAGGAATGGGGCGTTCCATTAATGACCTCAATATTTGAGTTCGCCAATCCAAAGCGGTTCATGGATTTCAGCGGAAAACTGCTTCCATGGCTGATGGTTTTGTCGGTTATCACGCTCGCGGCAGGTTTGGTTCTCGGTTTTTCGACGCCGCCGGATTACCAGCAGGGCTACACCGTGCGCATCATGTTCGTGCATGTGCCTGCCGCCTGGGTGGCGATGATGGCTTACGGCATCATGGCTGTGGCCTCGATTTTCGGTCTGGTCAACCGCCATCCGCTGGCTGATATCGCAGCGCGCTCAGCGGCGCCTATCGGGGCGGCGTTCACAGCTCTCGGGCTCGTTACGGGGTCTTTGTGGGGCAAGCCGATGTGGGGAGCCTGGTGGGTCTGGGACGGCCGTCTGACCTCCTTTCTTCTTCTGCTCCTGATCTATCTCGCCTACATGGCGCTGAATGACGCCATCGAGAACGAAACGCGGGCTGCCCGTGCTGCGGAGATTTTCGCCATCGTAGGGGCGGTCAATCTGCCAATCATCGAGTTTTCAGTCCAGTGGTGGACGACGTTGCATCAGGGCGAGAGCATTCTGCGCAAAGGCGGCCCTGCGATCTCGCCGGTTTTCCTCTGGCCGTTGTTCCTGATGGCGCTGGGTTATACGTTTTTGTTCTTCGTGTTCTGGATCATCCGCATCCGCAGCGAGATCCTGAACAAGCGGGTGCGTTCACTGGTCGAAGCGGGGGCAAGATGAGCGCGTTCCTTTCCCAAGGCGGCTATGGTTTTTACGTATGGTCGTCCTACGGCATCAGCGCTGTTACCCTCATTGTGATCGGTGTGTGGACGGTAACGCGTTATCGCGAGGTGAAGCGCAAGCTGGAATCGCTCCAGCGCGACAACGGAGAGACGCCATGAACGCTCGCAAACGTCGGCGTGTGGCTTTTGTTGCAGCCCTTCTGATTGGCGGCGGCGCCGCCGCGGCGCTGGCGATCAGCGCTCTAAGTGACAATGTGCTGTACTTTTACAGCCCGACCGATATCCACACCAAGCATATCACGCCTGGCATGGCCTTCAGGGTTGGTGGGCTGGTGGAAAAACATAGCGTCAAGCATGACAGCGGTATGACTATGCATTTTATCATCTCGGATGGTGCTGGCACGGTCCCTGTTGTGTATACCGGCGATGTGCCCTCGCTCTTCCGCGAAGGTCAGGGTGTGGTGGCCATAGGCCGCCTGGATGACAAAGGCACCTTCAAAGCCGATCAGGTGCTGGCTAAGCACGACGAGAAATATATGCCGCCGGAAGTTGTCGATGCCTTGAAGCGCAATGGCCGCTGGAAAGAAGGCGGCTGAAAAAGCGATGTCCATCGCGCTTTCTATCGAGAATGTCAGCCTTGTTCGCGGTGGCCGCAGATTGATCAGCGGGCTTTCTCGAAAGCTTGAGGGTGGCACGGTACTCGGCCTGGAAGGACCCAATGGCGCCGGCAAGACTTCTTTGTTGCGCGCGATTGCTGGCCTTCTGCCCCCAGTGTCGGGCCGTATCGCCTTTCATAACGACGATGCGGTTGTCGAGGATCGCGAGGAGCGCGCCGTCTTTGTCGGCTGGCTTAGCCATCTGGATGGTATCAAAGCTCAGCTCACGGTGCGCGAACAAGCCCAGTTCTGGGCAGAGATATATGAAAGCGCACAAGACGTTGACGCAGCGCTGCTCCGCTTCGGTCTAGGCCCCCTGGCTGATGCCCGCGGTGTAGTGCTTTCGGCAGGTCAAAAACGCCGTCTTGCGCTGGTGCGCCTGGCGCTTTCTGCGCGTCCGTTATGGCTGCTCGACGAGCCGCTGGCAGCGCTCGATACGCGAGGCAAAGCGTTGGTGGCGGAGGCCATCAGTGCGCATGCCGCTGGCGGCGGTATTGTCATCGCGGCCACGCACGAGCCGCTCGGCGTCCAATCTGAACGTCTGGCGATAGGGGCCGTATGAAACCGTTCTTTGCCCTGCTTCGCCGTGATGTGCGCCTGGCTGTGCGCACGGGTGGTGGCGCCGTCCTGGCGCTAGGTTTTTTTGCCGCCGTGGCGACGTTGATCCCGTTGGGTATCGGGCCGGATCTGAAGCTCCTGGCGCGGATTGCCGGCGGTGTGCTGTGGGTGTCGGCGGTTCTGGCCGCACTCCTGGCGCTGGATCGTCTCTTCCAGGCAGATTTCGAAGATGGCGGCCTTGACCAGCTAGCCTTCTCGCCGCTGTCGCTGGAAATGGTGGCCTTGGCGAAGATGATGGCGCATTGGCTTGCCACCGGCCTGCCGCTCACACTGCTTACGGCGCTTTTGTCGGTGCTCTATGGCCTCACACCGCAGGCAAATCTTATCCTGTGTGTCTCGCTTGGTATTGGCACGCCAGCCATCAGCGCCATCGGTGCCATCGGGGCTGGACTGACGCTCTCCATCCGGCGTGGCGGCTTGATCCTGCCGCTGATCGTTTTGCCGCTGGTTTCGCCCGCCGTGATCTTCGGCAGTGGCGCAGTCCTGGCTGTTTTGGATGGCGTCTCCAGCGGGGCCTTGCCGCTCTTGGCAGCCTTCTCGCTCCTGGCCGTGGCCTTGTCGCCTTTTGCCGCCGCTGCCGCCGTGCGCCTCAATCTCGCAGTTTGAGTCCCCCTGAAGGATCGATGTTGCCTTTGTCTCTTTGCGACGGATTTTCCGTTCGTGATCGTATAACTCCACGTTATGATTGATATCGGTTTGCCAGTGACGTCAAATTGAAGTAATTTGATCGTTTCTGCATAAGTTGCTATCGGGGCGCCGAGCCAAGGCTTAAAGGGGGCTGCCATGCGCGGATTGGATGTTTCTCGCCGGGAGTTGTTGGGTGGTGTCGCGGCTTTGGCCATGGCCGGGCAGGCACAGGCTGCGGGGGAGCGGGCTTCTGCGCCGCTGCCCTCCACCGATCTCATCTGGCTGGACCGCATGTCTCCGTCTTATCTTTCTGGGACTACTTTTGGTGTGCCATGGCCCCGCGGCGCGGTGCAGGCTGGGCAAAGCTTCCGTCTGAAAGCGGCAAACGGCGATGTCGCGCTACAGAGCTGGCCGCTGGCCTATTGGCCGGACGGTTCTCTGAAGTGGTCAGCGCACGCCGTCCCGCCGCAAGCCGCCAAAGCCGGGGCGCTTGCGCTGGAGCTTGGAGAGCCCACCCGCCCTGCCGAACCCATCCGTGTCGAAACCAAGCCAGACAGCTTCACCATCGTTTCAGGAATGCGCCGCTGGGTCATCCCTCGCAAAGGCACGGCCATTCTCGCGGGTGCCTTCCTGGGTGAAAAACAGATTGTGGGGACGACCCGTTTGGTGGCGCAGACACAAGATCGCGCCGATCTGGAAAATGCCGACCAGGTGAAGACGGCCCGCTATATCGGCGAGATCGAGTCCGCAGAAGTTGAGCAATCCGGTCCGGTGCGCGCCGTCATCCGCTTGCAAGGCAAGCACCACGGCGATAAACGCGCCTGGCTGCCCTTCACCTTGCGCCTGTATTTCTATGCTGGTGCCGAAGCTATGCGCATCATGCACAGTTTCATTTTCGATGGCGACGAAGGCAAGGACTTCATCACCGGCATCGGGTTGGTCTCCGAAGTGCCGCTGCATGATGCCGCCTATGACCGCCATATCCGTTTCAGCGGCCAGGAGCAGGGTGTTTGGGCCGAGGCGGTGCAGACCGTTACTGGCCTGCGGCGTGATCCGGGCGAAGCCTACCGCAAGGCGCAAATCGCCGGCCAAGCGCTGCCGCCACTTGCTGAGATGAGTCCGGCCGTGCGCGATAACCTGCGCTGGGTGCCGGCTTGGAGCGATTTTACCCTGTCGCAGCAGACCAGCGATGGCTTCACCATTCGCAAGCGTACCGTTCCCGGGCAGGCTTGGGTAAGGTCTGCATCCGGCAACCGCGCCACCGGCCTTGTCTATGTCGGCGGGGCAAGTGGCGGTGTGGCGCTCGGCATGGCGGATTTCTGGCAGCGCTCCCCTACGCAGCTTGATGTGCGCGGGGCGGCCACAGACAAGGCGACGGTGACGGCTTGGCTATGGTCGCCTGATGCTCCCGCGATGGATCTGCGCTCTTATCGCCCCGTGGATGGCATGGATAACCATGACAAGGAGAACAAGGGTCTCGCCATCACCTATGAAGATTATGAAGCCGGTTGGGACCGGGCTTATGGCATCGCCCGCACCAGCGAACTGACGCTGTGGGCGCTACCTGCCACTCCCAGCAATGCCGTCCTCGCCGCCATGGCTGGCAGCATAGAAAAATCCCCGCGATTGACGGTTACACCGGGCCGACTGCATCAGGCACATGTGTTTGGCACCTGGAGCCTGCCCGATAGTTCGACGCCCATCAAAGCGCAAATCGAAAACCGTCTCACCTATGTGGTGGACTATTATCTGAAGCAGATCGAGCAGCGCCGCTGGTATGGTTTCTGGGACTATGGCGACATCATGCATACCTATGATGCCGATCGCCATGTCTGGCGCTACGATGTCGGCGGCTTTGCTTGGGACAACTCCGAGCTCTCTAGCGATATGCTGTTCTGGTACGCCTATATGCGCTCCGGCAGGGCAGACCTGTTCCGGATGGCGGAGGCGATGACGCGCCATACCGGCGAAGTGGATGTCTATCACCTCGGTCCCCACAAGGGTTTTGGCACCAGGCACGGCGTCCAGCATTTCAGCGACTCATCGAAACAGCCGCGTGTCAGCAATGCCGCCTACCGCCGCTTCTATTATTATCTTACCGCCGACGAGCGGTGCGGCGATCTCATGCACGATCTCATCCATTCCGACGAGACGCTGCGGGTGGTTGATATTTCGCGCAAACTGGGTGGTGATGCCGAAGGCAAGCCCACCGGTAAAATGGCGGGCTATCCCGATTGCGGCTTCGGCACCAGCTGGGGAGCCTTTCTTGCCGCCTGGCTCACCGAATGGGAGCGCACCGGTGATACGCAATGGCGCGAGCGTATTCTCAACGGCATGAATTCCATCGCCAAGATGAAACGGGGCTGGTTCGCCGGTGGAGCCCCTTATGATTTGAAGACGGGCACTTTCCTGGGACAAGGCGAGACCATAAGTGTCTCGCATCTTTCCTGTGTTTTCGGGATTTTTGAGATCCAGAACGAACTGTTCGATCTTCTCGGTGTTCCTGCTTACAAGAAAGTCTGGCTGGATTACTGCCGCTATTACAATGCACCAAATGCGGAAATCATCGCCTTCTTGGGAGACGCGCCGAAAGGCCGGGGTCTGCGCGTGGCTCATTCGCGGCTGACCGCTCTTGCTGCGGTCGAGAGTCAGGACAAGACCCTGATGAAACGGGCCTGGCACGAATTTTTTGCCAGCGAAGGCGTCAGCGAATCCTTGCATTCGGATATGCGGCGGATTTCAGGGCCTGAGGTTCTGCGTCCGATCGATGAGGATCCGGCGATCTCGACCAATGGTGCAGCGCAATGGGGGCTGGCGGCAATCGCCAATCTCGCTTTGATCGGAGAGGCGCTATAGGGAGGCTTAGGCTATCTGTGCGCCCGCGATAAGAGTCTCTTCCATCTCTGCAAGACGTTTCAGCAGCGGGGCTACCCCTGGCTCCTCGATTTTCTTGATCGCGTCTTTGAGCGTCAGCCAGCGCAGCTTGCGCTCACCTTTCTCCGGCCATTTCTTGGCCTGTTGTTCCGCATGCAGAAGATAGACCTCCACGCTCGTCGGGGTGGAGGCCTGATCGCTGCGCACCTTGAAATACATGTAGAAGCCGAGCGGTACCTCGCTGGTGAACCTCCCACGCAACCCAGCTTCCTCGTAGGCCTCTTGTGCGGCGGCCTCCATCGGTGTTTTGCCGCGATCAATATTACCTTTGGGAATGATCCAGCGGCGGGTATCGCGTGAGGTGATCAACAGCACCTCCACACGGCCTTCTTCGATCCGATAGGCAATCACGCCAGCTTGATGAGCAACGGTATTCGTTTTGAGAGCCTCGAACGATTCGAACTGGGCATTATCGGCGCCTGCAGAAGGCGTTCAAGAAAGGATGTTCCCGGATGGGGATGATCTGCACCGCCTGTTTTTTGGGCGTTCCCCTTGAGCGTAGCCATCGGCCGTATTTTGGGAAATCACCACGATGTTGGCCTCGTGCTGGGGGCGGCCTAGCTTTTGCAGCATCGCTTTTGCATGGCCGGTGCGTGTCCCGGTCCGGGACGATGGAGATATGGTTGATGCTGCAAGCCAAAGCGAATGCGAAAAAAATCGTCAATTCCGCGCTTTCGGTGTTGCCGCGCGGCGCCCGCAACAGTTTCAAACGCTATCATGAATTGCGTTACTGGCGCTTGGTCACCCGTCCCATCCGTGACGATCGTGCCAAGCTGGAACATGAGCGCTCCCATTACGAGCAGTTCTTCACCGGCTTTTTCGGCCTGACCAGATCTGATTACCTTGGCAAGCGCCTGCTTGATGTTGGTTGCGGCCCTTGCGGTAGCCTTGAATGGGCGGATATGGCCGCCAAGCGTGTTGGCATTGATCCCTTGGCGGAGGAATACAAAAAGCTCGCCAATGATCGCCAGAAGATGACTTATTGTGCAGCACCCTCCGAGGCCATTCCCTATCCCGACGGCTATTTCCATTGCGTCTCGTGCTTCAACAGTCTTGACCATGTCGATGATGTGGATGCCACCATTTGGGAGATCAAGCGTGTCACGGCCCCTGGCGGCCGCGTGCTTCTCATCGTCGAAATCGGCCATGAGCCGACGCCCACGGAGCCGCACGATCTTGATGAAAGTGTGATCGAAAAATTCGCCCCGCAATTCGAGGCCATCAGTGTGCGCACTTATGGCGTACGCGCCGACCACAATCTTTATGCTTCGCTGCTGGATGACGTGCCTTATGAGCCGGGCGGAGCTGGCATCTTCTGCGCCCGTCTGGAACGCAGACCCTGACCCGAACAAAAAGCGCCGCCCGGATGGACGGCGCTTTCCCAACATATGTTCGCTGACGATTCCTATGCCACCGGGAACCCGCGGTCGCGCATCAGCGCATCCACCGTCGCATTGCGGCTGCGGAAAGCGCGATAGGCATCTGCCGCTTCTACCGTGTTGCCGATGCTGATGATGTCATCATGCAGTTTCTTGCAGAGCGCCTTGTCGAAATAGCCGCCCGGCGCTTCTTCGAAGGCTTCCGCCGCATCGGCCACCAGCACATCGGCCCAGATGTAGTTGTAATAACCGGCCGCATAGCCTTCGCCGGAGAAGATATGCCCGAAATGGGGCAGGCGATGGCGCATGACGATTTCGCTCGGCATGCCGATCTCGGCCAAGGTCTGTTTTTCGAAGCTCTTGGCATCGATATCGGCCGCTCCGGCCAAGTGGATTTTGAAATCGACAATCGCCGAGGAGAGATATTCCACCGTGGCGAAACCTTGATTGAAGGTCTTGGCCGCCTTGATCTTCTTCACCAGTTCTTCCGGCATCGGTTTGCCGGTTTCGTAATGCAAGGCAAAGCGCGACAGCACTTCATGCGTCGGCAGCCAATGTTCGTTGAGCTGGCTGGGGAACTCGACGAAATCCCGCACCACATTGGTGCCTGCCAGCGTCGGATAGGTCACGTTCGAATTCATGCCATGCAGGGCGTGGCCGAATTCATGGAACATGGTGGTGGCATCATCCCAAGAGATCAGGATCGGCTTGCCGTCGGCGGTCGGTATGAAATTGCAGTTGTTGGAGACGATTGCATCGATCTCGCCCTTGAAACGCTCCTGAGTGCGGTATTCGTTCATCCAGGCGCCTGAGCTTTTGCCCGCGCGGGCATAAGGATCGAAATACCACAGCGCCACATGCTTACCGCCGCGCGTCACTTCGAAGACGCGGACTTCCGGGCGTACTACCGGCAGACCCTTCACTTCTTTGTATTCCAGCCCATGCACTTGGCCGGAGGCCCAGAACATGCCTTCGCGGATTTTTTCGAGCTGGAGGTAAGGTTTGATGGTGTTTTCGTCGAGATCATATTTGGCTTTGCGCACCTTCTCGGCATAGAAGCGATAGTCCCAAGGCGCGATCTTGATGGCGGCCTTTTCGGTGTCGGCGACCTTTTGCATGTCAGCCACTTCTTCGTGGACGCGCGCTGCCGCCGGTTTCCATACTTTCATCAGGAGGTCCATCACCGCTTCCGGTGTCTTGGCCATCTGATAATCGACAATCCAGTGAGCAAAAGTGGGATAACCGAGCAGCTTTGCCTTTTCGGCCCGCAGCTTCAGGATTTTTGCGATGATTGCGTTGTTATCATGGGCGTCGTTGTTGTCGCCGCGCGAAGTCCACATGCGGAAGGCTTTTTCGCGCAGATCGCGGCGCGTGGAATAGGTCAGGAACGGCTCCATCGCCGAGCGGGTATTGGCGAAAACGTATTTGCCGTCGAGCTTCTTTTCTTTTGCGGCGCCTTCTGCAGCGGAGATCAGCCAATCGGGCAGCCCCGCCAGATCGGTCTTTTCCAGGGTCAGCCAATGGTTTTCTTCGTCCGCCAGCTCGTTCTGGCTGAAATCCGTATAGAGAACGGAGAGTTCTTTGTTGACTTCGGCCAGGCGCTTCTTGTCGGCCTCATTGAGGGCCGCACCTTGCTGGGCAAAACGGCGATAGGTCACCCAGACGAGCCGCTTCTGTTCGGGTGTCAGGTTCAGGCTGTCGCGCTTGTCGTAAACGGCCTTGATGCGGGTGAAAAGGGCCGGGTTCTGCACCACCTCATCTTGGAAGGCGGTAAAGATGGGCATAGCTTCCTTCTCGACCGCCTGCATCTCCTTGTCGTTCATGGTGGAGGTGTAGATGTTGAAAATGGAAGCGGCGCGCCCGAGCGGGCGCCCGGCGTCTTCCAAGGCAGCGATGGTATTTTCGAAGGTCGGGGGCGCCTTGTTGCCGGCGATCTTGGCGATCTCGGCGCGGTTGAGCGCGATGCCCTCTTTCAAGGAGGGCAAGAAGTCTGGAAGCTTGACCTTGGAGAAGTCTGGGACCCCGCCATATGGGCCGGTCCAGGGGGCCAGCAGGGCATTTTCGGGGGTAGCGGCCGTCATGGGGCGGAACGTCGAAATAGCGGTTGCGGCTGCCGAAGCTAGCAGAAATGTGCGTCTTTGCATGAGTTCCCCTGGAAATAGAGCTTTGCCGTTTTCGCGCCACCGCAGGGCTGGCTCAATTCACGTCCCCGTGTGCGCTTCGGCAGCCGCGTCAGGATGTCATAGGCCAAAGGAGTAAGGCAAATACTTCTCCTTGCAACCATAGGCTATGATGACGCCTTGAGCCGCTACGTATAAAAACGCGGCCATTGGGAGAAAATGCCGTGCGCCTTACTCTGCACACAGACTATGCGCTGCGCATGTTAATGCTGCTGGCGCTTGAACCGGAAGAACTGCATACGATCGCGAGTGTGGCTCAACGCTACAAGATTTCGCGCAACCATCTCATGAAAGTGGCCCAGACGCTGATCCAGGCAGGTTTTGTCGCCAGCGTTCGTGGACGTCATGGCGGCTTGAGGCTGGGAATGGATCCTGCCGCGATCAAGCTGGGTGCCGTGGTGCGGGCCACAGAAGATGGCTTTCATCTGGTCGAATGTTTTGACCGCCGTCGCAACACCTGCGTGATCACACCCGCCTGCGGCCTTCGCCGGCCGCTCGAAGAGGCCACCCAGGCCTTCTTGGAGGTGCTCGATCGCACCAGTCTCGCCGATGTCGCCCAAACCCCGGGAAAGGCCACGCGCATGCGCCGCCTTTTGACCGAAGGGGCCGCGGCAGTCGCCTGAGATAGACTTTTAGGTTGGTTGTTTCGACAAATCCGCCGTGGTGGATTAAAGAATAAATTGCGGGCCCGTGATTCCGGGCGCCGCTGGTTTTGCATGAGGCTAGGGCTGACCGTTGGATACCAAGAAGCCTTCTTCCCGCAAGCAGCGTGGTGCTACCACCATCTTGGATGTCGCCCGCAGGGCCGGTGTTTCGCCGATGACTGTCAGCCGGGTGGTTAATGGCGAAAAGAACGTACGCCCAGCCACGCGCTCGGCCGTTCTCGCCGCCGTCAAGGCGATGAACTACTCCCCCAATCCCGCTGCCCGTTCGCTAGCAGGGGCCGAAGCGGCCCGCATTGGGCTGATTTATTCCAACCCGTCTGCTGCTTATCTCACCGAGTTTCTGGTGGGCGCCCTGGACGAGGCGAGCCGCACCTCGGTGCAGATCATGCTCGAGAAATGCGAAGCTACCAGCGCCGCCGAGCGTTCTGCTGTGCGCAAACTGGTGGCCAGCGGGGCTGCCGGGGTGATCCTGCCGCCGCCTCTGTGCGAATCCCATGATGTGCTGGACGAGTTGAGGATCACCGGCCTGCCTACAGTCGCCGTGGCTACGGGCCGCTCCAGCAAGGAAGCTTCCTGCGTACATATCAATGACCAGGCTGCGGCAAGGGAGATGACGAACTATCTCCTGGCGCTGGGGCATAAACGGATCGGCTTTATTAAGGGGCACCCCAACCAGACCGCCAGCCAGGAACGTGAAAGAGGGTTTCTGACGGCACTTGCCGAGGCCGGGCTGAAACAAGATCCGGCCCTCATGGTCCAAGGCTATTTCAGCTACCGTTCGGGGCTGGATGCAGCTGAAACCCTTTTGACCTTAAAACAGACGCCCACGGCGATTTTCGCTAGCAATGACGATATGGCGGCTGCAGCCGTGTCGGTGGCTCATCGCAAAGGGCTCGATATTCCGGGCGATCTTTCGATTGTCGGTTTCGACGATACCGCGATCGCCACCAATATCTGGCCGGAGCTGACCACGATCCGCCAGCCGGTGACGTCCATGGCCGAGATAGCCATTGATCTTATCGTGCAGGCCATTCGCTCATCCAAGCGCAACGGTGGTGAGGCCAAACCGGTTGATCACTTGGTGACCTACACCCTTGTCAAGCGCGGTTCGGCTGGTGCACCGCCCGGCGTGGCACCCAAACCGGCAGAATAGCGGGCGCAGGATGACGGAAGGCGCGGGATTATGAGTAAGCCCAAGAAACGTTTCCGCTCGCGCGACTGGTTTGATGACCCCCACCGCATGGATATGGTGGGGCTCTATCTCGAACGCTGGATGAACAGTGGCTACACGCCTGAAGAATTTCGTGACGGGCGGCCCATTATCGGCATCGCCCAATCCGGCAATGATCTCAATCCCTGCAACATGGTCCATCTTTCGCTGGCTCAGCGGGTCAAGGATGGCGTGCGTGAAGCGGGTGGCATTGCGCTGGAATTTCCCACCCATCCCTTGTTCGAGAACTGCCGCCGGCCGACGGCCGCGCTGGACCGCAATCTTGCTTATCTCTCGCTGGTCGAAGTGCTGCACGGTTATCCCATCGATGCTGTGGTGCTGACCACCGGCTGCGATAAGACCACGCCATCCTCGATCATGGCGGCTTCCACGGTCGATATTCCGGCCATTGTTTTGTCGGGCGGTCCGATGCTCGATTCCTATGCCGATGGCGAGCTGGTGGGATCGGGAACGGTGGTATGGCGCAATCGCAAGAAACTCGGCGCCGGCGAAATCAGCGAAGAAGAATTCATTGCCACGGTCGCCAAATCGGCGCCCTCTCTGGGGCACTGCAACACCATGGGGACTGCCTCCACCATGAATGCCGTGGCCGAGGCTTTGGGGCTTTCGCTTCCCGGCTGTGCGGCCATTCCAGCGCCGTATCGCGAGCGCGGCCAGATCGCCTTTGAAACCGGCAAGCGCATCGTGGCGATGGCGTATGATGCGCTGACGCCGTCGAAAATCCTTAACCGCCAAGCGTTTCTCAATGCGATTGCCTTGATTGCGGCAATCGGCGGCTCCACCAATGCGCAGCCGCATATCAATGCCATGGCGCGCCATGCCGGTGTTGAGATCACACCCGAAGACTGGATGGTCGCGCACGACATCCCGCTGTTGCTGAACATGATGCCCGCCGGAAAATATCTGGGCGAACGTTTTCATCGCGCCGGCGGAGTGCCTGCGGTGTTATGCGAATTGCTCCGTGCGGGGCGCATCGATGGCTCGGTTCTGACCGTGACCGGCCGTTCCATAGCCGAGAACATCTCAGGCCGGGATTCTTCTGATCGCGAGATGATCACGTCTTACCAACAGCCTTTACAGGAGCGCGCTGGCTTCATGGTGATGAAGGGCAATCTCTTCGATTTCGCCATCATGAAGACAAGTGTGATCTCGGACGAATTCCGCCGGCGTTATCTCTCCGAACCTGGCCGCGAAGGCGTGTTTGAAGGACAGGCCGTGGTCTTCGATGGTTCCGATGATTACCACGCTCGAATTAATGACCCTGCCTTGGATATCGATGAGCATTGCATCCTCGTCATTCGTGGCGCCGGTCCCATCGGCTGGCCGGGATCCGCCGAGGTGGTGAATATGCAACCGCCGGATGCGCTCTTGAAGCGGGGCATCACCAGCCTGCCCACCATTGGGGATGGCCGCCAGTCAGGCACAGCCGACAGTCCCTCCATTCTCAATGCTTCGCCGGAGAGCGCAGTCGGAGGAGGGCTCTCCTGGCTCAAGACCGGCGATATCATCCGGATTGATGTGAATTCCGGGCGTTGTGATGCGCTGGTTTCGGAAGAAGAAATCGCGGAACGCAAGAAATCGGCCCCGCCTGCAATTCCGGAAAGCCAGAGCCCCTGGCAGGAAATTTACCGCGCCAGCGTCGGCCAGCTTGATTCCGGGGCGGTCATGGAGCTTGCGGTCAAGTATCGCGGCATCGCTTCCAAGCCCCCGCGGCATAATCATTGACGGGCTTCTGACAGCGCTCCCATAGTGCGCCCGCCGGACCAATTGACGCTCGCTTCTTGGTAACGCTACCGATACGGTGGTCTGCCGGGCTACGGTGAAGTCGTCCCGGTATGGCAGGCCGCAAGTGCCTGTTGTGGAGGGAAGAACAAGGACAAACGTCCGGAAGAGGGGTTATCAATGGCGAAGGCCAATTACGGACTGATTACAGGTTTGACGGTCGCCGCAACCTTGGGCGGCCTCCTGTTTGGTTACGACACGGCAGTCATCTCCGGCGCAACCGATGCGATCAAAGCCAATTTTGTTGATCCTTGGCATCTGAGCGAAGGCTGGGCCAATCTTCTGCATGGCTTCGCCGTTTCTTGCGCTCTTCTTGGCTGCGTGATCGGCGCTTTGTTGGCGGGACCCATCTCCACGCGCATCGGCCGCAAATGGGGCCTCCTGATTGCTGGCGTGTTGTTCTTCGTATCCAGCGTCGGTGCAGGTTTTCCGGAGTTCTTCTGGAGCATCTTCGGTGCTACCCATGAAAAGGCCCTGCCTGCCTTCATCTTCTACCGCTTGATGGGCGGTACGGCGATCGGCATGGCCTCCATGCTGGCTCCCATGTACATCAGCGAAATGGCGCCCACGAACATCCGTGGCATGCTGCTCACCTTCGAGCAGATCGCCATCGTGGTGGGTATCAATCTCGTTTACTTCGTGAATTTCGGCATCCAGACCGGCCGTACCCAGGACTTCCTGATGAATGAAGGCTGGCGCTACATGCTGGCTTCGGCGGCGATCCCGGCAACACTGTTGATCGTCTTCATGCTGGTGGTGCCGGAAACCCCGCGTTTCCTTGTCCTCAAGGATCGTCACGAAGAGGCCAAGTCGCTCCTGAAGCGCCTCTTCGGCAGCGCGGAAGAAGCCGAAAAGACCCATGCCGAGATCAAGGCAACCTTGGTCGAACACACCCGCCCGCTGCTCTCCTATGGCTGGCTGGTGCTGATCGTCGGCATCCTGCTGTCGATCTTCCAACAGGCGGTCGGCATTAATGCGGTGCTCTACTTCGCTCCGCATATGTTCGAGAATATGGGCGCCACCCGCGACCAGGCCTTCTCGCAATCGGCTTGGTTCGTTGGCGTCTCGATGACCCTCTTCACTCTGGTGGCAACGGTCACGGTCGAGAAGTTCGGCCGCAAGCCGCTGCTGTTCTGGGGCGCAATTATCATGGCGATCGCTATGGTCACCTTGGGTTTCCTCTTCCACCTGCATCTGGTCAGCGCCACTGGCGCTAATGGCGGCGGTTCCGGCGGTTCGTCCTATATCGCCATCGCGGCGGTGGTCCTCTACATCGTCGGATTCTCCTTCTCCTGGGGGCCGATCGTGTGGGTGCTGCTCGCCGAAATTTTCCCCAACTCGATCAAGGGGCAGGCCATGTCGATCGCCGTGGCAGCGCAGTGGATCGCCAATTGGATCGTTTCGCAGACCTTCCCGATGATGGACGGCTCGACTTACCTGAACCAGCAATTCAACCATGGCTTTGCTTATTGGCTTTATGGCATCGCCTCTGCGCTTGCAGCCTGGTTCGTCCTGCGCTACGTGCCCGAGACCAAGGGCCGGAGCCTGGAAGAAATGGAAAATGTCTGGCACCTGCATCGCAAGGGTAAGAACTGAGCATGATCACACTTGGACGCGGCCCTCTCGAGGTCGACATTGCCCCGGATCTGGGCGGGGCGGTCACGCGGTTGGATTATGAGGACGTTCCGGTTCTACGCGTGGGTGGAACCACCCATGTGCTGGAGGCCTCTTCTTTCCCGCTGGTGCCGGTAGCAAACCGGATCGAGAATGGCGTGTTCAAGTTCGGGGGGAAGGAATACCGCCTTCCCCTCAATTTCGGCGAACACCCGCATGCCCTGCATGGCCATGGCTGGCAGACGGCATGGCGGGTGGAAACCGTCTCGCGCGACCGGGTCAATCTCGCTTTCGATCACGCACGCGATGCTTGGCCTTGGGCTTATACCGCTGAGCAGGTCTTCGCCATGACCGAGGATGGACTCAGTATTGTTCTGTCGCTGCGCAGCCGTGACGACAAGCCGATGCCCTACTGCCTCGGGCTTCATCCCTATTTTCCACGCCGTCCGGGATCGCGCCTGACGGCCTCCGTCGAGGGCATGTGGCGTGCCGATTCGACGATGATTCCCACGGAACTCGTGCCTGCGACCGATATCATCGATCTCGGCAAGGGCCAGGTGATTTCGAAGGCCCCCTTCGTGGACAATACTTTCACCGGCTGGCAGGGGCCGGCTCGCATCGAGCAGCCTGAGCTTGGCCTTGAGATCATGCTCAGGGCTTCCGCCAATTGCGGCTTCTTCCACGTCTTCATCCCGGAAGGAGAGGATTACTTCTGCGCCGAGCCGACCACGGCTATGCCCAACGCCGTGAACCGCCCCGAATCAGCGGAAGAAACCGGCTTGGGCGTGTTGGCCCCGGGGCAGACGGTCGCGATGGAGATGCAGCTCAGCGTCCGCAAGCTTTAGCCGCGATAGGCGAAAGCCGTCCAGAGAGGCTAAAATAGATTCGCCCACACTGCGAAGAGGTTGGCGTATGAAGGCGCACCCGTTGATCCGGCAACTTATGGCGAAGCGCCGTGCTCTCTTGTTAATGGCGAGCGCATTTTCCTTGATGGCCTGTTCCTCGGCCGATCTGAACGGTGTCGCTTCTTTTGTCGGTATCGGCAAGGCAGATGCACAGCAGGCCAAGCCGCAGGCAGAGCCAGTGAACACGGCTCCGGTGCTTCGGGCCCCGCAGACCGCTTCAACACCCTTGGAGTTTGCCACCTCCGCGGAAATCCATCCCGATCTGTGGCCGCTCAATCCCCAGCCAGCGCGTGACCCCGCTGTGGAGGCGGAAGTGCAGCGTCTGTTGTCGCAGATGAGCCTGGAGGAAAAGATCGGGCAGATGATGCAACCCGACATCAAGGCGATCACGCTTTCTGATGTCAGCCAGTATCACCTCGGCTCGGTTCTGAATGGCGGAAGCGCCGGTCCGCATGGCGATCTGAGGGCCCCGGCCCAGGATTGGCTTGCCGCCGCGGATAGCTATTACAACGCTTCGATAGCGGTGCAGCCTGGGCACCCGGCCATCCCGATCCTCTGGGGTATCGATGCCGTGCATGGCCATGGCCATATCATCGGGGCCACGATTTTTCCGCATAACATCGCGCTCGGCGCCATGCGTGATCCCGATCTGGTGCGCCGTATTGGCGAGATCACGGCGCAGGAAATTCGTGTCACCGGCCAGGATTGGACCTTTGCGCCGACCATCGCGGTGGTGCGCGATGACCGTTGGGGCCGCACCTATGAGGGCTATTCGGAAGATCCTCTATTGGTCGCCCAGAATGCGGCGGCCATGGTGGAAGGCTTGCAAGGCAAGCCCGGCACGCCCGACTATCTGAAGAACGGTCATGTGCTCGCTTCGATAAAGCATTACATCGGCGATGGCGGTACCGATCACGGCATCAACGAAGGCAACACCACTTATAGCGAAACGGCGCTACGCGATCTCTTCGCGCCGCCTTATTACGCCGCCATCAAGGCCGGTGCACAGAATGTGATGGTGTCCTATTCGGGCTGGCGCGGCACCAAGATGCACGTCCAGAAGGGTCTGGTGAGCGACATTCTGGTCGGCCGCATGGGCTTTCCCGGTTTTGTCGTCAGCGATTACCAGGCTATCGAGCGCGTGCCGGGCTGCACGGTGTCGGATTGTCCGCAGGCGGCCAATGCCGGTGTCGACATGTTCATGACCGCCCGGGAGTGGAAATCGCTTTATGGCAACCTGGTCAATCAGGCGAGCGCGGGCACCATTCCGATGGCCCGCATAGATGAGGCTGTCGCCCGTATCCTGCGCGTCAAGATCGAGATGGGGCTGATGACGTCTGGCAAGCCGTCCGCCCGAGCCTATGCTGGTCATTATGAGATGTTAGGTTCGCCGGATCACCGCGCCATTGCCCGTCAGGCTGTGCGCGAATCCATGGTGCTGCTCAAGAATGATGGCGGGTTGCTGCCCTTGTCGCCGCGCAGTCATGTGCTGGTGGTCGGCGACGGCGCCAACAACATGTCCAAGCAAACCGGCGGCTGGACCATTACGTGGCAGGGCACTGGTACCTCACGGGCCGATTTCCCGCGCGCCACCTCCATCTATGAAGGCGTCAAGACCAATGTCGAGGCCAATGGCGGCACGGCGATGTTCAGTGAAGACGGCTCTTTCCGCGACCGTCCGGATGTGGCCATCGTGGTCTTCGGAGAAGACGCCTATGCCGAAGGCAAGGGCGATATCCAGACGCTCGAATATCAGCCCGGCGACAAGCATGATCTTCGCGTGCTGCAGCGGCTGCAAGCCCAAGGCATTCCGGTCGTGGCCGTGTTCCTCTCGGGTCGTCCGCTTTATGTTACGCCGGAGATCAATGCCTCCAACGCTTTCATTGCGGCTTGGCAGCCGGGCTCAGAAGGGGAAGGGGTGGCTGACATGCTCTTCTCCGGCGCGGATGGTTCGGTGGCTTATGAATTCCGCGGCCGCCTCAGCTTCTCCTGGCCGCGCTCGCCGGATCAGTATGCTCTGAATGTCGGCAGTGAGCCTTACTTCCCGCTGTTTCCCTTTGGCTATGGTTTGACCTATGGTGCACCAACCAATATCGGCAGGCTGCCGGAAGCGGTCAGCCTCAATGTCGCCCGGCTGGCGGCGACCAATGCCGATAGCGGTGGCGTGGCGGCTTCGGCGGAGCGCCGGGTGTTATTCGAGAATGGCGAGACTTCGCCCGGCTGGATCGTGTCCGCTGGCGGTAAACAAGTCGAGACCAGAACCTCGCTGCAGGGGTTGACGGCCTCTCGTTCCGCAAATGGCATCGAAGCCACCTGGTCCAGCCAGGTGCCGGTCAGCCTGACGATCACGGGGCAGCCCACGAATTTCATGCGCGAGAGTGAGCGCGGCATGAGCCTTTCCATGGTGGTGCGCGTTGACAAGTCGCCGTCTTCTTCTGTGGTGCTGGCCATGGGCTGCGGTCCGCTTTGTGGCGGCAAGCTCGATATCACCGATGTGATGCGGGAGGCTGTCGGCCGCGGTCCTACGACGGTGAGTGTTCCGCTTACCTGTTTGCGCGCGGGGGGGAGCGATCTTTCCAATGTCCCCACGCCCTTCGCATTGACCACCTCCGGAAGCTTCTCGGTGGCGCTCTCTTCGGTACGGATCGTGCGCGAGCCGCAGGCCCTGGCCTGTGCTGCCGTGCCGCCGGTAACTGCGGCCGCAGCCGTGCCGGCCGGCAGCCGGCGTGATTTCTACGTGCAGAGTTCGCATGGCACGAAGAAGAAAAAGACGGGGGAGGCCCATGTCCGCAAAAAACATTCTTCGATTACTCAGCCTACTGATCATAAGCGTATTCGCCATAAGCGGCGCACAGGCCCGTGACAAGGCGGAGCCGCTTCTGGGTATGCCCAACGGGCTGGCACTCACGCCGCCGATGGGCTGGAACACCTGGAATAAGTTCGCCTGCAATGTGAACGAGAAGCTGATCCGCACCGCCGCCGACAACATGGTGTCATCCGGCATGAAGGATGCTGGTTACACCTATATCGTCATCGACGACTGCTGGCAGGGTGCGCGCGACGCCAAAGGCTTCATTCAGCCGGATGCCAAGAAGTTTCCCTCCGGCATGAAGGCGCTGGCCGACTATATCCATTCCAAAGGTCTGAAGTTCGGCATCTATTCCGATGCAGGCACCAAGACCTGCGGTGGGTATCCCGGCAGCCGCGGCCATGAGTTCCAGGATGCGCAGCAATATGCGGTCTGGGGTGTCGATTACCTCAAATACGATTGGTGTAACACCGACACCCAGGATGCGCAGTCGTCCTATCTCAATATGAGCCAGGCCCTGCAGGCCACCGGCCGCCCCATTGTTTTCTCGCTTTGCGAATGGGGCAATTCCAAGCCGTGGCTATGGGCCAGGAACATCGGCAATCTGTGGCGCAGCACGGGTGATATCTTCGATGGCTGGGATGGTATGCACCCCAATGGCTACAGCATGGGCTTGCTCAAGATCGTCGACATGCAGGCTGATCTCGCGCCTTACGCCGGTCCAGGCCATTGGAACGATCCCGACATGCTGGAAGTCGGTAATGGTGGCATGAAGGACAGCGAATATCGCGCCCATTTCAGTCTGTGGGCGATGTTCGCGGCGCCGCTTATCGCTGGCAACGATCTCGCCAATATGAGTGCTGAGACCCGCGAGATTCTACTCAACAAAGAGGTCATCGCGGTTGATCAGGATCCGCTCGGCGTTGCCGCTAGCCGGATTTGGAAAGACGGTGATGCCGAGGTTTGGGTGCGGCCCTTGAAAGGTGGCGGCCGGGCTGTGGTGTTTTTCAACCGGAGCACGAGTCCGCGCGAGATCGCTGTCACCTGGGAGCAGCTGCATTATCCTGACAGCCTGAAAGCGAAGCTGCGCGATTTGTGGCAACATAAAGACATTGGCACCGTCGCGGGACGGACCAGCGCTGTTGTCGGTGGTCACGCTGTTGTGATGCTGACAATCACGCCTTGATCTGGCGGGCCTGCCCTCGGCGGTAGCATGATATCGGGAGCGGCTATTCTGTGATAGAATAGCCGCATTCGAAGAACTGCTCGCGGCCGCGATAAACGCTAATAACCACAACAATCGCTGGCCGCCGTCGAGGGAGGCGGACATGCGTGCAGGATGGAACGGATACTCGCGCCGTGGCTTCATCGGAGCCGGTTCTGGTGCTGCGCTGGCGCTGGCTGCGCCTTCTTCCTTAGCTCAAACCATAGCGCCGGTGCCGCCGGCATCGCCTGCCGAAGAAGCAGCGCGCATCGCTGCCCAAGACGACATGGCGGCGCACATGACAATCCCGGTGATGATCGGCGGGCGCGGCCCCTTCCGCTTCGTGGTGGATACGGGAGCCGACCGCTCGGTAATCGCGGACGACGTGGCGCTTCAGCTCGGCCTCATTCGCGGTAATGACGTCACGGTGCAGGGTGTGGTGCGCTCCTATAATTCTCGCTTTGTTGCTGTGGCCGACCTGAAGTTCGGCACCATCGAGCGCCGCAACCTTTCCATGCCGGTTTTGCCGCGCGCTTTCATGGGAGCCGATGGTTATCTCGGTCTCGATGCCATTGACGGGTCGCGTGTCACGCTCGATTTCCAGGAAAAGATTTTGCAGATCTCGCGGGCTCGCGGCCAATACGGATATTTCGTCACCCGGCCGCAGGAAATAGCCATTCCGGTACGCGGGGCCATGGGGCATCTGCGTGCCTTGAATTGCCGTGTGGAAGATGTCTCAACCACATGTTTCCTCGATACCGGAGCGCAGATCTCCTGCGGCAATACCCGGTTGTTCCATGCTCTGGTGGAGAAGAACCCGGATACTTTTGTGGTCGGCACCTTGCCGATCACCGGAATTACCGGTGGCGTCATCATGGCCAAGGTGGTGCGCGTCGACCGCATCAAACTGCATGGCGTGAACTTCTCTGATGCCGTGGTGGCGATTGCCGATATGCAGGTGTTCGATGTCTGGGGCCTGTCCCGCGAGCCGGCCTTGCTCATCGGCATGAACTTTCTGCGCCAGTTCGCGCGGGTCTCCATAGACTATGGCGTCAAGGAGATCCGCTTCGATCTGGCCAGCATGGTTCTGGCGCGCTGGGGCTGAAAAACTTCACCAGAAGTACCAATACAGGCCTGCGAGGATCAGAACGATCAGTCCGGACGCGAGATTATAGCTTGTATCGGTTTTGAAGCTGATGCCTCGGAGCTTGATGCCCTCTGCTTTGGGCTTGGGCGAGAGGAGTGAAGCGCCGACGGCCAATATCAGACACAAAAGAAAGACATGGCCGGTGCGGATGATGAAGGGGATTTCCGGCAAGAACAGCGCGTAGAACCCAGATCCCGCCACGGAAGCACCCGCGGCGAGGAGAGCGCCGGTTTCGTTGGCGCGCGGCCAGAACAGGCCCAATACAAAGATCACCACCACGCCTGGCGACAGGAAGGCGGTGTATTCCTGGATGTACTGGAACGCTTGATCAAAATGGTCGAGCAGCGGTGTGGCCAACCCCATGGCGAGAAGCAAGGCGGCAATAGCGGTAAAGCGCCCGAGAATGACGAGCAGGCGTCGGCTGGTCTCGGGGCGCAGCACCTGCACGACATCACTGGTAAAGATCTTGGCGATGGAGCTCAGGACCGAGCCGGTCGAAGCGATGATCGCGGCCACAAGCGCGATGAAAACAAAGCCGAGCAATCCCGGCGGCAGCTGGGTCATCAGAAGAGGATAGGCTGCATCGGCATGGGCCAGCGGTGTTCTTACCAGATAAGCGGCAGCCAGACCGGGCAATACCACGATCACCGGCATCAGCAATTTCAGGAATGCCGCCATCATCACGCCGCGTTGTACTTCGCGGACACTGTCGGCTGCCAATGCCCGCTGCACGATGCCTTGGTTGAATCCCCAATAGGAGAACTGTATCACCCACATGGCGCCGAACAGCACCGATAGTCCGGGCAGATAGGTGTAGTAGCGATTGTCCGGCTTCAGGATCATGTGAAAATGATCGGGCAGGCTGGTGGTCAGCGTTAGAAAACCTGCAGCAATGCCTTTGCCGCCGCCGACCTGTTCGAGCGCAAAGATGCTCATCACCAGACCGCCGAGTACCAGCATGCTCACTTGTACGACATCGGTGAAATGCGTGGCTCTGAGCCCGACGTAAAGCGCGTAATTGCCGGCCACGAGCCCTAAAAGCACCACGCTCATGGTCAGCGATAGGCCGGTTACCGCATGCACGGCATTGGCGCCTAGCCACATAATCGCGGTCAGAACGACTGTGGTATAGAGCGCGATCCAGAAGGCAGCCATCGTCACCTGTGTCTTGGCGCCGTATCGCAGCCGCAGGAATTGCGGCATGGTCAGGATCTGGTTCTTGAGGAAGATCGGCAGGAAATATTTGGCGATCACCACCATGGCCGGTGCGGCCAGCCATTCGTAACCGGCGATGCCGATACCGAGAGCGTAGGCGCAAGCCGACATGCCGATGATCTGTTCGGCCGAGATGTTTGCCGCGATCAGCGAGGCCCCGATGGCCCACCACGGCAGGGCCCGGCGCCTGGGTGCGGGATCATCGAAATCCTCTTCATCCCTGCGGCCGGCGCGCCGGAACAGATGCGCCACCGTCAGGACCAAAACGGCATAGAGTACGATGATAACGATGTCGAACAAACGCAGGTGCATGCTGGGTCCCCCACTCACCATGCTCGCGAATCGTGTCGCCGGATGCTATCGCTGCCATAAACCAGAGCAAGCGATGATGTCACTTTGCCATGCTAATGGTTGTAAATGGCTGAAGACGCGTTGCCCCAACTCCTAATGTCTTGTTAAGAGCCGACGTCATGAATTACCGCCATGCCTTTCACGCCGGAAATTTCGCAGATGTGGCCAAGCATTTGGCCTTGGTGGCGAGTTTGCAGCATCTGCAGAAGAAACCGGCAGGATTGGTCGTGATCGATACGCATGCTGGCCGTGGTAGATATGATTTATCCGGCAATGAAGCGCAGCGGACAGGCGAAGCGGAGACGGGCGTAAAGCGTTTGGCCTCTCTCACAGGCGGCCCATCCAGTCTCACCACGTATCTCGCCGAAGCTTTGGGCTCGGGGTACTATCCCGGGTCGCCCTTGCTGGCTGCACATCTGCTCCGGCCGCAAGACCGGCTGGTTGCGATCGAGAAACACCCCGAAGACGGCGAGGCCCTTAAGGCGGTGTTGCAGCCTTTTATCAAAGCGCGGATGGAAGCAGGGGATGGCTATCGCCGCTTACTGGCGCTCCTCCCGCCGCCGGAACGCCGCGGCCTCATTCTCATTGATCCACCTTATGAATCGCCGGACGAATTCGCCGCTGCCGCGCAGGCTTTCGCCGCCGCCTACCGGCGTTTTGCCACCGGGGTTTACCTGCTGTGGTTTCCCATCAAATCGGCGGCCGAGGCGAATGGCTTTTGTGGCGAGGTGCTGGCCGCCGGAGCGGCCAAACTCCTGCGGCTTGATGTCCGCCTGAAGGAGGTGCCGGAAGGCAAGCTGGCGGCCGCCGGGCTCTTGATCGTCAACCCGCCCTGGCAGCTGGAGGACGAGCTTAAGGAGGCTTTGGCTTTGGTTCTGCCGCTTTTGGGGGGCGAGGTCCAATTTGCCACCCTGGCGGGGGAATAGAACCTCTATCCACCCGTTCTTTCAGGATATTTCCCGATTTCTTGGGGGAGTGCCGCTATGACGCTTGCGCTCCCGGACGGGGTCCAGTATTGGAGCGCCCTTGCGCGCGGACAGGTGGCAGAGTGGTCGAATGCACCGCACTCGAAATGCGGCATACGGGTAACCGTATCGGGAGTTCGAATCTCCCCCTGTCCGCCAGCAAAAGCCCCCGCACGGGGGCTTTTTTGTTGCCCAAACCGGACGCACAGGTTCGCCATTCCCGGGGCGGATAGGTAATTGTCGCATTTAGAAGTATTTCAATTGCATCATTTGTGGTGGTCATATAGTGGTATTTAAAATACCAATTTTAAGTCAGCGCCATGAATACGAACTCTCCGTCCGGTCTATCGCTCGATGAGGCCGCCCTCGCCGGGCTGGTCGATGGTTTTTATCGCCGCGTCAGGGCCGATGCGCTTTTAGGTCCGATGTTCAACCACGCTATTGCTGAAGCCGAGTGGCCGGCCCATCTGCAGCGCATGGCCGCGTTCTGGTCTTCCGTGATGCTGACTAGCGGGCGCTACCATGGCGATCCCATGCGAGCCCATCTGAAGCACCGTGATGCGATCGCGCCGGGCATGTTCGCGCGTTGGCTGGTGCTTTGGGAAGAAACAGCAAGAGAGAGGCTGGGGCCGGAGGCCGCCGATGCGGTCATCGCCAAAGCCCGGCGCATCGCGGACAGTCTCCAGCTTGCCCTTTCCTTGCCGCCCTCAGTCTTTTCGCAGAAATCCGCCTGAATTCACCTCGGAGCCTTTGCCATGTCTCAATCTCCTGCCGTCGATCTGACTGTTCATCATACTCCGCGTGATTTTGCGGACCGCTTTGCGCTCGGCGTCACCAAGGTGCTGCGCTTCTGCGCCGATCTGTTCTTTGCCAAGCGCTACGGCCACAGGGCTATCGTGCTCGAAACTGTCGCGGCAGTGCCTGGTATGGTCGGGGCAACGCTCACCCATCTCAAATGCCTGCGCCGTATCAAGGACGACAATGGCTGGATCCGAACGCTGCTCGAAGAAGCAGAGAACGAGCGTATGCACTTGATGACTTTCATCGAGGTGGCAAACCCCTCTGTTTTCGAGCGTTTCGTGATCGTTAGCGTGCAATGGGTATTCTATCTCGCCTTTTTTGCCCTTTACCTGATCAGCTCCAAGACGGCCCATCGCGTTGTCGGCTATTTCGAGGAGGAGGCCGTCATCAGCTACACGTTGTATCTTCAGGAGCTCGATCAAGGCCGCAGCCCCAACGTCCCGGCACCTGCTATCGCCCGTCATTATTGGGGGCTTGGCGAAGACGCCACTTTGCGCGATGTGGTGCTGGTGGTGCGTGCGGACGAGGCTCATCATCGTGATGTCAATCACGGTTTTGCTGGCGAGCTTGCGGGTGCTGCTGCGGCAGAGAATGTCGCGCCCTATCCTTGGCATGCCGATAAGCTGCAGGCGAGCGTGTAAGCGCTCCTTGATTATACCCGAAACGGCGCCCGCCTGTTCCGGTAAGGATCTGGCTGGCGCTGTTTTCCTTTTTTGAAGGAGTTGGCTTTTGCGATTGCTCGCTTCGACCGACTTCGCTATGCGCCTTTTGATGGTGCTTGCCCACAAAAATGAGGATGGTCCGCTAAGTGTGGAGGCGCTGTCTCAGCTCCTCGGTGGTCTGTCGCGTAATCATTTGCACAAGATCGTGCAGAACCTTGCCGCCATGGGATTGGTGCGGACCATCCGTGGCAGCAATGGCGGGGTCGTCATGGCCAAGGCACCGGAGAAAATCCGCATCGGCTCGCTGCTGGCGCAGCTGGAAGGCGATCAGTCTTTGGTCGAGTGCTTTCGCGAGGATGGCGGGGGCTGCACGCTGACCTCGGTCTGCCGTTTGAAAAGCTTTCTGGGCGTGGCCCGCTCCAATTTTTATCGTGAACTTGATCAGCATACGATCGCCGATTGCTTACCCCGGAAGAAAGCCATCATGAGCCAGGGCTAACAGCGATCGTCAGACTTGCAGCTTTGCGCGCGCGATATCGGCATCGCCGCCTTTTTTATCGCCAAGCCGCCGCTTGATCAGGCCACGGCGGTACCAGGCATCGCGCAGGGTGGGATCGATCCCCAGCGTCTTATCAAAATCGGCAAGGGCGAGTTGGCCGTCACCAGCGCGCAGATGCACTCGTCCGCGCCAATACCAGGCATAGGCTTGCTTAGGGGTAAGTTTGAGCGCCTCTTCACAATCGGCCAGCACCTTCTGGTCCCGATCTAAGGCGAACAGCACTTCGGCACGGCCGATCAAGGCGACGGCCCGGGCTGCTCCCTCTGTTAATTTCACCGCAGCATCGAAATCGGCCAGCGCACCTTCCTGATCGTTTTGGGCTTGCAGAATTACGCCGCGATTGAAATGGGCGATCCAGTCATTGGGTTCGAGCTTGATGGCGCGGCTGTAATCGGCATAAGCCGCACTTTGCTTCTGCATGTCGGCATAAAGATCGCCGCGATGGCGATAACGCTCGCCGGTAGGATCGATGGCGATGGCGGTATCGTAATCTGCCATCGCTTTCTCGTAATCCTGGGCGCCATGATAGGCGTCACCGCGATTGGTGAGGATCAGCGCATTGTTGGGGGCTAGGTTCAGCGCGGCGGTGTAATCGGCCACGGCGAGAGCCATTTTTCCCGTACGCATATAGAGATTGCCGCGATTGTTGAGGCTGGCGAAGTCCTGCGGCGCCCGCTTCAGCACGGCCGCATAATCCTTCAGTGCCGGATCGTTTTGGCCGGAATCGGCATAAGCGTCGGCGCGGTGGCGCAGAATTTCCACGTCATCGGGATCAAGCATGACGGCTTGGTTGAAATCGGCCAGAGCGGCTTTGAAGTTACCCTTCTTCGCACGCATCAGGCCGCGATTGTCGTAAGCCGTGGCATAGCGCGGGGCGTAGCGGATCGCCTTGTCGAAGGCCGCGATGGCGTTATCCGTCTCACCCTTGCGGTCCAGCATGCAGCCAAGCCCGTTCCAGGATAGTGCATCCTTCGGAGCGTTCGCCAAAGCGGTCCGGTAATCGGCCATCGCCTTGTCGATTTCGCCTTTGTCGCTAAGGGCATTGGCGCGGTCGCGATAGGCTTGGGTGTAGCTGGGATAAAGTTCGATGGCAGCGCCGTAATCGGCAATGGCTTTGTCGAGATCGCCTTTGGCGCGGTGAAGATTGGCTCGGTTTTCGTAATAAAGCGGCACGCCCGGCATGATGGTGATGGCGCGATCATAATCCGCCATGGCTTGGTCGAACCGGCCTAGCCGCGTAAAAGCCCAACCCCGGTTGTTGAAGACCCGGTCGTCATCGTCTTGCAGCGCCAGCGCTCGGCCATAGTCGCGCACTGCCGTTTTATCGTCGTCGACATTGTCGTGCATGTCGCCGCGCCGGAGCCAGCCTTCCTCATAAGCGGGCGCGAAGCGGACAGCTTCGTTCAGATCGGCGAGAGCGCTTTGATGTGCGCCATGGGCGGAATAGGCCATGGCCCTGCGTGTCAGCATCACCGCGCGCAAGCGGTCGGGCAGGGTCTGGTCGGAAATCAGCTCGGAGCAGGCGGTAATTTGCTGTTCGTAGGCGATACCGGCACCGCCCCGGCAAACCACCTTGGCCATGCCGCGTACCGGCGGCAGCGCAAAAAACAACGCCGCGGCGACGATGGCACCAGCCGCCGCACACCACCACACATAGGCCCGCATTACCCACCCCTGCTATACGGGAAGGCTAACATAAGCTGTGCCGTTCGTCGCCCGGGTCCGGGGCGGATTCAGCACCAAATCAGAGGTGGCGACGCGGTTCCGTGTCGATAATTGTGAGCCTGCGCACGGTCAGGTCGTCGATTTTTGCACTTTTAAGATGCAGATGCCTGATGGCCATGCGGCCGATGGCGAGACTTGCAATGGCAAGAGCGCCGATGGAAAGGGCGCCGACCGTGACGGCGCCGGCAAGGGCTAGACCGACCGGCGAAATCCCGATGGGCAGTACCGCAACGGCACCGGCTTTTTTCTCAGCTTTGTCCATGCTCATGGAAGTGGTTTGACCCCGTTATGTTCCACCAGGACGCCATAAGTCACTGATTTTCCGGCCCCGTCTGTCACGGCAAAAAGCGATACGGCGTTGCCTGGTTCCAGCCAGGTCTGATCGCCTATCACCCAAGCGGTAACAGGGGTCTTGGGGCTTACCGTAATCTCGGTTTCACCGGTGCAAGGGCCTTGGCCGGGGGCGGGGGCATGCCCGCTGCACATGCCGTTGGGGCCAGGCGTTGAGCCGTGGAACGACAATTTGAGCACACCGCCTTTGGTTTTTACGGCACCGGCGGCGGTGGTGACAGTGCCATTGGTCAGGCTCTTGCTGCCATTGTCGTAAGGATATTGGCCTTCCCCGAGTCCGCGCAGAGATTCGGGAAAGAGGCGCAGTTCTTGCGCCTGCAAGCGGCCGTCCTTACCGGCCGCAGAGGTGGAAGCGATGAAATCACCGGTCTTGATGCTGGCGAACTCGCTTTTCTCGTTGCCCATGATCCGCGCCTCGGGTGCCAAGGTGATCGCCAGGCTATCGCCTTTGGCTGTCTTCACCGTCAGCACCGGCGCGGCGAAACTCGCGATCATGCCTTTGATCTTCTGAGGCTCGCTGGCTGCCTGAGCCAAGGCGCTGCCAGCCAAAAGCACTATCGCGAGAGCCGCCGCTGCAAGGCGCATGTCGTTCCTCTTCCTATTTTGCTTTCAGGGGTTTGCGGAATTTGTAGATGAACTGGTCGGTATGGCCGCGAATACCGGTATCGAAAACCAGGGCCGTGCGCGGATCTTTCGGATTGCGCAGTACCTTGCTTTCGCCCACGAATTCGAACCCGGCCGCCATCACTTCCTGCTTTACCACCGCTTCATCGATACGATGCAGCGTGTTGGTGTCCCGGATGCCCGAGCCCTTTTCCGCCGCATGGTCGAGGACGATATAAAGCCCGCCTGGTTTCAAAGCCTTAAACACCGCTTTGTTGACCACAGCCGTATCGGCCGGTTTGAAGAAATCGTCCTTGAGATCGTGGTAATTCTGTGAGGTCCACACCACATCCAGCGGCTCCGGTGCGGTCAAAGCATTAATCGGTGCGTGAATGACGCTGACATTGGGATAGGCTTTTGCGACTGCATAAATCTTCGGTTCCTTGCCCTTGCTGAAGGCATCGGTTTCGCTTGCCTGATAGGCATAGACCCAGCCATCCGGTCCCACCGCCTTGGCGAAGAGACGGGTGAAATATCCGCCTCCGGCAATCAGATCCATCACCTTATCGCCTGGCTTGATCTTGGCGAAAGCGAGCATTTCGGCCGGTTTGCGGTCCGCGTCGCGCTTGACATCGTCTTGCGGGCGCGCCGGATCGGCAACGGCGGCCTTGATGGCGGACGGTGAGGCGGCCACGGCGGCGGCGGCAAATAGAACGCAGGCTCCAAAAGCGATCAGAAGTTTTTTCATGTCGTCTCCCCAGCGTTGTTGCAGGACTATGGCATGGGCCCAGTACTCTCGAAAGCGGCGCTGATGTCTTGCCGGACCTTTCATGGCATTATGCCGGGACGTTCTCTTTGGGCTTATCACATGTGCTTGAATGGCCTTGAGCCTTCGCTGCGGCGTATGGGGCTCATCATGCCGGAGGAACAGTTTACCGCCGAACCATTGCCGGGCGGGGTTTCCTGCGATGTTCATCTGATTACAGTTGGAAACCGTCATTTTTGCGTCAAAGCCGCATTGCCGAAGTTGCGCGTAACGGCGGATTGGCGGGCGCCTGCCGAGCGCAGCCATGCGGAAGTGGCTTGGATGAAACTCGTGGGCGGCATCGACCCCGACTGGGTGCCGATGGTTTTGGGCGAGGACAGATCACATCACATTTTTGCGATGGAGTACTTACCACCGCAGGACCATCCGGTCTGGAAGCGCGAATTGGCGGAGGGCAGGGCCGATCCGGCTTTCGCCGCCATGGTGGGCGAGCGTTTGGCTCGCATTCATGCCGAAACGGCAGGACGGGAGGATGTCGCACACGACTTTCGCAATGGCGTGCAATTCCATGCGCTGCGTGTGGATGCTTATCTTCTTCACACCGCCACCAAGCATACCGATGTGGCACCGCTGATCCGTACCTTGGCGCGCCATCTCGGCGCTGCGCATATCGCGCTGATGCAAGGGGATGTCAGTCCCAAGAACATTCTTTGCGGACCCAATGGACCGGTATTTTTGGATGCCGAGACCTGTTGTTACGGCGATCCCGCCTTCGATTTGGCCTTCTGCCTCAATCATCTCTTGTTGAAAGGCGTTTGGCATCCCGAGCACAGCTCGGCTTACCTTGCTTGCTTCTCAGCTTTGAAACAGGCGTATTTCGCCGGGGCCGGTTGGGAAAGCCATGCCGGACTGGAGCGGCGCACGGCAGGATTGCTCGCGGCTTTTTTGCTTGCCCGCATCGATGGCAAGTCCCCGGTCGAATATCTGACCGCGGATAATGATAGGAATTTCGTTCGTGCCACCGCCAAGACATTGCTCAAAGACAGTGTCGGACATCTCGATGTTGTGCTGGAGCGCTGGACAGAGGCAGTCTCCGCCCGTCAAATGTGATCCGATTCAATTGGGCGGGCAGAATGCGTTTTTTCGGGCGGCTGAAACCCATCGATAGCGTGCATGACAATCCGGGCAGCGAAAAGCTGGTCCCGACCTTGTCCTGGCCGCATCTCGTCGCCCTTGGGGTCGGCGGCATTGTGGGTACCGGTATCTACACGCTGATCGGGCAGGCGGCGGGTCTTGCTGGTCCCGGCATGATCGTCTCTTTCATCATCGCCGGTGTGGTCAGCGCCTGTGCCGCGCTCTGCTATGCCGAGATGGCGACCATGATGCCGGCCGCCGGCAGCGCCTATACCTACAGCTATGTGGTGATGGGTGAGCCTATTGCTTGGTTCGTCGGCTGGAGCCTGATCCTGGAATACACCGTTGTCTGTGCCGCGGTGGCGGTGGGCTGGTCGGCTTATGCGGGCGGCTTCATGGCGTGGCTGCATCTGCCCATCATCTCGGAATTGCTGGCCGGGCCCAGCGCGGGCGGCATCATCAATCTTCCGGCGGTTGCTATTTCGCTGGCTGTGGCGGGTTTGCTCGCGGCTGGCACGCGCGAGAGTGCCACGGTCAATTTCGTTCTCGTCATTCTCAAGCTTGCTGCCTTGGCGGTTTTCATTGTTCTAGTATTTCCGGCCTTCGACGCGGCTCATTTCCAACCTTTTCTTCCTTATGGTTGGTCGAGCGTGACGCCGGATGGCATGAAGCTGGGTGTCCTGCCCGCCGCTTCGCTGATCTTCTTCGCCTTTTATGGCTTCGACACGATTTCGACGGCCGCCGAAGAATCCAAACGGCCGGGCCGTGATCTCTCCATCGGTATTGTTGGCTCCATGCTGCTCTGCACGGCCATCTATATTGCGGTCGCTCTGGGGGCCATCGGGGCTGTGCCGACATCCACTTTCGCCAGCAGCGCCGAACCGTTGGCGCTGATCCTGCGCACCTTGCATCAGGACAATTGGTCGGCGGTGATCGGCGGCGCGGCTGTCATCGCTTTTCCGACCGTCATCATGGTGTTCATGTACGGCCAGAGCCGCATTTTCTTTGTCATGGCGCGCGACCGGCTCTTGCCCGGGGCGCTGGCCAAGGTAAATGCCAAGACCGGCACGCCGATTGCTGTCACCATCTTCACAGGCATTGTGGCTGCTGTGATCGCCGGGCTGGCGCCGCTGAAGCTGATCGCCGAGCTTGCCAATTCCGGCACGCTTTGCGCCTTCGTGGCCGTGGCTTTGTCGATGATGATCTATCGCCGCCGTGACCCCAGCCGCCCGCGCGTCTTCAAGACACCGCTATGGTGGTTGGTGGGGTCGGTCGCGATTTTCGGCTGCATCTATTTGTTCACCAGCCTGCCCGGACTGACCCAAGGGTTGTTCGTGGTCTGGAATGCCATCGGCATTGCCGTCTACGAACTCTATGGCGTCAAGAACAGCAGGCTGGCGAAAGCGCCGTAACGCTTACAATTTCACGTCGATTGGCACGCCCGGCGCGATTTTCGAGGCGTGGATCGAGAGCGCCGTCTTGACGCTGGCGACGTTCTTCTCCGCCGTCAGGGTTTCCGTGATGAAGCTTTGGAAGCTCGAGAGGTCCTTGGCCACGATCTTCAGGATGAAATCCACTTCGCCCGAGAGCATGTAGCACTCGCGCACATTGGGCCAGGAGCGCACATGCTCCTCAAACTGCCTCAAATCTTGGTCGTGCTGGCTGGCCAGGCCGACAAAGGCAAAGCCGGTGACTTCATAGCCCAGCGCTTTGGCGTCCAGGTCGGCGTGATAGCCCTGGATATAACCGGCCTTCTCTAGGGCCCGCATGCGCCGCAAACAGGGCGGGGCCGTGATCTTGGCCCGGCGGGACAACTCAACATTGGTGATACGTCCGTCAGCCTGCAGTTCCGCGAGGATCTTCAGGTCAATGGAATCGAGCTTATGATGCTCCAAGGGTGTTCCCCGAAATTATCTTACGGGCCGCTTTTTACCTGGAAGGGCCTCAGGGAGCAATTATATTTCTACAAATCGCATACCGTAGACCTTGTCGGAACGACGCGGGGGGGCATCTTGGGAAGGTTTTAGGGCGTGACCCGTCTGCCGCGCTTGACCTTTTGCCTTCCGCTCCCGATATCAGCGCGGCACCGTCGCAACGAAAGTGTCACCTCCGTGTCTAACCCGGCTCCTGCAACCATCCATTCCAAGGTTATCGTCCTGGGCAGCGGCCCGGCGGGTTGTACCGCGGCCATTTATGCCGCTCGCGCCATGCTGGAACCCATTGTGATTGCAGGGATTCAGCCGGGCGGCCAGCTTACCATCACGACTGACATCGAGAACTTTCCGGGCTTTGCTGATGCCATTCAGGGCCCCTGGCTGATGCAGCAGATGGAAGAACAGGCGCGCAAGCTGGGCACCCGTTTCTTCAACGACATCATCACTTCGGTGGATTTGGCCCACCGCCCGTTCACCCTGGTCGGTGATTCCGGGACCCGTTACACGGCGGACACCGTGGTTATCGCGACCGGCGCTCAGGCCAATTGGCTGGGGCTCGATTCGGAGCAGAAATTCCAAGGTTCTGGCGTGTCGGCTTGTGCCACCTGTGACGGCTTCTTCTATCGCGGCAAGAAGGTCGCCGTGGTCGGCGGGGGCAATACTGCGGCCGAAGAGGCATTGTTTCTTACCAATTTCGCCGAACGCGTCACACTGATTCACCGCCGCGACAAGCTGCGCTGCGACCGCACCAATATGCTCCGTCTGGAAGCCAACCCGAAGATCGAGGTGATCTACGACAGTGAGGTTGCCGAGGTTTTGGGCAGCGAAGACCCCAAAGGGGTCACGGGTGTGGCCATCCGCAACACCGTCACCGGGACCATTACCGAGATCGATGCTGACGGCTTGTTCATTGCCATCGGCCACTCGCCTGCGACATCGTTGTTCAAAGGTCAGGTAGAGATGGACGAATTCGGCTATATCAAGACGGCGCCCGATTCCACCCATACCAGTGTGGCCGGTGTTTTCGCGGCAGGGGACGTGAAGGATCGCGTTTTCCGGCAGGCGGTCACGGCGGCAGGTATGGGGTGCATGGCGGCGTTGGAAGCCGAGCGGTTTTTGGCAGGAGCACACTGATCCCGCCAGAACGCGTGATGACTGAGTGAGGGGATTTTATGGACTGGGACAAGCTGCGCATCTTTCACGCGGTGGCGTCCGCAGGAAGCTTCACCCACGCCGGACAGATGCTGACACTCAGCCAGTCCGCCGTCAGCCGTCAGATCAGCGCGCTCGAAGAAGAGATCAACACACCGCTGTTTCAGCGCCACGCCCGCGGTCTCACCCTCACCGATGAGGGCGAGATGCTTTATGCGGCAGTCAGCGATGTGCTGGCGCGTCTGGCCCAGGCCGAAGAGGCTCTGAAGAACGTCCATGATGCGCCGCGCGGTTCGCTCAAGGTCACCTGTACCCATGGCATCGGCACCTATTGGCTGGTGCCGCGCTTGTCGGGTCTTCTGACCGAATGCCCGGAGCTGGAAATCCATCTCGTCATGGAGGATCGCGAGCTTGATCTGTCCCAGCGCGAGGCTGATGTCGCTATCCGCATGCGCGCGCCGGTACAGGCCGATCTGATCCAGCGCAAGCTCTTCACGGTGCACTATCACGTTTACGCGACCCAGAATTATCTCGACACGGCCGGGGTGCCGCAAGCGATCGAAGATCTGCCGGAACATACCCTGATCGCCTATGGCGAGACGGCGCCGCCGGAAGTGCGCGAGATCAATTGGCTGGTGGAACAGGCCAAACGCTGTCACCGCACCAATGGCCGCGGCCGCGTGGTGCGGATCAACAACGTCACGGGTGTCTTGAATGCCTGTCTGACGGGGCTGGGGCTGGCTTCCATGCCGGATTATGTCGCGGTTCAGTACCCGCAACTCGTTCGCGTTATGCCCGATGTTCCGGGGCCCAGTTTTGATGTGCATCTGGTCTATGCTGATGCGTTGCGCCAATCCAAGCGCGTCGCGGCCTTCCGCGATTTCCTGGTTCGGGAGGCCAAGGATTGGCGCTATTAAGCCGTTGTAACGGTTGGACGCTTGTTCGGTCAGAAAGGCGCTCTTTACGGTCCTTGAAAAGGGCTAAAGGGACCCTATCTAGAATGTACGGTGGCGCCGTCCCCCCACGAGCCGCCGTCGGCTGCCCCCCAGCCGGTGAGCCTTGGGCGGCGTCGTTTTTCGCCGCCCGGCTCTGCTCGCGCCCCCAACCGCGTGAGCAATCCCAAGCTGAATTGCCGGAGCGTCCCCCCGCTCCGGCAATTTTTTAGTATTTAATGGGAGCCCCTTCGATTAATCGGTGTGTGGGCATTTGGGAGGTTTTGATGTCGTTTTGGAAGAATCTTGGTCGTCTTGCGGCTGTGGCTGTGCTCGGCGTGAGCTTGGCGGGTTGCGGGGTCAACAAGCTGCCGAAGCAGGACGAAGCCGTGAAGGCGTCTTGGAGCCAGGTGCAGAATGAGTATCAGCGCCGCGCCGATCTGGTGCCCAATCTGGTGGCAACCGTGAAAGGCTACGCCAAGCAGGAGCAGAGTGTGCTGGTGCAGGTGACCGAAGCGCGCGCGAAAGCGACACAGACCGTGCTGCCGCCGGACGTGCTGACCAATCCGCAGGCCTTCCAGGCCTATGAGCAGAATCAGTCTCGTCTGCAATCCTCGCTCAGCCGCCTTCTGGCGATCAGCGAGAATTATCCCGATCTGAAGTCGAACCAGAATTTTATCGCGCTGCAGGCTCAGCTTGAGGGTACGGAAAACCGCATCACGGTCGCCCGCCGCGACTACATCCAGGAAGTGCAGGCTTTCAATTCCATGCTGCGCACCATTCCTTATCGCTGGACGGCTTCGATGCTCTATCCGGAAATGAAGCCTTACCAGACCTTCCAGGCGAACGAGAAAGCGCAGTCCGCACCGGCGGTGCAGTTCTAATTCCCTCTCTTGTCATGGCCGGGCTCGTCCCGGCCATGACGACCGAGGAGGGTTCAAGACATGTCCTTCCAGCATAAGTCTGCTCGCGTTCTGGCGTTTGGCTTGTTCGCGATTTTTCTTGCCCTTTTTACCTCGATGCCCGCTGTGGCTGCGCTGCAATTTCCCGCGCTTACGGGCCGCGTGGTGGATGACGCCGGTATTCTCTCGGATGCAGCCAAGGAAAAACTCAACGCCTATCTTGCCGAACACGAGCAACAGACCGGTAATCAGGTCGTGGTCGTCACGCTGAAGGATCTGGGTGGTACGGACATTGCCGATTACGGATATCAGCTCGGCCGCGCCTGGGGCATCGGGCAAAAGGGCAAAGACAACGGTGTTTTGATCGAGATCGCGCCGAACCAGCGTCAGGCCCGCATTGATGCTGGCTACAAGCTTGAAGGCGATCTCACTGATGCTCAATCCAAGCTTATCATCGAAAACGTTATGCTGCCCCATTTTCGTAAGGGTGATTATGATGGTGGGGTGATTGCGGGCACAGTCGATGTGCTGCGCACCATCGGCGGCAAGCCGACTGGCGCAGAGAATATTCCCGAACCGCGCCGCCATGAGCAAGGCATTCCCATCGGCGGTATTCCCTTCATTATTCTGCTCATCATCTTCTGGGCCGTTTTCGGCCGCCATCTCTGGCCGCTGTTTTTCCTCGGCGGGTTTGGCGGTGGACGCGGCGGCTTTGGTGGCAGCGATTGGGGCGGCGGTTCCGGTGGCGGTGGGTTCTCCGGTGGTGGTGGATCCTTCGGCGGCGGCGGCGCATCGGGGAATTGGTGATGAAAAAGCTCTCGGACGAAAACCGCAAAGCGCTGCGTGAGGCCCAAGAGGCCGCTCATAAGCGCACCAGCGCCCGCATTGCCGTGGTGACGGTGCCGGTCAGCGATCACTACAAGCTTTATCCCATTGCTTATGCGGGGGCGGCAGCGATCTTCGTGATGACCTTGCTGGCGGCCTTCTTCCCGCATCTGCCGCTGCGGCTTGGCTTTCTGATCGCAGCTTGTGCGGCCGCGGGAACGGCAGCGCTTACCGAATTCTTGCCGCTGCGTTTGGCGCTGGTGCCGCGCCATGCCAAGAACTGGGAAAGCTGGGAATTGGCGCATCGCGCTTTTGCCTCGCGTATCCTGGCCCAGAACGATCGCAAGACGGGCATCTGTTTCTTTGTCTCTCTTGCCGAGCGCTATGTGGAAGTGGTGACCGACCGCGATGTCGATCTGCACATTCCGCAAAGCGTTTGGGATGCGATTATCAAGGATTTCCTCGCTGAAGCCCGCAGAGGCAGGGTGGGCGAAGCCCTTCCCAAGGCGGTGGAGGCCTGCACCAAGGTATTGGAACAGCATTATCCGCCGGTGGTGTGAGCCTGCTGCATAGCGTCGGGCGAGCCGCTCTTGACGGCTTATAGTTTAGTAGCTAAACACACATCGCTATGAACGCGATGCCAGATGACATTCCGCGGCTTTGGGAACGGCTGACCAACAAGCTGGTCTTTCTGGAGAAGCGCTATGTCTTCCGCCATGGCGGGCTGACGCTGCATCCGTCTGAGCTGCATCTGTTGCTCGCCGTCCGTGATGAGCCCGAAGCCAATGCCACCAAGCTGGCGGCACGCCTCGCTGTCACCAAAGGCGCGGTATCGCAAATCCTCAAGCGTCTGGAAGACAAAGGCGTCGTAGAGAAAGCTACCGATCCGTCTCAGAAGAACGAGATCACGGTCTCCTTCACCAAGCTCGGAGACAAGGCCATCTCGGCTTTCCTGAAAGGGCGCGAAGGCCAGCACCGCCGCTTCAGTGCTTATCTGCAATCGCTTTCCGCTGCGGAGAAGAAAACCATCCGCGCATTTCTCGATCACACGCAGTCCTACTTACCCGAAGCCGACTAGCCGCACTGCGGTCTTAGCCGGAATTTCACTTGCCTACAGTGTTTAGCATCTAAACTCTAATGGAGAAATTCATAGCACAGAAAAGATCGATCAGCAGCTACACCCATTTCGTGGCGGCTCCGCCCGGTAAAGTGTTTCCTTTGCTATGCCCGGTACGGGAATATGAATGGATTGATGTCTGGCAAGGCAAGCTCCTCTATTCGGATTCCGGCGTGACCGAGATGGATTGCGTCTTCATCGCGGCGCCATTCGAAGAGCTCGGGCCGGAAGTCTGGACCTGCACGCGTTATGAACCTGCTGCGCGGATCGATTACAACCGTGTTTCGCCGCACAGTGTGATCCGGCTGCAGCTCGATCTGGCACCTGCGGGTACTGGCACGCGCATCACCGCAACCATGGTGTTCACTGCCCTCGACGACATCGGAACCGCTTTTGTCTCGAAATGCGGCCCGGGCACCTGTGCCCAGGGCTTCCAGCCCTGTTTCCTGATGCTCGACCATTTCGTCCGGACAGGGACGATGCTGCCCGCGGCTGATGCCAGAGCGATCGCCGCCGGCACCCGCTAGTTTACATCGCCAGTATTCCTCGCATTACTGCTATGCATAATCACTTTCTTGCCGCCGATAGTGCGGACTCCCCACTTATGGGGAAAGTGATTGCAGCCATGCGGGGATTTTTTGCAAATGCGGGTGTTGTTGGGTGTCTTTGCGGCAGCTTTGATGGGCGGGGCGGCGCTGGCGGAGGGGGATCAGAGCGGCGTCCTGCAATATCCGGCCAGCTTCTTTGCCGATCAACGTCCCGCTACCGCTTATGACATGATCGCTCGGTTGCCGGGTTTTGTTTTTGACGACGGCAAATCGGCCCGCGGTTTTGCCGGTACGGCCGGCAATGTGCTGATCGATGGCCAGCGCCCCACCGCCAAGACCAATGATCTGCAGGCGATCCTCCTGCGCATTCCGGCGAGCGATGTCGATCACGTCGAACTCATTCGCGGCGGCGCGCAAGGCATCGACATGCATGGTCAGGTGGTGGTCGCCAATGTTGTGCGCAAGACCTCGCAATCGACGCAGGTTGTGCTTGATGTCACCAACGATCTCTGGACGGATGGTCATATGGTGCCATCGGCTTCGGTGCAGCTCACCCATCGCGTAGGCCAGTCGACCTATGAATTCGCACTCGAGACCTCGACCAGCTATGATGACAGCGTCGGCCATGGTTTTTACAACGTCACTGATACCGCCAGCGGCAACATCAGCCATCACGATGTGCGCTACAAGAATTGGGGCATCGGTTGGATGGCAACGGGTGCGGCCACTGTTCCGCTTTGGGGAGGCCAGTTCAAAGGCAATTTCACCTATCAGGACAGTCCTGACACCTCGACCAATCTTTATCTCGCCCCTGGCGACGGCTTCACCATTGTCGATCACTCCGGCTCCAAGAAAGGCGAGGTCGGGCTGCATTGGGTGGGGCCTCTGGGCGGCACCGAGCTGGAAACCCTTCTGTTGCAGCGCCTCGGCCGCGACACCGATCTGCAAGCACAAGCCGCGCCTGGCGATAACGAAATCTTTGCGCAGCGCACGCGTACGGCCGAGAGCATTTTGCGCGCCACAGTGCGCTATCGCCCCGATGCGGATCTGACCTTCGAAGGCGGTGCGGAAGGAGCTTACAACCAGCTTGACGGCCAGACGGTCTATACCGTCAACGGCGTTCCTGTTGCGCTGCCCAGCGCCAATGCGCGGGTGGAGGAAAAGCGCGGCGAGGTCTTTGCTCAGGCGATGTGGAATTTCGCACCGGCGTTCAAGCTCGAAGCCGGTTCGCGTTTTGAATATTCGGTGATCAAGGACGATGGTCCCGGCGGTCTCAGCCGCGGATTCTTCTATCCCAAGCCGCGCGTCCTCTTTTCCTACACGCCGGAGCCGGAGACCCAGCTTCGCCTGCGTGCTGAGCGCGTTTTGGGTCAGCTCGATTTCTCCAATTTCGTCGCTTCGGCCAATCTCACGGCCAACGGTGTCAGCGCGGGCAATGCCCATTTGGCCCCAGACCGCCATTGGCAATATGAGCTCGCCTTCGAACAGCATTTCTGGGAGCGCGGTGCTGTCACCTTGTCGGTGATGCACGAGGATATCTCGGGCGTGCTCGATTACATCCCCATCAAAGATGGTGCGGGCGGCTTCTATGACGCGCCGGGCAATATCGGCGGCGGGCATTTGAACACCATCAATCTCGCCGCCAGCCTGCCGCTGGACAATCTCGGCCTTACCAACGGTCTGCTGAAATCGACCGTGATCTGGAAACTATCCGGCGTACGCGATCCGGCCACTGGAGAGACACGCGATATTTCCGGTACGCGGCCGCGCACCTACAAATTCACGCTCAGCCAGGACATCCAAAGTTTGAAATCGACCTGGAGCGCCTTCTTCTTCACCGGCTGGCATGAAAACTATTATCGCCCGGATCGCGTGCGCCGTCGCGATCTGCCTCCGCTCTATGTCGAACTCGAATGGGATTACAAGCCGGCGCCGCAATGGATGTTCGCCGTTGCCGCCAAGAATGTGGGCCGTTTCACCTATGACGATGTGAACAGCTTTTATTCCGGTTTGCGCGGGTCCTCAGCGCCTTATGAAATCGCCGAATACAACCTCAAATCCCAGGCGCGGCTCTATCTCGAAGTCCGCCGGACATTTTGAGGAAGACGGGCTTGACCGGGTGATCTGATGGTGTCACCGCAGGCAGAGGCAAGCCTAGGAGCAAATTATGCCGGTGCTATATGATTTCTCAGCCACCAGCCTTGGCGGCCAGGAGGTGGCGCTAAGCGACTACCGCGGCAAGGCCGTCCTGGTGGTGAATACGGCCAGCAAATGCGGTTTCACCCCGCAATATGAGGGTCTTGAAAAGCTCTATCAGGCGTACAAGGACCGCGGCTTTGTCGTGCTCGGCTTTCCTTGCAATCAATTCGGCGCGCAAGAGCCAGGCAGTGCCGGCGACATCGCCTCCTTTTGCCAGATCAATTATGGTGTGAGCTTTCCCATCTTCGCTAAGGTGGACGTGAACGGTCCGGGTGCGCATCCCGTGTTCGCTTTCCTGAAGAAGGCCAAGCCTGGTCTTTTCGGCCAGAGCATCCGCTGGAATTTCACCAAATTCCTCATCGGCCGTGATGGCGTGCCCTTGCGCCGCTTCGCCCCCACCACGGAGCCGGCGAAGCTCGCGCCGCATGTTGAAAAAGCACTGAGATAGTGCTCGTCAATCGCGTTCTGTGATGGTCAGATAGACGAGGGTTTGGTTGAGCAGCAGATAGGCGACCTCACCATAAGTCACTGGGCCGCGGAAATTCCCGGTGGTTTTGCCTTCCAGCCCGGCATGAATGAAGTTGAGCAGGCAGTTGCACGAGAAAGCCGCGCCTTCAATATCCGCATAACGCTCGAAGGCTTGTGCATAATCCGGTACGGGTTTGGCGAAGTGATATTCCACGCCCGGAAAGACCGGTGCATAGAAACGCACAACCCCTGTTGTGGGATCGCTGGAGCGGATAGAGGCGTTGATCATGGAGCCGTTGTAGTCGCCGACCAGTGGCAATTTGGTGTTGATGTCATGCTCCGCAATATGACGGGCGAGGTCGGCAGGCTTGCCGTCGATGAGGCAATTGCCTTCGCTATAGAAGCCTTCGCTGGTGAAGGTGATCGCATCACTCTCGCCGGGCGTGAACAGGTTGATGAATTCCAGATTGGCGACTTTTCCGGGCGGCAGCGCGACATGCAGCACCACGGCTTCGTCGGCCAGCGGTTCCGCCGAACCGGCGAAGACTTTGGCGCGGCGTTCGCCGCCTTCCGCGAGATCGGCGCCTGAGACCCAGCCTAATAAGGGGCTGGAAAACACATCGGCATAATTCGGCACTTCCTTGGCAAAGCGGGTGTGTACTTCGCTGCCCAGCGGCACGATGATGACCGAGAAGCCGGGGTTAAGGTAATCCTGTGCGATGCACTGCAGCGTGTCGGCCGAATAGCGCTGAACCACCGCACACTCTGCGAACTCCGTCAGATCGGTAACGAAGATATGCTCGCGATCCTTCACGCCGCCTTTGCTGGTCATGAAATGCACGGTCGTGCCGCCGATCCATTGGCCAGGCGGCAATTCGGCGAGTAGGGCTTCCTCACCAGCCAGCAGCAATACCCGGCCGCGTTCGATCATGCTGATGGTTTCGACGACGGTGTACAGTCCGTTCTTCGGAGTGTGCTGCATCTCTTCCGTCCAGCCGGTGAAGCTGCCTAAAAGGGTCGGGGAAGCTTTACCGAAACGATTGCGGCCAAAGCCTATCGGGTTGCCGTTGATCCCTGATTAACATGCCCTATAGGGGATTACGCGAATGGCGGGTGACGCTGTGGCCCCCGCCATTCTCGGTTTTCCGCGGCCTTCTCTGCGGACTATCCCGCTTTCGCCTCTTCCTTGGCGGCTTTGCGGGCCGCCACGACTTGATCGGCAATCTTGCCGGAAAGCTCCGCGAGATGATCAAACTCCATCTCGAAGGTCGCCACGCCCTGGGTCAGCGAGCGCAGATCGACAATGAGATTGCCGATTTCGGATTGCGGCATTTCGGCTTCCACGGTGTCCCAGCCGCTCCAGCCGTCGCGGGCATCATAACCGAGAAGCTGCCCGCGCCGCCCGCTCACCACCGCATTGATCTTGGAGGTGGAGTCGTTGGGAACGTGAATCTTCACTTTCATGACGGGTTCTAGGAGCACCGGAGCGCATTGCGGCATGCCTTCCTGCATGCCGATGCGGGCAGCGGTCTGGAACGCCGCGTCCGAGGAGTCCACAGTATGGTATGAGCCATCGCAGAGCGTGACGGAGAGGTCCACCACTGGAAAGCCAAGCGGGCCCTCCTTCAGGTATTCCGCTACGCCTTTTTCCACCGAGGGAATCCATTGCCGGGGCACCACGCCGCCGACGATCTGGTCGATGAAGGTGAAGCCTGAGCCGCGCGGCAAAGGCCGGATCACCAGCTCCACATCGCCGAATTGTCCGTGTCCGCCCGATTGACGCTTGTGGCGGCCGCGCTGGCTGACGGATTTGCGGATGGTCTCCTTATAAGGAACGCTGGCCGGTTTGGTGATGAGCTTAAGGCCGTATTTGCTCACCAGTTTGTCCGCGGCAACGCGCAAGTGGATCTCGCCTTGGCCTGAGAGAGTCATCTCATGCAGCACGGCGTCCTGCTCGAATTTGAGCGAGGGATCTTCCTCTGTCAGCTTGGCCAGCGCCGCTGTCAGTTTCACTTCGTCTTTGCGATCCGCCGCTTGGATCGCGAGCTTGTAGACCGGTGTGAGGAGTTCCACTGCGATCTTGGGCGGGGCAGCTTTGCCGGTCGTCAGTGTGGCGCCGGTGGGCACGCCCTCCAGCCGCGCCAAAGCCACGGTGTCGCCGGGACCGGCTTCGGACAGCTTGGTTTGCGCTTGGCCGATGAGGGCAAAGATGCCGCCGACCCGGGCCTCACTGCCATCGGTCGTATGCAGCACCGCACCATCCTTCAACACGCCTTGCATGACGCGGGCGATCGACAGCTTGCCGCCATGGTTGGTGTAGCTCGTTTTCAATATTTGGGCATAGACATCGCCGCTAACCGGGATGGAAAGCCGTGCCGCCGCCAGATTCACATCCGGGCATTCGTGGCGCAGCGCCTTCATCAGGCGCGTGATGCCATGGCCGCGTTCGGCAGTACCGATCAGCACGGGCACGACCAGACATTCGGCGAAATCGCGTCGCAAATCACCGAACACTTCTTCGCGGGCGGGCTCCTGATCGGAGAGCAGCTCTTCCATCAGATGCTCGTCATAATCGGCGAGCCGCTCCAGCATCTGATAGCGGGCTTCCTTCTCGCGATCCTTGTCGGAGATGTCGATGGTCTCGGAATGTTTGCCTTCGCGATAGGCAAAGGCGCGTTCCAAGGCGAGATCGACAAAGCCGGTGACGGTGTCGTTCTCCCAGATTGGAATTTGGCGTAGAAGCAGAGGCGCCTGGCTTGCCTCTTGCAGCGTCGAGAGGATGGCGCGCAAGGAGCCGCTGGCCTTGTCGATCTTGTTGACGAACAGCATGTGTGGGATCTTGAGATCCTCAAGCCGTTTCAGGTACGGCCGCAACATCTGCACTTTGGCCGGCTCCGGCTCGATCACCACCACCGCCGCGTCGATACCTTGCAAGGCGAAAAGCGTGTCCTGCAGGAATTCGATGGAACCCGGACAATCGAGGAAGGTGAAGGACTGATCGAGGAAATTCGTGGTGGCGCAATTGATCTCGACGCTCATCTGGCGGGCCCGCGCCTCAGGACTGGAATCGCCCACCGTGTTGTTCTGCGTGACTGCACCTTTGCGGGGGACCGTGCCGTTGGAGAACAGCACCGCTTCGAGCAAGGTCGTTTTGCCCGAACCATAGGGTCCTACCAAGGCCACGGTGCGTGGCCCTTTTCCTCCGTTGTTTTGAGACATTGTCGGCCTCCTTCAGACCTCCTGAATAGGTGGTCCGGGGGTCGCGGCGGGCGCCAGTCCGATCAGTCGGGCCGCGTCACGCGCCCCTCTTGTGGTATGCGAAGCCTCGCGCTGAATCGCTCCGCTGGCAAGAGGCGTGATGTCTTTGCTGCACAAGCGAAATGGCTATAGGGTCCGCTCGTTTTGTTCCCAGGGGAATTCCTTGTCTCAGCCGCGTTCGACCCATCCGGTCCTGTTTCTGATCATGTTCGTGCCGATGGGTATTTCCAACGGCTATGTCGTGGTGACGCTCGCCTATCTGCTGGCGGCCGCTGGCATTGATGCCGTAGGCATTGCCGCGCTGGGGGCTTGGAGCCTTCTGCCGCAAACCTGGAAAGTGCTGGGCGGGCCTTTGGTCGACACCACGCTCAGCAACAAGACGTGGTTTCTCATCTCGGCCATCGTCACCGGGCTGTTGATGATCGCGGCTTCGCTGATCACGCCCTCGGCGGCCAATTTCTCGTTTATTATGGCATTGACGTTCCTTTTCTCCACCGCCTCAGCCTTCAATGCGCTCGCCGCGGATTCGATCATGGCCTATGCGACGGTGCCGGAAGAGAAGGGCCGGGCGGGGGGCTGGAGCCAAGCGGGCAATCTCGGCGGTTCCGGGCTTGGCGGCGGCTTGGGGTTATGGCTGTCCCAGAATGCAACGCCTGCAGGCGATGCCGGGCTCGGTCAGTGGTTGGCGGCACATACGGGTCTGCAGGGCTTTGCCGAGATGGGGCTGTGGCTCGGTCAGCATGCCAGCGCCGGAGCGGTCTCGGGCATCGCCATCGGTCTTGTCTGTCTGGCCTCATGTCTGTCGCTGTTGTTTGTGCATGAACCCGTGGTGGAACACCGGGCCGAGACCTTCGGTCACAGTGTCGTCAATGTCGGCAAGGATGCTTGGGAGCTGGTGCGCTCGCGCAAAGGTCTCTTGGCGGTTGCCGCCTTCAGCCTGCCGATCGGTGTTTGCGCCATGACACAGCTATGGTCAGGCGTGGCGGGGGATTGGCACGCCTCTGCCAATTGGGTGGCTTTGGTCAATGGCGCGATGGGCGGTGTTTTGTCGATGATTGGCTGCATCGCGGGCGGCTGGATTTGCGACAAGATGAATCGCATGACCGCCTTCAACATCTTCAGTGTGGTGACGGCTGGTGCGGCGCTCGCTATGGCCTTTGCCCCGCGCAACGAAACCAGCTTCGTCGTGTATGTCTGTCTCTACATGATCCTGACCGGCTTTTGTTATGCCGGCTTCGGCGCGGTGACACTGGAGGCAATCGGCAAAGGTGCGGCGGCAACGAAGTACAATCTCCTCGCAGGGCTCGCGAATGTGCCGATCATCTATCTCTCAATTCTCGATGGTAAGGCACATGAGCGCTGGGGCTCGGCCGGCATGCTGCTGACAGATGCAATCGTGCCGGTTATTGGCACAGCACTTTTCATCACCTTCGCCCTGGCGACCCGCCGGTTCTATAAAGGGGCCTCTGTGCCATCCTCTGGCACTTGAAGCCAGGTTAGGCTGAAGCACAAACGAAGATGGCCGGGCGAGAGCCCGGCCATGCGCATCGCATTCTGTAGATTCCGGAATTAGCCTTCAGTCATCAGGGCTGCGAAGATGCGCGGCAATTCGACATCGGTTTTCTCAGCGACCTCGTTCAGGGACTGCTGTGGATTTTCCACGGCGATGCCTTTGGCCTTCAATTTGGCAATGGCTTGATCGCTGGTCAGGCCCAAAGCGGGAGCAGAGGCTGTGATGGGCGCATCGGCAACGCGATGCAGCGCCGCCCACGGGCCGCCCGCACGATTACCGCCGCTTTGGCCGCCTAGGGGCAGGCTGGTGACGACCAGAACGGTCAGCGCAATGCCGAGCACACCTACGAGTGCTTTGTTGATGCGGGGCTGTAGCATGCCGAGCAAACCGCGCCAGTTGCGCACGATGTGCATGAGCAGGGCAACAACAAAGGCCCAGCCCAGCCATTCATGAATGTCGCCGAGTTCCCCGCGAACACCAAAGAACATCAAGATGCCGGTGATCGATATGCCGATACCGGTCACCAAACTAAGCGGGGTGGCATAGCGGCGCAAAAAAGCGTCCATAGAAGTCTCCTTCGATATCGGCAGATTTAACGCCAATTACGGGAAACTTCCGTCGCGGCAAGACGCCTCTAACGCCGTTTTCACGTCGCTGTAATTGTCGCAAACGATCTCAACGCCGCGTTTAGCGAAGCGAAGTGCAGAACCGTTGGATGCGCGTGCAGGCTTCTTCCAATGCCTTGTTCGAGGTGGCGTAGGAAATGCGGAAGAACGGCGACAGGCCGAACGCCGCCCCATGCACCACCGCCACGCCCTCGCTTTCCAAGAGCTCGCCCGCGAAATCCTCGTCGGTGATGATCACCTTGCCGGACGGTGCGGTCTTACCGATCAGATTGCGAATGGTGGGATAGACATAGAAAGCGCCTTCCGGCTTGGGGCACTCGATGCCTTGCGCCTGATTCAGCATCGAGACCACGAGGTCGCGGCGTTCTTCGAAGATCTTCTTGCGCTCTGGAATGAAATGCTGCGGGCCGTTCAAGGCTTCCACGCTCGCCCATTGCGACACCGAGGCGGCATGGCTGACAGATTGGCTCTGCAGCTTGGCCATGGCCTTTACCAGCGGCTCCGGGCAGCCGCAGAAGCCGATACGCCAGCCGGTCATGGCATAAGCTTTCGACACGCCATTCATGGTTAGGGTGCGTTCGTAGAGGTTGGGCTCCACGGCCGCGATGGTGGAGAATTTGAAATCGCCATAGACGAGATGCTCATAGATGTCGTCGGTCAGCACCCAGACATGAGGATGCTTGAGCAGGACATCGGCAAGCGCCTTCAACTGGTCGGCGCTGTAGCAGGCACCGGTCGGATTGGAGGGCTGGTTCAGGATCACCCATTTGGTCTTATGGGTGATGGCGCGGTCGAGTTCTTCCGGCGTCAGGCGGAAACCGTTCTCGAATTTGCCTTCCACGATTACCGGGGTGGCACCGGCCAGCGCCACGATGTCAGGATAGCTGACCCAATAAGGCGCCACACAGATCACCTCGTCGCCCGGGTTCAGGGTCGCCAAAAGGGCGTTGTAGATGATGGCTTTGCCGCCGGCCGAAACGAAGATCTGTGAGGAGGTGTAATCGAGACCGTTTTCCCGCTTGAATTTGGCCGCCACCGCCTTGCGCAGCTCAGGAATTCCTTCCACAGCTGTGTATTTAGTCTCTCCGCGTCGGATTGCCGCAATAGCGGCTTCCTTAATATTATCCGGCGTATCGAAATCCGGCTCGCCTGCCCCCAGGCCGATCACGTCCCGTCCCGCGGCTTTCAGGTCGCGGGCCTTCTGCGTCACCGCTATGGTCTGCGACGGCTGAATACGTCCCAACGATTCGCTCAAAAATCCTTTAGGCAACGCGGCCATGGCATCCTCATACTGTCTGATTGGCGGCACCCTGCCGCTGGGCAAGCCCGCCTGCAAGGGCGGCAGGTAAATGATTACCCTGAATTACCGTTTTTCAAGATTTCCAAGCTTATAATCCCACCTGCGGAGGAATAACCGTCATGCGTCGGTTTGCCATCCTTCTGATTGCGGGATTGCTCCTTGGGGCTTGCTCCAAGGAACACGAACCGCCGCGGGGGCGCTGGATCGGCCATTATGAGTCGCCGCAAGTGATGGTGGTGGCGTGGCTGGAAATCCTGCCCTCTGGCGATGTCCACGTCAGCGCGCCCGATTTTCTCGACATCGGCGATCCCACGCCGGAGCAGCGTGACGCCATGCACAAGCGTCTCGCCAGCGATCTCTCCGACGGCTGGAATGACGTAAAGCTGCGCCGCTACGATTTTGATGGCCATGTTTTCCGCAAACAGGGCGGAGTAGCACCGCAGATGGAATGGGATGGCCATAAGCAGGAAATGAAGGTTGTCTTCTATTTCGGTATGCAGCACGCCATCCGGATTCCGATGACTCCGGTAAAGAATTTCGGCGAAGACCCTTGGCTGCCCTGAATCGCTTCTAAAATTCGTGGAAAGCAAAAAACGCCGCTAAGGCCAGCAAGCCGAAAGCGACGATCTGATTCCATTTGATGGCTTCGCCCAGATAGAACGTCGAAAACACGGCGAAAACCGCCAGCGTGATCACTTCCTGCATGGTTTTGAGCTGAGCGGCAGAATAGACCGTGTAACCGATGCGATTGGCCGGGACCGCCAGGCAATACTCGAAGAAGGCGATGCCCCAGCTCACTGGGATCACCAGCCACAGCGGTGAACCGGGGAATTTGAGCTGCCCATACCAAGCAAAGGTCATAAAGACATTGGAGCAGGTTAGTAGGATAATCGGGGCCACGGCCGGCCAGTTCATGACAACCTCTTTTGGGTAAGCGCCACACACATAACGCGAGGGCCGGCAGAATTTGGTCTCAGACCTTTGGCCGGATGGCGGATGCGACAGATGGTTACAAATTCATTTTGCTTCGCACTTTCGCATTAAGCCTTGCCGTTTCACAGTCGGCCCGAACCGCTTCGACGCGGGACAAAGACGCCATCGTCTGCCTTTCCGGCCTAGGCCGGAGCGGTTTGCGATGTCGAGACTGTGCTCATTCGGCGCTCCACCACGCGGCACAGTCGTCAGGACGGCCGGACCTTTTCGGGGTCCCCAAGACCGGGAAGCCTCCGGCCGTCCGCCCCGCGCCGAGGATGGCGCCGGAATCCACCTAGGTAACCGTTAAAGGAAAACTGTCCTCTTCCCGAATTGGTCAGAGAAACATGTTGTCGAATGACGCTCGAACCCCATATTGAGCGTCGGCGGCCCTACCTTTTTGGCCTCGAGCGAGCGATTCCATGAAGATCCTACTGAACAGCGTTTCCGTTGTGGTGTTGGCTTTTGCCCTTACGGCATGTGCAACCACGCCTCCCGAGCCGATCAAGGCTGACGATATGCCGAAGGCCTATGCGGCCCCGGCTTCTGATACCGACAAGGAAGTGACCGCCGAATGGTGGAAGAGCTTCTCCAATCCCGAGCTGACGGCCATGATCGACCAGGCCCATGCTGGCAACCTCGATCTGGCGGCGGCTGTGGCCAAAGTACAGGAAGCGCAGGCCCAGACGGGTGTCTCAACGGCAGCATTATTCCCTTCGGTCAATGCCACCTTCTCGACCAAGCGCCTGGGTTCCAACACTGCGACGGCTTCGACCCCCAAAGCCTATAACGCCTTCGGATTGACCGGCGCTGCCAGCTATGAGCTCGATTTCTGGGGCAAGAACACCAATGCGGTGCGTGCAGCCCGGAATTCGGCCCTCGCCGCGATTTACTACCAGGACACCGTCCGCCTGACGACGGAAGCCGACGTCGCCAACGCCTATTTCGCGGTTCTGGCCCTGCGCGAGCGTATTGATATCGCCCGCAAGAACGTCGAAGCCGCTAAGCGCATTCTCGCCATCACCCAGGCCAAGGTTTCCAATGGCGTCCTGTCGAACCTGGAGCTGGCGCAGCAGACCGCCACAGTGCTCGGTGAGGAAGCCACCATTCCGAAGCTGGAAGAGCTGGAACGGGAGCAGCGCAATGCGCTGGCCATTCTGCTCGGCCGTATGCCTGGCTCGCTGACGGTCGAAGGGGCCACCCTGGAAGGCTTGGCTGTGCCGCCGGTGAAAGCTGGTCTGCCGGCCACACTGTTGACGCGGCGCCCGGACGTGGCACAAGCCGAAGCGAGCTTGCTTGCGGCTCATGCCAATTTGGATGCGGCCCGTGCGGCGTTTCTGCCCTCGATCGGCCTGTCGGCTGGCGGCGGCTGGTCGACTTCCAACTGGTCCAATTTCATCAATCCGAGCAATCTGGCTTGGAGTATCGGCGCTTCGCTGGTGCAGTCGATCTTTGATGGCGGTCAGCTCACCTCGCAACGCGACTACTACAAGGGTCGCGAGAACGAGTTGATCGCCAGCTACAAGGCGGCGGTGTTGTCGGCCTTAAGCGATACCGAAACCCAGCTCGGCAGCGTGGCGTCCTACAGCGAACAGGAGCGCCTCACTATCGATCAGGTGAAGAACGCGCAGGAAGCGTTCCGCATTTCAGAACTGCAGTATCGCGAAGGCGTGGTCGATCTTCTGACCGTTTTGCAGGCGCAGCAGACTCTGTTCTCCGCGCAGGACACGCTCATCCAGATCAAACTGGCACGGCTGCAATCTGGCGTTGGTCTTTATCGGGCCGTTGGCGGCGGTTGGGATGTGAAGCAGGAGGCGGATGCCAATCTGCGCAACACGTTCATACCGGTGCCGGATTTCACGGATCTGCCGATTCCCGATCCGACCAAATTGGACAAGATATTCTAAACAAAAGGCCCGCCTCTGGCGGGCCTTTTCATATCAGCGCGCAACGGAACGGGTGAACGAGAGGTTCTCGTCACGCGTTCAGAGTCGGGCACTAGCTGTACCCCAGACAGCCAGCTAATAATGGGTCCGGATGGGCAGCGCGACGGATGGTTCGACCCCCTGGTTCCATGTGGACCGCACAGGGCGCACGTTAAGACTTACGGCCGGCGGCTCGTGGACGGTCTATCAGGCCGCTGTGGTCGATAATGCTCTGCGCCGCATCGATACTAATACCATTGCCGTTGCGGAAATTGATGCCAGCGGGATCGAAATTCTGGATACCGCCGGAGCTTGGCTGCTTCTGCGCACCAGACAGCAACTTAACGACGCCGGACTTCGCATCGCCCGTTTCGAGTTTCCCCAAGGCTACAGCCCGCTCATGGGCGTGATCGAAAGCGAAAAGCTCATTTGTCCCGCCGACGTGCGGACCCGCGAGAGTTTCGCCGATGTCCTGGAGCGGCTGGGGCGTGGTGCCCATGATGTCCTGATCCAAGGTACCGGTATTCTTGGCTATGTCGGGCGCATCACCATCGAATGGCTGAAGACGCTCTATGCCCCGCAACGCCATTTCCGCTTTACCGCCACCGTACATCAGATCGAAGAAGTGGGCCTCAATGCTCTGCCGATCGTCGGTCTGCTGATGTTTTTGGTCGGTATCGTACTCGCTTATCAGGGCGCCGATCAGCTTAGCCGCTTCGGGCTCGATATCTTCACGGTGAACGCGCTCGGTATCGGTGTCTTGCGCGAATTGGGCGTGCTCATCACCGCCATCATCATCGCTGGGCGCTCGGGGTCGGCCTTCACGGCCCAGATCGGCACCATGAAGGTGAACGAAGAAATCGATGCCATGCAGACGATGGGGCTGAACGTTGATGACGTCCTCATCCTGCCGCGGGTTACGGGCCTCGTCATCGCGCTGCCGATCCTCACATTCTACGCCGATATCATGGCTCTGATCGGGGGAGCCATGATGTGCTACTTCCAGCTAGGCATTACCGCCCCCGCCTTTGTGCGCCAATTGCACGAGGCCGTGAATATCAACACGTTCCTGGTCGGCATGATCAAAGCGCCGGTTTTTGCCTATGTCATCGGTATGGTGGGCTGCTACGAAGGTCTTAATGTTGAGCGCAATGCGGCCTCTGTCGGCAAGCTCACCACCCGCTCGGTGGTGGAATCGGTGTTTTTGGTGATCGTGCTGGACGCCGGCTTCTCCATCATGTTCTCGGTTTTGGGGATCTGAATGGCGGCTGCGGATCCCATCATCAGCATCAAAGGGCTCGTCACACGGCTCGGCAACCGGCTTATCCATGACCGCGTCGATCTCGATGTCCGCCGCGGCGAAGTGATCGCCATCGTCGGCGGTTCCGGATCAGGCAAATCGGTCCTGCTGCGCTCGATCGTCGGATTGATGCGGCCTGCCGGAGGAACGGTCGAGGTGTTCGGCGAAGATGTCCTCAATCTCGAACCTGGTGCGCTGCGCGGCATACAAAAGCGCTGGGGCGTTCTTTTTCAGGAGGGCGCCTTGTTCTCCTCACAGACGGTGGCGGAAAATGTGCAGGTGCCGTTGCGCGAATACACCAAGGCTCCGCAAGCGTTGATGAACGAGATCACCGCGGTGAAGCTTGCCATGGTCGGGCTGGGCGAGGATGCAGCCCGCAAATACCCTTCCGAGCTTTCCGGCGGCATGAAGAAGCGTGCCAGCTTGGCGCGGGCTTTGGTGCTCGATCCCGAGATCGTTTTCCTTGATGAACCGACCGCCGGTCTCGATCCCATTGCCGCCAATGCCTTCGATGAATTGATCCGGAATTTGCAGCAGAGCCTGGGGCTCACTGTTTTCATGGTGACACATGATCTCGACACCTTGCGTTCCATTGCCGACCGCGTGGCGGTGCTGGTGAACAAGAAGCTCAAAGTGGGTACCATTGCCGAGGTGATGCGCGACCAAGATCCTTGGATTCAAGATTATTTCTCCGGCCCGCGTGGACGCGCGGCGCTCGGCTCGTGAGGTGAACCATGGAGACTAGAGCCAATTATGTTGCGGTCGGGGCTTTTGTGCTCGCTTGTATCCTTGCGCTCGTGATCACCATGCTGTGGCTGGCCGGGGCTCAGTACAGCCACCAATACGCTTATTACCGCACTTATTTTCACGGTCCGGTGACCGGTCTCGGCAAGGGTACGGCGGTGCGCTATAACGGTATCGATGTCGGCCGGGTCGACACGCTCGAATTCGATCCCAGCGATCCGCAGATTGTCATTGCCTCATTGCAGATTCAGCCGGGCCTCGGCATCCGCACGGACTCGACCACCTCCATCGAACCGCAAGGTCTCACCGGTGGTTCTTATGTCGAGATTTCCGGCGGGACCAAGAATGCGCCTTTGCTGGAACCGGAAGAAGGCCAGCGCTATGCGATTATCAAATCGGCACCTTCGGCCTTGCAGAAACTGACTCAAGGGGCACCGGAGCTGCTGGCCAAACTCAACACCATTGCCGACCGCTTGCAGTCTGTGCTGTCGGAAGACAACCAGAAACACCTTTCCAGCGTGCTCGCCAATCTCGACAAGACCACCAGCACGCTGGCGGCCCGTTCCGGCGCAATCGACGAGACGCTGGCCAATTTCTCGGTGGCGTCCAGACAGCTTCCCGGCACCATTGCCGATGCCAATGAGAGTGTGAAAAAGATCGGCAAGCTCGCCGACGATGCCGATGATTTCGTGCGTGGTGATGGGCTGGCGGAACTGGCAGGCCTGATCGGCGATACGCGCCGCACGATGTCCAGTCTCAATCAGCTTAGCGATCAGCTCAATCGTCAGCCGACCAAACTCATCTTTGGGGACCGCCGCAAGGGGTACACACCGCCATGATCAATTCGCTGCACCGACGCGCGCTCCTTTCGGGCGCTTCTGGGCTTTTCGTGGCCGGTTGTTCCGATGTCATTGGGCCGCCGGTGGCGCCGAAGCTGTTTGTCTTAGCGCCGAAATTTGCCGCGCAATCCGGCCCTGCGGTCACTTGGGGGCTCGCTGTGCAGATTCCAGATGCCACCGCCGGGCTCGACAGTGAGCGCATTGCTATCGCCCGTCCGCCTGCCGGCCTTGATTTTTATGCCGATGCGGCATGGTCCGACCGGGTGCCGGTGCTGGTGCAAAATGCGCTGGTGCAGGCTTTCGAGGCTTCGGGCCGCATCGCGAGCGTGGCGCGGGATAGCGATGGCGCGCGCTCTGACTTCATTCTCAACACCGATCTGCGGAATTTCGAAGCGCGCTATGACCAGGGCGAAGGTGCGCCGCTGGCGGTGGTGCGGCTTGGCGCGCGGTTGATCGAATCGCGCTCGCGCCGGATTGCGGGCACGGCGGTTTTTGCCAAAGAGGTGCGTGCTTCGGCCAACAGCATCGATGCCGGTGTGGCTGTGCTCACCGAGGCCTTCTCGGGCGTGCTGGCAGACCTCGTGCCCTGGGTGCTGCAGCAAAAAGGGCCTCGCTAAGCGGCCACTTCGTGGCCGGTGCGAAGGAGCTGCGCGCTATAGGCGCTCGATCATGTTCTGGTCGCTTGCTGCTGGCACGGTGAAGCGGAAGATGGTGCCGCCTTCGGGATTGGGCTCTGCCGTCAACTCGCCGCCATGGGCTTCGATGATGGTTTTGGAGATGGCCAGGCCGATGCCCATGCCGTGCGGCTTGGTGGTGACGAAGGGCTTGAACAGCTGTTCGGCGATGACGGGGGCAATACCAGGGCCGGTATCGCGCACTACCACTTCCACCCGCTCCGCGTCATGGCGTTTCACCATGAGAGACAACTCGCGCTTCGGTGATTGGCTCATTGCTTCCACCGCATTGCGCAACAGATTGACCAGAACCTGCTGGATTTGCACGCGGTCGACATGCACGGGCGGCAGCCCGGCCTCAGGCTGGAAGCGGGCTTTGATTTTGGCGGATTTGGCGCCGATCAGTCCCAAAGCCATGGCATCTTCGGCGATCGCCACCATATCGTCGTTGTCGCGCTGGGCCGCCCGCTTTTCGAGGAAGTCGCGCATCCGCCGCACGATCTGCCCGGCGCGTTCGGCCTGCTCGGCCACCTTGCCGATGACATCGCGGACTTTTTCCATCGCCTCGGGCTTGCCCGATGCGGTAAGCCGTTTGGCGGCATTGGCGTAATTCAGCATGGCCGCGAGCGGCTGATTGAGCTCATGGGCAATGCCGGCCGAGACTTGGCCGAGCTCGCTCACGCGTGCCACATGCACCAGCTCTTCGCGCATGGACAATAACCGCGCCTCATAGGCTTCACGCTCGCCGTAAAGAGCGGACAGATCGTGTACGATGCCGACGAAAACCCGTTTGCCATAGAGCTGGCCTTCGCCCACCGACAGATACATGGGAAAAACGGTACCGTCCTTGCGCTGGCCGGCGACTTCGCGTCCGATGCCAAGGATCCGGGCTTCACCGGTGCGCTTGTAATTTGCGATGTAGCCGTCGTGCTGCTCGCGATAGGGCGCGGGCATCAGCATTTTGATGTTGCGTCCCAGAACCTCCTCGGGGTTGTACTGAAACAGCCGCACGCAGGCGTCGTTATAGGCTTGGACATGCCCGTTTTCGTCGATCACCATGATGCCGTCGACGGCGGTGCGGATCAGGGCCCCAAAAAGACTGTCGGGGGAAAGCTCAAGTTCGGGCCAAGGCGGACTGTAATTCATATCCATTCACAAAATCCGGCAGCAGGACGCAACAGAAAGCCAAAACACCAGCAAATACAGTCTCTTCAGCGTCCCTCTGCCGCCAGCCTTCCTTGTGCCTAGCGGAACCCCATGACTAGAACTGTAATAGATACAAAAAAGCAAAGCTACCGATTCCCAGCCCCGGAACAACGCGGGAAAATCTTCCGGCGCCGCTGCTGGTGCAACGAAAACGGGATCTGGTGCTGATTTCGCAGAGATGAAGATGGCGGACAGGGCGGGATTCGAACCCGCGAAACGCTATTAACGTTTACACACTTTCCAGGCGTGCGCCTTCAACCGCTCGGCCACCTGTCCGCATTGGAATGGACCTGCGGGGATGCCGCCAAGTCCGGTCCGGGGGCAGGGGTTTATCGCATTTCTTCGATAAAGCAAGTCACCAGCTGGCCCCGGATGGTCACGGGGCCAGCAAAATATCAGATAGGCGAAAAGGGCCTGGTCCGGGGGCATCCCCAGGACCTGGCGCAATCGTTAATTGTCGCCGACCCCGATCGTGCGCCGCAGGGTGCGGGCATTGATCAGCACAGCCACCACGGCCGCTGCCAGGCTGATGAAGGTCAGTTCCAGGAACTGGGTGTTGTTGAAGATCTGGAAGATGCCGACCTTGGCCGCGCCAAGCACATAGAGCACCAGCTGCAACACCCCCATGCCGACCATCAAGAGCGCTTCCAGCGTGTTGTCGATGCCGGGATGGGAAACCTTCATCTGCTCCAGCAGGGATACCACCGTCGCCACGATCAGAAGGATTTCCAGCCAGGAGAGTTGATAGGTCCCGGCGGTGATGAACGGCGCGCGCGGATCCTTGATGGCTGCGCCCAACAGATAAAGCACAAGCACGATCAGAAAATAAGGCACATAGCGGTGCCAGCCGCCGTTTGTTCCGGCATGCAAATCGATATGAGCTTTCTCGCCTTCGGCCATGATGTCCTCCCCGCATAACCCGTGGCGGGGAGTGTCGGCAGGGCGGTTAACATTGTCAATCGCGAAGCCGTGACGCCGGAAGCTTACTCAGCCCCTGCGCGCGACCGGGCCTTGTCCTTGTAAATGAGCATCAAATTCCGCACGTAGACCACCAAACCGCCGACCTGCCCGATGAAAAAGGGCAGGCCCATCTGGCCCAGCCGGACCGAATAGACCAGCGTGATCAAGCCGCCGCCGATGGAGATGTACCAGAACGCCGTCGGCACGACGCTCTTCTTGGCGCGCTCGCTGTAGAACAGCTGCACGAAAAAGCGCGAGGCAAAGAACAACTGTCCAAACATGCCCACCAAAAACCACAGCGTGTCGGAGCTGGTGCAATTGGTGTGGTTGGTGGTGAGCCAGGTCGAGAATTGATCCAGCATTACAGTTCCTTTGCCTCGGTCTTCTTGCGCATACGGCGCTGCAGCCAGCGCACGCCCATCAAATCGTCGATGCCCACCAGCATGCGATGGAAGTTGGTGTATTTGGATTTGCCGTGCAGCCGTGGGCGATGGTTCACCGGCACGAAAGCCACGCGATAGCCTTCCCGGATCATCATGGTGATGAGGAAGCGGTGCAGGTGATCGAAATAGGGCACGTTCAGGAACGCCTCGCGCCGGAATGCTTTCAGGCCGCAGCCGGAATCCTCGGCGCCGTCGTTCAGCAAACTCTGCCGGATGCTATTGGCGAGGCGTGAGGCGAGACGCCGCGAAAAGGTATCTTTGCGCTTGGCCCGCACCCCGCCCACGAGGGCCAGGCTCGTATCGCTCTCAGCGAAAGGCGCCAGGAGTTTCGGGATATCGGCGGGATCGTTCTGGCCATCACCGTCCAGGGTGACGATCAAATCGCCGCGAGCAGCCTTCACGCCGGTACGCACCGCCCGGCTCTGGCCGAGGTTGCTGGCATGGCTGATGACCCGGAGCTCCGGCATCTCAGCCTTGAGGTCCAAAAGCGCCTGGGTGGTGCCGTCGCTGGAGCCGTCATCGACGAAGATGATCTCGTATTCCCCCTGGCCGGCGACAGCCGTGGCGATTTCGCGCGCCAAGGGGCCGATATTCTCGGCCTCGTCCTTCACGGGCACCACCACCGACAATTTCACAGCCATTCCGAGATTCCGTTCGAAGCCGTCATGCTCTTGGTATAGTTCTGCCGCCGGATTCCCTTTCGGAGTCGGCCTGGCGCGGGCCTTATACAGGGCTATGCCAGCGGGAAACAGGCTTGAGAAGGCGCGAGTTGTGCCGCAATGACCCATGGGACCTGCTGTTTCCCCGAAAATACGCTAATTCGGGTTTGGGCATACAAGAGGCATTCCAGATGACGGCTGACCGGCTTCTCGGCTTTGTAACGGCAAGACCCCGTCTGGTCCTGTTCCTGTTCTGCCTCATCCTGTGGACCCCGGGCGTTTTCAGCCTGCCGCCGCTCGACCGCGACGAGAGCCGCTTTGCCCAGGCCTCCAAGCAGATGCTGGAGACCGGGGATCTCGTCGACATCCGTTTTGGCCATGTGCCGCGCTACAAGAAGCCGGTGGGCATCTACTGGCTGCAATCGGCCTCCACGGCCATCACCAGTTTTGGCGAACGCACCCATATCTGGACCTACCGCCTTCCTTCGTTGTTCGGAGCTTTGGTCGCGGTCTTTCTCACCTTCTGGTGTGCGCGGGCTTTCGCTGGGACGGAGGCCGCCTTCCTCTCGGCGGGCCTTTTGGGAGGAACGCTGCTGCTCACGGCTGAAGCCACCATCGCCACCACCGATGCGGTTCAGCTCGCCGCCATCCTGGGGGCGCAAGCCGTTTTGATGCGGGTCTATCTGGCGGCCAAAGGGGCAGGGCCAACGGTACCACGCGCTATTGTTCTGGCGGGCTGGGCCGCTTTTGGCATTGCTGTTCTGGTGAAGGGCCCCGTCGTCTTTGCGGTCTCGGGGATCACCATTGTTCTGCTCTCCCTGTGGGAGCGCGACATTCGCTGGCTGAAGGGTACCGCACCGCTGCTCGGCATTGCGCTTGTCCTCCTCATTGTCATGCCTTGGATTCTGGCCATCGGCTTCAAGAGCCATTGGCAGTTCTTCCAGCAATCCATCGGCCAGGACTTTGCCACCAAGCTGCAAGGCGGGCAGGAGAGCCATGGCGCGCCTCCCGGCTATTTCCTGATCGCCTTGACCCCGAGCTTCTGGCCGGCGGTGTTGTTCCTTCTGCCGGGGCTGGCGGTGGCAATCTTCCGCCGCAACGAGCCGGTGTTCCGCTTCCTCCTGGTTTGGGCTGCGACCTGGGTCGCCTTCGAGCTCGTGCCCACCAAGCTGCCGCATTACGTTCTGCCAACCTATCCGGCGCTGGCGATGATGGCCGGGCTATGGGCGGCTGAGCCGCGTGCGGTCGGCGGTTTCTGGGGCAAGGTGGCGATCTATGTGGCCCCATTGCAGTTCGCCGTGGCGGCTCTGGCGCTGGTCATAGGTCTGGTGTTTCTGCCGGTGAAATACGGCCCGGGGCCGATGTACTGGCTCGCCATTCCCGCCCTTTTGTTTGTGGTTCTGACGGTTCTGGCGCTGTATCGCTATTTCAGCGAAGCCACAATTCCCGCGGCTCTTTTCGCACTGGCGGCGCCTCTGGCGCTTTATCCCGTGCTCACCGCCTTTGTCGGCCCGGACTTGTCACAGCTTTGGGTCAGTCCGCGCGCGGCAGCCCTGGTCCACAATCTTTCGCGTCCTGGCGATCCCCCGCCTGCTTTGGCGGGTTATCTGGAGCCGAGCTTGGTGTTCCTGCTCGGCACAGAGACGCGTCAGACGGACGGGCGCGGTGCGGCCGAAGCGGGTGCCGCCCAAGGCGGACTTGCCCTTGTGGAAGATCGCGAAAGTGCTGCCTTCCAAGCCCGCCTTGGCGAGCTTGAGGCCCAAGCGGTGGAAGTGGGAGCCCTTGATGGCTTCAACTATTCGCGAGGACGCAAGGTCCATATCCGCATCTATCGCGTCACGCTGCTGACCGACACGCCGCCGCCGCCTCCCGAATGAGATGAACTCTATGACATGTGCTCTGTGAGCTGATGGCTTGGTGAAATGCTGTGCGCCGCCGTCGCGCCGATGCGCTTTCTCTTGACGGACCGCCTGAAGCCACTAATCATCATCAGGTTCGTTGGGCCTGGTGATGACAAGCCACTGGGGCTTTCGCCCGGGTCACAACGCGTCAAGAGACGTCGATGAGTCTCCCAGCATTGCGGAGGCGCGAGCTGAAGCCTCCGTTGCGGCCGATACCAAAGTCAGGCCCGCCAACATCTCCTGACATGCCTGCTTCTCCCAAGCCCGCACGGGCTATCTTTCGCTTTCCCGTAAACCCCGCCACCAAAGCATTTTATCGCCGGTTCTTTCCGGACACCTCGTCCGTAGAATGGAACGACTGGCGCTGGCAGATGCGGGCCCGCATCCGCTCCCTCTCCGAACTCTCCCGCATCTTCACCCTCTCCCCGGACGAACGCGAAGCCGCGGAGCGCCATACCGGCTCTTTGCCGGTCGGCATCACACCGTATTACGCCAGCCTGATGGGGCTCGACGATCCGGCCGAGCCGTTGCGCCGTACCCATGTGATGACAGGCGCGGAATACCTGTGGAGCCCGGGCGAGGGCGAAGATCCCTTGGGCGAGGACCATGACACGCCGGTTCCCGGTATCGTCCATCGCTACCCCGATCGCGTCCTGTTCCTGACCACCGGGACCTGTTCAACCTATTGTCGCTATTGCACCCGCGCCCGCGTGGTTGGCAATCCCGGTGGCGAATACCAGTTCTCCGTCACCAAATGGGAAAAGGCGCTGGCGTATCTCGAAGCGCATACCGAAGTGCGCGATGTGCTGCTCTCCGGCGGCGATCCGCTCACCATTGGCGATGACAAGCTCGATTGGCTGTTGGGACGTCTTCGCGCTCTCAAGCACATCGAATTCCTGCGCATCGGAACCAAGATCCCGATGGTGCTGCCGCAGCGCATCACCAAAAATTTTGCCAAGATGCTGAAGAAGCATCATCCATTGTTCATGAGCCTGCATGTCACCCATCCCAAGGAATTGACGGCGGAAACGCATGAGTCCTTGGCGCGTCTTGCCGATGCCGGCATTCCGCTCGGTTCACAGACTGTGGTGCTGAAGGACATCAACGATGATCCGGCGGTGATGGTACCGCTGATGCAGGGGCTACTGCGAAACCGCGTGAAGCCTTATTACCTCTATATGTGCGATCCCATCCGCGGTTCGGCCCATTTCCGCACCAATGTGGAAAAAGGCTTGGAGATAATTGCGGCCTTGCGCGGTCATACCACGGGCTATGCTACGCCGATCTTCGCGATCGATGCGCCCAATGGTGGGGGCAAGATCCAGCTTGCGCCCGATCCCATCGTCGGGCGAGACGGCGACGATCTGCTGCTCAGGAATTTCGAAGGCAAGGTGTACCGCTACCCCGATCCCGGTGGTGTGGTGGGTGCGGATAAGAGATGAAGCGTTCGGTTTTCTTGGTAGCCCTTTTAACCTCCCCCTCGTGGGGAGGTCGATCCGGCGTAGCGGAGCGAAGTCGGATCGGGTGGGGGGCTACGGTTTACTCGGATCGTCTGGTTGCATTCGGTTCTCCGGCCTCCCCACAAGGGGGAGGTTGAATGCGCATCGGCATCACCTACGACCTGAAAGACGACTATCTCGCCCAAGGCTGGAGCGAGGAAGATGCCGCCGAATTCGACTCCATCGTCACCATCGATGCCATCGCCGCCGCTTTGGCCGAGCTTGACCTGACACCCGTTCGCATCGGCAATGTCAAAGCCTTGGCGGAAAAGCTGGTGGCGGGCGAGCGCTGGGATGCGATCTTCAATTTCTGCGAAGGGCTTAAGGGTGTCAGTCGCGAGGCCCAGGTTCCGGCATTGCTCGAAGCTTACGACATTCCCTATGTCTTCTCCGATCCGCTGACCCTTGCGCTGTCGCTCGACAAAGCCATGTGCAAGCGCGTGGTCCGCGATGCCGAGGTGCCGACGCCCGATTTCGCGGAGATCGAAACCCTCGCGGATGCCCGCAAGATCGATCTGCCCTTTCCCTTATTCCTAAAGCCGGTGGCGGAAGGCTCTGGCAAGGGAGTCGATCGCAATTCCAAAGTGAACGATGCAGCCGAACTTGAGGCCGTCGCTGCGGATCTGCTGAACCGCTTTCGCCAGCCCGTGCTGGTGGAGACCTTCCTCTCTGGCCGCGAGTTCACCGTCGGTATCATCGGCACCGGTGAAGACGCCGAAGTTTTGGGCGTCAGCGAGATCGTGCCGCTCGCCGGTTACGTCGGGGCCGGGTACGGGTATGAGAACAAGCAAGAAGGCTGGGAAGACAAGCTCGCTGTCGAACCGGCACCTGCCGCCGAAGCCGCCTCCGCCGGGGCTGTGGCACTCGCTGCCTGGAGAGCCTTGCGCTGCCGCGATGGCGGTCGGGTCGATATCCGTTGCGATGGCGCCGGAATACCGCATTTCATTGAGGTCAATCCGCTCGCAGGTTTGCGGCCGGAGCATTCGGATCTTTGCTTGATCGCCGGCTTTGCTGGCATCACCTATAACCAATTGATCGGTCGCATCATGGCTTCGTTCTTCAAGCGTCATCCGGAGTTGCTGCAGCGATGAAAGTTCTAGTCCTGCATTCGGATGTACCGCCCGACGCTCCGCCGGAAGACCAGGACACGTTGATTGCCGCCCGCGCGGTGGCCGAAGCGCTTACCTCTCGTGGCCACGACACCCTGCTGGCGCCGTTCTTTCCCACCCGCCTGCGCGCCTTTCTCGCTCAGAAGCAGCCCGATGTGGTGTTCAATCTGGTGGAAGGCATCGACGGCAAAGGCCGTCTCGCCCATATGGCGCCGCGCCTCCTGGAGCAGATCGGCATACGTTACACCGGCACCGGCCCGGACGCGCTGATCCTCACCTCCGACAAGCCGCGCAGCAAACAGATGCTGCGTTCCATGGGCCTGCCCACCCCGGACTGGTCAGAACCGCCCGCCTGGGATGGGCTCACCTCCGGCCGCTGGATCGTCAAATGCGCCGATGAGGATGCTTCGCTGGGTCTCGATGACGGGGCCGTGGTGGAAGCCGAATCCGTTCGTGCCCGCGCCGAAGCCTGTGTGGCCCGCTATGGCGGGGTCTGGTTCGCCGAGCGTTTTGTCGATGGCCGCGAATTCAACATCACCATCATCGAGAAAGATGGCGCGCCGCACGTTTTGCCGATGGCCGAGATGACTTTTCAAGCCTGGCCCGCCGCACGCCCGCGCATCGTCGGTTATGAGGCCAAATGGGACGACACCTCGTTTGCTTCGCTGCAGACTGTGCGTGTCTTTGGTGTCGAGCAGAGCGAACCCGCCCTGGCGCGGCAATTGCGCATCCTTTGTGAAGAAGCCTGGGGCCTCTTTCACTGCCGCGGTGCCGCCCGGGTCGATTTCCGTGTTGACGAAGAAGGTCAGCCGCAGATCTTGGAGATCAATCCCAACCCCGGCATCGCACCGGATGCGGGCATCGTCGCCGCCGCAAAACAGGCGGGCCTCAGTTACGCCGATCTGATCGAAGGTCTGGTGCTGGAGGCGGTGCGATGATCGCTCTCAGCCGCGAGTTCCCGTCTCTCTTCGGGGCGCCGGCAATCACCACCGTCGATCCGCGCATTTTCACCCAGCGCTATTTCGCCCGCTGCCTCGATTGCAATTTCTGCAACGACCAATGCTGCGATCATGGCGTCGATATCGATTGGGCGAATATGGAGACTTTGCGCACGCTGGGGCCGTCCTTTGCCAGCACCATCGGGGTGCCGCCGCAGGAGTGGTTCACGCCCGAACTCATCCACGATCCCGAATTTCCTTCCAGCGCGCATGCCCGCACGCAAGTTCGCGACGGCAAATGCGTTTTCGCCGAGAAGAATGGCCGCGGCTGCCGCATTCATGCCTATTGCCTCGCCAATGGTCTCGATTATCACCTCTACAAACCACTGGTCAGCATTCTCTTCCCGCTCACCTTCGAACAAGGCGCCTTGGTCCCGGCTACGGAAATTCTCGATGGCACGCTGATCTGCGCCGGTGATGGCCCCACGCTTTACGAGGCTGTGCGCCCCGAACTCGCTTATTATTTCGGGGAGGCTTTTGTGACCGAGCTCGACGCAATAGGGGCGCAATCCGCGGCGCATCCGTTTCCAATTCGCTAACACTAACGCTTCCTTCACCCTAATGCTGCGAAACCATGGCGGCTCGCAGGCTCGTCCCGCACACTTCATGGTGGCGAAGTGGGGCGCCTGGACGGATGAATTTCTACGCATCACCGGCTTATCTCGAAGCGGCGGCGGAGGTCTATTTCAACGGCCGCGCGACCGCGATCGGGAATGTTGTTTGCGGCGATGCGGTGTTGCGCCTGCTGCTGGTCGATGGCCGTCCCGTCACCAGGCTGCAGTTCCTCGATGTGCATCAGCCGCTCGCCGCCAGTGAGATCGAAGGCCCGCTGCGCAAAACCGGTTATGCCCGTCAGGTGGTGCGCGGCATCATTCCTTGTGGCGAAACCCAACCCGGCGCCCCTTTGGATCTTGCGCCTTTTGTGGATTGGTCTGGCTTTGCCAGTTTCGAGACTTACAAACAGTGGCTGCTGTCCCGCCACAAAGGCCTGATTAAGGATCGCGAGCGCCGCGGCCGCAGCCTGGCCAGCAATCACGGCGAACTCGTCTTCACCCTGGACGATACGGCTGATGATGTCCTGCCGCTGACCAAGCAGTGGAAAAGCGAACAGCTCCGCGCCACCGGCCATTTCGATTTCTTCTCCGTGCCGCAGACAACGGAGCTCCTCGACGCTTTGCGCGCCCGCGGCGTGCTGGTCACCTCCACTTTGCGCGCAGGCGGGCGTCTGGTCTCCGTTTGGATCGGCTTCATTCATGAAGGCGTCTGGTCAGGTTGGGTCTTCACCTATGATCCGGCCTTCAAGAAATATTCCGCCGGGCATCAGCTTCTCTCCCATATGCTGGAAGAGAGTTTCCGCCGCGGCCATCGCGAATTCGATTTCTCCGAAGGTGCCGAAGACTACAAGCTGATCTACGCCACCCATGCCCGGCTGTTGGGCGATGCCGGCCGTCCGCCGCTTTCGCGCGCCCTGGTGCAGTTCACCAAAACCACGCTGCATGCCGTCAGCCCGAAATTGTTTGCGGCAGTGCGGGCCATGAAACGCGGCACGCAGCCGCTGGTCACGAGCAAGCCGCTAGCGGGAGGCTGATCATGTCTCGGGACGCCTTTCTTACCGCGCCGCCCGAAAGCTCTGCCGGACAATCGCTGCTCGGCCGCGCCAAGCTGCTTTTGATCGCCAAAGGCTCGGCGGTGCTCATGCCGGTCGTGAGGAAAGCGGCAGGCTCTTATATCGGCGGCGAGACCGTCGAAGAGGCGTTATCGGTCGCTTGCCGTCTTGCTGCGGAAGGCCATCCCGCTACGCTGGGTTATTGGGACACCGGCCATCAAAGCCCAGCCGAATGTGCCCGCATAGGGCTCGAAGCTGTGGTGGCGCTCGGTAACGAAGCCTTTGACGGTTATGTCTCCCTCAAGCCGCCCGCGCTGGGTTTCTCGGCAGAGTCTGCGCAGACCATTGCCCGCGCGGCAGCGGAGAAAAATCTCCGCCTGCATTGCGATTCGCATGGGCCGGAAGCGGTGGCGCCGTCCAATGCTTTCGCCGAAGCTTTGCTCGCCATTCTGCCGCCCGAAAAAGTCGGCACCACTTTGCCTGGGCGGTGGTTGCGCTCGCTCGCCGATGCCGATTGGGCGATGGCGCGCGGCCTGCCGGTGCGGGTGGTGAAAGGCCAGTGGCCTGATCCCGCCGATCCCAAGCGCGATCTCGCGGAAGGCTTTCTCGCGGTGATCGGCAGGCTTTGCCAAGGCGCCAGCCACGTCGCTGTCGCAACCCATGATGCACCGCTGGCGCGCGAAGCAATCGCCCGTCTGAAGGCGGCGAACGTGTCTTGCGAAGTGGAAGTGCTGCTCGGCATGCCCGCAGCGCCGCTGCTCGCCTGGACAAAAGAGACGGGCGTCACCAGCCGCATTTATGTGCCTTATGGCCCCGGTTTCGTGCCCAATGCCATCGGCGTCTTGCGCCGCAACCCGCGCCTCCTGGTGGCGGTGGCGAAGGAGAGGGTTGCAACAGCCGCCGCTTTCGTAGCCTCCGTGTTTTCGGCGTCACCAAAGCGCTGAAGCCAAGCAAGCGACTTTGCGCGGCATTTGCCTCCCGCTGCGCCGCTGTTAGGGTTCGCGCGCCAGATTTTATGGGTGCTCCATGCGTTTGCCGTCCCGCCGTGATGCCTTGAAAGCCACTTTGCTGGGTGCGGCTGCCAGTGGCTTGGTCCCCACAGCCTCTGAGGCGGCGCCCCGCAAAGCAGCGGCCCCGAAAGCATCGTCCGCGAAGCTGTTCGGTGCGGGTATCGAAGGCCAGCGCAAGGCCGATCTCGGCAACGGCTTTTACCGCAACCCCATCGTGCCGGGCGATCATCCCGATCCCACCATCCTCAAGGATGGTACGGATTATTACATGACGTTTTCCTCCTTCCTTTCCTATCCCGGCGTGGTGATCTGGCATTCGCAGGATCTGGTGAACTGGTCGCCGATCGGTCCAGCGCTAAAGAAGCCCATCGGCGCGGTCTGGGCCATGGATCTCGTCAAGCATAACGGCCGCTATTACATCTACATTCCCGGCGTCAGCGATGCGGGCAACGCCATTTATGTCATCCATGCCGATAACATTCGCGGGCCGTGGAGTGATCCCATCGATCTGAAGCTTTCCGGCTGTATCGATCCCGGCCATGCCGTGGGCGAAGACGGCAAGCGCTATCTCTTTGTCAACGGAGTGCGCCGCATCCGCCTGACCGATGACGGCTTGGCCACTGATGGGCCGCTCGAACATGTCTACAAGCCTTGGGAGTATCCCAGGGATTGGGTGGTGGAGATGTTCGCGCCGGAAGGGCCGAAGATTCTGCGCCGCGGTGAATGGTTCTATCTCATCGCCGCCGTGGGCGGCACCAGCGGTCCGCCGACCAGCCACATGGTCATTGTCGCCCGTTCGAAATCCATCAACGGCCCTTGGGTGAACTGCCCCCACAATCCCATCGTGCACACCCAATCGGTGGCAGAGACTTGGTGGTCGCGCGGTCATGCCAGTTTCGTCGAAGGCCCGGCGGGCGATTGGTGGATGGTCTATCACGGCTATGAGAACGGTTTTCGCACCCTCGGCCGCCAGACTTTGCTGGAGCCGATGGAATGGACGAGTGATGGCTGGCCGCGCGCCAAAGGCGGCACGCTCTCCGCGCCTCTACCCAAGCCGAAAGGCGGCAAGAAAAGCCCGGCTGGTTTTGCGCTGTCAGACGATTTCTCGGCCAACAAACTTGGCCTGCAATGGGGTTTTTATGCCCCCGCTGCCGATGAGCTGGATCGTGTCCGTTACGACGCCAATAGCCTTGTCATCAAAGGCAAAGGGACCGCACTGGCCGATTGCTCGCCGCTCACCACCATTGTTGGCGACCGCAGTTACGAAGCTTCTGTCACGCTGGAAATGACCGGCGAAGCCCAAGGTGGTCTGTCACTCTTCTACAATGAGCATGGCTATGTCGGGATCGGCTTCGGTTCGGGCCAGATGTTCACGTACAACAACGGCCAGGAACATGTCTGGATGCGCCAGCCGGTGCCCGGCAATCCTATCCGCATCAAAGTGACCAACCGGGACAACATCGTCACCTTCCACTATTCCAGCGATGGCAAGACCTGGGTCCAGCATCCCTGGCAGATGGAAGTCTCCGGCTATCACCACAATGTCTTCAACGGCTTTCTCAGTCTGCGCATCGCCCTCTTCAGTGCTGGCAAAGGCGAAGTGCGGGCGCGCGATTTCGTCTATCGCGGCCTGGAGGGGTAGGCTGGCTAACCGCAAAAGGCGCATCACCCCAAGGCGCCTGGCGCGCTATCCGGTTAAAAACGGCATCGGTCAGCATGGGCGCCGGGCCTTGATGGGCCACGCTTTGCGGAGCGGCAGCAGTGATATTGTTACATTTTGGCCAGAATGCGCAGCGGGCGACGGCATTTCCATGCGCTGGCGTTTGTTTGTGAGATAGGTGGGGGTTGATATGCCGGTGCTGCTGTTTTGGATCGCCATCGTGGCTCTGCTGGGATGTTTGGGCGTAGATGTTTGGACCTATCTCTATCGGCCCAATGACTTTCTTACGAGCGTTTGCATCACGCTCCTGGTTGTCATTGCTGGATTTGTCGGCGCTCCCAAGCGTACCGGCTGACAGCAAATAAATCGAACAAGTCTATCGCCGAATGACGAACCAGGCGCATCTGTCCAGCGCGATTTCGCCTATTGCGGGCTGGAGGGGGCCGGCGGGCGGCGCGCCTATTCGGTCCGCCGGACAGGGTTGCGGTTTGTTTTGGTGACGGCGCCTGCCGTGCTGTTGTACCAGAATCTCTCGCAGCCTTCCGGCGGTATGGCCGTGCTTGGGCGTATGAAATTGCAGAACAGAACATTGTAATCAAAGCTCATGAGTGCGCTGCCATGCGTCGGTGAGCTGATTTCAAAACTGTCGATGCGGGGCTTGCCGTCACCATGCCACGTCAGGCGGGAGACGAAATAAACATCGAAATTGTCTCGCTCCCGCCAGTTCAGGACGAAGTAACCATTTTCGCGGCTCGGCGGGCTATCAGTTTCGAATTTTGTTCCGGGCCCTATGTGCCGCAGCGCGTCGGCCTTCTTTTCCTCATACCAGGCGCGAAGATCGCGCTTCGTCATCTGGCTGCGGCCGGAATTACTGCCGGGCCAAATCCGCAGATAGCTCTTGTTGGCTTCGTCGACATACAACAGCTCGCCATCCTTGCTGTAGATATTCTTGAAGACAGCTGGCACGAAGATCTGGCTTTCACCAGGAACCGAGCACGACAGCGGCGGATAGAAGATCAGGTAACAGATGCATGCCGCCACGGTAATCAGAGCGACGGCGATGAAGTTCAAGAAAAAATTCAAGATCCAGGAAATGCGGCTTCTTGCTTTTTCAACACGCACGTCAATCACAGCTTCGGCGCAGGCTATTTGATCGTGTTTTGTAGGTTTGGTCTTGCAGTAACCAAGTGCGGTCTTTGTTTCCTTGCTGGCAGGGGCCAGGCGGTAGATGGCGAGCAAGCCGTCGATAATGAATTTCAGCAGCCTCTGGAATAGAAATGCGATGACGCCGACAAGAATAACGATGGAGCCCGGATTACGCTCGATAACAAAGCGCAAAGAATCCAGCTGGCACCAGATTTCTGGCCCAAACAAATTTATCATATCCCCGTCCCCCCAGACGCTGGAGAGAACCTAGAGGCTGCCTTCGTCTTGTGGCAATGAGCTCAAATGTCCCTATTGACGTGCGCTAGCCAATGTAGATGCAAATGCGCCTGTATCTCGTCTTGCTGAAGGAATTCGGCGGCAGGAGTGCCATTTGCTTTCAACATCCTTTTCAACTCTCTTGCATTGCAACTGCGTCTCGTCGTTCAGAAATCGTGATAAGTGTTACAGCGTTAATCGCCTTGAACTTCCGCGAGGCGCTTCCCACATCCATCACCGGTGTTTGAAGATGGAGAGCGTGCCAAGAGGCCGTAGGGCCGAGGACTTCTTCGCGTGCGAAATACAAGGCTGGTTCGATGCGTCGCCGTGCACATCGCCAGGGGCGTGAAAGTGCGGGAGAGTCTCGCGCCGGAGCGCTGACAGCCTGTGGGAAAGCAAAGGCGCCTGTCTTCGGCCGCGTGACAGCGGCCCCGTGCTCGCC